>JAESFK010000494.1_pt1 | contig 19403 bp, 22 predicted proteins | sample 9269391 | NCBI WGS metagenome assembly JAESFK01 (sample SAMN14506231, study PRJNA617097) | algae metagenome | isolation source: Drouetiella hepatica UHER 2000/2452 and co-occurring heterotrophs from... | place: Slovakia: Slovak Paradise National Park, Hrabusice, Kosice Region | collected 2000-01-01
CACCGACGGCGAGCTGAGCACCCGCTCCGGGGCGTAGGCCCCGAGGACGTCGACGAGGGCACCCGCCCGCGCCGTCCCGACCCGGTCCAGGGGTCGCTGCGTGTCGTCGGTGCCGGTCCACGCCCCACGCGCCACCGCCCGGGCGTGCCGGACGAGCACGAGGGCCCAGGTGTCGAGCGTCCCGCGCTGGTGGTGACGCACGAGGGCGCGCAGCTGGTCGCGGTCGCGGGCGTAGTCGAGGCGGTCGTGGGCGACGCGGGGGTCGAGCCACGCGACGTCGTCGATCTCGTTGACGAGCCGCCCGTCACCTCCGGTCACCGTCGCCGCCCAGTACCGGACGACCTTGTCGCCGGGCCGGCCGTCCTTGTCGAGCAGCGTGTAGCGGGCCTCGGGCAGGGGGACCCCGAGGCGCACCTGCAGGCCGGTCTCCTCGTGGGTCTCCCGGACGGCGGCCGGCGCCCACTCCTCGCCGGGGTCGAGCTTGCCCTTGGCCCACGACCAGTCGTCGTAGCGCGGCCGGTGCACGAGGGCGACCTCGAGGGAGTGGTCGCGGACCCGCCACGGGAGGGTCCCGGCAGCCGGGATCGACGTCGGCACGAGCGTCCCGGCCGTCAGCGCCGGCGGGCCTTGCGGCGCCGCTTGGCGTGCATGTCGACGAGGGCGCTCTGGAGGTCCTCGAGCGGCTGGCCCTCGTCGTCGAGGTGGTGGCGGGTCCAGCGCCCGTCGCCGGCCAGGGCCCAGTGCGAGTACTGGTCGGACATCCCGCGCTCGAGGAGGGACTGGAGGTCGTCGAGGTGCCGCGGCTCGGTGAGGCGGACGAGGGCCTCGACGCGGCGGTCGAGGTTGCGGTGCATCATGTCGGCGCTGCCGATGTAGGCCATCGGGTCACCGCCGCCGCCGAACCAGAAGACCCGCGAGTGCTCGAGGAAGCGCCCGAGGACGCTGCGGACCTCGATGGTCTCGGACAGCCCCGGAACCCCTGGCCGCAGGGCGCAGATGCCGCGGACCCAGAGCCGGACCTTCACGCCGGCCTGCGAGGCGCGGTAGAGGGCGTCGATGAGCTGCTCGTCGACGATCGAGTTGACCTTCCACGCGATGAGCCCCGACCCCGGCTCGGCGCGCTCGTGCTCGATCTCGGCCTCGATGTGCGCGTTGAGCCCCGACCGCACGGAGCGAGGAGCGACGAGCAGGCGCTTGAACTTGCTGCGGGGCGCGATGCCGGAGAGCTGGTTGAACAGCTTGCTGAGGTCCTCACCGACCTGCTCGTCGTCGGTGAGCAGCCCGAGGTCCTCGTAGAGGCGGGCGGTCTTGGGGTTGTAGTTGCCGGTGCCGACGTGGCAGTACCGGCGCATCCCCTCGGCCTCCTGGCGGATGACGAGGCAGAGCTTGGCGTGGGTCTTCAGCCCGACGATGCCGTAGACGACGTGGACGCCGGCGTGCTCGAGCTTGCGGGCCCAGGAGATGTTGTTCTCCTCGTCGAAGCGGGCCTTGATCTCGACGACGGCGAGCACCTGCTTGCCGGCCTCGGCGGCGTCGATGAGGGCGTCGATGATCGGGCTGTCACCGCTCGTGCGGTAGAGCGTCTGCTTGATGGCCAGGACGTGCGGGTCGGCGGCGGCCTGCTCGAGGAGGGCCTGCACCGACGTCGAGAACGAGTCGTACGGGTGCTGGAGCAGGACGTCCTGCTTGCGGATCGAGGCGAAGATGTCGCGGGCCTTGGCCGACTCGGTGGGCGCGAGGTCGGCGTTGGTGCGGGCGACGAACGGCTCGAAGTGCAGCTCGGAGCGCTCGAGGTCGGCGATGACGTTGAGCGCGCGCAGGTCGAGGGGCGCGGGCAGCCGGTAGACCTCGGAGGAGGCCACCCCGAGCTCGCGGACGATGAGGTCGAGGACGTGGTCGTCCATGTCGGCCTCGACCTCGAGGCGCACCGGCGGGCCGAAGCGGCGCCGGGTCAGCTCGCGCTCGAGGGCGGTCAGGAGGTTCTCGTTGTCGTCCTCCTCGACCTCGAGGTCCTCGTTGCGGGTGACCCGGAAGGTGAAGTGCTCGCGGATCTCCATCCCCGGGAAGAGCTGGTCGAGGTGGGCGGCGATGACGTCCTCGAGCGGCACGAACCGGGTGTCGTACATGTCGGCGAGCGGCGACTCGTCGGGGCCGGGCTCGACGCGCACCAGCCGGGGGAGCATCGGCGGCACCTTGACGCGGGCGAAGTGCTCCTTGCCCGAGCGAGGGTTGACGAGGATGACCGCGAGGTTGAGCGACAGGCCGGAGATGTAGGGGAACGGGTGCGCGGGGTCGACGGCCAGCGGCGTGAGCACCGGGAACAGCCGGTCGGTGAAGACCCGGGCCAGCCGGTCGCGCTCGTCCTCGGAGAGCGCGTCCCAGCGGACGATGGTCACGCCCTCGCCCTCGAGGGCCGGGCGCACCTGCTCGGCGTAGACCCGGGCCTGCATCGTCATCAGCTCGTGGGCGACCAGCGAGATCTGCTCGAGGACCTCGCGCGGCTCCAGCCCGGAGGCCGAGCGCACGGCGATGCCGGTGGCGATGCGGCGCTTGAGCCCCGCGACCCGGACCATGAAGAACTCGTCGAGGTTCGAGGCGAAGATCGCCAGGTAGCGGGCGCGCTCGAGGAGGGGGACGTTCTCGTCGCCGGCCATCTGGAGGACGCGCTCGTTGAACTGGAGCCACGAGATCTCGCGGTCGAGGAAGCGGTCGGAGGGCAGGCCCTCGGCCTCCTCCTCGGTGCTCGGGTGCTGCCCGCGGACGAAGCGGCCGTTCGTGGCGCGTGGCTGGTGCCGGGTCTCGGTGGCGGAGGCGCTCGCGATTGACACCTCGCTGACGATCACCGCCTCGGCCGACGCGTCCGCTGCCGCGTCGCGAGCGGTGGTGTCGTGCACGCTCACACCCGACTCGTCCGTCATGCCCTCCATCCTGTCAGGTCCGGGGCGCGCGGTGCGGCGTCGCTCGGGCGCCGGCGGTCAGCGCAGGGAGGCGCGGGCGACGCGGCCGGCGCCCCCGGCGGCCCAGCACGAACCGTCCGCAGTGCAGTCGAGCGTGTGGAACCCGGTGTCGGACAGGCGCACCCAGTGGCGACCGCCGTCGAGACTGGCGCTGACGCCACCGACCTCGCCGGACTCGCCGACGACGAGCACGCCGGAGCGGGTGCCGGGCAGCCACGCGACGTCCTCGCCGAGGTGCTCGAGGTCGCCGGCGCCGCGCCACGTGCGGCCGTCGCGGGAGGTGCTCACGGCGTCGACCCCGTCGGACGGCGCCTCGAAGTCGCCGCCGACGGCGATGCCCTGGTGCGGGCCCCGGAAGGCCAGCGCGAAGACCCCGGCCGCGGCACCGCCGGGGATGCGGGAGTCCGTGGCGCGCCAGGTGCGGCCGCGGTCGGTGGAGTGGAAGACGCGCGAGCGCTCGCCCCCGGAGCCGAACCAGGCGTCGCGGCCGGAGATGGTCAGGCAGTCACCGCTCGCGGAGAAGTTGGCCTCGCCGGTGCTGTCGGGCATGCCCGTGCTCGGGAGGACGCGCCAGGAGCGGCCGCCGTCGTCGGTGGCGGCGATCCGGAAGCGGCCGTCGACGGGGTCGCTGACCGCCAGCCCGTGCCGCCCGCCGGGGAAGAAGGCGAGGCAGTTGTAGAACGCGGTCGGCTCCTCGTTGCGGAAGGTCTCGGTCCAGGTGCGCCCGCCGTCCGTCGTCCGGAAGATGCGGGAGGCCTCGCCCTCGCCGATGGACAGGACGGTGGCCTCGCGGGCGCTACGGGCCTCGACGTCGCGGAAGTTCAGGCCCTCCGTCTGCGGAGGCGAGACGTCCTGCCAGCGCTTCCCGCCGTCGGTGGTGCGCCACACGCCGCCCGTGCCGCCGGAGATGCTCCCGCCGGTGACCCAGGCCGTCCGCGCGTCGACGGCGTCCAGGCCGCGGAAGGACTGGTCGGGGTCGAGCACGGAGGTGCTGAAGCGGGGTGTGTGGCGGCGGTCGTCGTGGCTGCCAGCGCCCGCGGGTGCCGCGGTGGCGACGGTGCCGGCCACGAGCGCGGCGGCGGAGAGGGAGGTCAGGACGGTGCGGAGGGTCGCGCGCATCCTCGCACTCTCCCGCCGGTGGGGCAGCGCCGCCACCCGAGGCGCACACCGCTGCGGTTCGAGGTGACAGGAGGCCCGCATCCGGTCGGGTTTCACCTCGACCCGGATGCTGAACCTGCGGTTCGAGGTGACAGGAGACCCGCATCCGGTCGGGTTTCACCTCGAACCGGTGGACGGCCGATGCCGGGGCGGGGGTCAGGCGGGGGAGGTCGCGGAGTACTGCACGTGGACGGCGGCGTCCTCGAAGCCGAGGCGCGCGTAGGTGCGCCGGGCCGCGGTGTTGTCGCCGTCGACGTAGAGCTCGACCTCGGCGAGGTCCTGCCGGGCCAGGTGGGCCAGCCCCAGCGCGGTCAGCGGCCCCCCGAGGCCGTGCCCCTGCTCGCTCGGGTCGACCCCGACGACGTACACCTCGCCACCCGAGGACCCGGGCTCGACCTTGGTCCAGTGGAAGGCGACGACCCGACACTCGCGCTCGACGAGAAGCAGGCCGGCCGGGTCGAACCAGGGCTGGGCCATCCGCTCGTGGAGGTCCTCGATGGTCAGCCGGCCCTGCTCGGGGTGCTGCGCGAAGGCGGCCGCGTTGAGCCGGACCCAGTCCTCGTCGTCGCGCCCGGGCTCGAAGGACCGCACCGAGTAGCCCTCCGGCAGAACAGGATCGGCGCCGTCAGCGGCCGTCAAGGCTCGGTGCATCAGGAAGAGCTCACGGGTGCGAACGAGCCCGGCCGAGGCCGCCAGCTCCCGTGCGGCGTCGAGATCGCCGTGCGCCCACACGCTGCGCACCCCCTCCGCCAGAGCAGCGTCGAGCAGGGCCCGGCCGTGCCCGAGCCGGCGCGCGGCAGGGTCGACGACCAGCTCGGCGACGGCATCCGGCGTCCCGGCCGAGGCCACCTGCGCGTACCCGACGAGCCGGCCGGAGTCGTCGCGCCGCAGCAGGTGCACCACCCCGGGTCGCGCCGGCCCGAGGGCCAGCCGGAACGCCTCGGACACCGCGCCGACGCCGTCGGAGGCCTCCGCGCGGTCCCAGAGGCCACGGGTCTCGCGGGCGGTGGCGTCGTCGACGGCCTCGAGCCGCTCGGTGACGGCCACGTCAGCCCTCGACCTCCTCGAGCTCCTCGAGCTCGGCGGCGACCTCGGGGACGAACCGGTAGCCGACGTTGCGGACGGTGCCGATGAGCAGCTCGTGCTCGATGCCGAGCTTGGCACGCAGCCTGCGGACGTGGACGTCGACGGTGCGCGTGCCGCCGAAGTAGTCGTACCCCCAGACCTCCTGGAGCAGCTGCGAGCGGGTGAAGACCCGGCCCGGGTGCTGCGCCAGGTACTTGAGGAGCTCGAACTCCTTGTAGGTGAGGTCGAGCAGCCTCCCCCGCAGCCGCACGGAGTAGGTCGTCTCGTCGATGACCAGCGCTCCGGCCGTGATGGGCCCGACCTCCTCCTCCTCGGCCTCGGCCCGGCGCCCGACCGCGAGCCGCAGCCGCGCCTCGACCTCGGCCGGCCCGGCGGTGTCGAGGAGCACGTCGTCGACGCCCCACTCGGCCGTGAGCCCCGCCAGACCGCCCTCGGTGACGACGACGAGCAGCGGCGCCGAGACCCCGGTCGTGGTGAGCACGCGGCACAGCGACTTGGCCATCGCCAGCTCGCGCCGGGCGTCGACGATGACGGCGTCCGCGTCCGGCGCGTCGACCAGCGCCGACGCCTCCGCCGGGAGGATGCGAACATGGTGGCTGAGGAGCCCGAGCGCCGGAAGGACCTCGGCGCTGGGCGCCAAGGTGTTCGTCAACAGCAACAGGTGGGCCATCGCCCCACAGGATAGGCGGTCATGGACACGCGGCACGGGGCATCGACCACTGCTGGGACGACGACGTCCGGCGCCGACCCCTCCGCCTCGGCCACGGTGCGCTACTGGGCCGGAGCCCGGGCGGCCGCCGGGGTCGACGCCGAGGTGGTGGCCGCGCCGACCACGGTCGCGGAGCTGCTGGCGGCCCTCACCGCAGCCCGCCCCGGCCTCGCCGAGGTCCTGCCCGTCTGCTCCGTGCTCGTCGACGGGCTCGCCGCGTCGGGGGCGGACCCCGTGCCGGCCGGGACGGTCGTCGAGGTGCTGCCGCCGTTCGCCGGCGGGTGATGCGAGGATGCCCGACGTGGAGGAGCAGCAGGCGACCGGAGGGGCGAGCGACCTGACGCCCGACGAGCCGGGCGAGCCGACTGCCGAGGAGCCCGCCGAGGAGCCCGCCGCCGAGCCCGCCGGGTCGTCGGCCGCGCCCGTCGGTGAGACCCGCGCCCAGCGCCGGGCCCGCCTCCAGGCGGAGCTGCGCAACCCGGTGCTGCCCGAGATGGCCACCGTCCCGCGGCCCGTCGTCGTCGCCGCCACCGTCGTCCTCGCCGCACTGCTCGTGCTCGCGCTGCGCACCGACCCCGTCGTGCTCGCGGCCGGGCTGGCCTGGACCGGGCTCGTGCTCGCGTGGGGGTGGCCGCGGCTGCTCGGCAGCTCGAGCCGCTTCGGGTCGGCCCTGGCCGTCGGCGTGACCGCGGTGCTGGCGCCCGCCGCCGCGGTCGTGCCGACCGACGACCCGTACCTGCGGCTCGTGCCGGTCGCGCTGGCCGTCGGGCTCGGGCTGATGTTCGTCCACCAGATCGTCCGGCGCGACGGGCGGCCGCGGCTCACCGACTCGATCGGGGTCACCGCCTTCGGCCTGGCGCTGCTCGCGGTCGGCACCACGTGGCTGCCACTGGCCCGCGCCGCACGCCCCACCGACGTCGCCACGGTGGCCCTCGTCGCGGTCGCGGTCGGCGCGCTCGCCGACCTCGGCGCCGGCATCGCCGCCCTCAAGGCCTGGCTGCTGCCGATCTCGATGGTCCTCGGCGCGTCCGGGGCCCTCGTCGCCGGTGCCCTCCTCGGCTCGCCGCGTCCGGCGGTCTCGGCCCTCGTCGGACTGCTCGCCGCCGCCGTGTCGCACGCGATGCGCCGGGTCCTCATCGTGCTGCCGCCGGTCACCGCCGTGCGCTGCCAGCTCGCCGCGGCCGCGGCCGGGCTGCTCGTGCCGGGCGTCGTCGCCTACGGCGTCTCGCTGGCCCTCGTCGGCTGAGCGCCGGCCACCCGGCCACCCGGCCACCCGGCCACCAGCGTCCGCCCGCCGCGCGCCTCAGTAGACGAGCGCCCGGGCCCCGGGGGCCACGACCTCCTCGACGAACGCCGCCGCACCGCGGATGCTCGCGCCGGGCAGCAGGTCCTCCTCGCCGAGGCCGCGCCGAGCGGCGCACTGGCCGCAGACGGTCACCCGGGCGCCCTCGAGCACGGCGTCGCGCAGCTCGGCGAGCGGGGGCGAGTGCTCCAGCTCGACCTCCTCGGCGCGCCCCGGCACCGCCGTCCACGTGGCGTCCCCGGTGAGCCAGACGCTGACGTCGAGCCCGGAGGCCAGCGCCGTGGCCGCGACCGTCCAGCCCTGGGTGAGCCGCTCGAGGGCCTCGGTGCCGCAGGTGACCTTGACGACGAGGGTGGTGGCCGGAGCATCCATAGACTGGAGCGTATGGTCTTCACGCTCGACACCTCCCTCCACGAGGATCTCGCCCCGCTCGCCTGGCTGGTCGGCACCTGGGCGGGGGCCGGCCTCGTCGGCTACCCGACCATCGAGAGCCAGCGCTTCGGCCAGGAGGTCACCTGCAGCCACGACGGGCGGCGGTTCCTGCGCTGGGAGTCGCGGACCTGGCTGCTCGACGACGACGGCAACCAGGTGCGCCCGCTGGCCACCGAGCTGGGCTTCTGGCGACCGGTCACCGGGACGAGCGACGGCACGAACTGCGAGCTGCTGCTCACCCATGCCACCGGGTTCGTCGAGATGTACGCCGGGGTCGCCGAGCCGGCCAAGGTCGAGCTGCGCACCGACGGCGTGATGCGCAGCCCGGACGCCAAGGAGTACACCGCGGCGCACCGGCTCTACGGGTACGTCAACAGCAACCTCATGTGGGTGATGGACATGGCCGCCGTCGGGCAGCCGCTGCAGTCGCACGTCTCCGCGGAGCTCAAGCGCGTCGAGTGAGGCGCGGCCCCACGGGGCTCAGGGCGTGACGAAGACGTCGAGGTAGTCGTCCATCCGGTCCTTGCGCAGCGCCTCGCCGAGCAGCTTCATCCCCTTGGTGTCGACGATGTCGATGCTGCCGGCGTTCGGGTCGGTGCCGAAGCCGGTGAACGGTGCGGTGGCGAACACGACGTCGGAGGAGCGGATGTTGCGCAGCGCGAGGGCGTAGTCCTTCATCGCGCCGATCGACAGGTCCTTGTCGACGACGAGGTTCTTCGTCGCGGCGTCGGTGAAGCGGGCGATGGCCAGCGGGTTGCGGATCGTCTCCGGGCTCGTCGCCTTGAGCAGCAGCGCCTTGACGAACGCGAGCTGGCGCCGGCCGCGGGAGATGTCGCCCTGGCTCAGCTCGTAGCGCTCGCGGACGAAGCCGAGCGCCTGCTCGCCGTTCAGGTCGTTCCACCCCTTCCTGATGGCGGTGCCGCCGTTGCCGGAGGCGTCGTTGCCCTCCTCGGCGTAGACCCGGATGCCGCCCACGGCGTCGGTCATGTCCTTGAAGCCGTCGAAGTCGGTGCGCGCGACGTGGTCGATCTTGATGCCGACGAGGTTCTGGATGGTCTCGACGAGCAGCGGCTCGCCCCCGAAGGCGTAGGAGGCGTTGATCTTGTTCTTCCCGTGCCCGGGGATCGCGACGAAGAGGTCGCGGGGGAAGTGGATCATCTGGATCGAGGTGGGGTCCGCCGGGACGTGGACGAGGACGATGACGTCGGCCCGCCCGCGGTCGTTCGCCCCCCGGCTGTCGGCGCCGACGACGAGGAAGTTCGTGCCGTTGCCGGACGTCGGGACCTCGATGGGGGTGCCGTCGGGTGCCGTGGTGGGCGGCGGGGCCGTCGGGAGGAGCTCGGCCTGCGTGACGTTGTCGTTCACGCGCCAGCCGAGGTAGCCCACGAAGCCGCCGACCGCCACGAGGACGACGAGGACGAGGGTGAGCAGGACGAGGAGGACGCGGCGCCAGCGCCGGCGACGGGGGTGCGGCTGCTCGGCGTCGTCCCCCGGGTCGTCGGGGCCGCCGTCGGCGTCGTCCCGGCCGAGGCCGAGGAGGTCGAGGTCCCGGTCCGTCACCACCTCAGTCTACGGAGCGGTGGTCGGACTGCTCGGGGGTTCGGCCTACATTGGAGGGGTGAGCGACCTCGGCGCCCGGCTGCGGGCACAGGGCAAGCGCCTCACGACGCAGCGCGAGCGCGTGCTGGCCGCCGTGGGGCGGCTCGCGCACGCCACGCCCGACGAGATCGCCGAGGCGGTCGCCGCCGACGGGGGCAGCCCGCTGCCGGTCTCGACCGTGTACCGGTCCCTCGACGCGCTCCAGGAGCTCGGGCTCGTCGGCCACACCCACGTCGACCACCGGGCGCCCAGCTACCACCTCGCCGAGCACGCCACCCACGTCCACGTCGTCTGCCGGGGCTGCGGCTGGGTCGGCGAGGTGCCCCTCGACGCCGCCGACGAGCTCGTCGCCCGCATCGACGACCGCCTCGGCTTCGCCGCCGACGTCAGCCACGCCGCCGTCCACGGCCTCTGCCGTACCTGCCGGGAGACCCCATGACCACACCCGCCGTCCCCCTCACCCCCGCCGAGCCGGCCGCCGTGCCGCGCTCGGTCCTGCTCGGCCGTCACGGCGCCGTCGAGGGCGAGGGCGCCGACCTCGGGGTCGCCTCCCACTACGGCGACCCGATGCGCGAGCAGCGCCTCCTCGCCGAGGGACTGGCCGTCGTCGACCTCTCGCACCGCGGCGTCGTCACCGTCTCCGGTCCCGACCGGCTCTCGTGGCTGCACTCGATGACCACCCAGGAGCTCACCGGGCTGACGCCGCGGACCTCGCGCGAGACCCTCGTCCTCTCGCCCAAGGGCCACGTCGAGCACGCCCTGCACCTCGTCGACGACGGCTCGACCGCGTGGGTCACCGTCGAGCCGGGGACGGCGCCGTCACTCGTCGCCTGGCTGGAGTCGATGCGCTTCATGCTGCGCGTCGAGATCGCCGACGTGACGGAGCAGTGGGCCGTGCTCGGCGAGCCGATCGGGGCCGAGTCCCTCGAGGGCGAGCCGCTGGCCTGGGTCGACCCCTGGCCGGGGCTGGTCGGCGACACCGTCGCGTACGGGCCGCTCGAGGGGCACCCCGCCGCAGGGCGGGCGTGGCGTGAGCTGCTCGTGCCGCGCGACGGGGTCGAGGCCGCCGTCGGCGACCGCCCCCTCGCCGGCACCTGGGCGGCCGAGGCGCTGCGGGTCGCGGCCTGGCGCCCGCGGCTCGGGGCCGAGACCGACCACCGCACCATCCCGCACGAGGTCGACTGGCTGCGCACGGCGGTGCACCTGCACAAGGGGTGCTACCGGGGACAGGAGACGGTGGCCCGGGTGCACAACCTCGGCCGGCCGCCCCGCCGGCTGGCCTTCCTCCACCTCGACGGGTCCGGGCACGTGCTGCCCGAGGCCGGCACGCCGGTGCTCGTCGACGGCCGCGAGGTCGGCCGGCTGACCAGCGTCGGGCGCCACCACGAGGACGGTCCGGTGGCGCTGGCCGTCGTCAAGCGGTCCGTGCCCGAGGACGTCGATTTCCTCGTCGACGGCATCTCGGCCGCACAGACCGTCGTCGTCACCGGCTGATCGCCGAAGATCCTCCGGCCCACGGGCCTCGCGACCGGGTGTCGCCGGGGCGGTCGGTGCTGACAGGATGGGCGTCATGACGACGTCGTCCGCCGGGGTCACCGGCACCCTCATCACCGTCGCCCCCACGGGGGCCGAGCACGCCAAGGCCGACCACCCGCAGCTGCCGACGACGCTCGAGGAGGTCGTCTCGACGGCGGTGCGCTGCGAGGCCGCCGGCGCCTCCCTCATCCACCTCCACATCCGCGACGCCGAGCACCGGCCGACCCTCGACGGTGGGTACCTCCGGGCCGCGGTCGAGGCGGTGCGCGAGGCGACCGACCTCGTCGTGCAGCTCTCGACGGGCGGCTCGGTGCACGACCCGCTGGAGGCCCGGCTCACGGTGCTCGACGCCGAGCCCGACTCGTGCTCGCTGACCTGCGGCACGACGAACTTCGGCGACGACGTCTTCCTCAACCCGTGGGGGTTCATGAGCGACCTCTACGTCCAGGCGCAGGAGCGCGAGGTGGTGCCCGAGTTCGAGCTGTTCGACCTCGGGCACGTGCACGCGCTGGCCCGGCTGCTCGACACCCACGGGCTGCCCTTCGGCGGGCGGGTGCACGTCGACTTCGTCACCGGGGTCCCCGGGGGGATGCCGGCGACGACGGCCGCGCTGATGGCTGGGGTCTCGATGCTGCCGCCCGAGGTGACGTCGTGGTCGGCGACCGGCATCGGCCGCGGCCACCTGCCGGTCATGGCGGCGGCCCTCTCGGCCGGCGGGCACCTGCGGGTCGGGATGGAGGACAACGTCGTCTTCCGGCGCGGGCAGGTCGTGGAGCACAACGACGAGCTCGTGGCCCGGGCCGCGGAGCTGGCGACGCTCCTGCAGCGCCCGCCGCTGTCGTGCGAGGAGACGCGCGCCCTGCTGGGCGTCAAGGAGCGCCGCGCCGGCCGCTGACGGGTCCGTCCGCAGGGCTCCGGCCGCGCAGGGTCCGGGGTCGGTGGCTCGCGAGCCGGCCCGCCGTCCGGGACGACGATCCGGGCTCGCGAGCCCGGGGGCGAGGTCCGAGGTGTGGACGGCCGTGGCCGGCGGGGAATGCCGATCCCATAATCCGGGGTTATGGCAGCCATGCGTTCCCTGATCGGTTTCCCGGCCGTCGTCAACGAGAAGGCCGCCCGGGCCGTCGCCGCCCAGGTGGTGCTCGTCACGGCGCTCGGGCTCGTCACCGGCTGGCTCTGGCTGAGCGTCCTGCTGGCGCTCGGGTTCGCCCTGCGGGTGGCTGCCGGCCCCCGGTTCGACCCGTTCGGGCAGCTCGCGACGAAGGTCATCGCTCCCCGGCTCGGCGAGCCGGTGCTCGTCGCCGGACCGCCCAAGCGCTTTGCTCAGGCGGTCGGCCTGGCCTTCACACTCGCCGCGACCGTGGCGCTGGTGCTCGGGGCGCCGGCCGTCGCGGTGGGACTGCTCGCCGTGCTGCTCCTCTTCGCGACGCTCGAGGCGGTCGTCGGCTTCTGCGCCGGCTGCTTCGTCTTCGGGTACCTCATGCGCTGGGGCGTCGTGCCCGAGGAGACCTGCGCCGCCTGCAACGACATCTCCCTGCGCCGCCGCGAGGCCCAGCCGGCCTGAGGCGCCCGGCCCGGCGGTGAGCCACCCGCGACCGGACGGATGGTCGTGCCACCCCCTCTCGGTCGAGTCGCCCGTTGGTGCAACCGAGAGTGGGTTGCACCAGGGCGTGGTGCAACCTCCTCTCGGTTGCTCCGGATGCCGACTCATCCGAGAGGCGTCGCGCACCACCCCCTTCGCCACTCCTTCAGAGGGCCTGACGCCGTCGATGGACGCGATGTGGCGGGCCTCACGCTTGCCCCAGTTTGCATTTTGCTAACTAGAGCAAGCACAATGGTCACGTGAGCAAGAACCCGCTGAACGACCTGGGCGAGAGCCTCGGCGAGTACCTGCGCGACCAGCGCCGGTCCGCCCGCCTCTCCCTGCGTCAGCTGTCCGAGCTCGCCGGGGTGTCCAACCCCTACCTGTCCCAGATCGAGCGGGGCCTCAAGCGGCCCAGCGCCGAGATCCTCCAGCAGCTCGCCAAGGGCCTCGAGGTCTCCGCCGAGTCGCTCTACGTGCGCGCCGGCATCCTCGACGCCGAGCACGCGTCCGCGAGCACCGACGGGCCCGACGTCCGACGGGCCGTCGCCGAGGACCCGCTCCTCACGGCCCGCCAGAAGAAGACCCTCCTCGACATCTACGAGTCCTACGTCGAGGACGACGCCCGGCACTGACGCCGCCTCGCCCCGGCAGCGTCGCCGATCCGGGCCACCGAACCACTGAACCAGTCCGTCCCAGCACGCCCACCGAAGGAGCACACCATGGCCGTCATCGACGACCTCCGCACCAGCATCGACACCACCCCTCTCTACGCCATCGCCGGCGCCACCGACCTCGCGGTCGAGAAGGTCCGCGAGGCCCAGAAGCGCGCCGAGGCCCGCCGCCTCGAGCTCACCAAGCGCGCCGAGGCCGCTCGCGCCGACCTGACGCCGGCCGCCCTCCAGGCCCGCGTCGAGGCCGTCACCGAGCAGGTCAAGGAGCTCCCGGCGCTCGCCCTCAACCAGGGCCTCGTCGTCGGCGGCAAGGTGACCGACGGCTACGCCGACCTCGCGACCCGCGGCAAGGGCATCGTGAACCGCATCCGCACCCAGCAGTCGACCAAGGACCTCGTGGCCCAGGCCGAGACCACCGTCGCGCAGGCCAAGGGTGCCGTCACCACCGCCCGCAAGGCCGCCGCCGACATCGAGCGCTCGGCCAAGGCCACCATCACCACCGGCCGCAACGAGGCCGTCAAGGTAGCCTCCGTGCTCACCGACTCGGTCGCCGAGGAGGCCAAGGTCGCCCAGACCGAGGTCGCCGCCGCCGCGAAGCGCACCCGCACCGCCGCCAAGCGCACGACGACCACGACGAAGAAGGCCGCCAAGAAGACGACGGCCTCCGCCAAGGGCGCCACCACCAGCGCGCGCAAGACCGCGAAGACCGCCCCGAAGGCCACGAAGAAGGCCGCCGAGAAGGTCGGCGACTGACTCGGACGAACGACGAGAACATGCCGTGCGCCCCGTGGGGTGCACGGCATGTTCTCGTCTCTCGACCGGGGGGATGGGGGCGCGGACCGGGATGGACTGGCGGAGGCACGCGGCGCCGGCGCTAGGGTCGAGCGGTGCCCCACCCCGACGCCGACCCGACCGCCCCACCGACCCTCCCGACCCCGCCCGCCCTCGCGGACGCCCCCGTGCTCGCCCACGTCGTGCGCGGTGGGGTCGTCGAGTCGGCCCACCGTGCTAGCGTCGTCGTCACGGCCCCGGACGGCTCGGTGCTCCACGCCTGGGGTGCCGCGCACGACCCGGTCTTCCCGCGGTCCTCCAACAAGCCGCTCCAGGCGGTCGCGATGCTCCGCGCCGGCCTGCGCCTCCCGCCGCCGCACCTCGCGCTGGCCTGCGCCAGCCACAGCGCCGAGCCCTTCCACCTCGACGGCGTGCGCGCCGTGCTCGCCGACGCCGGGCTCACCGAGGCCGACCTGCTCAACACCCCCGACCTGCCCTACGACGAGGTCGAGCGCGACACCTGGGTGGCGGCCGGCCGCGCCGCCCGCCCGCTGGCCCAGAACTGCTCGGGGAAGCACGCCGCGATGCTCGCCACCTGCCGGGTCAACGGGTGGGACACCGCCACCTACCTCGACCCCCGGCACCCGCTCCAGCGGGCCATCGCGGAGACCGTCGAGGACCTCACCGGCGAGCCGGTCGCGGCCACGGCCGTCGACGGCTGCGGGGCGCCGGTCATGGCCGTCTCCCTCGCCGGGCTGGCGCTCGCGTTCGGCCGGGTGGCGAGCGCCGCCGAGGGCACCCCCGAGGCGGAGGTCGCCGCGGCGATGCGCGCCCACCCCGAGATGGTCGGTGGCACCCGGCGCGACGTCACGGCGCTGATGCGCGGCACCGAGGGCCTCGTCGCCAAGGACGGGGCCGAGTCGGTGTACGCCGTGGGACTCGCCGACGGCCGGGGCATCGCGCTCAAGGTCGCCGACGGCGGGCAGCGGGCCCGGCCGGTCGTCCTCGCCGCGGTGCTGCGCCGGCTCGAGGTGGCCTCCGAGGCCCTCGCCCGTCTCGAGGACGCCCCGGTGCTCGGGCACGGCCACCCCGTCGGCGCCGTCGTCGCGGTCGGCCTCGGGGAGACCGCCGAGGCCGCCGAGGCCGCCGAGGGCGCCGCACCGTGAGGGCCGTCCTCCAGCGCGTCTCGCGGGCCAGCGTCACCGTCGAGGGCGAGGTCGTCGGCGAGATCACGCGCCCCGGCCTGCTCGCCCTCGTCGGCGCCACCCACGACGACGGTGCCGAGCAGGTCGAGGCGACGGCCCGCAAGATCGCCGACCTGCGCATCCTCCACGGCGAGCGCTCGGTGCTCGACGAGGGCGCCCCGGTGCTCGTCGTCAGCCAGTTCACCCTGTACGCCGACACCCGCAAGGGCCGCCGCCCGTCGTGGAACGCCGCTGCTCCGGGTCCGGTCGCCGAGCCGCTCGTCGAGGCCGTCGTCGCCGCCCTGCGCGAGCGGGGGGTCGAGGTCGCCACCGGCCGGTTCGGGGCGCACATGGACGTCGAGCTGGTCGGGGACGGACCGGTGACCATCATCCTCGAGGTCTGACGCCTAGGCTGGACCCCATGAGCATGCTCGCCAACGCCCAGTACGTCGTCATCCTCGTGCTGTCCGTCCTGGCCTTCGGTGTCGAGCTCTGGGCCGTCATCGACTGCGTCCGTCGCCGGTCCGACGCGTTCACCGCGGCAGGCAAGCGGACGAAGAACTTCTGGCTGCTGGTCACCGGCGTCGCCGCCCTGCTCGGGTTCGTCACGGTCGGGAGCCCGGGCTCGCTCGGCATCATCGGAATCATCGCCCTCGTCGCGGCGGGGGTCTACCTCGCCGACGTCCGGCCCGCGCTCGACCAGGTGATGGGTCGCGGCGGCGGCGGACGACAGGGGCCCTACGGCCCCTGGTGAGGTGCGACGGCCGCCCAGGCGAGCGTCAGCTCCCCGAGCCGCCAGCGTGACGGGCCGCCGAGCACCGGCCACCCGGCCTCGCGCAGGGCGGCCGCGGTGCCCAGGAACCGCTGCCGCACACCGTACGACGCCAATGCGGCCTGACGTTCCCACGCGTCGTCGAGCGCCCCGAGCAGCGCGTGCACCGGCTCTCCCGGCACGTTGCGGTGGATGAGCGCCTTCGGCAGCCGTTCCGCCACCACCCCCGGCCGGTCGAGCCCGCGCAGGCGCCAGGAGAGGGTGAGGGTCTGCGGGCCGTCGGCGCCCACGGCCACCCAGGCCGCCAGCCGGCCGAGCTCGTCGCACGTGCCGTCGACGAGCAGCCCACTGGGCGCCAGCCGCGCCACGGTGGTCGCCCACGCGGCCGCCACCTCCGACTCGTCGTACTGGCGCAGGACGTTGAAGGCCCGCACGAGCACGGGACGGCCGCCGTCCGGCAGCGGCACCTCGAACCCGCCACGGACGAAGCGCAGCCCCGGCCGCTCGAGCGGGCGCGCGGCGCCCACCCGCTCGGGGTCGATCTCGACGCCGACGACCTCGACGTCCGGGCGCACCCGCCGCAGCCGGTCGTGCAGCTCGACGGCGGTGACCGGCGAGGCGCCGTAGCCGAGGTCGACGACGACCGGCGGGCCGGGATGCTCCCGCAGCCGCCAGGCCTGCGGGCCGGCGAGCCAGCGGTCGCAGCGGCGGAGGCGGTTCGGGTTCGTCGTCCCGCGGGTGACGACGCCGACCGGGCGCTGGGCGGGCACGGGGCCCAGCGTAGGCGGCTCGCAGCCGGCGCCCAGCCCCGCCGACTACCCTGAGGCCGTGCTGGAGCGGTTGCGTCCCGAGGGTCGCGAGGGGTCGGTGAGCCTGTCGATGGTCGCCCTCGTCGCCTCGCTCGCGGCCGCCCTCGCGCTCGGCCTCACCTCGTGGGTCCCGAACGTCCTGGCCCGTGACATCGGCATCACGGACGTCGAGCCGGGGCTGCTCCAGGTGTCGCAGAACGCGTTCGGCGTGCAGTCGCTCGGCGCCGGTCTCACCGTCACGCTGTACGACCGCGGCTTCCGGCTCTCCCGCGGGAGCACCGTCCTCGCCGACACCGTGACCAAGGGGGCGCCGGTCACCGCCGTCGTCGGCACGGTCGACACCTCGGGGGAGCACCCGCGCGAACAGGTCACCTCCGCCCTCACGGCCGTGACCATCGACGCCGTGACCCGCGACGGTGAGTCGGTCACCTACAGCGGCGTCGTGCACGACACGGAGCGCTCGCTGCCGCTGCGGATCACCTTCGAGCCGACCGACGGGCGCATCCGGATGGACGTCTCCGTCCCCGGTGCCTCGGGCGTCGCCGTCAACCTCGACTGGCGTCCCGCGACCACCGGCATCGAGCCCGTCCTGCCGGCCAAGAACCTCAAGGCGAGGGCGTACTGGATGGAGTCCGCCGTCGTCGAGCAGCCGGCCTTCACCTGGGTGCTCGGCACCGACGTCTCGATCGGACCGGTCGGCGTCGAGCGGGCCGTCGACCTGCGCCAGGACGGTCGCATCGCCATCCACGTCTGGTCGCCCCGGGCCGTGGTGACCGTCACGGACACACCGCGGGGGGCCGTGGAAGACTCGCCCTCATGACCGACCCGAGCGCAGGCCCTCGCCCGCGGCGCGTCGCGATGGTCACCGTGCACACCTCGCCGCTGGCCCAGCCGGGCACCGGTGACGCCGGCGGCATGAACGTCTACGTCCTCGAGGTCGCCCGGCAGCTGGCCCGGCTCGGCACCGAGGTCGACCTCTTCACCCGGACGACGAGCGCGGCCCAGCCCGACGTCGTCGAGGTCGAGCCCGGCGTCGTCGTCCGGCACGTCGCGGCCGGGCCGTACGAGGGTCTCTCGAAGGAGGAGCTGCCCGGGCAGCTCTGCGCGTTCGCCGCCGGGATGATGCGCGTCGCCGCCCACGCCCCGGCGGGGCACTACGACCTCGTCCACTCGCACTACTGGCTCTCCGGGCAGGTCGGCTGGCTGGCCGCCGACCGCTGGGGCGTCCCGCTCGTCCACACGATGCACACGATGGCGCGGGTCAAGAACCTCCACCTCGCCGACGGCGACGAGCCGGAGCCCCGCGGCCGCGAGATCGGCGAGGCGCAGGTCGTCGAGGCCGCCGACCGGCTCGTCGCGAACACCGAGCGCGAGGCCGGCGAGCTCGTCGAGCTCTACGACGCCGACCCCGCCCGGGTCGCCGTCGCCGAGCCCGGCGTCGACCTCGTGACCTTCGCGCCGGGCTCGCAGGCCGAGGCGCGGGCGGCGCTGGGCCTGCCCGCCGACGCGGTGCTCCTGCTGTTCGTCGGGCGGATCCAGCCACTCAAGGGCCCCGACGTCCTCGTCCGCGCGGCGGCCGAGCTCGTGCGGCGCCGGCCCGACGTCCGCGAGCGGCTCGTCGTCGGCGTCCTGGGCGGCGCGAGCGGCACCGGCGTGCGCAACCCGATGGGCCTCGAGGACCTCGGCGAGCGGCTCGGCATCGGCGACCGGCTGCGCCTCGTGCCGCCGGTCGACCGCCCAACCCTCGCCGCCTGGTACCGCGCCGCCGACGTCGTGGCGGTCCCGTCGCACAGCGAGTCCTTCGGCCTCGTCGCCGTCGAGGCCCAGGCCTGCGGCACACCGGTCGTCGCCGCGAACGTGGGTGGCCTGCCGACCGCGGTCGGCCCCGGCGGCCTGCTCGTCGACGGCCACGACACCGCCGACTGGGCCACCGCCCTGGGCCGGGTCGCCCTCGAGCCCGACACGCGGGCGACGTTGTCGCGCAGGGCTGCCGAGCACGCCCAGGGCTTCGGCTGGGCGCGCACCGCCGAGCGGCTCCTCGAGGTCTACCGCGAGGCGCTGACCCGCCCCAAGGACGTGTCCATCGACGATGCCGAGCGGATCGCCGACGTGCCCCGGGCGGTCATCCCGTGAGTGCTGCCGACCTCGTCGCCCTGGTGCGCGACGTCCTCGACGAGACCGGCCTCGAGTGGGAGCCCGGCGCGCGCGACGACGAGCTGGTCGTGTCGCTGCCCGGCGAGAAGAAGCTCCGCACGGTCGTGTCGCTCGTCTGCGGCGAGAACGCGCTGTCGGTGTCGGCGTTCGTCATCCGCAACCCCGACGAGAACCACGGCGAGGTCTACCGCTTCCTCCTGAGCCGCAACCTGCGCCTGCCCGGCCTCGCCTACGCCGTCGACCGCTCGGGCGACGTCTTCGTCACCGGGCGGGTGCCGGCGGCGGGCGTCGACGCGCAGTACCTCGACCAGCTGCTCGGCGTCGTGCTCTCGGCGGTCGACGAGCCGTTCAACGAGCTGCTCGTCATGGGCTTCCTCACCTCGATGCGCAAGGAGTGGGAGTGGCGGGTCTCGCGCGGCGAGAGCCTGCGCAACCTCGAGGCCTTCCGGCACATCCTCGAGCGTCCCGGCGACCCACCCCGCGACGCCTGACCTCCCGCGGGCAGCCGGTGTCGGGGTGTGGGGGAGTGGCTAGGCTGGCGACATGAGCGAGCACACGCTGATCCTCCTGCGGCACGGCGAGTCCGACTGGAACCAGAAGAACCTCTTCACGGGATGGGTCGACGTCGACCTCACCGAGAAGGGCCGCGCCGAGGCCGTCCGCGGCGGGCAGCTGATGAG
>JAESFK010000496.1_pt1 | contig 19341 bp, 20 predicted proteins | sample 9269391 | NCBI WGS metagenome assembly JAESFK01 (sample SAMN14506231, study PRJNA617097) | algae metagenome | isolation source: Drouetiella hepatica UHER 2000/2452 and co-occurring heterotrophs from... | place: Slovakia: Slovak Paradise National Park, Hrabusice, Kosice Region | collected 2000-01-01
TCGCGTCGCTGCCGACGCCGGTCATCCACCAAGTGGTGCAGAAATTCGTCATGCAGCTGGAAACCCAGCTGGCCGAACGCAACGTCACCTTCGACCTGCAGCCGGAAGCCATCGCCTGGCTGTCCGACAAGGGCTACGATGAAAAAATGGGGGCACGGCCGCTGGCGCGCGTCATCCAGGAACACATCAAAAAGCCGCTGGCCGATGAAATCCTCTTCGGCAAGCTGAAGAAGGGTGGCGTCGTCAAGGTAACCGTCGGAACCAAGCCGGATGGCGCCAAGGGTCTGCTGCTCGATTACGTTCCGGAGACGGCGCGGATCAAGCCCAAGGCGGAGGTGGTGACCCCTGTCAAGAAAGCCTCGAAGGCCGCAAAGCCGAAGGAGCTGGAAAGCGTCGGTGCTGAACCTGATGCGCCCGCCAAGCCGAAAAAGGCAGCCAAGGCCGCCAAGGCTGACGAACCGGTGAGCGCCAAGCAGGCAGAACCGCCCCGCAAGGGCAGCACGGTGCCGAAAGTGCCGCGCAAGAAGTAATGCGTCCCAAATAGAGATACGGTGCCGGGCCTGATGGTCCGGCACCGTTTTTTTGTGGTAATGAACAGACGGATGTTTTGATGGAGGATGGCCAGACGATCGGCTCCGGGCGGACATGGTTCGTGGCGGGCATGCGGGGCATTTTCAGCCTGCCGGCCATGATCCTGATGCTGTCCTTCGTCGGATTTTGTGCCTTTACCGCCCAGGCCGGCATTCCCGTCGAGCAGGTGGTGTTCATGACCGGCATGGTCTGGGCTTTGCCAGCCAAGGTCATCCTCGTCAGCTCGATCCTGAGCGGCGCCAATCTGCTCACTGCTTTTATCGCGGTTACGCTGTCCTCCATCCGGCTGATGCCGATGGTCGCCGCGCTCGTTCCGGAATTGCGTACCGAAAAAACACCCACCTGGTTGCTGTTGTTCCTGTCGCATTTCGTAGCGATCACCGCCTGGGTATTTGCCATGGAGCGGGTGCAGGCGGTGCCGCGCGAACATCGCATCACGTTTTTCGCGGGCTTCGGCATAACGCTTGTTCTCGTCAACATGCTTCTGGTGGCCATCGTCTATCAATTCGTCACAGAGTTTCCGCCTGTTGTGGCCGGATGCCTGTTCTTCCTAACCCCGGTCTATTTCCTGGCCTCGATCTGGAGTTCCGCGCGTCATCCGGTGCTTTACGTGGCGTTGGTCATCGGTCTTGTGGCTGGACCGCTCTTCTATTGGCTCGCACCGGAGTTCGATATTCTGTTGGCAGGTGTTGGTGGTGGAACGCTGGCATGGCTGGCGGAACGCCAGTGGCGCAAGCGCAGGGAGATCCGCGCATGACGGTGCTTGAAGGCTGGTGGGCTTACGTGTTCATCGCGATTGCGGGATGGCTGGCAACGGATCTCTGGCGCTGGCTCGGCGTTCTCGCCGGTAACCGGTTGCGCGAGGATTCCGAAGCGCTGAACTGGGTGAGGGCGGTTGCAACGGCCCTGGTGGCGGCCGTCATTTCCAAGTTGATCCTCTATCCGACCGGAATTCTAGAGCAGTCACCACTTTGGCTGCGGCTGGGATCGATCGCGGCTGGCGCGATAGCCTTTTTCATCGGCGGGCAGAAACCGGCGGTCGGCATCGCCACGGCCATCGCTGTGCTGGCCGTGGGGCTCTACGCTCTCGGTTTCTAGACAGGCTCAGCCAGCCAGCTCTGCCTTGATTTTCTCGGCATTCGCAGCCAGGATTCCGCCATCTTCCATCTTGCCGGAATGCGGCTGCAACGGCACGCCCTCGTGGCGGGGAATGACATGGAAGTGCAGGTGGAAGACCGATTGCCCCGCGGGCGCTTCATTGAACTGCACGATTGTTATGCCCTCGGCTTCGAAAGCGTCCTGCACTGCGATCGCCACTTTTTGGACCGTAGCGATGAGGGCGCCAAGCGTCGCCGGGTCGGCGTCGAGAATGTTGCGGGAAGCGGCCTTGGGAACGACCAGGACATGGCCGTTTGCCTGTGGCATGACATCCATAAAGGCCAGGACATTGTCATCCTCATAGACCTTGTGGGCGGGAATTTCGCCGCGCAGGATCTTGGCGAAGATGTTGTTGCTGTCATAGGCGGCGTTGGTCATCTGCGTCTCCTCAAAAATGCCTGTCTCTTTTGGTCAGTCGTCGGCCTCTTGCCGCTCGCCTTTGCGGAACGGGCTGTGCTCGGCCAGGATATCGCTCATCTGCTCCACCTCCTGCCGTTCGCGTTCAAGATAATCGGCAACGGCGCGCTTCAATCCGGGATGGGCGATGAAATGCGCCGAATGGGTCGTCGCCGGCAGGTATCCGCGCGCCAGCTTGTGTTCGCCCTGGGCGCCGGCTTCGACGCGCTTCAATCCCTTGGCGATCGCAAAATCGATGGCCTGATGGTAGCAGACCTCGAAATGCAGGAAGGGGTGGTCTTCGACCGCGCCCCAATGCCGCCCGTAGAGGGCGTCGCTGCCGATGAAATTGATGGCGCCAGCAATGTATTTGCCGTTGCGCTTGGCCATGACCAGCAGGATGTCGTCGGCCATGCGTTCGCCGATCAGCGAATAGAATGTGCGCGTCAGATAAGGGCGGCCCCATTTGCGGCTGCCGGTATCCATGTAGAACGCGAAGAATTGATCCCAGACGCTTTCGGTCAGGTCCTTGCCGGTCAGCCAGTCGATGCTGATGCCGCCTTCCAATGCGGCACGGCGCTCCTTCTTCAACGCCTTGCGTTTGCGCGACGCCAGCGTCTCGAGGAAGTCATTGTGTGATGCGTAGCCGTCATTGATGAAATGAAACTGCTGGTCGGTCCTTTGAAGGAAACCGGCCTGTTCGAAGGCAGGAACCTCCTCCTGCGGCAGGAACGTCACATGCGCTGACGACACATTGTGGCGGCGGGCGAGTTCCTGAAGGCCGGCTGCAAGCGAACCGCGAACGGCATGGATATCGGCTGTGGCGGCGGTCAGCAGCCGCGGTCCGGTGGCCGGCGTGAAGGGGACCGAGCATTGCAGCTTCGGATAATAGCGCCCGCCCGCCCGCTCAAGCGCGTCGGCCCAGCCGTGATCGAAGACATATTCGCCCTGGCTGTGGTTTTTCAGATAGCAGATCAGCCCGCCGGAAAACCCGCCCTTGCCGTCTTCCATCAACAGATGCTGGCCCAGCCAGCCGGTATCGGCCGTCGCCGAGCCGGATTCCTCAAGCGATGACAGGTAGGCATGGGAAATGAACGGATTGTAGAGACCGCCGGGCTGTCCCCTGGCTGCCCCTGACAATCCGTCCCAGCTTTCCTTCGAAATATCCTGAAAGGACGTCTCGACGCGGATTTTGACGTCGCCGGTCATTCTTTAAGCGATAAGCCTTTCCTTGGGATCGAAACCCTCGAATGTCATCTGATCGGCATGAGCGTAGGTGTGATCGACGCCGGCCTGATCCCGCACGGTCCAGGTCAGGATCGGCCTGCCAAGCGAACGTTCCTTGGTAATGAACGAGTTTGGCAAATCGCCGTAGAAATAGGAAATGAAATCAAGCCCGAGCTGCATCGCTTCTTCGTGAATGAAGAATTGTTCCGGCTGGTTGCCGCCGGCCGTCAGGCCGATCGGGTAGGGCGGGTCCTGGGCCTTGAGATCCTTCAGAAGCCAATGGTCGAAACTCATCAGGGCGACAGCGCCATCGTAGTTCTCAAGAGCCTCCAGCACGGCATCCGCAAAGCCTTCGTCGTCGCCCTTGCGCCCCTTGAGTTCCAAGACGATCGGCACCCGGCCCTTGACCAGCCTCAAAAGCTGCCCGAGCGTCGGGATCTTGTCGGCCGTGCCGCCGATGGCGATGAGCCCCAGTTCGCCCGCGGTCTTCTCGCGGATGTCACCCTTGATGCCGCAAAGCCGCTGCATGTCGTCATCATGGAAAACCACCGGCACACTGTCGGCCGTGTACTGCAGGTCGCACTCGATGGCGAAGCCGTTTTCAGCCGCGCGGGAAAAGGCAGAAAGCGTGTTTTCCCAGATGGCATGGTTCATGTCGTGATAGCCGCGATGAGCGACCGGTTGCGCCGTCAGCCAGGACAGGTCTTTCATGGGTATGGTTCCGCTCAGGCGATTTCGATCACGGCGTCGATTTCGACGGCGGCATTGAAGGGCAGGGAAGCCATGCCGACGGCGGCGCGGGCGTGGATACCGGCGTCTCCGAGAACCTTGGCGATCAGATTGGAAGCGCCGTTCATGACCAGATGCTGTTCGATGAAGGTCGGCTCGGATGCGATGAAGCCATTGAGCTTGACGATGCGGCGAATGCGCGAGAGATCGCCGCCCAGCGCCGCCTTTGCCTGCGCGAGAACGTTGATGGCGCAAAGCTCGGCAGCGCGCTGGCCAGTGGCAACATCGATCCCTGAACCGAGATGCCCGGTGACCGCCACTTTACCGTTTTCCATTGGTAGCTGCCCGGAGATATAAAGATACGATCCGCTGATGACAAAGGGAACATAGTTGGCAGCGGGTGCGGCGGCCTGCGGCAAGGTGATTCCCAGTTCGTTGATGCGTGCTTCAATATCTGCAGACATGGATAACTCCGGTCATTGTTGTGTTTTGTCGTCAAATGCTGCATGCACAGCATGTTTCATAAAGTGGTAAAATACCGCATCTTGATCATTGATGCCTCGCTTTTGCCCCATGTGTTCTTATAGCATCAGCCGTGAATTCAACAGGAGGAAACGGATGTTTCGTTCAGGCTTTGCCTCTGTCATTCTGGCATGGGCGTGTTTCTCAGGCGTGACGGTCAGCGGTGCTTCTGCGGCGTCGGCCAACATCCTTGTGCCCCATCGTGCGGTCTATGATCTGGAGCTGAAAGACAAATCGGAACGTTCCGGAATCAACGGGATGTACGGCCGCATGGTCTATGAATTCAATGGATCGGCCTGTGAGGGATATACGGTGAGCTTCCGTTTCGTCACCAAGGTGGACACCGGCGACGAGGTCAGGCTGACCGACCAGCAGACGACGACCTATGAGGATCTGAAGAACGGAAGTTTCCGCTTTTTGACCCGTTCCTTTACTGACGAGAAACTCGACAAGGAAGTGCGCGGCTCTGCGCACGAGGCGAACAAGGGCCTGACCGTCGATCTGACATCGCCGGACAAGCGCAAGGTCGATCTCGCGCAGGGGCTGTTTCCGACCGAACACATGCTTGAAGTCATAGACCGGGCAAAGAAGGGCGAGACCTTGTTCGAATCCCGGATTTTCGACGGGTCGGATGCCGGCGACAAGACGCTGATCACCACGACCATGGTTGGCAAGCAGCAGACATCGGCGCCCGGCGACACAGATGCGGACAAGGCCGGAGCAATGGCCTCAAGGCCCTATTGGCCGGTGACCATTTCCTACTTCACCGACAATAACACCGGCGACGCAGTACCGATCTACCGCATGGAATTCAAGCTCTACGAAAACGGCATCACCCGCGACCTGACCATGGATTATGGTGACTTCGTCCTGACGGGTAAACTCGCCGATCTGAAAGTCTTCAAGCAAGACAAGTGCAAATAGACGCCGGGGAGCTGTCCGCCGCTATTTTCGGCTTTCACCCTTGATTTATCGGGCGGCAGGGGGTAAGGGCACCGCATTCCACACGTAAGGTTTGGGACCGTCCGGGAGAAATCCGGGCAGTTCCACCCGGTGGCGCTCTTCAAGAGAGTGCTGTTTGCCTTGCGGAGGTTCAACCGGAAAAGGATAAAAAGGCATGGCATTGCCCGATTTTAGCATGCGTCAGCTTCTGGAAGCTGGCGTTCACTTCGGCCACCAGACTCACCGCTGGAACCCGAAAATGAAGCCGTACATCTTCGGCGACCGTTCGAACGTTCACATCATCGACCTCGCGCAGACAGTTCCGTTGCTGTCGCGCGCGCTTCAGACCGTCAGCGACACGGTAGCCAAGGGCGGCCGCGTTCTGTTCGTCGGTACCAAGCGCCAGGCATCCGAAATCATCGCTGACGCTGCCAAGCGTTCGGCCCAGTATTACGTCAACGCCCGCTGGCTCGGCGGCATGATGACCAACTGGAAGACGATTTCGAACTCGATCCAGCGCCTGCGCAAGCTCGACGAAATTCTCGCATCCGAAGGCTCCGGCTATTCCAAGAAGGAACGCCTGAACCTCGAGCGCGAACGCGAAAAGCTGAACCGCGCACTCGGTGGTATCCGCGATATGGGCGGCGTTCCGGACCTGATGTTCATCATCGACACCAACAAGGAATCGATTGCCATCGACGAAGCAAAGCGTCTCGGCATCCCGGTTGTTGCGATCATCGACTCGAACTGCGATCCGGACCGCATCGACTTCCCGATCCCCGGCAACGACGACGCTTCGCGTGCGATCTCGCTCTATTGCGATCTGATCTCGCGTGCAGCGCTTGACGGCATTGCCCGTCAGCAGAGCTCGTCGGGCCGCGATCTCGGCGCGTCTTCCGATCTGCCGCTTGAGCCGGCGCTCGAAGAAGCCGCTGAAGCCTGATAAGGCGGGACGGCGGCTAACCCCGCCGCTCCTTTAGACACGATCAGGATAAGGCCGTTTACGACTGAAAAAGTGAACGGCCTTGTTCTTTTGCATCGGACCGGCCCATCGGGCGCTGGTTGCAACGATGCGTATCGTCGGGATGAACCCTTTCATCACGATGTCACATTCAGGGGTCATGCCCTGCCACATCCTCCTGGTATCGCGCCGGCTTTCTGGCAGCGCGCCAGCCGAACAAAACGAAGAGGCAAAAAAGATGAGCACTATTACTGCAGCAATGGTGAAGGAACTGCGCGAAAAGACCGGCGCAGGCATGATGGATTGCAAGAAGGCACTCGGCGAAACCAACGGCGACATGGAAGCCGCGATCGACTGGCTGCGCGCCAAGGGCATTGCCAAGGCCGACAAGAAGTCGGGCCGTGCAGCAGCTGAAGGCCTCGTCGGCATCGCCAGCAACGGCACCAAGGCTGTCGTTATCGAGCTGAACTCCGAAACCGACTTCGTTGCCCGCAACGATGCCTTCCAGGACCTGGTTCGCGGCGTCGCAGCCGTTGCCGTCGGTACCGACGGTTCGGTTGAAACGATCAGCGCGACCACCTATCCGGCAACCGGTAAGTCGGTCTCCGAAAGCATCACCGACGCGATCGCAACCATCGGCGAGAACATGGCCCTGCGCCGTTCGGCCCTGCTGTCGGTCGAAGACGGCGTTGTCGCCACCTACATCCACAACTCCGTTGCTGACGGCCTCGGCAAGCTCGGCGTTCTCGTCGCGCTGAAGTCGACCGGCGACAAGGATGCCCTGAACGCCATCGGCCGCCAGGTTGCCATGCACATTGCAGCAACCAACCCGCTGGCCATCCGCTCGACGGAAGTTGATGCAGCTGTCGCAGAACGCGAACGCAACATCTTCATCGAGCAGGCCCGCGAATCCGGCAAGCCGGAAGCGATCATCGAAAAGATGGTCGACGGCCGCATGCGCAAGTTCTTCGAAGAAGTCGCCCTTCTGTCGCAGGCCTTCGTCATGAACCCCGACCTGACCGTCGAAGCTGCCGTCAAGGAAGCTGAAAAGACCGTTGGCGCCCCGATCGAGGTTGTCGGAATGGCCCGCCTTCTTCTCGGCGAAGGCGTCGAAAAGGAAGAATCCGACTTCGCAGCCGAAGTGGCCGCTGTCGCCAAGGGTTGATTTCTTCATCCTGAGTGGGAAAACAAAAGGGCATCGCGTGACAACGCGGTGCCCTTCGTGTATCCGGCATCATCATCACATTGTCGCAGGCTCCTTCGGGGAACATCCGGATGATATCGGCCGCGCAGGGGTGAACAGATCAGTTTTATGCACCATCTCGCATGTGTGCCTTCTTGGACAGGAGTGACGATGTCGGCCGAACCTCTCTACAAACGTGTGCTGTTGAAGGCGTCTGGCGAAGCGCTTATGGGCAACCAGGGGTTCGGGATCGATGTCGCAGTTGCCGACCGGATTGCCTCGGACATTGCCGAAGCCCGTGCCATGGGCGTTGAAGTCGGCGTTGTGGTTGGCGGCGGAAACATTTTTCGCGGCGTTGCCGTTGCCTCCAAGGGCGGCGACCGGGTGACCGGCGACCACATGGGCATGCTGGCGACGATCATCAACGCCCTGGCGCTTGCGACATCGCTGCGCAAGCTCGACGTCGATACCGTCGTTCTGTCCGCCATCGCCATGCCGGAAATCTGCGAGAGTTTCTCGCAGCGCGCCACGCTCTTTCACCTGTCACTCGGCCGTGTCGTGATCTTTGCCGGCGGCACCGGCAATCCATTCTTCACGACCGATTCTGCAGCAGCCCTGCGCGCCGCCGAAATGGGGGCGGAAGCGATCTTCAAGGGTACGCAGGTTGACGGTATCTATACCGCCGACCCGAAGAAGGATCCGGCGGCCACCCGCTTCGACCGCCTGACGCACAGCGAAGTGCTGCAGAAGGGGCTGGCCGTCATGGACGTTGCCGCCGTGGCGCTGGCGCGTGAAAACAGCATACCGATCATCGTCTTCTCGATCCACGAGAAGGGCGGGTTCGCGGAAATCTTGACCGGCGGCGGCCGGGCGACCATCGTAACAGACAATTGAGCAGCTAGAGGGCGGTCGCAAGACCGCCGCGATAAACGGGAGTTTGATCCATGAGTGAAGGTATTGACCTGAATGACCTGAAGCGCCGCATGGATGGCGCCATCAACGCGTTCAAAAGCGATATCGCATCGCTGCGCACGGGACGCGCATCCGCCAACGTTCTCGATCCGGTCATGGTGGAAGCCTACGGTTCGCGCGTGCCGCTGAACCAGGTTGCCAATATCACGGTTCCAGAATCACGCATGCTGGGTGTTTCGATCTGGGACAAATCCATGGTCAACGCCGTCGATCGCGCCATTCGCGAATCGAATCTCGGTCTCAATCCGATCGTTGACGGCCAGAATCTGCGCATTCCATTGCCGGAACTCAACGAGGAACGCCGCAAGTCGCTGGTAAAGGTCGCGCATGACTACAGCGAGAAGGCCAAGGTCGCCGTGCGCAACGTGCGCCGCGACGGCATGGATAGCCTGAAAAAAGCCGAAAAGGATGGCGACATCGGTCAGGATGTCAGCCGTGGCCAGTCCGAAAAGGTTCAGAAAATGACCGATGAGATGATTTCCGACATCGACCGCTTGCTCGGCGATAAGGAAAAGGAAATCATGCAGGTCTAGTCTGCCTTCTTCCGAGTCTCTGTTTTTCGGACCATCGATGTCAAACCCGTTGCCCAGAAATGTTCCCACGCATGTTGCCATCATCATGGATGGCAATGGCCGTTGGGCCAATTCGCGCGGACTTCCAAGGACAATGGGCCATCGCAAGGGCGTGGAAGCCGTACGCGAGGCGGTGCGCACTGCCGGCGAAGTCGGCATCCGCTACCTGACGCTGTTTGCCTTTTCTTCCGAGAACTGGAGCAGGCCGGAGGCGGAAGTCTCCGATCTGATGGGTCTGCTCAAAGCTTTCATCCGCCGCGATCTGGCCGAACTGCATAGCCAGAACGTCCGTATTCGGGTGATTGGCGACAAGAACAATCTTCGTGGCGATATTCTTCCTCTGCTTCTGGAGGCGGAGGATACGACGCGCAACAACACGGGTATCACACTGGTTATCGCCTTCAACTACGGCTCCCGGGATGAAATGACCCGTGCCATGCAGGCGCTGGCGGTTGATGTCGCTCAAGGGCGGTTGACGCCCGACCAGATTACGCCGGAACGGATTGCCGGCAAGCTTGATACCGCTGGAATTCCCGACCCGGACCTTGTCTTGCGCACCAGCGGCGAAGAGCGGCTATCCAACTTCCTGCTGTGGCAGGCGGCCTATTCCGAATTGTTGTTTGTCCCCGAACTGTGGCCGGACTTCAACCGCGAGGTTTTCCTTGATGCGTTGAAGACCTATGCCGGGCGCGAACGCCGTTTTGGTGGCCTGCCGCAACCGACACTCGCGGTTGGTTCCTGATGCAGACAGAATTGCGGTTGCGTATCATCTCCGGCATCATTCTTGCCGCTATCGCCCTCGGTGCGACCTGGGCCGGGGGAACCGTTTTTGAAATCCTCTCCGTCGCCATTGCCGTGCTCGTCTACTATGAATGGTCGACCATAACCCGGCTTGCCGAACGCGACTTCCAAGGCAATGCCCTAGGCTGGCTTTCGCAGGCGGTCATCTCGGCTCTGATCCTGTTCGATGGCGCTCACGTCACCTTGCTGGTTCTGGCGGCGTTTGCCGCGATTGCCGCACTCTGGGCATTCTTCCGGGGCGGAAGCTGGTGGCTGCCGGGCGGTATCGTCTATGCCGGCCTGACAGGCATCTCGCTTTCCGCCATCCGCGGCGAAAGCGATATCGGCCTGATCGCGGTATTCTTCGTCTTTGCCGTTGTCTGGGCAACGGACATACTGGCCTATTTCACCGGACGAACGATTGGCGGCCCCAAGCTTGCGCCCCGTATTTCGCCCGGCAAGACATGGTCAGGGGCGATCGGTGGCACCTTCTTTGGGGTGTTGGCCGGTGTCGCCGTGTTCATGAGCCATTTCTCGCTTGATGATGCGCGCATACCGTTGCTTGCGCTTGCGCTGTCCGTCTCAAGCCAGATCGGAGACCTGTTTGAATCCTACATCAAGCGCCGATTCGGCGTGAAGGATTCCAGCAAGCTCATTCCGGGCCATGGTGGCGTCATGGATCGTGTCGACGGACTTGTTTTTGCCTGTTTTGCCGCGCTTCTGATTGCTTTGGTGCAAGTCATGTCCACCGGTGGACAGAATGTGCCCCTGGGGGCAATCCTGCTGGCGCCGTAACACGCGCCGCTTACCTGATCGAGGACCACATGGCTTACCTGGCCGATATGTTTCAACTGATTATCGGCTACATAGCGCCGTTCCTGCTCGTTCTGACGCTGCTCGTCTTCGTGCACGAGATGGGCCACTATCTGGTCGGTCGTTGGTCGGGCATTCGTATCCTCGCCTTTTCCGTCGGTTTCGGGCCGGAACTGTTCGGTTACACCGACAGGCACGGAACGCGCTGGAAGTTCTGTGCCATTCCGCTCGGCGGTTATGTGAAATTCTTCGGTGACGAGGATGCCGCCAGCGTGCCCGATTACAGCCGCCTCGAGCAATATTCGCCCGAGGATCGTGACCGTACGTTTCTAGGGGCCAAGCTTTGGAAGCGGGCGGCGACGGTCGCGGCCGGGCCGATTGCCAATTTCATCCTGGCAATCTTCATCTTTGCCGTGATTTTTTCCATCTATGGCAAACCTGTTGCAGATCCGGTCGTTGCGGAAGTCAAGGAAAACAGCGCGGCAGCGCAAGCCGGCGTGCTGCCCGGCGACCTGCTCGTGTCCATCGATGGCACGCATGTGACGACCTTCGACGATGTTCGCCGTTATGTCAGTCTCCGGCCGGAAACGCCGATCACCATCCAGATCAAGCGCAATGGCGAGCTGCTCGATCTGCCGATGGTGCCCCAGCGTACCGAGATTACCGATCAGTTCGGCAACAAGATGGAACTTGGCATCATCGGCATCCTGACAAACCAGGAGACCGGCAATTTCCGCCTGGAAACTTTCGGCCCGATTGAGGCCGTGGGGCAGGGCGCTGTCGAGAGCTGGCACATCGTCACCGGCACGTTCAACTATCTCGGCAACCTGGTGATGGGCCGGATGAAGGCTGACCAGCTGGGCGGGCCGATCCGCGTGGCCCAGGCGTCCGGGCAGATGGCGACGATCGGTATCGCTGCCGTCCTGCAATTGGCAGCCGTCCTGTCGGTTTCCATTGGACTTCTCAATCTAATGCCGGTCCCCATACTTGATGGCGGGCATCTGATGTTTTATGCGGTAGAGGCCATCCGCGGGAAACCGGTTGGACCGGGGGCGCAGGACATCGCGTTCCGCATCGGTTTTGCCATGGTGCTGATGCTGATGGTCTTTGCCACCTGGAATGACATCAGCTCGCTGCTTGGCTAGCAATTTGGGCCCTGTGACGGTGGTTGCGCGGCTTTGCGGAGAGGTCGGCTTCATTGGGAATTCAATGGGTTGATCGAAAGGAATTGTTTACGATAAAGCAATTCTGTAGTGGCCGTTAGGACACGGTTTCATTTGAAGTAAACAGAAATTAACGAGCTGGCTTGCTTGTATATAAAAAGCGGTTAAAACGGCAGCCGTGACCGGAGTCGGTACGAGTTCGCTGCGGGGCATTGGGAAGAAGGTAAGATTTATGAAAGCTGGTTCAAGATTTTTGAACGCGGTGTCGGCGGTTGCGCTGTCTGCTAGCATGGTCGCAACGGGGACTGGCATTGTAACGCTTGCAAGTGCATCTGTCGCTGAAGCTGCAACGATAAGCCGCGTCGAAGTGCGTGGCGCTACCCGCGTCAGCCCTGAAACGGTCCGCGCCAACATCACCATCGTTCCCGGCAAGAGCTTCAGCAATGCGGATATCGATTCGTCCGTCAAGCGTCTCTATTCCACCGGCTACTTTTCTGACGTCAGCATCAATATCTCGGGCGGTACGCTTGTCGTCACCGTGAGCGAGAACCAGCTGGTCAACCAGGTCGTTTTCAACGGCAACCGCAAGATCAAGGACGACAAGCTGCAGGCGGTTGTGCGCACGCGCTCGCTCGGTCCGTACAGCGAAGCAACGGCTGAATCCGATATTCAGGCGATCAAGGCTGCCTACGCAGCCATCGGCCGCGAAGATGTGACTGTCACCACGCAGGTCGTTCCGATCGCGGAAGGTCGCGTCAATCTGGCCTTCGTGATCAATGAAGGTGACCGCACCAAAATCACGGCGATCAATTTTGTCGGCAACAATGCCTACAGCAACGGCCGTCTCCAGGCTGTCATTTCGACGAAGGAATCGGGGATATTCTCCTTCTTGAACCGCAAGGACGTTTACAATGCCGACAAGCTGCGCGCCGACGAAGAACTGCTGCGCCAGTTCTATTACAACCGTGGTTACGCCGACTTCCGGGTCGTTTCCTCGGATGCGGCATTGGACGAGGCCACCAACGAGTACACTGTTACGATCACCGTCGAAGAAGGTGAGCGCTACGATTTCGGGACGGTCAGCGTCGAATCGACTGTTGAAGGCGTCAATGCCGAAGAGCTGAAGGGTCTGGTCCAGACGTCCGAAGGTTCGATATACAAGGCAAAGGACGTTCAGGACAGCATTTCCGCAATTTCCAAGCGTGTTGCGTCGCAGGGTTATCCGTTTGCCCGTGTGACACCGCGCGGCAACCGGGATTTCGGCAGCCGCACAATCGCCGTCGACTATCTCGTCGATCAGGGCGAGCGCGCCTATATCGAGCGGATCGAAATTCGCGGCAACACCCGGACGCGTGACTACGTCATTCGTCGCGAGTTCGATATGAGTGAAGGTGATGCGTTCAATCAGGAAATGATCACGACGGCCAAGCGCCGCCTGGATGCCCTCGGTTATTTCTCCGCCGTCAACATCTCGACGCAGCCCGGCAGTGCCTCCGACCGCGTCGTCGTGATCGTCGATGTTCAGGATCAGTCGACCGGCTCGTTCGGTATCGGTGCGGGTTATTCCGCCGGTAGCGGCGGCGGCTTCCTGCTGGAAGCTTCGATCGAGGAGAAGAACTTCCTCGGACGTGGTCAGTACATTCGTCTTGCTGCGGGTCGTGGTGAGGATAGCCGGACGTACAACGTCTCGTTCACCGAGCCCTATTTCCTGGGTTATCGTCTGGCTGCCGGTTTCGATATCTTCAAGAACGAAAACGACTATGACGACGACAACTACAGCTACGAAGACGAGGGCTTCAGCCTGCGTGTAACCGCGCCGATCACCGAAAGGATATCGACGACGTTCCGTTACAACCTGACGCAGATGGATTACAGCGGCGATACCGCTGATCTGTCGAGCCCGTATGACCGCGTGATCGAGGGGTCTCCTTGGACACGTTCGTCGATCTCGCAGACGCTGACCTACAACTCGCTCGACGATGCGACTTTGCCGCATGAAGGCGTTCTGGCGTCGGTAACGCAAGAATATGCAGGTCTTGGCGGAACTTCCGATTTCTACAAGCTGACCGGTAAGGCCAAGTGGTACTACACGGTGAACGACGATGCGGACATCATCGCATCGCTCGCAGGTGGTGCCGGCCATGTGTTCAACACCGGCGGCAGGATGGAAGTTTTCGACCAGTTCCAGCTCGGCCAGAACGACATTCGTGGTTTCGAGCGCAACGGCGTCGGTCCGCGCAGCGGCAAGTATGGCGACGCTATCGGTGGAACGACCTACTTCACCGCTTCCGCTGAAGCAACGTTCCCGCTGCCCTTCGTCTCACGCGACGCTGGTTTCCGCGGTGCGGTCTTCGCAGATGCCGGTACTCTGTATGGCAATGAAGTCGATACGACAGCCGACGACGACATCAAGGGTACGGGAAGCTCGCTTCGCGCATCCGTCGGTCTCGGTCTGATCTGGGCGTCTCCGTTTGGACCGCTGCGCGTCGACTATGCGTTCCCGATCGCCAAGGAAGATTTCGACCGCGTACAGAACCTCAAGTTCGGTATCTCGTCGTCCTTCTGATCCTTGCAGTCCAGAACTGCCTGCCAAAACTGTTCTGGAGTGTTGGCCATGGAGCATAACTGGTTCTTCCCGCCGCATGATGGGATCCGCCTGAGCGATCTGGCGGATCAAATCGGTGCTGTCCTGCAGACGCCGGAGTTGGGCGACAGGATGGTGCGCTCAGTGGCACCGACCTACCGCGCGGGTGAAGACGACGTCTGCTATATGCTGCAGCGGCGCTTTCGCGATGAGTTTGCCACGTCGAAAGCGGCCGCGATCATTTGCGACGATACGATTGCTGCAATCGTACCGCCGCATATTCCCGTGCTTCTGACACGCTATCCCCATACGGCTTTCGCACTTGCCGGTGCGATCCTGCATCCGCAGGCTGTCCGTCCCGAGCAGAACCTCTCGGGGCCGGGCGGTATCTCGCCGGCAGCCTTCGTCGATCCATCCGCGCAGATCGAGGACGATGTCGATATCGAGGCGACGGCCGTCATCGGCGCCGGTGCCCATATCGGCTCGGGTACACGGATCGCCGCAGGTGCCGTCATCGGCCCGGGCGTCCGTATTGGCCGCGACTGCACCATTTCGGCCGGAGCAAGCGTGATGTATGCGCTTGTCGGCAATGAGGTGATCATCCATCCGGGCGCCCGCATCGGGCAGGATGGTTTCGGCAATGCGCCGGGACCAAAGGGCGGCATGATCAAGATCGTCCAGATTGGCCGCGTCATCCTGCAGGACAGGGTCGAGATCGGCGCCAATACGACGATCGACCGTGGCGCGATGGACGATACGGTGGTCGGCGAGGGCACCAAGATCGATAATCTTGTTCAGCTCGGCCACAATGTTCGTATCGGCCGTCATTGTGGTATCGCCGCCCAGGTCGGTATCGCCGGGTCAACCCGCATCGGCGACGGCGTTATGATCGGTGGGGCCGCGGCGATCAATGGACATATCACCATCGGCGACAGGGCTCAGATCGGCGCCATGAGCGGTGTCGCTTCGGATGTGCCGGCTGGCGAACGCTATGGCGGAATTCCGGCGCGTCCCATGCGCGACTTCCTGCGCGAAATTGCCGAGATAACGGCACGCGCGCACAACAGGCAGAAGAAATCAGGAGGCAAGGATGAGTGAAGCTGGAACCAACGTTCTCGGTACGGCTGACATCAGGGAGATCTTGAAGCTGCTCCCGCATCGCTATCCATTCCTGCTCGTTGACCGGATCATCGAGATCGACGGCGACAATTCGGCGATCGGCATCAAGAATGTGACGGCCAACGAGCCGCATTTTACCGGGCACTTTCCCGAGCAGCCGATCATGCCGGGCGTTCTTCTGATTGAAGGCATGGCCCAGACAGCGGGTGCGATCTGCGCCCGCAAGAATGGCACCGGCAGCAACCTCGTCTATTTCATGACCATCGACAACGCCCGCTTCCGCAAGCCGGTCGTACCGGGCGACAGGGTCGAGTTCCATGTCGTCAAGCAGAAGCAGCGCGGCAATATCTGGAAATTTCACTGTGACGCAAAAGTTGACGGGCAACTTGTCGCGGAAGCTGATATCGGCGCGATGATTATCAGCAAGGAAGACGCCTGAACATGATTGCAGCCACTGCGAAGATCCATCCGCTCTCGGTTATCGAAGACGGAGCGGTGATCGGCGACAACGTCGTTGTCGGACCGTTCTGTCATGTCGGCCCGAAGGTGACGCTTTCGGATAATGTCGAACTGATCAGCCACGTGGTTGTGCTCGGACGCACGACGGTCGGCAAGGGATCGAAGATTTTCCCGTCTGCAGTGATCGGCGGCGATTCGCAGAGCGTGCATCACAGTGCTGTCGATACGACTTTGGTGATTGGTGAGAACTGCACCATTCGCGAAGGCGTGACAATGAACACCGGCACCGTAGAGCACGGCGGCGCGACCATCATCGGCGACAACAATCTTTTCCTTGCCTACGCGCATGTCGCTCACGATTGTCATCTCGGCAACAATATCATCCTGTCGAACAACGTTATGCTTGCGGGCCATGTCACGGTCGGCGACCGCGCTATTCTCGGCGGCGGTTCGGCTGTGCACCAGTTTACCCGCATCGGCCGCCAGGCCTTCGTCGGCGGTCTCTCCGCCGTTGCCTATGATGTCATTCCCTATGGCATGCTCAACGGCAACCCGGGCCTACTCGGTGGTCTGAATGTTGTCGGCATGAGCCGTTCGGGCATCGAAAAGCCGGTCATTCATGCCGTGCGGCGCGCCTACAAGCAGATTTTCGAAGGCCCGGAATCGATCCGCGCCAATGCGGCTGCGATCCGTGGGGATTACGTCGATTGCCCACCCGCGCTGGAGATCCTCGATTTCATCGCGGCTGAAAGCGACCGGGCCCTGTCGTCGCCGACACGGGGCAGCAAGGGCTGAGGCATATGCGCTTGGACAGCCGGCCAGAGATCAAAGACCGGCTGGCGATCATTGCCGGCAGCGGCCTGCTGCCGCTGCATGTTGCTGAAGCAGCACGCATACACGGCGAAAATCCCTTCATCATCGCCCTTGCCAACGAATCGGATCGGGACTGGTCCGCGTTCGACCACACGACGCTCGGTATCGGCAATTTCAAGGCCATCAGCACCGTTTTTCGCCAGTCGGGCATCGGCCGTGTCGTCATGTCGGGGGCTGTGCGCCGCCGCCCGGACTGGCGCGACATCAAGCCGACGCTGAGAAGTCTTGCCAAGGTGCCGAGCGTTCTGCGCACGCTGCTCTCCGGCGGCGACGATGCCGTCCTGAAAATGGCCATCGAACTCATCGAGACCAATGGTGCGCGTGTTATCGGCGTGCAGGATATCGTCCCGGAACTGTTGGCCGAGATCGGCACCCTGAGCGCGCGTGCCCCAGGGACCGAAGACCAGGCGGATATTGAGGCCGCAGAGGCTGCTGCCATCGCGCTTGGGCATCTCGATGTCGGGCAGGGTGCTGTCGCCGTTGGAGGCCGTGTTGTGGCTCTGGAGGGCCCGGAGGGCACCGACGCGATGCTCGACCGTGTGGCGCGACTGAAGGTGGATGGGCGTATTTCCAGCCGCCGGCGCGGGGTTCTCGTCAAGCTTTGCAAGCCGCAACAGGATGTGCGCGCCGACCTGCCGTCGATCGGGCCTTCGACGATCAAGGGTGCGCAAGCCGCCGGACTTGCCGGCATCGCGGTGGAAGCCGGCCGTGCGCTCGTTCTGGAGCGGGAAGAGATGATTGCGCTCGCCAATGAAGCCGGCCTTTTCATCACCGGTATCGATCGAGCCTTGCTGCGAGGCGCGCCATGAGCGGGGATGGGCTGAAGCTCGCTGTGATCGCCGGGGAAGTCTCCGGCGATCTGCTGGGTGCCGATCTCGTCAAGTCGCTGCGCCCGCTGGTCAACGGCAACCTTTGCCTGATTGGTGTGGGCGGCGAGGGGCTGGAAGCTGAAGGGCTGAACTCCCTTTTTGACTATTCCGAGCTTTCCATCATGGGGATCTCGCAGGTTCTTGTGCGATTGCCGAAGCTTATTGTGCGCATCCGCCAGACGGCCAAGGCCATCATCGCGGCCAGACCCGACATTCTCGTCATCATCGACAGCCCGGATTTCACCCATCGCGTCGCGCGGATCGTTCGCAAGTCCCTGCCGGATCTGCCTGTTGTCAACTATGTCTGCCCGAGCGTCTGGGCCTGGAAGCCGGAGCGCGCCGTCAACATGCGCCCCTATGTCGACCACGTACTGGCCGTGCTTCCCTTCGAACCGGAGGTCATGCAGCATCTTGGCGGTCCGCCGACGACCTATGTCGGACATCGGCTGGCAAGCGACGCCAATGTTTTGTCAGTGCGCGCGCGGCAGCGGGATAAGAACAGTGTGAACACGGACACAGCCACCTGCCTGCTGTTGCCGGGGTCTCGCGGCAGTGAAATCAGCCGTCTTCTGCCGGCGTTCGGAGAAACCGCACAAGAGTTGCGGGCCCGTCATCCGAATATGCGCTTTCTGCTGCCGACCGTGCCGAGACAGGAAATGCTGGTGCGGCAGATCACGGCCTCCTGGACCGTCAAGCCGGAGATCTCCGTGGGCGCTGCCGCCAAATGGCAAGCTTTCGCACGGGCCGATGCGGCAATCGCCGCATCGGGGACCGTCATCCTGGAGCTTGCGCTGGCCGGAATCCCGGTTGTGTCGACCTACAAGGCAGACTGGATCATTCGCCTGATGCACAAGCGCATCAAGATCTGGACGGCAGCCATTCCCAATCTGGTGGCTGATTATGCCATCGTTCCGGAATATCTGAACGAAGCCATTCGCGCCGGTGCCCTGTCGCGCTGGATGGAGCGTCTGACGGAAAATACGCCGGAGCGTCAGGCCATGCTTGAAGGGTTTCGTACCGTGGCGCAGCGCATGGCCACGGACAGGCCCCCCGGCGAGACAGCGGCTCAAGTTGTTCTTGATGTTCTCAATGCAAAGAAGCCCGGCTATTTCTGACCGGGCTTCTTCACTTTGTATTTCCTGGGCTTAGCGCTTGGAAACCGGGACGTAGTCGCGTTCCGGTTCGCCGATATAGAGCTGGCGCGGGCGGCCGATGCGCTGTTCCGGATCCTCGATCATCTCGTTCCACTGGGCAATCCAGCCGACGGTACGGGCGAGAGCGAAGAGCACCGTGAACATGGTCGTGGGGAAGCCGAGCGCCTTCAGCGTGATGCCGGAATAGAAGTCGATGTTCGGGTAGAGCTTCTTCTCGATGAAATAGCTGTCCGTCAGCGCGATGCGCTCGAGTTCCATCGCCACTTCGAGCAGC
>JAESFK010000497.1_pt1 | contig 19331 bp, 16 predicted proteins | sample 9269391 | NCBI WGS metagenome assembly JAESFK01 (sample SAMN14506231, study PRJNA617097) | algae metagenome | isolation source: Drouetiella hepatica UHER 2000/2452 and co-occurring heterotrophs from... | place: Slovakia: Slovak Paradise National Park, Hrabusice, Kosice Region | collected 2000-01-01
ACCAGGGCCTCGCCCCGATGGACGTCGCCGGCCTCGAGGTCGCGCAGGTTGACGGCCACCCGCGCCGGTGCAGACGCCGCCTCGACCACCGAGCCGAGCGACTCCAGCCGTCGGACCCGCCCGCGACGACCGCCGACGAGCACGGTGTCGCCGGTCGCCAGCCGCCCGGAGGCCAGCGTGCCGGTCACCACCGTGCCGGCGCCGCGCACCGTGAAGACCCGGTCGACCCAGAGCCGGGCGCGCTCCTCGGGCTCGTCCGGCACCTCGAGCCGGTCGAGCGCCGCGGCGAGGCCGTCCATCCCCTCGCCGGTCCGCGCCGACACGGGCAGCACCGGTAGGCCGGCGAGGCTCGTCCCCGCCAGCCGCTCGCCGACATCGGCCACGACCGCCTCGGGTGACGCGAGGTCGACCTTGGTGACGGCCACCAGCCCACGCCGGATGCCGAGGGCGCCCAGCGCCGCGACGTGCTCGGCGGTCTGGGCCGACCATCCCTCGTCGGCGGCCACGACGAGCAGCACGGTACGCAGCGGCACGACCCCCGCCAGCATCGTCCGCACGTAGTCGGCGTGCCCCGGGACGTCGACGACGGCCAGCCGCCGACCGGACGGCAGCGTCGTCCAGACGTGCCCCAGCTCGATGGTCAGCCCGCGCCGGCGTTCCTCCTCGAGCCGGTCGGGCTCGCTGCCGGTCAGCGCCCGGACCAGCGCCGACTTGCCGTGGTCGACGTGGCCGGCGGTCGCGACGACGAGCACGTCAGTCCCCGGCCAGGGCCGCCCGGACCGCGGCGGCGAGGGTCGCATCCTCCGACTCCGGGACGCACCGGAGGTCGACGAGGCAGCGCCCGCCCTCGACCCGCGCCAGCACCGGGGGCGTGCCGGCGCGCAGCCGGCCGGCGCACCCCTCGGGCAGGGCGAGACCCACCCCGGGCAGCTCGACCCCGGCGCCCCCGCCGCCACCGACCCGCCCGGTGCACGGCACGACCTCGCCGGCCCCGACCGCGTCGCGCAGGGCGGCCGTCCGGCGCGCGTGCTCGGCGGGGTCGAGGTGCAGGCTCGCCGGGACGGGCGCGACGGGCCCGCGCAGCGTGGCCTCCAGGGCGGCGAGGGTCAGCTTGTCGACCCGCAGCGCCCGGGCCATCGGGTGCCGGCGCAGGGACTCGACCACCTCCGCCCGGCCGAGGAGGATGCCGGCCTGCGGGCCGCCGAGCAGCTTGTCGCCGCTGAACAGCACGACGTCGGCGCCGTCGGCGAGCGCGGTCGTGGCGTCGAGCTCGTCGGGGAGGAGCGGGTCGGGGGTGAGCAGCCCGGACCCGGCGTCGACGACGAGCGGCACCGGCAGCCCGGCGAGCTCGAGCACCGAGGCGCTGCCCGTGAAGCCGGTGACGCGGTAGTTGCTCGGGTGCACCTTGAGCACCGCACCGGTCGCCGGGCCGAGGGCGGCCTCGTAGTCGCGCAGCGTGGTGCGGTTGGTCATCCCGACCTCGCGGATGCGGGCGCCGGCGCTCTCGACGAGCGGCGGCAGCCGGAACCCGTCGCCGATCTCGACCATCTCGCCGCGGCTGACCAGCACCTCCCGACCGCCGGCCAGGGCCGTCGTCGCGAGCAGGAGGGCCGCGGCGGCGTTGTTGACGACGAGCGCCGCCTCGGCCGTCGGCACCGCCGCGAGCAGCGCGGCGACCGCCCCGGCCCCGCGGCGACCCCGCCGGCCGGTCGCGAGGTCGAGCTCGACGTCGGTGTGCCCGGCGGCGCGCACGACGGCCTCGACCGCGGCCGTCGACAGCGGCGCCCGCCCGAGGTTGGTGTGGACGACGACGCCCGTGGCGTTGAGGACCGGGGCGAGCGAGGAGGGCGGGGGCGCGAGCGCGGCGAGGACGGCCGGGCGCACCTCGTCGACGGCCACCTCCCCGGCGCGGGCGCGGGCGAGCACCGTCCGCACGACCCGTCGCACCTCGTCCGGGCCGAGCCCGGAGCCGGCCGCGATCACCTCGGCATCGGCGAGCAGGTCGTCGGTGCGGGGCAGGGCGGCGCGGGCGTCGGTGTCGGACAACGCTGCTCCTTCCGCCGGCCGACAGGTCTGGCGGAGGTGGACGGGAATCGAACCCGCCAGCCCGAGAGACTCGGGCTCGTCGGTGTTGAAGACCGCGGGGACCACCAGGAGCCCAGACACCTCCGGCGTCGAACCTAGTCGACGGGCCCGCCCGGAGGCACACCCGGAACCTCTCGCGACACCGCGGAGCTTCCCGGTGGGCCGGGAGGTTCCGCGTGCCGGGGTGCGGTCGTTACGGTCGAGCCATGACCCCGCGCCTCACCCAGACCGCGTCCGGGGGCGGGTGCGCGTGCAAGATCCCGCCCGGCGAGCTGCGCGCCCTCCTCGCCGAGGTCCACCTCCCCGGCTCCGACGCCCTCCTCGTCGGGGCCGACACCGGCGACGACGCCGCGGTCGTCCGCCTCGACGGCGGCCGGGCGCTCGTCTCGACGGTCGACTTCTTCACCCCCGTCGTCGACGACCCGCACGACTGGGGACGGATCGCGGCCACGAACGCGATGTCCGACGTGTGGGCGATGGGTGGCGAGCCGCTGCTGGCCGTCAACCTCGTCACCTGGCCGCGCGCCGACCTCCCGATGGAGCTGCTCGCCGAGGCGCTGCGCGGCGGCGCGCGGGCCTGCGCCGAGGTCGGGGTCCCGCTCGCCGGAGGGCACAGCATCGACGGCCCCGAGCCGGTCTACGGCCTGGCCGTCACCGGCCTCGCCGACCCCGACCGCCTGCTGCGCAACGACGCCGCGGTCCCCGGCACGGCCCTCTCGCTCACCAAGCCACTCGGCCTCGGCGTGCTCAACAACTGCCACAAGACCACCGGCGACACCTTCCCCGAGGCGGTCGCCGTGATGACCACCCCCAACCGTGACGCCTCCCGGGCCGCCCTCGCGGCGGGCATCCGGGCCGCCACCGACGTCACCGGCTTCGGCCTGCTCGGCCACCTCACGGCGATGATGCGCGCCTCCGGCACGACGGCGGTGCTCGACGTCGGCGCCGTCCCGGTGCTCGCGGCGGCCGTGACCTCCCTCGCCGACGGCTACGTGCCAGGCGGGTCACGCCGCAACCTCGACTGGGTCCGCCCGGACCTCGACCCGGGCGAGGCCGACGACGACGCCCTCCTCCTGCTCGCCGACGCCCAGACCTCCGGCGGGCTGCTCCTCGCGGGTGAGGTGGCCGCCGCCCCCACCATCGGCGAGGTCGTGCCCCGGCACGCCGACGGCGCCCTCGTCGTCCTCCGCGGTCGGACCCCGCGAGCCGTCTGACGGGCGCCCGCCGGGGCGCTGATGCCCCGCCGGTGCGTTAATGCCCCGCCGGGGTGCTGTGGCACCCCGGCCGCGCCGCACGACCCCGGCCCGGCGGGACCTCCCCGGCCACACCCGACGCGGGACATCCACCTGAGCGAATCCTTGGTTACGGAGTCGTAGGTTACGCAAACGTAGGTTACGCTGGCGTAGTGAGCGCACCCACCGTCGACCGACCGACCCCCGCCCCGGGGGCCCTCCGGCCGCGCCTCGGCGCCCACGCCCCGAGGCCGCTCGGCGGCCTGGTGCGTGGAGCCCGCAAGGTGGCCGAGGCCCTCGCCACCCCCCTCGTCCCCGACGACTACCTCGACCTGCTCGACCCGATGCGCGCCGGCGCCGACCTGCGCGGCCGCGTCGTCGAGGTCCGGCCCGAGACCGCCGACGCCGTCACGGTCGTCATCCGCCCCGGCCGCGGCTGGCTCGGGCACGTACCCGGCCAGTACGTCCGCATCGGCGTCGACATCGACGGCGTCCGCCACTGGCGCGCCTACAGCCTGACCCACCGCGCCGACGGCTCCCCCGCCGCGGGCATCCCCGCCGGCTGCATCGCCATCACGACCAAGGCCATCCCCGACGGCAAGGTCTCCAACCACCTCGTGCGGCAGGCCGCCCCCGGGACCCTCGTGATGCTCGACCAGGCCACGGGCGACTTCACCCTCCCGAGCCCGGCCCCGGCCAGGGTCCTCTTCCTCACCGCCGGCAGCGGCATCACGCCGGTCATGGGGATGCTGCGCAACCACCTCCCCGAGCTCGCCGACGTCGCACACGTGCACTGCGCGCCGAGCGAGAAGGACGTCATCTTCGCCGCCGAGCTCGCCGGGCACCACGAGGCCGGACGCCTCGCCCTCAGCCTCAACCTCGACGACGTCCACGGCGTCCTCGACCTCGACCGGCTCGACACCCTCGTCCCCGACTGGCGCGAGCGCGAGACCTGGCTGTGCGGCCCGACCGCCCTCCTCGACGCCGCCGAGCAGCACTGGGCGGACGCCGGCCTCCCCGAGCGCCTGCACGTCGAGCGCTTCCGGCCCAGCGTCGTCGAGCCCGGTGAGGGCGGCACCGTCACCTTCGCCCGCAGCAGCCGCATCGTGGAGGCCGACGGCTCGACCGCCATCCTCGACGCCGGTGAGGACGCCGGCGTCCTCATGCCGAGCGGCTGCCGGATGGGCATCTGCTTCGGCTGCGTCGTGCCCCTGCGCTCCGGCGCCATCCGTGACCTGCGCACCGGCGAGGTCACCGTGCACGAGTCCGACGAGCCGCTGCCCGTGCAGACCTGCGTCAACGCCGTCGCGGGCTCCTGCGAGCTCGACCTCTGACCACTGACCGCCCTCCCGACCACCTCACGGAAGGACCTCCCATGACCCTCGCACCCGAGCGCACCCCGAGCCACGGCTCGACCAAGCCCCAGGGCATCAACCCCCGCCTGCGCGTCCAGAGCGACGCCCCGCGCCCGCAGCGGCCGGCCCTGAAGAAGTCCGGCCGGCCCAACCCGGCCGCCCACCTCTCCCCCGACCAGATCGAGGCCATCGGCCACGAGCTCGACGCCCTCCGCAAGGAGGTCATGGACAGCCGCGGCGCGGCTGACGCGGCCTACATCCGCAAGGTCATCAAGGTCCAGCGCTACCTCGAGATGGGTTCTCGCGCGGCCCTGCTCTTCAGCAACGTCAAGGTCAAGGGCTTCCGCCCGGCCTGGTGGATCGGGACGGCCGGCCTGTCCGTGGCCAAGATCCTCGAGAACATGGAGATCGGCCACAACGTCATGCACGGCCAGTGGGACTGGATGCGTGACCCGAAGATCCACTCGACCGCGTGGGAGTGGGACAACGCCTCCCCGGCCTCGCAGTGGAAGCACAGCCACAACGAGATCCACCACACCTTCACCAACGTGCTCGGGCGCGACAACGACCTCGGCTACGGGATCCTGCGCGTCGACGAGGACCAGAAGTGGACGCCGTTCTACCTCTTCCAGCCGATCTGGCACGTCGGCAACGCGCTGCTCTTCGAGTACTCCATCGCGGCCTACGACCTCGAGCTCGGCGGCTACCTCGCGAAGAAGCACCGGATGAGCGAGGAGGACAAGGCGAAGTTCCGTGCCGACCGCGACGAGGTCCTCCAGAAGATCAAGCGCCAGGCGACGAAGGACTACCTCGTCCACCCGGCCCTCTCGGCCGCCACCGGCTCGGCGCGCACGACCCTCACCGCGAACGTCGTGGCCAACCTCGTGCGCAACGTCTGGACGAACACCGTCATCATCTGCGGACACTTCCCGCCCGGCATCGCGACCTTCGAGAAGACCTCGATCGACGGCGAGACCCGTGGCGAGTGGTACCTGCGCCAGATGCTCGGCTCGGGCAACATCAGCGGCACCAAGGCCATGCACCTGATGACCGGCAACCTCAGCCACCAGATCGAGCACCACCTCTTCCCGGACATGCCGAGCAACCGGTACGCCGAGATCGCCCCGCGCATCCGCGACCTCATGGCCCGCAACGACCTCCCGTACGTCACGGGCTCGCTGTGGAAGCAGGCCGGGTCGGTGTACTCAAAGGTCGTCCAGCTCTCCCTGCCCAACAAGGTCGAGGGTCGCCGGCGTCGCGACATCGTGCGGCTCGAGCTGGCCAAGGCCCGGCGCAAGAAGAAGCTCGGCCGCCGCTACTGAGCACGTCGCCGAGAACCTCATGCACCGCCCCCGGCCGCCACGGCCGGGGGCGGTCGGCATCCCCCGTTCGGCCCTCCCCGCCCCGGACCGATGTGCGGCGCCCCCGCCCTGGGGGTTACGGTGTCGGCGCCCCGGACCCCCTGCCCCCGACCCCGAGGTACCGCCGTGACCCATCCCACCGCCCTGCGCTCGACGCTCGTGCGCGCCGCCGCCACCACCGCGCTGCTCGCCCCCCTCGGGCTCGCCGCCGCCCAGCCGGCCCAGGCCGTCACCGGCGTCCAGCTCGAGAAGGACGTCGTCCGGCTCATCAACGCCGAGCGCAAGAAGGCCGGCTGCAGCGCGCTGCGCATCGAGCCCAAGCTGACCCGCGCCGCCTCGCTGCACAGCTACGACATGCGCCTGAAGAACTACTTCAGCCACACCTCCGAGGACGGCCGCAGCCCCTGGACGCGGATCAAGGCCCAGGGCTACAACTACGGCTCGGCCGAGAACATCGCCGCGGGCCAGCGCACCGCCGCGTCCGTCGTCAGCGCCTGGATGAAGAGCACCGGGCACCGCAAGAACATCCTCAACTGCAAGAACAAGGCCGTCGGCGTCGGTGTCTCGCGCGGCTCGGGGAAGTACTGGATCTACTGGACCCAGGACTTCGGCACCCGCTGAGCCCCGGCGTCCCGGCTATCGTCGAGCCTGACGGGGTCGGATGATCGGAGGCGGCGTGGAGCTGCTGGGCGGCACCGTCCTCGCGGCGCTGTCCATGGGCGTCGCCGCGCTCGTCATCGGCTACTCCAAGACCGCACTCGGCGGGTTGGCCGTCGTGTCGGTCGCCATCTTCGCCTCGATCCTGCCCGCCCGGCAGTCGACGGCGGCCATCCTCGCGGTGCTCATCGTCGGCGACCTCGTCGCGGTGTGGCACTACCGGCGCGACGCCGACTGGGCCATCGTCCGGCGGCTGCTGCCGGCCGTGCTCCCCGGCCTCGTGCTCGGCTCGCTCTTCCTGGGGATGGTCGACGACACCGTCCTGCGCCGGAGCATCGGCGGCATCCTCCTGGCCCTCGTCCTGCTCCAGCTCTGGGTGAAGTGGCGCTCCGGTGAGGAGGCCTCGACGGTGCACGAGCGGCGGGCTGCGGCCTGGGCGGCCGGCACGGGTGCCGGCTTCGCGACGATGACCGCCAACGCCGCGGGGGCGGTGATGACGCTCTACCTGTCGGCCTCGGGCATCGACAAGCGCCGGTTCGTCGGTACCAACGCCTGGTTCTTCCTCATCGTCAACCTCGTCAAGGTGCCGTTCTCCATCGGGCTCGGGCTGCTGCACTGGAGCGATGCGGGCCGGGCCGGGCTCCTCGCGCCCCTCGTCCTGCTCGGCGGGCTCCTCGGCTACGCGACGGTCCGGCGGATCAGCCAGCGAGGGTTCGACGTCGCGGTGCTGCTGGCCTCGGCCGTCGCCGCCGCGGCGCTCCTCGTGTGACCGCGCCGAGCCTCGTCAGTAGTGGCTGGTGACCGTCGTGCCGATGGTCGCGAAGTCGTAGACCCACTTGGCGACGGGGACCGGCAGGTTGACGCAGCCGTGCGAGGCCGAGTACCCGAAGGTCTTGCGCCACGGCGCTCCGTGCAGGGCGAACCCGCGGTGGAAGAACGAGGACCACGGCACGTTGGGCGTCTCGTAGTCCGAGCCGTCGGCGTTGCTGCCGCGCATCGTCATCAACGGGTTCTTGTAGTACACGGCGAAGGTGCCGGTGACCGTGGGCTTCGCGTCCTGGCCGTCGACCATGGCGATCGGGCCGTAGACGACGTCGGCGCCGACGTAGGCGGTCATCGTGTGCCGGCTCAGGTCGACGTCGATCCACTTCTCGCCCTCCGCAGCCGGGTACGCGAGGTTCTCGGCGCCCGGGGCGATGCGACGCTCCTCCCACGTGGCCTTGGTCGTCGTGAAGGCGAAGGTGCCGGAGTACCTCGAGCCCGACGAGAGGGCGGCGACGGCGGCGGCGGCCAGCGCGGGCGCGTTCTTGACCGTCCGGCCGTCGCGCTTCTCGGTCATCACCTTGCGGACCTCGCCGTCGCCGTCGAGGTAGCGCAGGCCCGTGCGGGGGTCGCGCTTGACGTCCTTCGCGACGGCGTCGACCCAGGCCTGCACCTTCTTCGCGTCGACGCTCGGCGTCCCGAGCGTGCTGCCCGGGGCCGGGAGCGTGACCCACGAGGCCTTGGTCGCGGCGTTCGCGGCGTGCTTCTCCTCTCCATCGGAGAGCACGACAGGCGCCTTGACGACGGCGTTCGCGGCCTCGACGAAGGCCTCGGCCGCGGCGGTCGTGACGTCCGGGGTGCCCTCGACGAAGGCGACGGTGGCCGTGGCCGGCTCGAGCTCGCGGGCAGCGGCGGCGACGACGTCCTGGAGGCTCGCGGGGTCGACGGTGCGCCCCGGGACCGCGGGGGTGACGACGAAGGACTTCTTGTTCTTCGCGAGCCCGACGGTGGCGTCCTTGCCGGACTCCCCGGCCTCCTCCACGAGCGCGTCGACCGCGGCGTCGAGGGCCGCGGCGTCGGTCGTCACCACGGCGTCGACGTCGCGCGCCGAGACGAGCGACGTGGCGTAGCTGGACCACCGACGGTTCGCGGCGAAGACGGCGTCGACGGTCGCCTCGACGTCGACGGCGTACCCGAGGTCACGCAGGGGCACCTCGCGGGTGGCCGAGCCGTTGCGGACGGTGACCCTGAGCGAGTCGGCACGTTCGCGGACCGACGCCGCCACCTCGTCGCGGGTCTGGCCCACGACGGACGTGCCCCCGACCGCGCTGCCCGGCAGCGCCCGGTCGGAGTAGAGCGACGCGTACGCCGTCCCGGCCCCCGTCAGCGCGAGCGGTACTGCGACGGCTGCGCCGAGCAGCACCTTCCTGCGTGACCCCATGGAGCCGGTCCACCTTCCTGACCTGCGGCGCCGTCCCGTGCGGCACACCGACCCATGATGGGCCAGAACCCCCGGTCCCACCACACGGGGACCGGGTCCCGGGCGTCACGAACCCGCAACGATGCGCGACCCCGGGGCGGTCAGGCGTTCTGCGGGAAGCCCAGCTCGATGCCGCCGTGGCTCGGGTCGAGCCAGCGCGAGGTGACGACCTTCCCGCGGGTGAAGAAGTGCACGCCCTCCATGCCGTGCGCGTGGCTGTCCCCGAAGAGGCTGTTCTTCCACCCGCCGAAGGAGTAGTAGGCCATCGGCACCGGGATCGGGACGTTGACCCCGATCATCCCGACCTCGACCTCGTTCTGGAAACGGCGAGCCGCCCCGCCGTCGTTGGTGAAGATCGCCGTGCCGTTGCCGTACTGGTTGGAGTTGATCAGCTCGAGGGCCTCGTCGTAGGTCTTGACCCGCAGCACCGAGAGCACCGGCCCGAAGATCTCGTCCTGGTAGATCGACATGTCCTTCGTGACGTTGTCGAAGAGCGTCGGCTTGAGGAAGTAGCCCTCGCCGTCGGCGTCGACGTCGCCCTCGCGGCCGTCGATGACGAGCGTCGCGCCCGCCTCGGTGCCGGCGTCGAGGTAGGAGGTCACCTTGTCGCGGTGCGCGGCAGTGACGAGCGGTCCCATGTCGCAGCCGCGGGTGCCGTCGCCGGTGACGAGCTTGCCGACCCGGTCCTGGATCTTCTGGACGAGCTCGTCGGCGATGCTGTCGACGGCGAGCAGCGCGGAGATGGCCATGCAGCGTTCGCCGGCCGAGCCGAAGCCGGCGTTGACGGCGGCGTCGGCCGCGAGGTCGAGGTCGGCGTCCGGCAGCACGAGCATGTGGTTCTTCGCGCCGCCGAGGGCCTGCACGCGCTTGCCGTGCGCCGTGCCGGTCTCGTAGACGTACTTCGCGATGGGGGTCGAGCCGACGAAGGACACGGCCTTGACGTCGGGGTGGGTGAGGAGCGCGTCGACCGCCTCCTTGTCACCGTGGACGACGGAGAGCACGCCGTCGGGGAGGCCGGCCTCCTTCCAGAGGGCGGCGACGGCGTTGACGGCCGACGGGTCCTTCTCGGACGGCTTGATGACGACGGCATTGCCGCAGGCGATGGCCACCGGCACGAACCACAGCGGCACCATGGCCGGGAAGTTGAAGGGACTGATGACGGCGACGACGCCGAGGCTCTGGCGGATCGAGTAGACGTCGACCTTCGTCGAGGCGTTCTCGGTGAAGCCGCCCTTCATCAGGTGCGGGATGCCGCAGGCGAACTCGGCGACCTCGAGGCCGCGGGTCACCTCGCCGAGGGCATCGGAGAGGACCTTGCCGTGCTCGGCGGTGATGAGCGCGGCGATGTCCTCCTTGCGCTCGTTGAGCAGCTCGCGGAAGCGGAAGAGCACCTGGGTGCGCTTGGCGAGCGAGACGTTGCCCCACTCCTGCGCCCACGCCTGCTTCGCCGTCGCGACGACCTCGCCGACGAGCTCGGTGGATGCGAGGTCGAGGACCCCGGTCTGCTCACCGGTGGCGGGGTTGTAGACCGGACTGGTGCGCTCGGCCGTGCCCTCCCACGGGGCGCCGGCGAGGAGATGGGTGATGCGGGTGGGGGTCGTGCTCACGGGTATCGGTCCTTGTCCGTGCGAGTGGTGGATTCAGTGTGTCAGGTCGACTGCGTCCTGTGGAGTCGGTGGCCCGAGGTCGAGATCGCCACCGGATCGGCGGTCCGGGTCGTAGAGCGGGGGTCGCTCGGCCAGCTCCACGGCGACGGCCGAGCCCGAGGCGAGCGAGGCCATCCCGGCGGTGCTGACGGCCGTGGCGGCGTAGCCGTCCCACGTCGAGGCCCCGACCGCGGGGGTCCCGGTCCGGATGCCGGCGACCCAGGCCTGCACCTCGGTGTCGTAGGCGCGGGCGAAGCGCACGCGGTAGTCGCCCGGCACCGGGCCACCCCACCGGCCGGTCTCGCCGTCGACGCCCGTGGTGAGCAGGCCGGTCGTGTGCAGCCCGGCCGTCAGCGTGCCGCGTTCGGCCACGGCCTCGAAGCGGACCTCGTAGCCGACCTGGCTGTTGACGAAGACCTCGGTGGTGACGAGCCCGCCGCCGGCCATCCGGAAGAGGGCCAGCTGGGGGTCCAGGACTCCCTCGGCGGCGTGCGAGGTCGGCGTGGGTGACAGCACGGTGACCTCGACGACCTCGTCGCCGAAGAGGAAGCGCGAGGAGTCGACCTCGTGGACGAGGCTGTCGCGCACGATCATCTCCGAGCGGAACCCGGCGTTCGGGACCGAGCGGTTGCGGTGCACGTTGTGCAGGAGGAGCAGCCGGCCGTGGTCGCCGCCCACCAGCGCGGCCCTCGCCTGCGCGTACTCGGGGTCGAAGCGGCGCATGAACCCGACGCTGACGAGCCGGCGACCGAGCGCCACCTCCGCCTCGACCAGCCGCAGCGCCGAGTCGTCGTCCATCGTCAGGGGCTTCTCGCAGAGGACGGGCTTGCCGGCCGCGAGACAGGCGAGGACCTGCTCCTCGTGGACGAACCCGGGTGAGGCGATGACGACGGCGTCGACCTCCGGGGCGGACACCAGGTCGAGCGGGTCGTCGTACGCCGCCACGCCGAGGCGCTCGGCGAGGGCGCCGGCCCGCGCGGCGTCGGCGTCGCTGACGGCGACGAGGCCGGCCCCTGCGACCCGCGCGGCCAGCCGTTCGGCGTGGTCGGTGCCCATGATGCCGACGCCGACGACGCCGACGCGCACGGTGGGGAGGCTCACCGGGTGGTCTCCTTCGGGGTGGTCGGGGCGAGGTACGGCCGCTGGTCGGCCTTGGCCGCGAGGTACGCGTCGGAGGCAGCGCGCGTGGAGTCGAGCGCGGAGGTCTGCGCGACCGGGACGTCCCACCACGACTCGCTCGACGGCGAGTGGACGCGCGGGTCGGTCTCGACGTGGATGACGAACGGGCCACCGTCCCGCGGCCAGGCCCGGGCGTCGGCCACCGCGGCGACGAGCTCGTCGCGCGAGTGCACCTCGACGACGTGCGCGCCGAGGCTGCGGGCGTTGGCGGCCAGGTCGACCGGCAGGTGGCCGCCGTCGAGCCGCCCGTCACCCCCGCGGTACTCGTAGCTCGTGCCGAAGCGCTGCGAGCCAAGGCCCTCCGAGAGCGAGCCGATGGAGTGGAAGCCGTGGTTCTGGACGAGGACGACGACGAGCTTGACCCGCTCCTGGACGGCGACGACGAGCTCGGTCGGCATCATCAGGTACCCACCGTCGCCGACCATGGCGAAGACGTCGCGGGTGTCGTCGGCGAGCGCGACCCCCAGGGCCCCGGGGATCTCGTAGCCCATGCAGGAGTACCCGTACTCGACGTGGTAGCCCTTGCGGTCCCGCACCCGCCACAGCTTGTGGAGGTCGCCGGGCATCGAGCCGGCCGCGCAGAGCACGACGTCGCGCGGGTCGGTGTGCTCGTTGACGACGCCGAGCACCTGCCCCTGGGTGAGCAGGCCGTCGGCGAGGGCGTCGGTGACCTCGGCGGGCGGCTCGTAGGTGGCCTCGACCTGGGCGTCCCACCGCTGCCACAGGTCGGCGACGTGCTCGGCGCGCGCGGGGTCGACGTGCCAGCCTGCGAGCGCGTCCGTGAGGGCCTCGAGGCCGGAGCGGGCGTCGGCGACGAGCGCCAGCCCGCTGTGCTTGCCGGCGTCGAAGGCCGCGACGTTGAGGCTGGCGAAGCGGACACCGTTCTCACGGAAGGCAGTTCGCGACGCTGTCGTGAAGTCGGACCAGCGCGTTCCGATGCCGATGACGAGGTCGGCCTCGGCCGCGAGTGCGTTCGCCGCCGTGGTGCCGGTCGAGCCGACCGCGCCGACGAGCTGAGGGTGGCCGTGGGGCAGCGAGCCCTTCCCGGCCTGGGTCTCGGCGACCGGGATGCCGGTGGCCTCGGCGAAGGCGGCGAGCGCCGCCTCGGCGCCGGAGTAGTGGACGCCTCCGCCGGCCACGACGAGGGGCCGCTCGCTGGCCCGCAGGGCGTCGGCGACGTCGGCGACCCGGGACCACTCGGCCGGGGGGCGCGCGACGTGCCAGACCCGTTCGGCGAAGAGCTCGACGGGCCAGTCGAAGGCCTCCGCCTGGACGTCCTGCGGGAGGGAGATGGTCGCCGCGCCGGTCTCGGCGGGGTCGGTGAGCACGCGGCAGGCGCCGAGGAGCGCGGCGGGCAGCTGCTCGGCCCGGTCGACCTGGTCGTAGAAGCGGGACAGCGGGCGGAACGCGTCGTTGACCGAGACGTCGGCCGCGTGCGGCAGCTCGAGCTCCTGGAGCACGGGGGCGCTGACGCGGGTCGCGAAGGTGCCCGAGGGCAGGAGGAGGACGGGGATCCGGTTGATGGTCGCGAGCGCCGCGCCGGTGACCATGTTCGTCGAGCCCGGGCCGACCGACGCGGTGACCGCCCAGGTCGAGAGCCGGTCGCGGTGCTTGGCGTACCCGACCGCGGTGTGCACCATCGCCTGCTCGTTGCGCCCCAGGACGTAGCGCAGGCCGGGCTCCTCGCCCGCCCCCGTCGCGCGCACCTCGTCCTCGAGGAGGGCCTGCCCGATGCCGGCGACGTTGCCGTGGCCGAAGATGCCGAGGCATCCGGCGAACAGCCGCTGCCGCTCGCCGTCGCGCTCGGTCCACTGCTGCGCGAGGAAGCGCACGACCGCCTGGGCCACGGTGAGGCGGACGGTCTCGGGCGCGGTCATCGGGTGCCTCCCAGGGGCAGACGCGGGTCGACGGGCTCGTCGGGCCAGGAGTCCCGCACCCAGGCGTGGGCGGGGTCGTCGCAGATGCGCCAGGCCCGCTCGGGGCCGGGGCCGGCCATGACGTTGAGGTAGTAGAGGTCGGCGTCCGGGGCCGCGATCGCCGGCCCGTGCCAGCCGTGTGGCACGAGGACGACGTCGCCGGTGCGGACCTCCGCGACGACGTCGAGCGGGCGCTCGTCACTGGAGCCGTAGACGCGCAGGAAGCCGACGGGGTCGGTGCCGCGCGGGTCCGTGGAGCGGGTCTCGACGTAGTAGATCTCCTCGAGCGCGGTCTCCTCGCCGGCGCGCTCGACGTCGTGCTTGTGCGGGGGCCAGCTCGACCAGTTCCCGGCCGGGGTCACGACCTCGCAGACGAGGAGGGAGTCGGCGTCGAGGACATCGGGCAGCCCCATGTTGCGCACCTCGCGGCTGGCCCGTCCGGCACCGCGCAGCTCGACGGGGACCTCACGCGCCTCGATGTGCCGGAAGGGCATCGGGGCGTCCGTCTTCGTCGCCGGTGCGCCACACAGCGCGACCCGTGCGGGGCCGCCGGAGGTGTTGACGACGCGCAGGGTGGACCCGCGACCGGCGTAGACGACGTCGGTGGGGCCCTCGAACACCGAGGCGCGCCCGGCGAGGTCGGCGCTGTGGGTCGCCCCGTCGGCCCCGGTCACCTCGACGCGCCACGAGCCCGCGAGCGGGACCACGAGGGTCTCCTCGTCGCCCGCGTCGTGCTCGAGCACCGCGTCGGCCTCGCACGCCCCGACCCTCAGGGTGGTGTACCGCCAGCCGGGCACCGGAAGAGTGGCGCTCGGCGTCACGGCGACCTGGAAGGCGCCGTCGACGGCGGTGCCCCACGGCCGCACGTACTGCTCGTTGTCCCTGCCCCAGCCGGTCGTGGTGGTCATGACATCCCACCGTGGACGAGGTCGGCCGCGACGTCCACCGCGGCGGCGACCTCGCCCTCGCGCGGGTAGAGCAGCGCCCGCCCGACGACCAGCCCGCGGACCGACGGCAGGTCGAGGGCCCGGCCCCAGGAGGCATAGGTCTCGGCGGGTGCGCCCTCGGGGTCGCCACCCAGCAGCAGGGTCGGGAGGGTCGTCGCGTCCATGACGCGGTCGAGGCCCTCGACGACCGGCAGCTTCATCCACGTGTGGGCGCTCGTGGCCCCAAGCCCGGAGGCGACGTGGACGGCGCGGACCATCGAGTCGGCGTCGAGCAGGTTGCGTACCCGGCCGTCCTCGACGACCGACCAGAACGGCTCGACCATGGCCATGAGGCCCCGCTCGGCGAGGCCGGTCACGGCCTCGGCGCAGGCCGCGAGCGTGGCCACCGTGCCCGGGTCGTCGAGGGCGATGCGGGTGAGCATCTTGCCGCCGTCCAGGCCGAGCCGCTGCACCGCCTCGGGGGTGTAGGCGGTGAACCGGTCGTCGAGCTCCCACGAGGACCCCTGCAGCCCACCGCGGTTCATCGACCCGATGACCACCTTGTCCTCCAGCGCCCCGAGCAGCAGGAGGTCCTCGAGGATGTCCGGGGTCCCGAGGACGCCGTCGACACCGGGCCGCGCGAGGGCGGTCACGAGCCGGCCGAGCAGGTCGGAGCGGCTGGCCATCGCCATCGGGTCCCCACCGACGCCGAGGGCGCCGCGGGCCGGGTGGTCGGCGGCGACGAGGAGCAGCCGGCCGTCCTCGGGGAGGAGCGGGCGCAGCCGGCGCTCGTCCCAGGCGCGCGCGATCGCCTGCGGCTCGCGGGCGCGCACCTCGGTGAGCCGGGCCAGGTCGGCGGTGGTGACGGGACGGGCCCCCACGGCGGTCACCGGCCCGCCCCGGCGAGGGCGGCCTCGACCTCGGCGGTCGTCGGCATCGCGGTGGAGCACTCCAGCCGGCCGGCGACGATCGCGCCGGCGACGTTGGCGAAACGGACCATCGGCTCGAGGTCCCAGCCCTCGAGGAGGCCGTGCACGAGGGCGCCACCGAACGCGTCGCCGGCCCCGAGCCCGTTGACGACGTCGACGGGGAACGGCTCGACCTCGACGCGCTCGTCGGCCGTCGCCGCCAGCACGCCGCGCGGGCCCTGCTTGACGACGGCCAGCTCGACACCACGCTCGAGCAGCGCGTCGGCCGCCCGGTGCGGGTCGCCCTCGCCGACCGCGACCTCGCACTCCTCACGGTTGCCGACGGCCACGGTGACCTGCTCGAGGGCCCGCCCGACCTCGACGGTGGCCTCGGCGGGGTCGGTCCAGAACATCGGGCGCCAGTCGAGGTCGAGGACGGTGTGGCGGGCGCGCCCCCGGGCCGCCCACGCAGCGTGGTGGGTGGCGCGGCTCGGCTCCTGGCAGAGGCCGGTGACGGTGGCCCAGAACACCCCGGCCGTGCGGATGGCCCCGAGCGGCAGGTCCTCGGGCGTGAGCAGCAGGTCCGGCGCCGTCGGCCAGCGGTAGAAGGACAGGGGGAAGTGGTCCGGCGGGTGGACCTCGCAGAAGGTGACCGGGGTCGGCGGGCCGTCGCCCCGGTGGACGGAGACGGACGACGGGTCCACCCCGAGGCGCTCGGCCTCGCGGCGGACGTACCGCCCGAAGGCGTCGTCGCCGACCTTCGTGACGAGCACCGCGTGGTGGCCGTGGCGCGCGGCGGCGACCGCGACGTTGGTCGCGCTCCCGCCGAGGAACTTCTGGAAGGTCTCCACGTCCTCGAGACCGACACCGTGCTGGAGCGGGTAGACGTCGACCCCCGTGCGACCCATCGCGACGAGGCCGGGGGCGCTCACGAGCCGACCGCCAGGCCGTCGGCGACCCGGACCACGTGGGCGACGGAGGCGCGGACGTCGGCCGCCGGGTCGAGACCGGTCTCGGCGGGGTCGGCCGTGAGGATGGTGTCCTGCTCGAGGACGTACCAGCCCGAGTAGCCGGCGCCCTCGAGGGAGCCGATGATGGCCGCGACGTCGACGTCACCCTCCCCGAGGGGCACGTACATGCCCTGCGCGACGGCGTCGGTGTAGGTCAGCTCTCCGGCCTGCACGCGGCGGGCGAGGTCGAGGCGCACGTCCTTGAGGTGCACGTGCCCGATGCGCTCCGGGTGCTCGCCGGCCACCGCGACCGGGTCGCCTCCACCGATGAGGAGGTGGCCGGTGTCGAGGCACAGCGCGACCCGGCTGCCCGCGAGCACGCGCTCGGTCTCGCTGCCGCTCTCGACCATGGTGCCGACGTGCGGGTGGAGCGTGGCGAGGAGGCCGTGGGCGGCGGCGGCGTCGCTGATCCGGTCGAGGTTGCCCAGCAGCGTGCTCCACTGGCCGTCGTCGAGCGCGGGCCGCTCGTCGTAGCCGTCGAGGCCGGTGGCGGCGGCGATGACGACGACACCGGCGCGCGCCGCGACGAGCCCGGCCATCGCCTCCTCGACGACGGGCAGGGGGTCGACCTGCGGGTCGTGCAGCACGACGGGCACGAACTGGCCGACCGCCCGCAACCCGACGCCCTCGAGCGTGGCGACCTTCCCCTGCGGGCTGTCGGGGAGGAAGCCGTCGGGACCGAACTCGGTCGCGGCGAGCCCGACCTGCTGCATCTGGGCGAGCACGACGTCCGGGGTCAGCTGGTGGCCCCAGCCGGGCACCTCGCACACCCCCCACGAGATGGGGGCTCCCGCGATGCGCTGGCGGAGGGGAACGGCGGCGGTCATCGGTGGTCCTTCACGTCGTGGGGATCTCGGACAGGTCGACGGCTCGGCCCTCGGTGAGGGCGACGGAGCAGGCCTCGACGACCCGGAACGCCTCGAGGGCGTCACGCGCCGTGCACGGGCTGGGGGTGGCGCCCCGGGCGACGTCGAGGAACGCGGTGAGCTCGGCGCGGTACGCGGGCTCGAAACGGTCCATGAAGGCGTCGTGGACGGGTCCGGCCGGGAAGTCGACGCCGTCCTCGACACTGCGCAGGGCGAGGGAGTGGTCGAGGCCCACGGCCACCGACCCCTCGGAGCCGACCACCTCGAGCCGCACGTCGTGGCCCTGGCCGGAGTAGCGCGTCGTCGTGAGCACGGCGACGGTGCCGTCGTCGAGGGTCAGCAGGGCGGCGGCCGTGGAGACGTCACCGGCGGCGGCGAAGAACCCCTCGCCCTTCGTCCCCCCGACCGCCTGGACGCGGACGACCTCGCGGCCGGTGACGAAGCGGACGACGTCGGCGTCGTGGACGGCGCAGTCGCGGAAGATGCCGCCGGAGGTGGGTACGTAGTCCGCGTGCGGGGGGCGGCGGTCCGAGGTGGTGGCGCGCAGGAGGTGGACGAAGCCGAGCTCACCCGAGGCGACGGCCTCGCGGGCCCGTCGGTACCCGGTGTCGAACCGGCGCTGGAAGCCGACGTGCACGGGGACGTCCGCGGCCTCGACCAGCCGGACGACCTCGATGGTCTCCTCGAGGGTGGCGGCGACCGGCTTCTCGACGAAGACCGGGACCCCGGCGGCCACCGCCGCGCGCACGAGAGGGGCGTGACCGGGGGTCGAGGTCGCGACGACGACTCCGTCGAGGCCGGCGCCGAGGAGGTCCTCGACCGAGGTCGCGGTCGCGGCGGGGAGCGAGAGGGCGACGGCGGCGGCGCGGTCGGCGTCCGCGTCGGCGACGACGAGCTCGTCGACGCCCTCGAGCCCGGAGAGGGTCCGGGCGTGGAAGGCGCCGATCCTCCCGGCACCGGCGAGACCGATCCGCATGTGACCTCCTTTGTCAGGACATACTGACACGACCGCGGCGCGACTGTACAGTCCCGACCATGACGGCTCGACGGGTGGACGTGCGCATCGACCGCGCCTCCCCGGTCCCGATGTGGCACCAGCTGGCCGAGCAGCTCGGTGACGCCGTGCGCTCGGGGATGCTGGCCCCCGGCGACTCCGTCGAGAACGAGGTCGAGCTCGCGGCCCGGATCGGGCTGTCCCGCCCCACCGTCCGGCGCGCGATGCAGGACCTCGTCGACCGCGGCCTGCTCGTCCGGCGCCGGGGCATCGGCACCACGGTGGCGCCCGCGAGGGTGCACCGTCGCGCCGAGCTCTCGAGCCTCCACGACGACCTGGTCCGCGCGGGGCGGACGCCGGGAACGGCCGTCCTCTCCCTGGCCGTCACCACCGACCTGGCTGCGGCCGAGGCCCTCGAGCTGCCCTCCGACACACCGTTGCTGGGGATCGTCCGGCTCCGAGTGGTGGACGGACGGCCGTTGGCCCTGCTGCACAACTGGCTTCCTCCGGGCCTCTCCGACCTCACCGCGGAGGAGCTGGAGTCGACCGGCCTCTATGCAGCCCTGCGCGCCCGGGGAGCCGTCCCCGTCGTCGCCCGGCAGACGGTGGGGGCGCGGATGCCCACCCCCGAGGAGCGCCGACGCCTCGCCCTCCGTGGCACCAAGCCGGTCCTCACGATGACGCGTACGGCCTTCGGCGCCCACGGCGAGCCGGTCGAGCACGCCAACCACTGCTACGACGCCGACGCCTACTCCCTCGAGATGACCCTCGACGAGCGCTGACCCCGGCGCCGGTCAGAACGCGTCGAGGTCGTCGACGACGTGCCGCAGGTACCGGCGCGGAGCGTCGAGGAAGCCGCGGTGGTGGGCGACGACGTCGAGGTCCTCCCACGTGCTCGGACGGATGCCGTGGTCACCGAGCTCGAGGACGGAGGCACCGGGGACGGCCGCGAGC
>JAESFK010000498.1_pt1 | contig 19223 bp, 18 predicted proteins | sample 9269391 | NCBI WGS metagenome assembly JAESFK01 (sample SAMN14506231, study PRJNA617097) | algae metagenome | isolation source: Drouetiella hepatica UHER 2000/2452 and co-occurring heterotrophs from... | place: Slovakia: Slovak Paradise National Park, Hrabusice, Kosice Region | collected 2000-01-01
TGGTCGAGCTTGGCATAGATTGGCGCCCCGATTCCGGCCGGCACGCCTTCGGCAACGACTTCGACGACAGCGCCAACCGAGGAACCCGACTTGCGGATGCCGTCGAGGTATTCTTCCCAGACCGGAACGATGGCGGGATCGGGCGCGAAGAACGGGTTGTTGCCGACTTCGTTCCAGTCCCAGTTGTCGCGGTTGATCTTGTGCTTGCCGATCTGCACCAGCGCGCCGCGTACCAGCAGCCCCGGAACGACCTTGCGGGCAAGGCCGCCGGCGGCAACGCGCGCCGCCGTCTCGCGGGCGGATGAGCGGCCGCCGCCGCGATAGTCGCGAATGCCGTATTTGACGTCATAGGTGTAGTCGGCATGGCCCGGCCGGTAGCTCTTGGCGATCTCGGAGTAATCCTTCGAGCGCTGGTCGGTGTTCTCGATCATCATCGAGACCGGCGTGCCCGTGGTGATCATCGTCTCGCCGTCGGCATCCATCATCACGCCGGAAAGGATCCTGACCAGGTCCTCCTCGCGGCGCTGGGTGACGAAGCGCGACTGGCCGGGCTTGCGCTTGTCGAGGAACGATTGCAGCTCGGGCAGGGTAAAACGGATGCCGGGAGGGCAGCCGTCGATGACGCAGCCGAGCGCCGGCCCGTGGCTTTCGCCCCAGGTGGTGACGCGGAAAAGATGACCGAAGGTATTGTGCGACATGGATCAGGCAACCGGATATGAGGCCAAGCGCATCCGGGCGAGCCGCTGCGCCATTCAGTAGGCGCAGACTCATAGTGGAAAACGCCGGAAAGGGAAAACTTTTCTGGCGAAATATGACGATTGCCGCGTGAACACTCTGTCTCGCCGAAAACGCCAATCAGGAGGCCAGCTGCAGCGCTTCCTTGCTGGCGAAAGCAACGAACCTGTCGAAGCTCAGAGGTTTGGCGAAGGCATAGCCCTGCAAGAGATCGCAACCGAGCAGGCCGAGCATTTCCGCATGTTCCATGGTTTCCACGCCCTCCGCGACCGTTTCGATGCCCAGCGACCGGCCGATTTCGATGATCGAGCGGATCAGCGCCTGCTCGTTGCGCGAGTTGAGAATGGGGGCGACCAGCTGCCGGTCGATCTTCAACCGCTTCGGCTTGATCTTCAAAAGGCTGACGATCGAGGTATGGCCGGTGCCGAAATCGTCGATCTCGATATCGATGCCGAGCTTCTTGATGCCCTCGATATTGGCGGTGACGATATCGTCGCTCTCGTCGAGGAAGATCGATTCCACCAGTTCGAACGACAGTTGGCCGGGCTTGAACGACAGGTCGCGCAGCGAAGCCAGCAGCGTATCGTCGTTCAGCCGCCTGGCCGAGACGTTGACGGAAATTTTCGGCACCTCGATGCCGGCAGCGGCCCAGCGCATTCCGTCGATCAGCGCCCGGTCAAGCACGATACGGTCGATCGTCGCGACGACGTTCAGCTCCTCGGCAATGTGCAGGAACTTGTCGGGGGTGAGTACGCCCTCGCGTGGGTGGTTCCAGCGCACCAGGGCTTCGACGCCCGAGAGACGCAGGGTGCTTGCGTCGAACTGCGGCTGATACCAGGCGACGAACTGGTTTTTCTCGATGCCTTCGAGAATTTCGTCGGCGATGCGCTTGGTGGTGATGATCTCCGCCTGCAGCGCTTCGGTGAAGAATTCGTGACGGTTGCGGCCGCTTTCCTTGGCGCGGTAGAGCGCAATATCGGCATTGACCAGCAGCTGACGCTCGTCGCAGGCGATATCCTTTCCGACGGCGATGCCGATGCTGACGCCGAAACGGCAGGGAAAACCATTATAGTCAACCGGCTGGCGCATCTGGGCAATGATGCGCTCGGACAGGCCGGACAGAAACAGCTTGCCTGGGGGATTGGCGACTAGCACGACGAATTCGTCACCGCCGATACGCGCGACCAAATCGCCGGCGCGCACATTCGAGCGCAGGATGTTTGCGGCATGCACCAGCATCGCATCGCCGGCCGCGTGGCCCAGCGTATCGTTGATCTGCTTGAAACGGTCGAGGTCGATATGCAGGATGGCGATATTCTGGAGGCCTTCCTTGCCAGCTGCCGATAAGGCCTCCAGTTGCGTGTCCAGCATGCGGCGGTTGCCAAGCCCGGTCAAAGGATCGTGCAGGGCATTGTGCTCGATGCGGTCCTTGGCATCGGCCAGCTCATCATTCTTGGCTTCCGCCATTGCCTTGGCCGAACGCAGTTGCTCGGTCAAAAGAACGTCGTCGCTGATATCGAAGGCGATCCCGATCAATTTTCGGCCACCGCCCGGTGCCTCATGAATCTTGCCAACGGAGCGGACATGCCGGATCGTCCCATCCGGCAGGATCACGCGGCATGACTGGACGTAGGGCACGCCATCGGCAATGGTTCGGCCAACGCTCGCAAGCGTTTCCTCGCGGTCGTCCGGATGCAATGAGTTGACCCAGGTTTCATGTGTCGTCTCGCCGTTCGCATAGGTCAGCCCATACAGCTGATGCATGCGCTCGTCCCAATAGGCGACGCCGGCGGAAAGGTCCGCCTCCCACATGCCGCACTTGTAGGAATCAAGCGCAAGATCGAGCCGCCGGGTCATCGCCTCAAGCTGTTGCTCGCGCTCGGACAGTCCGCTCAGAGCCTCTTCAAGCTCGGTATTCTTCTGATCCGCGATCGCTTTTGCAGCCCGCAGCTGTTCGGTCATCATCACGTCGTCGGTAACGTCCCAGCTGATGCCAGTGATCTTGGCCTTGCCGTCCGCGCCGGTATGGGTGGATCCGACATTGCGGATATGGCGGATACCGCCGTCCGGCATGACGATGCGGTATTGCGAGCGGTATTCCAGGCCTTCGTCCAGCGCCCGGAACAATGTCAGCGAGGCAGTCCTGATATCGTCCTTGTGGACGGTCCTGCGCCATTCGGCGTAGCTCGGACTACCGGCCGCCGGCACGACACCGTGCAGATGGTACATGCGTTCGTCCCAGGATCGCTCCTGGGTACCGAGGTCGATTTCCCATATACCGATCTTGGAGGATTCCAGTGCGAGGTTGAGCCGGTGCGATACCGTCAGAAGCTCCCGTTCGCGGGATCGAAGCTTGGCGATGTTGCGCTGGCGTTCGTTCACCAGTCCGCCCGTGAGGAAAATCGGAATGATGATGATCGTCGCGGCGACGAAAATCGTGACTTCGAGCCATGTGCTGTTGGCCGGTTCCTGCGCCCAGCCGTCGGCCGGGATCGCCGCCAGCTCCCAGGTGCCGCCCGGCAGCTGAAGCTGGCGGATGACGGGCGCTTTTTCGAAGAGATCGGTGTCGCCGAAAAACGCATCCTGAACATTGTTTTTCACCGAGACGTCGCGGATAGCCAGCTGGATATTGACGTATCGATGGGGGGCATTCGCTTCGTTATGGCGTGTATCGTTATCGATGAGACCCGCATTGGCGTAGATCTCCCGTTCGTCGATGACCGCTTCCATGAACCCCCAAAAGGCCAGGTTGGTGCCTGTCCGCGTGAAGACGGGAGAAAACAGGTTGAATCCGGTTCGGCCGCTTGGCAACCTGACCGGACCGGCCAGAATCGGTTTGGCTTTCGATTCGGCCCGGTCGATGGCAACTCTGGAAGAGCGGAATTTCTTGAAGTCGGTGCCGATCATCCGTTCGTTGCCCTCAAGGGGGAAAGTCATCCGGATGACGGCATCGGGTGCTGCGCTGACGCGCACCATCTGCGGGTTCTGAAGCATCAGCTTGGTGGCAAGCTGATCGAACATCGCCTGCGGCATGTTCGGATCGACCGACACACTGTTTGCAAAGCCGCGCAGCGCCGTGATGTTGTTGTTGATCTCGCTTTGCAGGCGCGTGGATAGAAGATCAAGCTCGCTTTGAACGTTGCTCTTCAGCTCGTTGCGAAAGTTGTCCCGGTTCTGTTGCTCGAAGAAATACCCGCCGGCAAAGACGACGGCGGCGGCAATCACAGCGGGAAAAACCGACGGTTTCGCCAGCCTGGCCAGCGTCCAGGCGCGATGACGGATTGTTGCGCTTTTAGTCAACGGCCATGCACCCCATATTCCCCGGCGTTACGGTAGAGATGGAGTCTTAAGATTGGCTTTAGAGGTTGTTCCTGCTAAGAAATTCGCGCAACGGCGGTGGGAGCAGCTGTCGTTCAGGATTTGGTTAACCATACGGTCTCCAAATTCGGTAAAATTTTAAATAACACGTCAGCGGGCGATTTTTGCCACAATCTGGGGTCAAACAGTGGTCACACGGAAATTGAATGAATTACTGAAGAGGGCAAGAGAGATGCGTTTCATCGTTGCTACATTGATGGCCGCAGCCGGTTTCTTTTCGCCGCTGACTGCCTTTGCCGAAAGTGCTGATGTCGAAGCTGTCATCACCGGCGTCGATACCGACAAATTGAGCCTGTCGCTGGACGACGGCAAGAATTACCAGGCGCCCGAGGAATTCAACTTCGACGGCCTGAAGGCAGGCGTCAAGGTTCTGGTTTTCTATACCGAGGTGGATGGCAAGCGCGTCATCAACGACCTCGAAATCGTTCAGTAAAAACGGACGATTTCGCAGCGCCGGATCGCCTCCCGCGCTGCCTTGCTCCGCTTGGGAGCAGCAAACCAAGATCGACGCAAGCCCGGTTCAGAGCCAGCCGATCGCGCCGTTCTCGATTTTCAAGATTCTATCCTGTGGAATGGCCCCAAGGGCCGCCTCTTCTGCGTCCATGGCGCCGCAGATTTTGAACAGGGTGCGGATGACGCCACCATGGCTGACGCAGACGGTCGGGCCGGAAACGCTGGAAAGCCAGGCGCCGACACGCCAGGAGAGGATTTCGTAGCTCTCGGCATCCGGACCCGGCGGGATGAAGTCCCATTTCGAAAGCTCACGTTCCGCCACCCGCTCGGGCATTTCCCGCTCGAGTTCGGCGATCGTGTACCCTTCCCAATCGCCGAAGGATACCTCCTTCAGCCGGTCGTCCATCCGGTAGCCGGTGCGGGAAAGCCCCATCCCTTCGCGGATGAGTTCCATGGTCTCGCGGGTTCGGTGAAGCGGACTTGCCACGAAATCGAATTTACAGGCTTCATTGCCGAGAATGGCAAGAAGTGCCTGGCCGTTGCCGCTGGCCTGGCGCCTGCCGGTATCGTTAAGCGGAATGTCCTTCTGGCCCTGCATGCGGATCTGCGCATTCCAGTCGGTCTGTCCATGGCGGATCATGTAGATGGTCACGGAGAAACTCCGGGGCAGGGGGCATGACACCCAAGGCAGGAACCGGGGCGCTCGTTGTCGAGAGCCCCGGTATTCATTCGCATGCGTGTCAGTCCTTGACGACGGCAATATCCGGCGCATCGACGGCCTTCATGCCGACGACATGGTAACCGCTATCGGCGTGATGGACTTCGCCGGTGACCGAGCGCGACAGGTCCGACAGCATGTAGAGGCCGACATCGCCGACTTCCTCGATGGTGACGGTCCGGCGCAGCGGCGCGTTGTATTCGTTCCACTTGAGAATGTAGCGGAAGTCGCCGATGCCGGATGCAGCAAGCGTCTTGATCGGGCCGGCCGAGATCGCGTTGACGCGGATGTTCTTCGGGCCGAGATCGACGGCCAGGTACTTGACGCTGGCTTCGAGTGCAGCCTTTGCAACGCCCATGACGTTGTAGTTCGGCATCACCTTTTCGGCGCCGTAATAGGTCATGGTCAGCATCGAACCGCCATCGGTCATTAGCTTTTCCGCGCGCTTTGCAACGGCGGTAAAGGAATAGACCGAGATGTTCATCGTCATGGCGAAGTTTGCCGCCGACGTGTCGACATAGCGGCCGGTCAGTTCGTCCTTGTCGGAAAAGCCGATGGCGTGCACGACGAAGTCGATCTTGCCCCAAAGCTTTTCGAGATTGTCGAACACGGCGTCGATCGTGGATTCGTCACTGACGTCGCAATGGCCGGCCATGACGGCGCCGAGTTCCTGAGCCAGCGGCTCGACCCGCTTCTTCAGGGCATCGCCCTGATAGGTGAATGCCAGTTCGCCGCCCTGCGCATGAACTGCCTTGGCAATACCCCATGCAATCGACCGGTTGTTTGCGACACCCATGATGAGGCCGCGTTTACCCTTCATCAGACCGGATGTTTGCGACATGATGTTATGCCCCCAATACTGCCTATGCGCCCATCAGTCAGGCGTTGGCCGACTGGAAACTCGCATATGTTGAACTTGCCGGAACCTTCGCGCCCCTTGCGGTCGCGTCTGCTCTGAATTTTTCGAGCATTGGCTATGACATAGCCGTCCCGGTGGTTCAAGCGCGGGTGAGATCAGGAACTGTTAGTCCCCGTAATATTGGGTCAGCGGCCGCCCGCGGCGGCGCCATCCACGGCGTTTGTCGCAGAACCTTTATAGAAACAGGCCGTTGCGCAGGCTGCGCATCAGGTCGGTGACCTTTTCATCCGGCTTTTCCCACAGCATCAGCCGCAGTTCCACCAGTAGATCGCCGCGCTTGCCCTCGGCCGTCGGCAGGCCGTGGCCCTCGAGCCGGATCACATGGTCGGAGCCGGACCAGGCCGGAATGGTGACGCTGAGCGGGCCGGTCAGGGTCTCCACTTTCATGTCGCATCCGAGGATCGCGTCCTGGATATTGACCGGCAGCGTGGTCCGTAGGTCGGTTCCATCGGTGCGGAAGCGGCCGTCCTGGAGGACACGCACCGCAACGACGACATCGCCGCGGTGCATGCCGTTCAACCGGTAACCCATTTCCTTGAGGCGCACGATGCTGCCGTCCGTGGTGCCGGCGGGTAGCGCAACCCTCAATGTCTGGCCGTCGGGCAGCGTTGCCGTTGGCTTCTCGCGGCGGAAAATATCGTCGATCGAAACCGTGACGTCGCAGAAAATATCCGGCACCTTTTCCGGCGCGGGCTTGCTGGCCGCACCCCGAATGCGTCTGACAATGGCGGAAACCAGTTCTGCCGCCGGCGCGGCAGCGCGTGGAAAACCGCCGAACACTGGCGTCTTGTCGGCCGGCTCGGGCTTCGTTTCGGGTTTGGCGTCCGGTTCCGCTGCCGTCTCGACCTTGGGTTCTGGTCTCTGTTCCGGTTTCGGTTCCGTCTTTGGCTGCGGGGCCGCGGCTGAAGGTTTTCTCTCCTGCGGTCTTGCGTTCTGGGCTTTTGCCCGATCGTCGGTGCCGAAGATGCGCGAAATCATGTCTTCGGCTGTTTCCGGATCGATGGTTTCCTCTTCCGGCCCCCGTGCCTTGCGTTTCATTTCTTCCATGCGGCGCAGTTCGGCCTCGCGGCGCGCATGGTCGTAGCGATGGCGCAGCTTCGGGTCTTTCAATACCTCGTAGGCGCGGCCGGCCTCGGCAAAGCGCTGGGTGGCCAGCGGATCGTCCTTGTTCTGGTCAGGATGCACGGCCTTTGCCACGGACCGCCAGGCGGCCTTGATCTCGTCCGGTCCGGCATTGCGTCTGACGCCGAGCACTGAATAGGGATCACGCATGCCTGTCACCGCCCTTGAAGACTGATGTGCCGCATCCAGCGGCTCGTTTCAGCCTGTTGAAACAATCGGGAAGCCGCCGCGTGGCGGTCTGCTCCCTTTGCCGGTGATGATGAGAAGCGGCTGCTTAAATTACGGTTAGCCGGGGGGCTGGCCAGGTTGTGGAAAACGCTCTGCACCGCGTGTTTGTTGCAGCGTGGTTAATGCGCGGTAGCGCAGCCACCGATCCCATTGTCAGCTGCGCGGGCCAAAACTGGTCAGATACCATTCGCCATTGCCGAGCAGGCAAGCATTGCCGTCGAACTTCGCGATGCCCTGATAGGAATGGCGGGTGGTGGTGAACCGGCGGCAGGTGGTGCCGTTCACCTGTTCCTCGGCGATGCTGCTGATCACGCCGGCGCTGCCGGAGCTTGAATTCGCCCAGGGAATAGGATTTCCGGCAATTCTGGTCACGTCGGCGGACGAAACGGCGTTTCGCACGGTCATGGCGTCGGACGTGTCTTCGTCGTTCCTTGTGGATGGAACGGAATTCGTCGCAACGGTCCTGTCGACCTGGGACGATCCGGCAAAATCGAGACCGCCGAGGCATCCCGAAAGGGCGGCCGCTGTCAGGCACATTGCGGCTATCCCCATCAACCGGGATAAAACCTTTGTGTCCTCGATCCACTTTGCTATGTCTTGCAACGGCATACCTGTCAGACTGGAAAGAGCGGCTTCAAGGTCCGGAGACGCAACGTGCAAGCTCTGACATTTATTTGTTCGGCGGGCGGAAACTGCGGTTTTGTCCGCGCCACACTTTACGGCATTGGATGGCAATATGAGTGAGACTGGGTTAACAACTGGTGACTTCACGCAAGAGAATGAGCCCTTTTCCCTTTTTGGCACGTGGCTGAAAGAGGCGCAGGCCGCAGAGATCAACGATCCCAATGCCTTGGCACTGGCGACGGTTGACGCGAATGGCCTGCCCAATGTGCGCATGGTGCTGTTGAAGGACTTTGATGAGCGCGGCTTCGTCTTCTACACCAATTTCGAAAGCCAGAAGGGACAGGAAGTTCTGGGCAGCATGAAGGCGGCGATGTGCTTTCACTGGAAGACCCTGCGCCGTCAGGTGCGCGTGCGCGGCCCGGTGGAGATCGTCAGCAACGAGGAGGCGGACGAATATTACAAGACCCGTGCGCGCGGCAGCCGTATCGGCGCCTGGGCGTCGAAACAGTCCCGCCCCCTGGAAAGCCGGTTTGCGCTGGAAAAGGCCGTTGCCGAATACACGCTCAAATATCCCCTCGGCGACATTCCACGTCCGGACCACTGGTCCGGGTTCCGCATCAAGCCGACCTCGATCGAGTTCTGGAAGGACGGCGCCTTCCGGCTGCACGACCGGATCGAATTCCGCCGCGATGATGCGCAAGGCGATTGGACGAAGGTGCGCATGTATCCCTGACGGGAGCGCGGTTCAGCGCGCGCCCATCAGCCTGAAGGCAATGCCCGAGGCAAGCGCGCTGACATGCCCGGCCTTCTGAAAATGGCCGTTCAGCGAGATGCGGGGCAGGGCCGTGTTGTCCAGCTGGCCGTTCACCGTTCCCGGCTGCGTGGTGACTGCGACGGCAAAGCCCAGGTCTTTTGCAAGCTGGTGGTCGCGCGGCGAAACGGTCCCGGCGTATCCATAGGGATAGGCAAAGGATACGGGCCGGCGGCCGGTGATTTCTTCGACTCGTCGTGCCGAGCGGTCCATTTCGTCGCGCGCGATATCGTCCGGCAGCCGTGCCAGTGCGCGGTGGCTGATTGTATGGGCGCCAAGGCTCGCCAGCGGGTTTTCGATCAACGTTTTCAGGCCTGCCTCGTCGAGGGTCAGCTCCGCCGTGAGTTTCAAGGCATCGACGCCCTGGCTTGCGGCGAAGGTCTTCAGACGGTCCACTGCCGCCGCCTCGTCACTCGTCTGGATCAACGAGGCGATGCGGTCGAATGCCGCCTGTTTCTGGAGCAGCGTTGCGGCCGGCAACGTCTCGATCCCGTCGAATTGAAAGTGCAGGCTGCTGTTCCGGTTCAACAGATCGGCAAGCACTTCCCACCAGAGAATAGTCGTCCTGTCGATAAAGCCGCCTGTAACAAAGACGGTGAACGGTACGTTGTGCCTGGAAAAGACGGGTGCCGCATGGACAAGATTGTTGCGGTAGCCATCATCCAGCGTGAACAGGGCCACGGGCCGGGGGTCGTTCGAGGCGAGATGGGCGGGCAGGGCGTCGAGCGCAATGAACCGGTAGCCATCCTGTTTCAACCGGACGATCGCCGCATCCAGGAAATCCGGTGTGATGGCCAGATGCGCATTGGGATCGAAGGCTTGCGGCTGTGCCGGCCGGACGTGATGCAACGTAAAGATCGCTCCACGGCCACGCGCACCGCGCATCAACCCTGCCGCACCAAGCAGCCGCGCGGCGTGGAGCCCAGCGGTAATGGAAGCGCGCTTGGCGGCCTGTCGAAGCATGGTTTTCACGGGGCTGTTCCAGAATGGCCGGCAATCCCGGCGCGGGTATTGATGTCCCCGGACTTTAGCGGCGGCGGCGTTAACACCGGCTGAATCCACCGCATGCTGCCCCGTCATTGAAACGCGAAAGGCGGCCCGTCACCGGACCGCCCTTCATCATAGTGTCCTGCAAACATGTGGTTATGCGTGCAATACCCCGTCCACCTCGTCGCGCTGACGGCCGCCGATTGCAGCCCCGACACCGGCAATGAAGCCGCCGACGAGCAGGGACAGCGCGCCGAAAAGGGCAAAGGCTGCACTGGTCTTGCGTGCCGTTTCCGCAGCCTCGGCGGCGGCGGCCTTGGCATCATCGACGCTTTTAAGGACGGCATCGACGCGCGCTGTCGCATCTGCTTCGGACAGGCCCGTCCTTGCGGCAACGAGCTGGTCGAGATAGGTGCGGTCACCGGCCGACATCTCGCCATTCGCCGCACTGGTGAAAAGAATGCGCGAAACCTGACCGGCTGTGTCGTCGGCGGTGGAGCCGGGCGACGGTTTGCCGGGATTGGCGGGCCGCAACAGGCTGTCGACGACATACGAGGTCGCATTGCTGCCTGCATCCGAAGATGCAGCGGCGGCACCTGCCGCAGTTGCGCCCGCAGTCAGCGTCGCCGTTGCCTGCACACCGGCCCCGATGGTTGACGACACGGCCGAACCGAGAGCGCCGGCGACGATCAAGGTGGCCAGCGCCCAGGCGAGAATGCCGTGCGCGGTATCGCGAAAGAACACTTCATCCCGGTTGACGCCCGTCCACTTGGTCCGAAGCCGCCCTGCGATATATCCGCCAAAACCGGCCGATGCCCATTGCACGATTATCAGCCAGATCGCTCCGCCGATGGCAAAGGTCGCAAGCGACGAGCCTTCTGACGAAAACGGAGAGGCGAGGCTGAGACCTATTCCCGACCCGACGAGCGAAAGCACCAGCGTAATAGCCGACGCCGCGACAGCACCCGCGATGATCGCACCCCAGCTGACAGCCGAGTGCGACGATTCGGTCGTGGTGCCGGCTGGCACCGTTGTAACCGGAATTGTCATCGCGCCACCTATCGGAAGAAGAGGGCAAGAAGGATGATAATGGGGATCGGGACCCCCAGCAGCCAGAGCAGAATTCCGCGTCCCATGATGTCTCTCCTTGCATTGAACCGGCCGCTTTTTCAAACGGTTATGCGGCGTGTCCGGTAAACGCGGGCAAGGGAATTTGGTTCCGTGGCGGGTGAACGCCACGGAAAGGTGGTGTTGGCTAGGGAGGGGCTGTCGTCAGGCCTGCGTGCCGCCGACGGTCATGTCGTTCATGCGCAGATGCGGCTGGCCGACGCCGACGGGAACCCACTGGCCGCCCTTGCCGCAATTGCCCATGCCGGTATCGAGCTTCATGTCGTTGCCGATCATGCTGATCCGCTGCATGGCGTCGGGACCGTTGCCGATCAGCATCGCGCCCTTGACCGGCGCGCCGATCTTGCCGTTGTCGATCAGGTAGGCCTCGGTGCAGCCGAAGACGAATTTGCCCGAGGTGATATCGACCTGGCCGCCACCGAAGGAGACGGCATAGATGCCCTTCTTGACCGAAGCGATGATTTCTTCCGGGCTCTTGTCGCCGCCGAGCATATAGGTGTTGGTCATGCGCGGCATCGGCACATGCGCATAGGATTCACGCCGCCCGTTGCCGGTCGCCTTCATGCCCATCAACCGGGCATTCTGCCGGTCCTGCATGTAGCCGGTGAGCTTGCCGTCATCGATCAGGACGTTGTAGCCGGACGGCGTACCCTCGTCATCGATGGTCAGCGAGCCGCGGCGGCTTTCGATGGTGCCGTCATCGACGACGGTGACGCCCTTGGCGGCAACCGTCTGGCCCATCAAGCCGGCAAAGGCCGAGGTCTTCTTGCGATTGAAATCGCCTTCCAGCCCATGGCCGACGGCTTCATGGAGCATGACGCCCGGCCAGCCGGAAGAGAGCACCACATCCATCGTGCCTGCGGGGGCATCGATGGCGTCAAGGTTGACCAGTGCCTGGCGCAGGGCTTCGTCGGCGCCGTGTTGCCAGTTATCGGCAGCGACGAAATCACCAAAGCCGCGACGGCCGCCGACGCCGTAGGAGCCGGCTTCCTGCCGGTCGCCTTCGCCGACGACGACGGAAATGTTGAGGCGGGTCATGGGGCGGATATCGTGCATGCGCTCGCCATCGGCGCGCAGGATATCGACCACCTGCCAGCTGGCGGCAATCGAGGCCGTCACCTGCCGGACCTTCGGGTCCTTGGCGCGCAGATAGGCGTCGATTTCCTGCAGGAGCGCAACCTTGGCCTCGAAGCTCGGCTCGCCGATCGGGTTCTCGTCGCCATAGAGTTTCTTGTTGGTGCGCTGGGGTGCCGCCGAATAGGTGCCGGAATAGCCGCGTGTGACGGCGCCGACTGCATCGGCCGCTCGCTTGAGGGCGACAAGCGAAAGATCGCCCGCATGCGCGTAACCGACCGCTTCGCCGGCAACGGCGCGCAGGCCAAAACCCTGGTCGGTGTTGAAGCTGCCGCCCTTCAGCCGGCCATTGTCGAAGGACAGCGCCTCCGACTGGCTGTGTTCGATAAACAGTTCGCCGTCATCGGCGCCCGACAATGTTTGCGCCAGAATTTCGCGGATGGCAGCCTCGTCGCTGTCGAACAGTTTGATGAGATCGGTGTTCATAGGCGAGGCTCCGCAATGTGTCTGTTTGTTCTCATGTAGAGGCGCGTCACCATGGCCGCAAGTTTTGAGTTTGCGGGCAGGTGTTATTATTGACAGGCCGTTTTCGGAGGCTATGTTACATGTAACGATCAGGAGTTGATGCAATGGCAAAGGCTTTGAACGAGCGTGTTCAAAAGCGAAGGGACGCCATGCGGGCGGCCGGTCTTCGGCCGCTGCAGATTTGGGTGCCGGATTCCCGAAAGGCAGGTTTTTCTGCCGAATGCCGGCGCCAATCCTTGATCATTGCGCAGGCCGAGGCCGCAGATGACGCCCTTGCGGGCTTCCTGGATGCCGCTTTTGCAGATCTCAATGGGATCGATGAATGAGGCGCGGCGATCTTGTGACCATCGCTTTGCCGGGGGATTTCGGCAAGCCGCGTCCCGCGCTGATCATTCAATCCGACCTTTTCGATCAGGCCCCCACAGTAACCGTACTGCTCATCTCGGGAACATTTCAGGATGCGCCGCTTCTGCGCCTGTCCATCGAACCCGATGACGAAAACGGCTTGCGAAAACCATCACAGATTATGGTGGACAAAGTCATGACGATGCGCCGGGACAAAGTCGGAGCGCCGTTTGGTAAACTCAACGCCGAAACGATGGTTTCGGTAAACCGCCTGCTGGCCTTGTTCCTTGGATTCGGCTAGATGCCTCACGGCAGCGCGTCGTAGCCTTCGCCGAAGCCCTTCAGGTCAACCGGGATGCCGATGCCTTCTTCCGGAGACTGGAAGACGATGAAGGTTGCCTGCGCGCCGGAGCGGAAGGTTTTGAGCAGTTCTTCTTCCAGGACCACTTCGGCATAGCATCCGTCGGAGAAGCAGCGCACGAAATAGGCGCGGCCGATATCCTTGCCATCGACGTTCAGGCCAAGGCCGTTTGGCAGAAGAACGCCGAGCGGGGCCAAAACGCGAAGAATCTTCGCCTTGCGGTCTGCGGTTTTCAGCACGACGACCGAGAGGCCGACTTCCGGCCGGTCTTCCGCAATGACGTTCTGCATCAGCGCGCACTGTTCGGCGGTTGCACCCGCCGGCTGGTCGCAGACGATCGACCATGCGCCATGGTTGGATTTCACGGTGCCGGGTGTACCGGGCTGTTGCGCTCCGGGCTGTTGAGCTGCTGCCGTATAGGAAAAGAGTGTGGCAGCAAGTCCGAACGCCGTGATCGGCAGCCGGGAAAGGAGGGACAGGCCCATGTATACCTCGAACTTAAGAATCAGTCTGGCTATTCTTGAAGCGCGTAGCCGCAAATGAAAAGCCCCGCGCGGTACATTCCAGCCCGGTGTGGCGGAAATGGGGCTCCTGAACCTGCCCAAAATAGCCGCTTCACCCCAAACTGCGCTGTAAGACGCCGCCGGTGGAGTGCCGGTCGAACTTTATATATGCTATAGGCTCGGTAGATGGGCGGGAAATACCCGGTGCCTTTTGCCGCTGCCGGTATCCGTATGGCCCGCATGGCTTTAACAGTGTGTGTGAAAAGCGCCGTTTGCGCAAAATGCCGCATGGGCTTGAATGGACAGATGTTGCGGCGTTCATCAAACTGTGGTTTGAAGCGCTTCAGTATGGCTAAGGATTCTGCGTTACGGTTTGATCCTGATCAAGCGCCCAGGGAGACACTATAGTGAAAAACAAGGCTTTTGCAGTTTTGGCATCGACTGCCTGTCTGCTCTTTGCTTCGAATGCTTTGGCTGACAAGCCTGTCGATTGGCAGACCAACTTTCAGCCGGCAGCAACCGGAATCATGGAAGAAATTACATGGTTCGAGCATTACACGCTCTGGTTCATCATTCCGATCACGCTTTTTGTCCTGGCGCTGCTGATCTGGATCGTTGTCCGTTTCCGCGAAAGCAAGAACCCGGTCCCGTCAAAGACCAGCCATAACACGGCGATCGAGATTGTCTGGACGCTTGGCCCGGTGCTGATCCTCATCTTCCTCGCCATCCCGTCCTTCCAGCTCCTGAACGCGCAGCTGACGCCGCCGGAAAGCCCGGACATCACGCTGAAGGCGACCGGCAACCAGTGGTACTGGTCCTATGAATACGAAGTCGGCGAAAGCCCGCTCTCCTTCGACAGCCTGATGATGAAGGAAGAAGACCGCGCCTCGCTCGGCAAGGAAGACAAGCACGAATATCCGCGTCTTCTCGCCGTCGACAACGAAGTCGTCGTTCCCGTCGGCAAGACCGTTCGCGTTCTGGTGACGGCAGCCGACGTGATCCACGCCTTCGCCATGCCTGCCTTCGGCGTCAAGATCGACGCTGTCCCGGGCCGCCTCAACGAAACCTGGTTCAAGGCAGAGCGCGAAGGTCTCTACTACGGCCAGTGTTCCGAGCTCTGCGGCAAGGACCATGCCTATATGCCGATCGCCATCCGTGTCGTCAGCGAAGACAAGTACAACACTTGGCTTGCTGCCGCCGCCACCAATGTGGGTGATGCGAACAAGGCACTCATGGCTTCCATCGACGGCGCGGGAAAGACCGTAGACGTCGCTGCAAACGCCGCACAGTAATTCGCCCGAAAAGTATTTCGAAGGGGGACAGGCCCATGGCCGGAACAACCACTACCCACGATCACCTTCATGATCACGCGCATGACCATGCGCACGATGACCACGCCCACAAGCCGTTGAGCTTCTTTCAGCGCTGGTTCCTCTCGACCAACCACAAGGACATCGGCACGCTGTACCTGATCTTCGCAATCTTCGCGGGTATCGTCGGCGGCACGCTGTCGGTCTTCATGCGCGCCGAGCTGCAGGAGCCGGGCATCCAGATTTTCCACGGTCTGGCTCAGATGGTCTACGGCTTCGAAGGCGATGCTGCCATTGACGGCGGCAAGCACATGTTCAACGTCTTCACGACCGCGCACGCGCTGATCATGATCTTCTTCATGGTCATGCCGGCGCTGATCGGCGGCTTCGCCAACTGGATGGTTCCGATCATGATCGGTGCGCCGGATATGGCGTTTCCGCGCATGAACAACATCTCGTTCTGGCTGATCATCCCGGCCTTCCTGCTCGTGCTTCTGTCGATGTTCGTCGAAGGCCCGGCCGGTGGTTATGGCTCCGGGGGTGGCTGGACGATCTATCCGCCGCTATCGACATCGGGTACGCCCGGGCCGTCCATGGACCTCGTGATCCTTGGCCTGCATATCGCCGGTGCTTCGTCGATCCTCGGTGCGATCAACTTCATCACCACGATCCTCAACATGCGCGCTCCGGGCATGACGCTGCACAAGATGCCGCTGTTTGCCTGGTCGGTGCTGATCACTGCCTTCCTTCTGCTTCTCTCGCTGCCGGTTCTGGCAGGCGGCATCACCATGCTGCTGACCGACCGCAACTTCGGCACGTCCTTCTTCGCGCCTGAAGGCGGCGGCGACCCGATCCTGTTCCAGCACCTGTTCTGGTTCTTCGGTCACCCGGAAGTGTACATCCTGATCCTGCCCGGTTTCGGCATCGTCAGCCACATTGTCTCGACCTTTTCGCGCAAGCCGATCTTTGGTTACCTCGGCATGGCCTATGCCATGGTCGCCATCGGCGCCGTCGGCTTCATCGTCTGGGCGCACCACATGTACACGGTCGGCATGTCGCTGCAGACACAGCGTTACTTCGTTTTCGCGACGATGGTCATCGCGGTTCCGACCGGCGTGAAGATCTTTTCCTGGATCGCGACGATGTGGGGCGGTTCGATCCGCTTCACCACGCCGATGGTCTGGGCGATCGGCTTCATCTTCCTGTTCACCGTCGGCGGCGTCACGGGCGTCCAGCTCGCAAACGCGGGTCTCGACCGCTCGCTGCACGATACCTACTACGTGGTTGCCCACTTCCACTACGTTCTGTCGCTCGGCGCCGTCTTCGCGATCTTTGCCGGCTGGTACTACTGGTTCCCGAAGATGACCGGCTACATGTATTCGGAATTCATCGGCAAGCTGCACTTCTGGATCATGTTCGTCGGTGTGAACCTGGTGTTCTTCCCGCAGCATTTCCTCGGTCTTGCCGGCATGCCGCGCCGCTACATCGACTATCCGGATGCCTATGCTGGCTGGAATGCCGTGTCGTCCTATGGTTCCTACATCTCGGCCTTCGCCGTCCTGATCTTCCTCTACGGCGTCTTTGAAGCCTTCTCCAAGAAGCGCGTTGCCGGCGACAACCCATGGGGCGAGGGCGCCAACACGCTGGAATGGCAGCTGACATCTCCGCCGCCGTTCCACCAGTGGGAACAGCTGCCGCGCATCAAGTAAGCGCCGCAATCGATCCGAAGCCGCCGGAAACGGCGGCTTCGTTCAAGACCGGGCCGAAGCCGCTGAAACGGCGGCTTCTCTCAACGCCGGGAAAGCCCGGCAAAACGGCGCCATGGACGCGCCGGATAATTCCAAGGACTGGACATGCAGGTTATCGACAATCACGAAGCAATCGGCACGGAAGGCGGCGTTCGTCTCTCGGAAGCCTCTGCGCGCGATTATTTCGAGCTGCTGAAGCCGCGCGTCATGTCGCTGGTGGTGTTCACGGGCCTCGCCGGCATGGTGCTGGCGCCGGGCCACATCAATCCGTTCATCGGCTTCATTGCAATCCTCTGTATCGCCGTGGGTGCTGGAGCTTCCGGTGCCCTCAACATGTGGTACGACGCGGATATTGATGCGGTGATGACCCGCACGGCAAAGCGGCCGATCCCGGCTGGCAAGATCACGCGGCAGGAAGCGCTGTCCTTTGGCCTGACGCTTTCGGCCTTCTCCGTCTGCATCCTCGGCATCGTCGTCAACTGGCTGTCGGCTGGCCTGCTCGCCTTCACGATCTTCTTCTACGTGGTGATCTACACGATGTGGCTGAAGCGTTCGACGCCGCAGAACATCGTCATCGGCGGTGCCGCCGGCGCATTTCCGCCGATGATCGGCTGGGCCTGCGTCACCAATGGCATCGCCATCGAGAGCATCGTGCTCTTCCTCATCACCTTCCTGTGGACGCCCGCCCATTTCTGGGCGCTGGCTCTGTTCAAGATGCGCGACTACGCCGCCGTCGGCGTGCCGATGCTGCCGAATGTTTCAGGCGAGGCGACGACCAAGACCCAGATCGTCATCTATGCCGTTCTGACCGCGATTATCGGCGTCGTGCCGACCATACTCGGCTTTTCGAGCATCGGTTACGGCGCTTTTGCCGCTGCGCTTGGCCTCGGTTTCATCTGGTACTCGATCGGTGTGCACCGCATGCCGGAGGGTGACGAGAAGATGGTGCCGGCCAAGAAACTCTTTGCTTTCTCGATCCTTTATCTCTTCGCGATCTTCTCCGCGCTGATGATCGATCACCTGATTGCCACGCTGTGGCTTACTGCCGGAAAGGTTGCCTGATGGAACTCGTGACACTCACGGACGCCCAGAAGAAATCGCGCCGCGGCCGCAACATCGCGCTGGGCGTCGTGCTCTTCGGTCTCGTTGCCATTTTTTACGTCGTGACGCTGATCAAGTTCAGCAACGGCATGGTTCAGTAGGGAACCATTATGGCATCGATTAAAACGCCAGAGCAGAAGAAAGACCGGGCAAACGGCGTCATCGTCGCGTCCTGCCTCGCCTTCGTCGCCGGCATGACCGGCATGGCCTATGCCGCCGTGCCGCTCTATGACATGTTCTGCCGGGTGACGGGCTATAACGGCACGACCAAGCGCGTCGAGCAGGCCTCCGACGTCATCCTCGACAGGAAGATCAAGGTGACGTTCGATGCCAACATCGCGTCCGATCTGCCCTGGAGCTTCAAGCCGGTGCAGCGCGAGATCGAACTGAAGATCGGCGAGACGGTGCAGATCGAGTTCGAGGCAACCAACATGGCGAAGAAGGCGACGACCGGTCAGGCGGTCTTCAACGTGACGCCAATGTCGGCCGGGGCCTATTTCAACAAGGTCGAGTGCTTCTGCTTTACCGAGACGACGCTTCAGCCGGGCGAAGACATGAAGATGCCTGTGGTGTTCTTCGTCGATCCGGAGATCGTCAAGGCCGTTGAGACCAAGGGGATCAACACGCTGACGCTGTCCTACACCTTCTACGCCCGCCAGCCGTCGAAGCCGGTCGCGGCGCTGACGGTAAAGCCTGCCGAAACTGACAACAAACTTTGACAGATCACAGTTTTCGGCTAAGCCGGAAATGACGACATGAGAAAGACTTATCGGGGATAGTCCACATGGCCGATGCGCACCAGAAAAACCACGACTACCACATTATCGATCCGAGCCCTTGGCCGCTGATCGCCTCGATCGGCGCCTTCGTCATGGCCTTCGGCGGCGTCGGCTACATGCGCTATATTGCAGGCGGCTCTTTCAAGATGTTCGGCCTTGAGTTCGCCAACCCTTGGGTCTTCTTCATCGGCCTGGCCGTGGTTCTTTACACGATGTACGGCTGGTGGGCGGATACGATCAAGGAAGCGCATGAGGGCCACCACACCCGCGTCGTGTCGCTGCACCTGCGCTATGGCATGATCATGTTCATCGCTTCGGAAGTGATGTTCTTCGTTGCCTGGTTCTGGGCCTATTTCGATGCCAGCCTGTTTCCG
>JAESFK010000499.1_pt1 | contig 19205 bp, 18 predicted proteins | sample 9269391 | NCBI WGS metagenome assembly JAESFK01 (sample SAMN14506231, study PRJNA617097) | algae metagenome | isolation source: Drouetiella hepatica UHER 2000/2452 and co-occurring heterotrophs from... | place: Slovakia: Slovak Paradise National Park, Hrabusice, Kosice Region | collected 2000-01-01
CCTCGATCAGGTTGCCGTCGGGATCGCGGCAATAGACCGAGACGATCGTGCCCATCGCGCCGCTCTTCTCGCTCGGACCTTCTTCTATCGCCACGCCGCAGCTCCTGAAATGGTCGGCCACCGCCTGCGGCGTCGACGGCGTCAGGAAACACAGATCGTCGCTGCCCGGCGCCACCGTCTTGCCGGTGAACCATTGCTTCTGTGTGGCGGTCTCCGGGCGGAGGTTGATCTTCTGGCGGCCGAAGTGCATCGACGTGACGCGATGACCGGGCCGGGGCTCGGTGTCCCTGCGCGTCATGCCCAGCACGCGCTCGTACCAGGCGGCCGCGACCTCTACGTCGCGTACATTGATGACGATATGATCCAGGGCTTCGACGACGACAGACATGGCACGACCTCGAGCGTAAGAACCCCAGAGTGAACCCGCCCCTTCTTCCCGTCCATCCACCCGCCCCATGACAAGGGGATCGATGGAGCCGCTTCCCGTCGACGAGGCGCTGCCGCGTCTCAAGGCCGCGCTGGTCGCCGGCACTGCCGCCGTGCTGGTGGCGCCGCCGGGCGCCGGCAAGACGACGCGCGTGCCGCTGGCGCTGCTCGATGCGCCCTGGCTCGGCGGCCGCAGGATCGTGATGCAGGAGCCGCGACGGCTGGCCGCCCGTGCCGCCGCCCGGCGCATGGCCGCGACCCTGGGCGAAGCGGTCGGCGAGACCGTGGGCTATCGCGTCCGTTTCGACAGCAAGGTCGGACCGCGCACCCGTATCGAGGTCGTCACCGACGGATTGTTCCTGCGCCTGCTGCAGGACGACCCGTCGCTCGAGTCGGTGGGCTGCGTGATCTTCGACGAGCTGCACGAGCGCGGACTCGAGACCGATCTTTCATTCGCCCTGGTGCGCGAGGCGCAAACGGCGCTGCGCGAGGATCTGCGCGTGGTCGCCATGTCGGCGACGCTCGATCCCGGCCCGGTGTCGGCGCGGTTGGGCGGTGCTCAAGTGATCGAGAGCGCCGGCCGCATGTTTCCGGTCGACACGCGCTATCTCGATCGCGAGTCCGCCGGCCGCATCGAGGACGCCGTCGCCGCTGCCGTGCGCCGCGCGCTCTCCGAGGAAACCGGCAGCGCGCTCGTGTTCCTGCCGGGCGTCGGCGAAATCCGCCGGGTCGAGGAGCGGCTGCAGGGCATCGGCGCCAACATCGACGTGTCGCCGCTCTACGGCGACCTGTCGCCCGCCGACCAGGACCGCGCCATCGCCCCCTCGCCGCCGGGCCGGCGCAAAATCGTGCTGGCGACGTCAATTGCCGAGACCAGCCTCACCATCGAGGGCGTGCGCATCGTGATCGACAGCGGCCAGATGCGCGTGCCGAAATTCTCGCCGCGCTCGGGCATGACGCGGCTCGAAACCGTGCGCGTCAGCCAGGCCTCGGCCGACCAGCGGCGCGGCCGCGCCGGCCGCCTGGAACCCGGCATCTGCTATCGCCTGTGGCCGGAACAGGCACAGCGCGGACTGCTGCCCTTCACGCCGCCCGAGATCCTCGATGCCGACCTGGCGCCGCTGGCGCTGGAGCTGGCCGCCTGGGGCACCAGCGATGCCGCCAGCCTGCCGTGGCTGACGCCGCCGCCCGCCGTCTCGCTCGCCACCGCGCGGGCGCTGCTGGCCGATCTCGGCGCCATCGACGGCACTGGCGCGATCACGCCGCATGGCCGCGCCATGGCGCGCCTCGGCCAGCATCCGCGCATCGCCCATCTCGTGCTCAAGGGCCGCGAGCTGGGACAGGGCAAGGTCGCCGCCCTGCTCACCGCGATCCTGGGCGAACGCGATTTCCTGCGCCTGCCGCCGGGCCAGCGCGACGCCGATCTCCGGCACCGGGTCGACATTGCGTTGAGCGGCCGGCGCGACGGTACCTTGCGCCTGATCCAGGAGGCGGCCCGACGCCTGATGCCGCGCGGCGGCAGCGAGGAACGCGCCGACATCGCCATGACGGGTCCGCTGCTGGCGCTGGCCTATCCCGACCGGATCGGCCGCCGACGGCCCGGCACGGCCGGGCGCTATCTGCTGTCGGGCGGTCGTGGTGCCGCGCTGCCCGAGGGCGATCCGATGGCGAACGAGGAATTCCTGGTCGTCGCCGATCTCGACGGCTCGGCGCAGGAATCGCGAATCTTCCTTGCCGCGCCGATCACCGCCGCGGAGATCGAGGACCTCTACGCCGACCGCATCGTCGACGACCAGCTGGTGCAGTGGAGCGCGCGCGACGGCGCGGTGCTGGCGCGGCGGCGCCGCCGGCTGGGTGCGCTCGCGCTGGAGGACAAGCCGCTCGGCCGGCCCGATCCCGACAAGGTGCAGGCCGCCATGCTCGACGGCGTGCGCCAGCTCGGCCTCGGCGCCCTGCCGTGGAGCGACGATCTCGTGCGCTGGCGCGAGCGCATCGGCTTCCTGCGCCGCCATGCCGGCGAGGCGTGGCCCGACCTGTCGGACGCTGCCCTGCTGGCGTCGCTGGCCGACTGGCTCGGCCCCTCTCTCGATGGCGTTTCGCGCAGGGATCATCTCGCCCGCCTCGACCTCGGCACGGCACTGAAGGCGCTGGTGCCATGGGAAAAGCAGCGCGAGGCCGAGCGGCTGGTCCCGTCGCATATCGAGGTACCGAGCGGGTCGCGGGTGGCCATCGACTATGCCAATCCCGACGAGCCGACGCTCTCGGTCCGCCTGCAGGAGATGTTCGGCCTCACCGAGACGCCGCGCATTGCCGGCGGCAAGGTGCCGCTCACCATCCACCTGCTTTCGCCGGCGCGCCGGCCAGTCCAGGTGACGCGCGATCTCGCGAGCTTCTGGGCCACCGGCTACAAGGCCGTGAAATCCGAACTCAAGGGCCGCTATCCGCGCCACTACTGGCCCGACGATCCGCTGATCGCCGAACCCACGGCGCGGGCGCGCCCCCGACCGCGCTAAGCTTCATGCTTCTCTCCCCCTAGAGGGTAGGCCAATCGCATGTTGCCAATTACCCGTCGTCCCGACCGGAGCGTAGCGGAGTGGAGGGACCTTTTTTCCTCCATTTGACGGCTATTAGTGGGAAGAAGGTCTCTCCGCTCCGCGCTGCGCGCTCCGGTCGAGACGACGGAAATTTTCAGATGCGATCGCCCTGTCCTATGGCGGGGAGAGGAACAAGAGAGCGAACTGCTGAGCGCTACCGGGTCTCGATCAGCCGCGACAGCAGGCGCCGCATGACCGGCATCAGGAACAGCATGGTCGGGAAGGCGACCATCCAGGACGCCATCCACGATTCCATCCAGCGGGCGGTCATGCCCGGCTCGAATCCGATCGCCCGGAACGTGGCGATTCCGGAAACGATGAAGGTCATGACGAAGGTCAGCGCCAAAGGCATGGCGATGTGCATCGTTCGGGCGGGGAGTTTCTTCACGGCGGGCCGGACAATATGGTACGGGCTTGGACCTCGTCCATCCCCGTTGCGGAAACCCAGCCCCCATGTCCCTCGCCCTCCCGTTCCAGACCGCCAAGCAGCTCGCGGCTGCAGTCCGGAAGAAGAAGATCGGCTGCCTCGAACTGCTCGACCTCTACCTGAAGCGGGTCGAGGCCTATAATCCCGAGCTCAACGCCATCATCGCCACCGACATCGAAGGCGCCCGCAAGCGCGCCAAGGCGGCGGACCGCGCGGTCAGGGCCGGCCGGAAGCTGGGACCGCTGCACGGCGTGCCGATGACGATCAAGGAATCCTTCGACGTCGCGGGCTTGCCCACGACCTGGGGCGATCCCGCCTTCAAAGACACGGTCGCGGCGCAAAACTCGCTGGTCACGCAGCGCATGATGGACGCGGGCGTCACCCTGTTCGGCAAGACCAACGTGCCGCTGAACCTCGCCGACTGGCAGAGCTACAACGAGGTCTACGGCTCGACCAACAATCCCTGGGATCTTGGCCGGACGCCGGGCGGCTCCTCGGGTGGGTCGGGCGCGGCGCTGGCCGCCGGCCTCACCGGCATCGAAGCCGGCAGCGACATCGGCGCCTCGATCCGCAATCCCGCCCATTACTGCGGTGTCTGGGGTCACAAGCCGAGCTGGGGCGTGGTCTCGCCCAAGGGCCACGCGCTGGCCGGCGCCGTCGCCTACGGTGATATCGGCGTCGTCGGTCCGCTGGCGCGGGGCGCGGAGGATCTCGAGATCGCGCTGACCGCAATGGCCGGCCCCGACGCGATCGACGGTCGCGGCTGGACGCTCAGCCTGCCCCGCTCGAAGAAGACCAGGCTGCGCGACTTCAAGGTCGCGGTACTGCTGACCGACCCGAATGCCGAAGTCGACGATTCGGTGCAGGAGCAGATCTCGAAGCTCGCCTCGTTCCTCGCAAAGAACAAGGTCAAGGTGAGCGACAAGGCACGCCCGGAGATCGATACGACGGAACTGAACGACGTCTACATCCGGCTGCTGCGCGCGGCGACTTCGGGCCGCATGAGCGACGCGGTCTACGAGCAGGCCGTCAAGGACGCGGCCAGCCTGCCCGCCTCCGACATGAGCTACTTCGCCCAGATGCAGCGCGGCAATTCGCTGTCGCATCGTGCCTGGCTGGGGCTGAACGAGAAGCGCCACAGGATGCGGCACGCCTGGGATGCGTTCTTCCAGGACTACGACCTGATGCTGTGCCCGGTCGCCGTGACCGCGGCCTTCCCGCACGATCAGGCGGGGCTCCGCCACAAGCGCACGATCGTCGTGAACAACAAGCAGGTGCCGGTGGTCGACCAGATCTTCTGGGCGGGCTACTCGGGCGTCGCCTGGCTGCCCTCGACGGCCGCCCCCATCGGACAGAGCAAGGAAGGCCTGCCGATCGGCGTGCAGATCATCGGCCGCCAGTATGGCGACTACGAGTGCATCCAGTTCGCCAAGCTGCTGGAAAAGGAATATCGCGGCTTCGTGCCGCCGCCGGCCTACAGCTGAGCGCAGGAGACAGAATGTCCAAGGATCTCGACCTCAAGCAGCATATCCGCTCGATCCCCGACTTCCCCAAGCCGGGCATCCTCTTCTACGACATCTCGACCCTGCTGGCGCATCCCAAGGCCTGGCATACGGCCATCGAACGGCTGGCCGACCTGATCCGGCCGCACAAGCCCGACGTGCTGGCGGGAATCGAATCGCGCGGATTCCTGCTCGCCGCACCGCTCGCCCTCGCACTCGGCACCGGCTTCGTGATGATGCGCAAGCAGGGCAAGCTGCCCGGCACGACGGTGCGCCATACCTATGAGCTGGAGTACGGCACCGACACGATCGAGATCCAGCAGGATGCCGTGCGCAAGGGCTCCCGGGTCGTCCTCGTCGACGATCTGCTGGCGACCGGTGGCACGATGGGCGCCGCCGTGAACCTGCTCGAGACCGTCGGCGCCGTGGTGCCCGCGACCGCCGTCATCATCGAGCTCACCTTCCTCGAAGGCCGCAAGAGACTGACACCGCCGGTCGAAACGCTGCTGCAGTACGACAGCTAGAGGAATGATCTCTTCCCCTTTGCGGAGTCCGCAAAGGGGAAGTGCCCTCGTCTTACGAGGGCGATGGGGTCATGACCCCTCCGCCCCTCCGGGACACCTCCCCATTTGAATGGTGAGGAAGCCGCGCTTTCCGCCCCGTCGCCAAACCGGCTACGATGTCGGCCGGAGGAAATACATGTTCTCAGTGTCCGAGTGTTTCTCTGAAACCTATGCCGAGGCGCGCGCCAAGTTCTGTGGTGCCGCCGCCGAGGCCGGCGGCGCGCTCCGTTCGTGGCTCAATCCCAAGGCACGCGGTCCGAATGGCGAGACGCTCTATCTCGACACGGCGCGATTCGGGGCAGCCGCTGCCCGGAACATGCTGGTGCTGATCGCCGGCACGCACGGCGTCGAGGGCCATTGCGGATCGGGCGCCGAGATCGCCTGGATGCGCTCGGGCGGGCCGGCGAAGCTGCCGCCCGGCACGGGCGCCCTGCTGATCCATGCGCTCAATCCCTATGGCTTCGCGTGGACGCGCCGCGTCACCGAGGACAATGTCGACCTCAATCGCAATTTCGTCGATCACGACAAGGGGTATCCGAAGAACGACGGCTATCTCGAGATCGCGAACGCGGTGCTGCCGGTCGAGTGGAGCGAGGCGAGTTCGGCCGAGACCGAGCGCGTGTTCGCCGCCTATGCCCAGAAGCACGGCGCCTTCGGCCTGCAGAGCGCGATCAGCGGCGGCCAGTACACCCACCCCGACGGAATCTTCTTCGGGGGCACCGCGCCCAGCTGGAGCAACCGGACGGTCCGTGCCATCGCCCGCGAGGAGCTGTCGCAGGCCAGGCGCGTCGGCATCATCGATTTCCATACCGGTCTCGGCCCGTTCGGCCATGGCGAGCTGATCTGCGCGGTGTCGCCCGCCGCCAAGTCGTTCGCCCGCGCCAAGGCCTGGTACGGCGACGAGATGACCTCGCCGGAAGGCGGCACCTCGACCTCTGCCGTGGTTGTCGGCGTCATGACCGACGCCTTCCCGCAGGAGCTGCCCGATGCCGAGGTAACCCCGGTCGCGCTGGAATACGGCACCTATACGGTGCCCGAGGTGCTGGGCGCGGTGCGCGCCGACAACTGGCTGCATCATCGCGGCGAGTTGGGCTCGCCGCAGGGCCGCGCCCTGAAGGCCGACATGAAGGAGCGCTTCTTTCCGGCCGGCGACAAATGGCGGGAAATGGTGTGGGCCCGCGCCGACCAGACGATCGGCTGGGCGCTGAAGGGAATGACCGGGGGATGAGCCTCGCCGTGCCGAGCGAGGACACCGCCCGGCTGCGGCTGCAGAAGGTGCTGCAGCAGACTCCGCTGTTCGCCGACCTCGCCCCCGACGCCCTGGCCGCCGTCGAGCACCAGCTGACCCTGCTGGTGCTGCCCGGCGGCGCGCCGCTGTTCCGCCAGGGCGAACCCGCCGACGCCGTCTATGTCGTGACGAGCGGCTCGCTGGGCGTGTTTCGCCATCATGAGGCGGGCGATTCCCGCGAGCCCGTGCTGATCGCCGAGATCCCGCCGGGCAATCTGGTCGGCGAGATGTCGCTGCTGTCGCAGGGCAAGCGCACGCGCAGCGTGGCGGCGCTTCGCGACAGCGAGGTCTGGCGGCTGCATCAGACGAGCTTCCACGCCCTCACCTCGAACCATCCCGAGGTCCTGCCGGCGCTGATGCGCAGCGTCGTGGCGCGCAATGCGCAGGACGCCGCCGGCGGGCGCCGCCAGCCGCGCACCTTCGCGCTGTTGCCCAGCGGCCCCGACGTCCCGTCGGCGCGGTTCGCGGTGATGCTGGCCAATGCGCTCGGCCGTATCGGCACCCAGGTGCAGATGCTGGGATCGGAATCGCTCGACCAGGAGCCCGAATGGTTCGCGCGCTGCGAGATGGAATCGTCGTTCGTGCTCTACCGCGCCGACCCGACCCTGACGCCCTGGACCGAGCTCTGCCTGCGCCAGGCCGATTGCCTGGTCGTGATGCGCAATGCCGACAACGACGCTCCCACGAAGGTCCCTTTTGAAATCGAGACGGCGCAGAGCGGCGCGGTGTTCCACCGGCGCCGCGAACTGGTGCTGCTGCACGAGGGTCACGAACCGAAGGCGGGCTCCACCGCTCCGCTGCTGGCGGGCGGCCTCTACGGCAACCACCATCACGTCCGGCTCGACATCCATGCCGACATCGACCGGCTGGCCCGCATCCTCACCGGTCATGCCGTGGGCGTCGTCATGGCGGGCGGCGGCGCGCGCGCCTTCACCCATATCGGCGTGGTCAAGGCGTTGCGCCAGAGCGGCGTGCCGATCGACCTGGTGGGCGGCACCAGCATGGGCGCCATCGTCGCGGCGGGCGTCGCCTCGCGCTGGAACGACCAGGAACTCGACGCGCGTTTCCGCCGCGCCTTCGTCGACAACAATCCGCTCAGCGACTACACGGTGCCGCTGATCTCGCTGTTCGCCGGCCGCAGGGTCACGCGCCTGCTGCGCATGGCCTTCGGTGAGAAGGACATCGAGGATCTGATCCTCCCCTACTATTGCATGACGGCGAACCTCACGACGTCCAAGGCCGACATCCATACGGTCGGGCGACTCTGGCGGTGGCTGCGCGCGTCGGTGTCGATTCCCGGCGTCATACCGCCGTTCAACGAAGCGGGCGAAGTCCATGTCGATGGCGGCGTCATCGACAATTTCCCGGTGCGCGCCATGCAGCGGCTGGGCCGCGGCGTGACCATCGGCGTCGACATCGATACCGGCGGCGCGCTGGCCGCCGGAGAGGGCGTCATGGAACCCTGGTCGGCCTGGCAGTTCTTCCGGCGCCTCGTCTGGAAGCGCAACGAGACGCTGCCCATCCCCTCGATCGTGCGCATCCTGCTGCGGTCGGCGCTGGTCGCCAGCACCTCGCGCGCGGCCGAGGATCGCGCCGCCGCGGAACTGCTGATCGTGCCGCCGATGACCCATATCGACCTGCTCGACTGGACCAGTTTCGACGCGGCGATCGAACTCGGCTACCGCACGACGATGGAAGGTCTCGACAAGGCCCGCACCCTGCCGGTCGGCGTGCGCCTCTTCGTGTCGTAACGCCGGTCAGACAGGGAAGGAAGCATCATGGCGGACGAACCGACGGCACGACATCTCGCGACCCTGCAGGAGCTCAATCATCACTACGTGCGCTCGGTCGGCGAAGCCGACGTCGCGTGGTTCGACCGGCACCTGTCGGACGATTTCCACAACACCAATCCCGACGGGACCCTGATCGAGCGCGCCGCGTTCCTGGCGCAGATCGGCCGCGGTTCCGCGGTGAAGGACCTGCGCGAGCACGACGTGAAGATCCGCCTGCTGGGCGGCTTCGCCATCATCCATGCGCGGACCAGCTACACCAGGCCCGACGGCAGCAAGGGCGCCGGCTGGTACACCGACGACTGGCAATTGCGGCCGGAGGGCTGGCGCTGCGTTTCGGCCCACGTCAGCCGCTCGTGAGCACGTCCCGGCCATGACGACGGTTACGGCCGCGGATACGTCGCCGGCCGCCTGGCGCGTCGTCTTCGCCTGCTTTGTGACGGCCGTGTTCGCCTGGGGCTTCGGCTTCTATGCCCACGGGATCTACCTCGTCGAACTGCAGCGCGCGCACGGCTGGTCGACCGGCTTCATCTCGTCCGTCGTCACCGCGCATTATCTGCTGGGGGCCCTGCTGCTGCCGCGCATCGCCGAAGCGATCGGCCGCTTCGGCCCCCGCTCCGTGTTCCTGGCAGGCCTGTCGACCACCACGGCAGCTCTCATGCTCCTGCCGTCGGTCACCGAGCCGTGGCAGCTGGTTGTCCTCTACATCGTCATGGCGCCGGGCTGGAACGCCACCAGCGTGGCGCCGATCGCCGCCACCGTCGGGCAATGGTTCGACCGCAAGCGCGGCCTCGCCCTCAATCTCGCACTGAGCGGCGCCACCCTCGCGGGCCTCGTGGTCACCCCAGTCCTGCTCGCGGCCATTCCGTACCTGGGCTTCGCCACGGCCGAGCGGCTGCTGGTCGCGATCGGCATCGTGCTGGCCGCAGGCACCGTCATGCTGTTCATTCGCAGGGGACCGCTCTCGCCGAAACCCACGACCGTGCGCCTCAATCGGCTGGCGCCCCTGCGGGAGTGGCATTTCTGGAGCATCGCCGCGCCGTTCGCCCTGGTGCTGACGTCCCAGGTCGGCTTCCTCACCCATCTCGTGCCGCTGGTGACCTCCCGTGCGGCCGCCAGCGGGTTGGCGATCGATCCCGCCCTGGCCGTCGGCATCAACGCCGTGACGGCGCTGGTCGGCCGCATCGTGCTGGGGCTGGTCATCGACCGCTTCGAGCCGCGCCGCGCTTCGGCGGTCTGCTTCCTCGTGCAGGCCGGCGCCATCGCGGTGCTGGAATTCGTCGAGACGCCGCTCGCGGTGTACGGCGCCTGCGCCGCCTATGGCCTCGCCGTGGGCAACATCATCACGCTTTCGCCGATGATCGTGCAGCGCGAATTCACACCCGACCGGTTCCCCGCGATCGTCGCCCTTTCCACGGCGGTCATGCAGACCCTCTACGCCTTCGGTCCCGGCCTGCTGGGAGTCCTGCGCGACGCCTCCGGCGGCTACGGCGTGCCGCTGGCGGTTTGCATGGGCCTCAACCTCACGGCGTCGGCGCTGATCCTGATGCGAGCACGGCAACCAGCCTAAGCCAGGAACTTCAGCCCATTGACCACCTTGTCGACCGCCTTGCGCGGCCCGTGCACGCCGATGCCGACGAAGTCCAGCGCATCGACCGGCGCCGCGGCCACGGCCGCGCGATTGTCGGCGTCGTTGGTCGTGGTGAACATCGGCTCGATGTAGATCGCGGGCACCAGCTCGCGCGACAGCGCCCGCTGGTGCGTCCGCCGAAGTTCCTCCAGCGTGGCGCCGTAGACGAACACCGGCTCGCGGATCAGGGCGGTGTAGGCGCGACCGCCGCCGTCGCGGTAGGGCTCGCCCATCAGGTGGGCGTGGGTGCCGGCGAGGCCGCCGGCCAAGAAGGCCGCGACATTGGCGACCTGCCAGGCGGCCAGCTCCCTGCGCAGGACGAGGGCAGTCTTGGTTTCGTAGATCATGCCGCCGATATGGGGCATGCTGTTCCCATCGTCTTGAACATTCGTGCATGAACGCCGACCAGATTCGCATCGACCGCCCGGCGTCCGGCCTGCAGCGCCTCGAAGCGCGCTTCGGCGGCCATGCCTACGACCTGCATCGGCACGAGACCTACGGGATCGGCCTCACCCTCTACGGCGTCCAGCAGTTCCACTATCGCGGCACCCTGCGGGCGAGCCGGGCGCGGCAGGTGCTGGTGCTGCATCCCGACGAGGCGCATGACGGCCATGCCGGCGAGGGCGCCGCCTTCGCCTATCGCATGCTCTATCTCGATCCGGCCGCGGTCTCCCAGGCGCTCGACGGCGCCAGCCCGCCCCATGTCGCGGAGGCGGTCGGGCACGATCCCGAAACGGCGAGGGTCATCGCGGAAGCCTTCATGGATTTCCCGCGGCCGCTCGAACCCCTGGCCGTCGACGCCACGATCGGTCGCCTCGCCGATCTTCTGGCCCGGCGCGGCGACGGCGGCCCCCGACGCCGCCGCGGCAGCCTTGCCTTGCGTGCCGTGACCGAAGCCCGCGATTTCCTGGTGGCGGAATCGCATCGGACGGTCGGCTCGCACGAGCTGGAGCGGGTCAGCGGGCTCGATCGCTTCTCGCTGGCCAGGCACTTCCGGTCCGTGTTCGGCACCTCGCCGCACCGTTTCCAGGTCGGCCAGCGCCTGATGCAGGCACAATCGATGATCGTCGAAGGCGTCGCCCTGTCGGAGGCCGCGGCCGCCGCGGGATTCGCCGACCAGAGCCATCTCACGCGGCATTTCTCCGCCCGCTTCGGCGTCACGCCGGGGCGCTGGGCTGCCCTGTCGCGGCGAAGCTAGAGCGGATAGCGGCCGTCGGCGTCGAGCGGCTCGGCCGACAGCCAGCCCCGACGGAGGCCCGCCAGGACGCCCGTCAGCATCGGCCGCACGATCGGCGTCTGGCAGGCTTGGCGAAGCAGGAGGTCGCGCAGGATAGCGAGCGGCACGCTGTCCGACTGGAAGAACGGCGTCAGCAGGTGGCTGGCCGATCGGTAGAAATGGTTGGAAGGACCCCGCCGGCGCGCATAGAGATCCATCGCCCCGGCGAGATCGGCCGCCTCGGCGAGGCTGCGGGCCAGTGCATGGGCGTCGAGCAGGCCGAGATTGGCGCCCTGCCCAAGCTGCGGGCTTGCGCCGTGTGCGGCATCGCCCAGGAACACGACCGGTCCTTCGTTCCACCGAGGCAGCGCTACGTGCCGGTAGGTCGCGCGCGAGAAATCGCCCGCACTGACGGCGCGCTCGATGATTGCCGCTGCTTCCGGCCATAGCGCCAGCGCCTCCTGCCGTATGGTCTCCAGATCGAGCGGCCGATCGGGTGAGAGGTCGGGCGTGCGCAAACTCCAGAACATCGTGACCGCGTCCGGCGCCACGGGGAGAAGTCCCATCATCGTCGTCGTGTCGGCGAATCGCTGGCGAAGCAGCCGGACGGCGCCGGAGGCCAGGGTGTCGGGGACGGTCGCCCAGATGCAGCCCCACGGATAGAGCGCCGCCCGGGCCCGCGGAAACACGCGTTGCCTCAGCGCCGAATGCGCACCGTCTGCCACCACCAGGAGGTCGAACGGGCCATGCCGGCGCGCCTTCCGGTCGAGTGCGATTGCCCGGGCGCCCTCGCGTTCGACGTCGACGATCTCCACGCCGGGCGCCAGCCGGGCACCTGCCGCGCCAAGGCGGCGATGCAGCAGATCGAACAGGACTGAACGGCGGATGCCGAGGCCGAAGGCGGCCGGATGCAGGTCGCCATAGGCCAGATCGAGAATCCGCGTTCCCCATTGGTTCTCGCCGAACACCCCGTCGATTCGGGCACCCGCCGACAGGGCGTCCTGCTCCAGACCCAGCGCCCGCAGGACCGACAGGCCGGTGGGCTGCAACAGCAGGCCGGCACCCACGGGATGCGGCTGCTCGAAACGTTCCAAGACGGTAACACGATGTCCGGCATCGGCGAGGAATCCCGCAGCGGCCTGACCGGCGACGCCGCAGCCCACGATTCCGATATCAAGAGAACCCAACGCCATCTCACCCATTCTGAACCTGGGAAGCGTATACAACGAAAAAGGGTGGCCAACAGGCCACCCTTGCGTCGTTTTTGCCGGTCGGCCGGTCAGAGACCGCCGTTCACGACCAGGCACTGGCCGCTGACGTAATCGCTGTCCGGGCTGCAGAACAGGTAGACCGAGCCCGCCGCCTCCTCGGGCAGGCCGCCGCGGCCCAGCGGGATCATCTGGTTCAGCGCGGCGAGACGGCCGCCCTGGACGCCGATCTTGACGGTGCGGCCCTGGACCTCGATCTCGCCGGACTCGCCCTGGGCGAGCGGCTTGGTGAGGCGGGTCTGGATGTAGCCGAAGGCCACGGCGTTCACCGTGACATCGTAGCGGCCGAACTCCTTGGCCAGCGTCTTGGTCAGGCCGACGATGCCCGCCTTGCCCGCCGAGTAGTTGGACTGGCCGGCATTGCCGTTGACGCCCGAGGTCGAGGAGATGTTCACGACCTTGCGCACGATGCGCTTGCCCTCGGCGCGCTCCTTCTCGACCGCATCCTTGAAATGGATCTGGAAGGCCCGGAGGATGCGGAACGGCGCGGTCAGGTGGACGTCGAGGATGGCGTACCACTGCTCGTCGCTCATCTTCTGGATGACCGAGTCCCAGGTGTAGCCGGCGTTGTTCACCACGACATGGCAGTCGCCGAAGGCGTCGACCGCGGTCTTGACGATGCGGTCGCCGAAGTCGGGCTTGGCGACGTCGCCGTTGCAGGCAACGGCCTTGCCGCCCATCTTGATGATCTCGGCGACGGTCTCCTCCGCCGGCGCGTCGTCGATGTCGTTGATCACGACGCTGGCGCCGTCGCGCACCAGCCGCAGTGCGATCTCCTTGCCGATGCCGCGTCCCGAACCGGTGACGATCGCCACCTTGCCGTCCATCTGACCCATTTCTGTCTCCCGATGCTCTACGCTAATTCAGCGCGACCGTGGCCGTGCCCTGAAGCGTGTCCTGGCCGTTCTGGTTGGTGCACTTGACCTCGAGATCGACCAGCGTCTCGCCGTCCTTCTCGCGCCGGCCCGTGACCTTGCCCGAGACGGTGATCACGTCGCCCACCCAGGTGATCGAGGTGAAGCGCGTGCCGAGGCTGCGGACCTGCTTCTGCGGGACCCAGGAGGTGACCAGACGGCCGAGGAAGGCCATCGACAGCATGCCGTGGGCGAACACGTCCTTGAAACCGAACTTCTTGGCGAAGTCGATGTCGACGTGGATCGGATTGTGGTCGCCGGAGCCGCCGCAGTAGAGGGCGAGCTGGTGGCGGCTGATCGGCGGCAGCACCAGCGGCTTGAGTTCGTCGCCGACCTTCACGTCGGCAAATTTCGGAGCGGTCGCAGTTGCCATGAGTGCCTCCCTTACTTCTTCGCGGCGTCGGGGTTGCGGACGACGGTGACGCCGCGGCCCTTGGCCAGCAGCTTGCCCGCCTGGTCCTTCATCTCCATCTCCTGGACGACGAACCACAGCGCCCCGCCCTTCTTGTCGTAGATGTCGACGACCTTCTCCTGGCAGGTGACGACGTCGCCGACCACGACCGGCGCGTGGTATTCGAAGTGCTGCTCGCCGTGCAGGATCAGGCCGATGTCGACGTTGAGCAGGCGCAGGAGGCCGCCCTTGTTGGGATCGTCGGCCTGCAGCGCGCGCAGGAAGGTGAGCGGCGCGGTGATGCCGCGATAGCCCGCCGCCTTGGCCGCCGCCTCGTCGGCATAGATCGGGTCTTCCTCGCCGATGGCCTTGCAGAACAGCTTGATCTTGCCGGCCTCGACGGTGGCGGTGAACGGCGTGAACTCGTGGCCGATGAGCTTCTTGTCGAGCTCCATGAGGGTCTCCTCCTGATCGGGTGCAAAGAAAAGCCCTCTCCCCGACTGCCTGGAGTCAGAGAGAGGGCTTCGCGGTTCGTGACTACTCGTAGCGGCCGACGATGGCCACGCTGGCGATGTTCTCGCGCGGCGCACCGCCGAGATTGTGCGTCATGCCGATGCGCGGGTCCTTGAGCTGGCGGGGACCGGCCTTGCCCTGGAGCTGCAGGTACATCTCGTAGAGCATGCGCAGGCCCGAGGCGCCGATCGGATGGCCAAAGCACTTGAGGCCGCCGTCGATCTGGCAGGGGATCTTGCCGTCGGCGTCGTAGAAGCCGTCGAGCACGTCCTTCCAGCCCTTGCCGGTCTCGGAGATGTGCAGGTCTTCCATGGTCACCAGCTCGGTGACCGAGAAGCAGTCATGGACCTCGAACATCGAGACTTCGTCGCGCGGGCTCTTGATGCCGGCCTCTTCATAGGCCTTCTTCGAGGCGATGCGCGTCGTGTGGAAGTAGCTGCCGTCCCACGAATTGTGGCCCGACTCGGAACCGTTCGAGACCGAGAGCTGCAGCGCCTTGACGCTGACGATGTCGTGCTTGCCGAGCGCCTTGGCGATCTCGGGCGTGGTCACGATGGCCGCGGCTGCGCCGTCCGACACGCCGCAGCAGTCGAACAGGCCCAGCGGCGAAGCGATCATCGGCGCGTTCAGGATGGTGTCCATCTCGACGGCCTTCTGGAGATGCGCCTTCGCATTCTTCGCACCGTTCTGGTGGCTCTTCCACGAGACGTGGCCGATCGCCTTCTTCAGGTCCTCGCCGCTCACGCCGTGCGCCGTCATGTAGGCGGTGGCGAGCTGGGCGAAGTTGCCGGGCGCCGTGCCGTTGGCGTTCCACAGGGCCTGCAGCGGGCCGCCGCGACCGCCGGGGAGGCCGCCGTAGCCGGTGTCCTTCAGCTTTTCGACACCGAGCGCCAGGGCGAAGTCGGCGGCACCCGAGGCCACGGCATAGCAGGCGCCGCGGAAGGCCTCGGTGCCGGAGGCGCACATGTTCTCGACATGCGTCACCGGGATGTTGGGCAAGCGCAGCGTCATGCTGAGCGGAATACCCGACTTGCCGACGTGAACCTCGTCGATGGCGGTGGAGAACCACGCCGCCTGGAGCTGGTTCTGGTCGATGCCGGCGTCCTTCAGGCATTCCTTGTAGGCTTCGAGCATCAGCTCTTCGGCGCCGCTGTCCCAGCGTTCGCCGAACTTCGAGCAGCCCATGCCGAGAATAGCGACCTTGTCCTTGATACCACGAGCCATTGCAGGTCTCCTTGGTGGTGAGGTTGAACTCTTGAAACTCTTCGAAATCTTACTCCTCTCCCTCGCTAGGGGGAGAGGTTGGGTGAGGGGTTACACGAACCTTCAAAGCCCCCTCACCTGGCCTCTCCCCCTAGCGGGGGAGAGGAACATGAAGGTCAGACCGGAGTCGCCTTCCAGAAGTAACGCTTGAAGCCGCCGCGCATCTGGTCGTTGTCGCGAATGCGAAAGGTCATGCGCATCTTGGCGCCGACCTTGACCTGTTCCTTGTCGCTGTCGGTGAAGTCGGCCATGAAGCGCCCGCCCTCGGGGAAGGTGATCATGCCGTAATACGCCGGCGGGTCCGGCGAATAGGTGAGCGAGTCGGCGGTGAACGACATCACCGAACACTCCAGCCCAGCCATCGCGTAGGGCTCCTGGCTGTCCATCGCGTGGCAGTTGGGATTGACGCAGACCTGGCTGCGCGGGAACTGCACCGTGCCGCACACCTTGCACTTTCCGCCGACCAGCCCGTAGATCATGTCGCGCTTGCGCCACAGGACCGACAGGGCCGTCTTCTTGTCGAACTCCGCCCGCATGCCCTTGTCGATCGGCAGCATGTCGTTGAAGGCGAGGAACTTCATGTAGTTCTTCTCTTCCTTGCGACGCGCCATCCAGCCGGACAGGCCCTTGCGCTTGGGCAGCTTGTCGTTCTCGGCCGTGACCTCGAAGACCAGCGTATCGACACCCTGGCCGAAGGCCACGACCATGATCCTGTCGCCGGCCTTGGCGCTTTCCAGCGCATCGACCAGCATGACGAGCGCATGCGCCGCGCCGGTATCGCCCAGCGACGCCCCCATCAGGTCGCGCACCGCGCCCTCGCCGATGCCCGCCATTTTGGCCATCAGCTTGGGCACCGCCGGCATCAGGCTGGGCATGATGAAGTGGGTGATGTCGCTGCCCGCGAGCTTGCAGGCCGCAAGCGCCGCCTTGATGGCGGGCGGCACGATCTTCGAGTAGCCCTCGTCGCGAATCCAGCGCTCTTCCCAGCCGTAATCGAACTCGGCGTCCTCACCGCGGAAATGATCGACGAAGTCCATCGATACGGAATGGTGGCCGACGAGCTTGGCGATCACGTTCTCGGTGCCGCAGAGCAGCGCCGCCGCGCCATCGCCGTAGTTGAGTTCGTTGGCCGAGGCGACGCGGGCCATCCGCTTGTCGGCGGCCGCCACCAGAGAAGGCGCGCCGTCCCTGGAGGCGTTGAGCCCGGCGATCAGCGCCGAGGTGCCGGCCTTCAGCGAGCCGCCGATGTCGGTCGCCGACAGGTTCTGCTCGACGTTCAGCGCCGTGCCGATCACGCCGGCATTCTGGCGATCCTTGAACGGATGCGTGGTCGAGGCGAAGTAGATGTTTCGGACGTCCTCGGCCTTGTGGCTGGTCAGGCAGTCACGCGACGCCTCGACCGCCATGGTGATCGAGTCCTCGTCCCAGTTGGCCATCGAGCGCTCGCCCTTGGCGAGGCCGCGCAGGCCGGCGGCGAACCACTTGTTAGCGTCGTAGACGGCCTGACGGTTGAGACGCAGGCGCGGCACATAGGCGCCAAAGGCCACGATTCCGACCATCGTTCTTCTTCCTCCACCTGGTCCGACCACAGTCGGTTCATGAACGAGCGTTTATTGGCGTCGCTCTTAGCGCGGCCGCCCGTTTCGGGCGAGCCGGTTTTCTCCCTTATCCCGCATTGAGCGGAATTATCTTCCGGTGTGCGGAACGCCACCGGCGGCCGGCATCTCGCGGATCAGGTTGCGGTACCCGGCGCCCTCGGGGATGTGCAGGAACTTCTTGCCCTCCTTGACCTCGACCCAGGGCAGGACGGTGACGATCTTGCGAGCAGTCGCTGCGGAGATCGCACCGGCGACCGTCTTGCCCTCCGCCAGCAGTTCTAGGTTCTTCGTCGTGGCGTGGACGAGCGTCCGCTTGCCGGCCTGCGCCTCCTCGATCGCTTCCTGAGGTCCGATCCAGACCGAGTCCGTCGACTCCGACCCATCGTGCAGGGCGATCTGATCCTCCGGCGCCTCGGCCAGGAAGAACCAGGTGTCGAAGCGCTTCGGCACGAAGGTCGGCGTGATCCAGTGCGCGTAGGGCGTCATCAACTCGGTCGCGATCTCCAGGTCCTCGGCCTCGACCATGTCGACGATGCTGGCCTCGTCCTTGGCCAGCTTGGCGCGCCAGCGCTCCTCGATGCCCTTGAGGTCGGCCGCGCCGATCAGCGCCCGCTGACCGCGCTTGCGGGCGAGAAGGACACCGCATTCCTCGAAAGCCTCGCGCACGCCGGCGACCCGGAACTTGAGTTCGGCGTCGTCGATCTTGTCGGCACCGCCGCAACGCGCCCGCAGCGACGGGTCGCCATCGGCCTCCTCCAGCTTGCCGCCGGGAAAAACGAGCGCCCCCGAGAAGGAATCGATCTGGTGATGGCGGACCACCATGAACACTTCCAGCGGCGACGCGGCGTCGCCGGGCTGGGACGGCCGCAGCAGCAGCACGGTGGTGGCGGGCCGCGGCGCGGCGCCCTCGGTCTTCGGTTGCGTCATTTCTTCCTGCATTCGTGTGACAGTGGAGTGTCCCATACAAGCGGCGACAGTGCCATTGGGCGGGTGTATCCTGACATTGTCCATTCCGCTCTGAAGGAGCATGCCATGACAATGTCCACCAACAGTCCGCTTCCTCCCAATCTGGCGGAGGGCCTCAAGGTTCTTCGCGCCAAGTGGGGGTGGATCGTGGCGCTGGGCGTCGTGTTCCTGATCGCCGGCTTCATCGCGCTGGGCAGCGCCGTCGCCGCCACCGCCTCGGCCGTCATGATCGTCGGCATCATGATGATCATGGGCGGCGTCGCGGAAATCGTCGCGGCCTTCAGCGTCAAGGGCTGGGGCAAGTTCGCCGTGTGGATGCTGCTCGGCCTGCTCTATGTCGGCGCCGGCGTCATCGCCATCGGCAACCCCTTCGCCGCGGCCACCATCCTCACGCTGATGCTGGGCGCGGCGCTGGTGGCCGGCGGCGTGCTGCGCATCTTCCTGGCGTTCAGCATGAAGTCGGCCGGCAAGCCGTGGGGCTGGGTCGTCGTGTCCGGCCTCGTGACCCTGCTGCTGGGCGCGATGATCATCGCCCAGTGGCCGGCCTCCAGCTTCTTCGTGCTGGGCATCTTCCTCGGCATCGACCTGATCTTCATCGGGTCGGGCTGGGTGACGATGGGCCTGGCGCTGAAGAACCGCCCGGTGGCGTAGAGCAGGATGACGTTAGTCCAATAAAAAGCTCCGTCGTCTCGACCGGAGCCTCGCGAAGCGAGGCGTAGTGGAGAGACCTTTTTTCCCCGATTTGGCGTCCTAGAGCGTTTCCGTCCTTAAAGGAATCGAAGGGGATTCCCGATCGATGCGGAATGTGATTCAAGATGCTGGCTGGGTAGGAGGCCAGCATCGATGCGTCCTCTCT
>JAESFK010000500.1_pt1 | contig 19188 bp, 19 predicted proteins | sample 9269391 | NCBI WGS metagenome assembly JAESFK01 (sample SAMN14506231, study PRJNA617097) | algae metagenome | isolation source: Drouetiella hepatica UHER 2000/2452 and co-occurring heterotrophs from... | place: Slovakia: Slovak Paradise National Park, Hrabusice, Kosice Region | collected 2000-01-01
GCGCACCAAGATCGATGCCGGCAAGATTGCCACCGGTGCCGGCTGCGCCATGATCATCGCGTCGGGCAAGGTCGATCATCCGCTATCGGCAATCGGCGAGGGCGCGCGTTCCTCCTGGTTCGCGCCATCCGGTTCGCCGGTCACTGCGCGAAAAACCTGGATCGCCGGGCAATTGCTGCCAGCGGGCAGCCTTGCCATCGATACCGGGGCTGAAACAGCGCTCCGTTCCGGCAAAAGCCTGCTTCCGGCCGGCGTTCGCCAGGTGACCGGATCGTTCAGCCGCGGCGATACGATAGCCATCATCGGTGCGGAAGGCCGCGAAATTGCCCGTGGGCTGGCCGGTTACGATGCCGACGAAGCCCGCCAGATCGCCGGCAAGAAATCGGCGGAGATTGCCGTCATTCTCGGTTATGCCGGGCGCGCCGCCATGGTGCATCGGGACGACATGGTGATGACGGCATCCGCCAAGCGAGAGACGGATGCGGTGAGGAGCGACGCTCATGCTTGACGATGCGCGAAAGAAGGAAATCCAGGAATTGATGGCGGTGATCGGCCGCCAGGCCCGCGCCGCCAGCCGGCCGCTCGCCACGGCGTCGGCCGAGCGCAAACATGCCGCCCTGATCAGCATGGCCAGCAACATCGTCGCCCATAAGGACGGAATTCTCGCCGCCAATGCGCTCGACCTCGACAATGCCCGCGAAACCGGCGTGGCCGCGTCCTTCCTCGACCGGCTGACGCTGTCGGAAAACCGCGTTCTCGACATGGCCAACGCCATCCGTGCTATCGCCGAGCTGCCCGACCCCGTGGGTGATGTCATTGCCGAGTGGGATCGCCCCAACGGCCTGCATATCGAACGCGTGCGCACGCCGCTCGGCGTCATCGGCGTCATCTATGAAAGCCGGCCGAACGTCACGGCCGACGCGGGCGCGCTTTGCCTCAAGGCCGGCAATACCGTGATCCTGCGCGGCGGCTCGGACAGCCTGCATTCATCGCAGGCGATCCATGCCTGCATGGTGCAGGGCCTGAAGGATGCCGGGCTTCCAGTGCATGCGATCCAGATGGTACCGGTCGCCGACCGCTCGGCCGTCGGCGCCATGCTGACGGGTCTCGGCGGCTCGATCGACGTCATCGTTCCGCGCGGCGGCAAGAGCCTTGTCGCCCGCGTCCAGAACGAGGCCCGCGTACCGGTCTTTGCCCATCTGGAAGGCCTTTGCCACGTCTATGTCGATGCTTCCGCAGACCTGGAGATGGCGAAAAAGATCGTCGTCAACGCCAAGATGCGCCGCACCGGCATCTGCGGCTCGGCCGAAACGCTGCTGATCGACCGCACGGCAAAGGACACGTTCGTCCTGCCGCTGATGACGGCGCTGCGCGATGCCGGCTGCGAGGTCCGTGCCAGCGAGGATATCCGCGCGATGGTACCGGGCCTGATTGCCGCGACCGAAGAAGACTGGGCAACGGAATATCTCGACGCGATCATTTCGGTGACGTTGGTTGATGGCATTCAAGGCGCAGTCGATCATATCTCGTCCTGGTCTTCGGCCCATACGGAAGCGGTCATTGCCGAGGATCCGGCCATCGTCGAGCGTTTCTTTGCAGAAGTCGATTCGGCCATCTTGCTGCACAATGCCTCGACACAGTTTGCCGATGGCGGCGAATTCGGCATGGGCGGCGAGATCGGCATCGCAACCGGCAAGATGCACGCGCGCGGACCGGTCGGCGTCGAACAGTTGACCTCGTTCAAATACAGGGTGCGCGGCACCGGTCAGGTCCGGCCGTAAGGTGCAGCGGGGCGATGTCGATCCGTTCTACCTGAAAATGCCCCATGTCGAGAGCGGCATGACCGTCGGATTGTTCGGCGGGTCGTTCAATCCGCCGCATGACGGCCATGTGCTTGTTGCGGACATCGCATTGCGGCGGCTCGGCCTCGACCAGCTCTGGTGGATGGTCACGCCCGGTAACCCGCTGAAAAGCCGCAACCAGCTGGCGCCGCTTGCCGAGCGTATCGCGCTCAGCGAGAAAATCATTCATGACCCGCGCATCAAGGTGACGGCCTTCGAGCAATCGCTCGGTCAGAGTTACACGGCGCGTACTCTGGAAAAGATTCGCGAGCGAAACCGCAGCATCCGCTTCGTCTGGATCATGGGCGCCGACAATCTGAAGAATTTTCATCTCTGGCAGGATTGGCAGAAGATTGCCTGCACCTTCCCGATCGCCGTCATCGACCGCCCCGGCGATACGTTGTCCTATCTGTCGTCTAAGATGGCGAAAACCTTTGACTATGCACGTGTCGACGAAGCGCACGCAGCAAGCCTTTCCTGGCGCAAGGCGCCCGCCTGGACCTTCATTCACGGGCCGCGCTCGCCGTTGAGTTCCACGGCGCTGCGGGCAAAATCTTGAGGGCATGCACCGTAATGATTAACTGTCATTTACTTCTCGTGTCTTGAAACCTTAAGGCATTGATGACTACATTTAGGGTGCGGCTCGACCGACATTCGAATCGCATCATGCCTGTTCTGTTCACCTGGAAAGGAAAACCTCTGACAACAGTACACGCGAAGGGAAATGTCACCCGCATTTTCCCGCAAAGCCCGGAACGCAGCGACGAAGCCGCCGCCCGTGCTCTTCACCTGGTTCTCGGCAGCCTCGAGGACTCCAAGGCAGAAGATATTGTCACCATCAACATTGCCGGGAAATCGGCGCTGGGAGACTACATGGTCGTGGTCTCTGGGCGGTCGAGCAGGCATGTCATGGCGATCGCCGATCACCTGATGACCGACCTCAAGGAAGGCGGCCAGGGTAATGCACGTGTCGAAGGTCTGGAGACCGGCGACTGGGTGCTGATCGACGGCGGCGATATCATCGTCCACGTATTCCGCCCGGAAATCCGCGAGTTCTACAACATCGAGAAGATGTGGGCCGCGCCGGACATGGAAGACGGCACATTGCACTGAGCGTCCGGCGCCGCAGGGCGCTGAGCGGCAGTGACACATTTGGTTCCTGCAACGGCCGTGCAGGACAGGTTGTCCGGTTGCGGCCATTTGCAGAATGAAGTCTGACACCAGCGCACCGCTGGGCAGGACAGGATGTGCCCACCATCGGCCGATATGACGGCGACGCCGCCATCGGCGCGCTCAGAGTTAGGGAAATGACATGCGGGTTGGTCTTTTTGCAGTCGGGCGCCTCAAGGCTGGCCCGGAAAAGGATCTTGCGGCCCGTTATCTCGACCGGTTCTCCAAGGCTGGCCCCGCAATCGGCCTCGAGCTTTCGCGCGTCACCGAAGTTCCCGAAAGCCGCGGTTTGAGCGCCGATACGCGCAAGCGGGAAGAGGCGGCATTGCTGGAAAAATCGCTGCCGGACGGCAGTCTTCTCATCCTGCTCGATGAACGGGGCAAGGCGCTGGATTCGGAAGGTTTGGCATCGCTCATCGGCACATTCCGCGATAGCGGCAAGCGCGACCTGTTGATTGCCATTGGCGGTGCTGACGGACTGGACCCTGCCCTTCACGCCAAGGCCGATGCCGTCATTTGCCTCGGCAAGATGACATGGCCGCATCAGCTGGTGCGCATCCTGATAGCCGAACAGCTCTATCGCGCCGTTACCATTCTGTCCGGCCACCCCTATCACCGGGTCTGAAAATCACCGCTGCGCCGCCATCCGCATGCCGCAATTGCCGGGAATGGCTGTTGGCGGTAACGGCCAAATCAGCGTAGGGTTTTTTGTTCGAACAGACGGCTGACAGCGAATGGCGGAATGACAACAGGCGCGGCAAAGCAGGCACGGGACAGGCAGCCGGGATACACCGGACGTCTCTGTTTTCGCGCGGGCCTTTTGGCGGCCGGCCTTCTCCTGGCCTGTGGGGCTGCAGGCCAGACCCCGGCGGATCAAAATCAGCAAACCAGCGCGGGGCAGGAGCAAACGCCTGCCGATCCCGCCGCCGACCTGACGCTCAAGCGCGACAGCACCCGCGGCGAACTCGAAGCCTTGTCGAAAACCATCACGCTTTCAAACGACCGGGCGGCGGAGCTGCAGGCCAGCATCGCCGAGATCGAGAAAACCAGCGACTCGTTGCGGACCGCGCTGGTCGATTCCGCTGACAAGCGCAAGGCGCTGGAGCAGCAGATCGTCGATGGCGAAGAGAAGCTGAATGCACTGCGCACCAAGGAAGATGCCGTGCACGCCTCACTGCGCGCCCGGCGCGGCGTGCTTGCCGAGGTGCTGGCGGCCTTGCAGCGGATGGGACGCAATCCTCCGCCAGCCCTTCTGGTCACGCCGGAAGACGCGCTTGCCTCCGTCCGCAGTGCCATTCTTTTAGGCGCCGTCGTGCCGGGCATTCGCCACGAGACCGAAAACCTTGCCGCGGATCTCAAGGCTCTTGCAGGCGTTCGCAACGACATCGTCGTGCAAAAGCAGGCACTCGGCGCCGATATGACGGCGCGGCTTGAGGAAGAGCGCCGCATGAACATGCTGATTGCCGAAAAGGAAAAACTCAAGCAGCGGAGCGCGACCGAACTTGCCTCCGAGCGCCGCAAGGCCGAGCAGCTTGCCACGCAGGCAACCAGCCTCGAAGGACTGATCGGGTCGATCGAAAGCGAGATCGCTTCAGTCCGCGATGCCGCGGCCGCAGCCAGGGCCGAAGAGGAAAACCGCAGGCTGATGTCGGACGCCCAGCGCGCCGAAGCGCGCGCGCTGGCAAACAGCGTTACGCCCGACAAAAACCGCATTGCGCCTGCATATGCATTTTCAGACCTGCAGAAAAAGCTCGCGCTACCGGTTGCCGGATTGATCCTGCGGACGTTCGGCGATGCCGATGGAACCGGGCATTCGCTCCAGGGCATGATGCTCGAAACCAATGCCGGGGCTTTGGTGACGGCGCCATCCGATGGCTGGATCGTTTTTGCCGGTACATTCCGCAGTTACGGTCAGATGATCATCCTCAATCCGGGCGACGGTTATCATGTCGTTCTTTCGGGTTTGGAGGATGTGACGGTGCAGCAGGGGCAATTCGTCGTCGCCGGTGAGCCACTCGGCACGATGGGTAACAAAAGAGTGGCCAGCGCAACCGCATTGGCGCTGGAAACCGAGCGCCCGACGCTTTACATTGAATTCAGGAAAGACGGAAAACCGGTTGATTCCCGACCATGGTGGACCGCAGCAGACACCGGAAAGGCACGCAATGATTCGTAGAACGTCACTTGTTCTGGTCGGGGCACTCATGGGTGCAGCGGCTACGGGCGTTGTATATTCCTCCCTCGTCCCGGCCGTCGCGGCCAATCCGTCGACCTATCGCGAGCTGTCGATCTTCGGTGATGTTTTCGAGCGCGTGCGCGCGCAGTACGTGACGCCACCGCAGGACGACAAGCTGATCGAGAACGCCATCAATGGAATGCTCTCGTCGCTTGATCCCCATTCGAGCTACATGAATTCCACCGACGCGGAAGACATGCGCACCCAGACCAAGGGTGAATTCGGCGGCCTCGGCATCGAAGTCACGATGGAAGACGATCTCGTCAAGGTGACGAGCCCGATCGACGATACGCCTGCTTCCAAGGCGGGCGTGCTTGCTGGCGATTTCATTTCGAAGATCGACGGCGTTGACGTGCGCGGCCTGAAGCTTGAGGAAGCCGTCGACAAGATGCGCGGTGCCGTCGGCAAGCCGATCAAGCTGACCATCCTGCGCAAGGGCGCCGAGAAGCCGATCGAACTGACAATCGTCCGCGACATCATCGCCGTGCGCGCCGTCAAGTTCCGCACAGAGGATGATGTCGGTTACGTCCGCGTCATCTCCTTCACGGAAAAGACCTATGACGACCTGAAGAACGCCATCGAAAAGATCAAGGCGCAGATCCCGGCTGACAAGCTGAAGGGCTATGTGCTCGACCTGCGTCTCAATCCCGGCGGCCTGCTCGACCAGGCGATCAACGTCTCCGATGCGTTCCTGGAGCGTGGCGAGGTGGTTTCGACCCGTGGCCGCAATCCGGATGAAACCCGCCGCTTCAACGCGACGCCGGGCGATCTGACCGATGGCAAGCCGGTGGTCGTGCTCGTCAATGGCGGCTCGGCTTCGGCATCCGAAATCGTTGCCGGCGCTCTTCAGGACCTGAAGCGCGCCACGGTTCTCGGCACGCGGTCGTTCGGCAAGGGCTCGGTTCAGACGATCATCCCGCTCGGCGAAGCCGGTGCGCTGCGTCTGACCACCGCGCTCTATTACACCCCATCGGGCAAATCGATCCAGGGCACCGGCATCTCGCCGGACATCAAGGTCGAACAGCCGCTGCCGCCGGAACTGCTCGGCAAGGTCGAAACGACGAGCGAATCCAGCCTGCGCGGCCATATCAAGGGCCAGAACGAAAACGACGAAGGCTCAGGCTCGGTTGCTTACGTCCCGCCGGAAGCAAAGGACGATCTTCAGCTGAATTACGCGCTCGACCTCTTGCGCGGAAAGAAGTCGGATCCGGCGTTCCCGGCCAATCCGGAAAAAGCCGAGCTGAAGCCGTAAACCTCTGCCGGTAATACGGATTGCCTGAACTTCTCGCCGCCTGGCTCCGGCCGGGCGGCGGTTTCGATTCTGAAGGGAATGCCTTTTTCTGAGGCTTCCGCCGTCGCAACTCAGATTGACAGAGGCCCTTTTGGGAACAGATCTCAACGCTCCTCTTGGTCAGAACCGCAAGCCGCGCTCCCCCAAAGGCAAAAAACCGGGCCTCACGTTCGGCCGTCTGTCGCTTGCCGTCGGCGTTCTTGCGCTCACTGGTATTTCCGTCTGGACCGTGATGCGGCCAAGCGGTCTGATCGTCCCGCCAAAGCCCGAAACGCAAGCTGTGGCCGACGCCTCGATGCCGGGTGAAAAGACTGCGGTGGACGCGGCTGCAAACAGCGGAAAACCCAGGCAGCAGCAGACAAGCGGCGCGCTCTCCGGTGCGCAAGTCGAAGAAACCTTGACCGATAACGGCTCCATCGTCACCACATTCTCACCCAAGAAGCGCGACGGTGACGGTCCCGCCTTCATCGAGGTTGGCCGCACCAAAGGCCAGGACCCGCGCCTGGCAACATTCCCTAACGATGACCTTCTGGAAGACAGCCCGGAGGGTCGCCTGCCGATTACCGGCCCGAATGGCTTGCGGCCGATGGATCAGTATGCCCGCCCATGGTCGGGCGCCCGCGGCACCCGCATCGCCCTGGTGGTCGGCGGCCTCGGGCTGAGCCAGACGGGTACCCAGAATGCCCTGCGCCAGCTTTCTCCCGATGTGACGATGGCCTTTGCCGCGACCGGCAACAGCCTGCAGCGCTGGATGCAAGAGGCACGCCGCACCGGCCATGAAATCCTGCTGCAGGTTCCCTTCGAGCCCTTTGACTACCCCGAAAACAACCCCGGCCCGCACACGCTGCGCATCGATCTGGATGCCAGGAAAAATCTGTCCGAGCTGCATTACTCGCTGGCGCAGATCACCAATTACACCGGCGTGATGAATTTCCTCGGCGGCCGTTTCCTTGCCAACGCCGATGCGCTGGAACCGGTGATGCGCGATATCGGCCGGCGCGGGCTGCTGTTCCTCGATGACGCGACCTCGGCGCAATCCTTGACGGGCACGCTTGCCGGAACGATCGGCGTGCCGCATGGATTTGCCGATATGGTCGTCGACAACCAGGTCGAGCGCACCGCAATTCTGAAGAAGCTCGACGAACTGGAGCGTATCGCCCGGCGCAACGGCAGCGCCATCGGCGTCGCCTCCGCCTTCGACGAAAGCGTTGCCGCTATTTCCCAGTGGATGGACGAGGCAGGGGCGCGCGGCATCGAATTCGTCGGCGTCTCCGCACTCGTCAAGGATCCGCAACAGCAATAGCGTAAACCGGACGTCCAAACAGGATTTCGCCGGCTGTGCAACATATTCAGCAAGGGGCATGTGGATGAGCAAAGACAAAGCAAAGCCGGTCAAGGCGGACGATCTTCCCTACCGCCCCTGCGTCGGCATCATGGTGCTGAACAGGCAAGGCCTCGTCTGGGCCGGACGGCGCATCCCGATCGGCAATTCCGAGTATGATGGCTCGGCGCAGCTCTGGCAGATGCCGCAGGGCGGTATCGACAAGGGCGAAGACCCCCTGAAGGCGGCCTACCGCGAACTCCATGAGGAGACCGGCATGACGACCGTATCGCTTCTTGCCGAAGCGCCGGACTGGATCAACTATGACCTGCCGGCCCACCTGATGGGCATCGGCCTCAAGGGCAAGTATCGCGGCCAGACGCAGCGCTGGTTCGCCTTCCGTTTCGAAGGCGCCGAATCGGAGATCGCCATAAACCCGCCGCCCGGTGGCCATGAGCCGGAATTCGACGAATGGGCCTGGAAGCCGATGCACGAATTGCCGGGCCTGATCGTGGCGTTCAAGCGCGGCGTCTATGAAGAGGTCGTCGCGGCGTTTGCGCATCTGGCAAACGCGCCTTCGTTACCGTAACGGCACTGTTTCCACCGTTTCAGGCTTCGAAGGAACGAGCGCTGCGGAACTTTTTTCGTGCACAAGCTTGCAACGCTGACCGGCAACGATACCCATCGAATATCCGGAGCGTTTGCACACGTTTCGGGCTGATATCGTAGGTCGCGGCTCCGGGAGAACGCATCGCATCCGACCGGTCCCGTGCCCGCATCACGGCTGTATGTGCCTCCAATCCAAGCAAAAAGCCCGCGCCGGAAACCGGAGCGGGCTTTGTGGAAATCGCAAACAGCCTTATTCGGCTTCGTTGGCCGGGGCTGCGTTGAGCTGGCCGTATTTCTCGGCACCGATCTTGTTGAACAGATCGAGCTGGGTTTCGAGGAAGTCGATATGGCTTTCCTCATCCATGAGCAGTTCCTCGAACAGCTTCATGGAAACGTAATCGCCCGCGTCATGACAGATGTCGCGGGATTTCTTGTAGGCCTTGCGGGCATCGTATTCGCCGGCGAGATCGGCCTCCAGCACTTCCTTGACCGATTGGCCGATGCGAAGCGGTGCGACCGTCTGAAGGTTGGGATGACCTTCGAGGAAGATGATGCGGGAAACCAGCTTGTCGGCGTGGTGCATTTCCTCGATGGATTCGGCCCGCTCCTTCTTGGCGAGAAGCGTGTAGCCCCAGTCGTCAAGCAGGCGATAGTGCACCCAATATTGGTTGACGGCACCGAGTTCGAGATACAGCGCTTCGTTAAGCTGCTCGATGACTTTTTTGTCGCCTTTCAAGATCCGCTCTCCTGTTTTCTTCATGGAATTGTTTGAGGCGGGTCATGAAATCAAATATCTGGTCGCCAGTCGAGGGGCGGCCCGCATGATATTGTTCGGTGGTGCGGATGATGATGTCGACGACATTGGGAAAACAGCCGCAGCAACGGCCGCGTTTTTCCATCGCGTGATAGACTTTTGCAGGCACGATAAGCTGCCAACAGTCCTCATCGAGCATCTCGATGATGGTGTCCTGAATGTCCTTATCGGTGATAAAATTGCAGCTACAAACCAGCATTTCGTCTGCCCGTGATACGCAACGCACTGAATTCAATCCATAAAGCAAAAGCGGATATTTGGTGTCAACAAAAAATCCCGTCTGGCTGCTGTCATAAATTAGCTTTCTATATTAGAGCCATTCTAAACTTGATAAAAAACATCGTGTTTTCATTGGTTTAGTATTTCAGATTTCTGCCTGCCACCACTTTTCGGCGAAATTCAAGTTTTCTTGAGCGGCAGAAATCCCGTACAATTTTTGTTACAGACGCCGGTTTCGCGACCCGCCGGAGGATTTGCCATGGTCAATGGAAGTTTCTCCCCTTCGGCATGACGCTTGTCGTCTCGATCAGGTCATGCCGATTCCCTGCTTCGTCGTGAGGAGGGCCGCCTTTGCGAGACCGGTGTTTTTGCCGATGATCGTCGGTTGGCCTCAGCACTTCATCGGAGCGGGCATTTGCGCCGAAACCGCGGGCCTCCTTCTGAAGGATTCCGAGGGCCGGTGTCATGTCCTCCAGATGACTGGCAACGACATGAATGACGCCGCTGGCGCTTTGCAGACGCCCGCTGATCTTCACCAGACGCGCACCCATCACAACGGAACGATAAGTCTCGAATACATTCTTCCAGACGATGGCATTGGCAACGCCCGTTTCGTCCTCGAGTGTCATGAAGATCACGCCCTTTGCTGTCCCCGGCCGCTGGCGCACCAGAACCAGGCCGGCAACCGTGACCATGCGGCCGTTTCGCACGGCATCCAGGCTGCGGTTCGTGACGATGCCCTGTTTTGAAAACCCCTCCCGCAGAAAGGAAACGGGATGCGCCTTCAGCGACAGAGTGAGGTAACGGTAGTCGTTGATCACATGCTCGCCCTCCAGCATCTGCGGGAGAATGACTGCCGGCTCATGCTGAAGATCATCCTGACCGGCCCGTTCGAACAGGGGGAGGCGCTCTGCTGCCGACTTTTCATCGAGCGATTTGACCGCCCAGAGTGCTGCGCGCCGATCAAGCCCGACGGACCGGAAGGCGTCCGCATCCGCGAGCCGCTCAATGGCCGGGCGCGTAAGCCCGGACCGCAGCCACAGATCACGCACCGAGGAATAACCGCCGCCGCGATGGGCGACGAGTTTTTCAACCATGTCCTGCTGGCGCAGGCCTTTGACGAGGGAAAAGCCAAGCCGGACCGCTTTGCGCGTCCTGATGACATCGCGCATCTCCCTGTGCCGCGGTTCCATATCGCCGGGATCGAACATCGCGTCCCCCTCAAGAGCGGCATCCCAATTTGATAGATTGATATCGACCGGCAGAACTCTCACCCCATGCTCGCGTGCGTCCCGCACAAGCTGGGCGGGCGGGTAAAAACCCATGGGCTGGGAATTGAGCAGCGCAGCGCAGAAGACGTCGGGATAATAGGTCTTGAACCAGCAAGAGGCATAGACCAGAAGCGCGAAAGACGCCGCGTGGCTTTCCGGAAAGCCATATTCACCAAAACCCTTGATCTGATTGAAGCAGCGCTCGGCAAAGTCACGCGGATACCCATTCTCGACCATCCCCTTCACCATGCGCTCCTCGAAATTGGCGACCTGGCCGGTTCGGCGGAATGTTGCCATGGCCCGGCGAAGCTTGTCCGCTTCTGCAGGGGTGAATTTGGCGGCCGTGATGGCAATCTGCATGGCCTGCTCCTGAAACAGCGGCACGCCAAGGGTTCGTTTCAGAACCTCCCGCAACTCCTCGCTTGGATATTCCACCGCATCCGGGTTTTGCCGCCGCTTCAGATAGGGATGGACCATGTCGCCCTGGATCGGGCCCGGCCGGACGATGGCGACTTCGATGACAAGATCGTAGAATTCCTTCGGCCGCAAGCGGGGCAGCATGCTCATCTGCGCCCGGCTCTCGATCTGGAAGACGCCGACCGTATCGGCGCGGCAGATCATGTCGTAGACGGCCGGCTGAATGTCTTCGTAGATCTGCGACAGCCTTTTTGGCTCGTTGTAATGATTTTCCAGCAGCTTGAAGGCCTTGGCGAGACAGGTGAGCATGCCGAGTGCCAGTACGTCGATCTTCAGAATCTTCAGATTGTCCAGATCGTCCTTGTCCCACTCGACCATGTAGCGATCGGCCATGGCCGTGTTCATGATCGGCACGACCTCGTCCAGACGGTCCTTGGTAATGACGAACCCGCCGACATGCTGCGATAGATGGCGGGGATATTCCATCAATAGGCCGGCATAGTTCAGCACCCGCAACGTCGTCGGATCCGACATGTCGAGACCGGCGGCTTTTGCCTGTTCTTCAGAAAAAGACGCGGTCCACCAGCCCCAGATCGAACTGGACAGCGCCGATTGCACATCTTCGGAAAGGCCGAAGACCTTGGCCACCTCGCGGCCGGCCGAGCGGGCGCGGTAACTGATGACGGCCGAGGCAAGGCCGGCATGCTCCCTGCCGTATTCCTTATAAATATACTCGATCACCTCCTGGCGGCGGGCATGCTCGAAATCGATGTCGATATCCGGCGGCTCATCACGATCGCGCGACAGGAAACGGTCGAACAAAAGGGTGAACTTCTGCGGATCGACTTCGGTGACACCCAGACAGAAACACACGGACGAATTGGCGGCCGATCCCCGGCCCTGGCAAAGAATGTCCTTGCTGCGCGCAAAGTTCACCAGTTTGTGGACGGTCAGGAAATAGGGCTCGTATTGTTTGAAATGAATGAGGTCGAGTTCATAGGCGAGCTGGCGTTCGACCTTTTCGGGAACGCCATCGGGATAGCGAAGCATCGCGCCTTCACGAACAAGCCGCTGCAATCTTTCCGCCGGCGTTTCGTTCTCGCCGGTCTCCGTCGGGTAGTTATGCTGAAGCTCGTCAAGGGTGAAGGATAGCCGGCGAAAGAATTTGGCAGTGTTGGCGATGGCATCGGGGTAATCGCGAAAGACCCTGGCCATTTCCGCCGTTGTTTTCAAATGCCGCTCGGCATTGGCCTGAAGGCGCAAGCCTGCCTGCGCGATCGTGACATGCTCCCGGATAGCGGTAACGACATCCGCCAGCGGACGATGGTCGGCTGCATGATAAAGTGCATCATTGGTGGCGAGGAGCCGGATTCCTGTCTGCCCGGCAATTGCGGCCAGGCAGGCGAAATCATGCTGATCGAAACCGTCATAACGGGGTGTCATGCCGAGATAGAGCCGGCGTCCTGCGTAAACCTGCAGTTTCTGCAAAAGGCTGGTCAGGAACGGAGCGTCGGGACGGCCGGTACCTTCCATCACGACCAGTTGAAGCTCGTCCTGCCATTCGAGCAGATCGGACAGGAACAGCGTGCAGGTTCCCTTTTTCGACCGCAGGTTCCCTGCGCTCAGCATGCGGCACAGATGCGCCCAGCCCCGGCGGTTTCGCGGATAGGCGAGAATATCCGGTGTGCCATCGGCAAAGACCAACCGTGCGCCGGGTTGAAACGCATAGTTCTCGACCTTCGCCTTGGCATGGGCGCGAACCACGCCGGCCACCGTGTTGCGATCCGCGATCCCGAGACCCGCCAGTCCGATCTTTTGCGCCGTGACCACCATGATCTCGGCCGGAGCAGCCCCCTCCAGAAAGGAAAAGCTGGTTCTGGCGCCAAGCTCGTAAAAGACCGGAGCGGCGCTCATGCGAAAACCCCGTGCATGAACCACCGCGGTGGCGCGGCGGTCTGGCCGTAGAGGCCATCGCGAAACAGCCAGAAGCGCCGGCCATCCGCATCTTCGATCCGGAAATAATCCCGCGTCAACGCATCTTCCCCATCAATCCACCATTCGGCGGCGATCCGCTCCGGGCCTTCGGCACGGGTCACTTGATAGGTGGTCCTGCGCCACTTGAAGCTGGCCGGCGCGCCTTCGGGCAATTCGGTGGCGATCGCATCCACCGGCTCCGGATGGCGGAAAAGCCGCAAGGGGCGAACGGAGGGCGCGCCTCCGGCAGCGCGCGTGTCAGGGCTCGGTTGCGCGGTAACATCAGCGATATCGGCAATCGGCGCGAAGGCCGTCGCCTTTTCGGGCACATGGCTCTCCTGCAACACAAGCATGGACAGGCTCTCCGGGCCCAAGCGCGCCAGAACCCGGTCGGCAAAGGCTGACAGGGAGCGGGCCTGGTCCGGTCTGCCGGAAAAATCCTCCTGAATGGCAGCGTAGCGTTCCGTCTTCAGGACGCAGAGGCGCAGGATTTCGAAGCCGTAGCCGGCATCGAGATCGTCGTGGATGGCCTGAAGACGCTCGCGGTAAAGCGCTGATATCCGTTCGGGCTCCCTCAAAGCAGAAGACGTTGCGGCACGAATGCGAAAAACCTTGCCATCCACCCGGAAAAGCACGAGTTCGAACAGGCGGCCGCCTTCTTCACGAGCCTCGAAATTTTGCCGCAGGCTTTTGGCAAGCTGCAATGTCAGCCCAAGAATATCGTCCTCGTCCTGGATGGGAGAGGCAAGGCGCCGCTCCGCCGACAGGCTTGCCACCGCAAGACGTGGCGAGAGGGGCTCGTCCTCGAAACCGAGTGCCTGATCGAGGCGCAGAAGTACGAACGGGCCGAACCGGCGGGCCAAAGGCGCCCGCGGCAGATGGATGAGGTCACCGATGGTTTTCAGGCCGACGCGCGCCAGTGTTTCGATCGTTTCCAGGGGAAGCCTGAGAGCCGCAAGCGGCAAGGGGGACAAAGCTTGCTCGGCTCCCTGCGACCCGACAATTTCCCCCGGCCGGTAGCGCGCCATGGCCCAGGAGAGGCCGGCTGAAGAGGAGATTGCGCCGCGCGCCTCAATGCCCAGGTGAAAAAGCCGGCACAGGATGTCCGTCAGAAGCGATTTTTCGGTGCCATGCAGATGGACGCAGCCGGTGATGTCCAGATAGAGCCCGCTTGCCCCGTCCAGCGCCACAAGCGGCGTATACCGGTCGCACCAGTCGGCAAGCGACGTCAGGAGGGCTTCATCGGCAGCCGGATCGGCCGGGATGATGTCGATGCCGGGGCGCATGGCACGCGCCTCCGCGAGACCCTGTCCGCGTTTCAAGCCGGCCTTTTCACCGCAAATGTCGAGCGCGACGATGCGCATGGCATTCCGGATATGATCGACAAAGACCAGCGGCGGATGATCAGGACGCTTTCTGGAAAGCCATGATACGCCCCATTTCGTCCGCGCCACCCGGTCCGCCGGCAGATGCGGGAAGTTCAAGGCCAGAATGCGCTGGCTGGCGTTTTGCAGGAGACAAGGCTGTCTCTGGGACGAGATGTCGGAAACGGCGGGCATGGGAACTCCATTCCATCAAAAGCTCAAGAGGGGAAAAGGCCCTGCTCTTCTCAACGGCGACACGGTAGACGGGATTGCCGATGCTGCCAGACAGGACAGATCCATCCGGAAGCGGCCGCGCGGTGGCGGGCGCAGGAGCCACACGAAACCGGATGAGAGCGCTGCTCGCCTCCTCCTCACCCGCCTGCCGCAGAAGGAAAATCGGGACCTTGCCCGTCCGTGCCCGCATATGCAGACGCCGGCTTTCGTTCAGGCCGAACTGGGCCGGATTGCCCCGGACTTCCAGAATGATGGCCGTAAAGACCGGGTCCGAGAGCGCCGCTTCGGCAATCCAGAGTGCATCGGCGATGGTTCGGGGACTGCTGAAGATGCAATGGCCAACATCCAGCCCATAGGCCTGCAAGCCGCGGCCATAGGGCGCGCCCGCTTCGGATGCCGTCATTCCCTGACCGATCCAAAGAACGGGTGATGCTGCCGGTCGGCGATCTCCCTGGCAAAGCACGGCCAATGCCAGGACAAAGCCCATGGCAGCACCCGCGTCCCGGGTTTCCGCGGTGCGGATTTCGGTCAGCCCGCCAAGCGGCAGACCGCCTTGAAGGATATCGTCGAGCGCTGTAATGCCGAGGGGCAGGACAGGCCGGCAAGTGCTCGGATCTTCATTGTCAACCTTGCGCTCAAAGCCCACTGGAGCGCCTTTCCTGGCAGTTTTCAGGAGCCCCGGAACATTTTCGTTTTCCAGCCTTGCGATCTCTTCACGGAGCGCAAAAAGACGCTCGCGCGCCATGGGCGTCTGCACCATGACGTGACTCCAATTCAAGTTGTTCCCGTTATGTTCTTATAGATTCCAGAGCTTCAGGAAAGAGTCAACGGGAATCTCTAAGAATTTATTCCTTGACAGCGGCCGTTCAAATTCAACCCTCGAAAAACGCTGATGAAATGGCTATATCAGGGGGCAAGCAAGGAGTGCCCATGGCCCGCATAGACCAGAGCGACGATTGGCGGGAACGCCACGCGCCGACAATCAGCACATTCGAATCCCTGGCATTGGAGGCTTACAGCCACCTGCCGGAGGAATTCCGGGCGCTGGCCACCGATCTCACCATCGAGATCGACGATTTTCCGGACGAGGACGTTTTCGAGGACATGGCGCTGGAAACGCCGTTCGACCTGCTCGGACTGTTCGAGGGGCGCGGCATCGGCGAGCGTTTCACCATGGAAACCGGCGAGATGCCGAACCGGATCATTCTCTACCGCCGGCCGATCCTCGACTATTGGGCGGAGAACGAGGAGACGCTGGGCGACATCATCACCCATGTGCTGATCCATGAGATCGGCCATCATTTCGGCCTGTCCGACGACGACATGGAGCGGATCGAGGAAGGCGTCGAGCATGTGGGCGGCTGAGACGGGGTAACCGTCCCAGCCGCTTCCATCAATCCATAAGGATCAGTGTTCGGACAGCTTGGTCTCGGACGTGTATTCCTTGCCCTCGACATCCTTGACGACGGCCTGGCCGCACATCATCGCCCGGGTTTCCTGATTCCAGGCATAGGTGGGCGAACCATACAGGTCCCAGCCCTTGTTGAGGGCTGCCGTGACCTTGTGGCAGAAGGTGGCGTCGTCGACGGCGGTCAGCAGGCGGTAGAGTTTCAAGGGGCGTTTCCTTTTGCGTTGATGGCATCGGCCCTGGCGGCGAGCCGAAGGGCCTGATCGAGGTGTAGACGCTCGACCATCCGGCCATTGAGATTGATGACGGCTTTATCGGCATTTTGCGGAAGCGCAAAGGCATCGATGATGGATTTGGCGTCGGCAAGGGCGGTTTCGGCAACACCGAAGGCGCCGTTGGCCGGGCCGATCTGGGCCGGGTGGATCAGCATCTTGCCATCGAAGCCCATGTCGCGTCCCGCAGCGCATTCCGCCTCGAAACCTGCCGTGTCACGGAAATCGTTGAAGACGGCATCGATGACATCGAGGCCGCAGCTGCGGGCGGCGAGCAGGATCTGCATCAGCCAGGCAATGAGATAGGCGCGACCGGGCAAAGCGGGCACGCCGGTTTCCTTGCGCAGGTCGTTCAGCCCCGGCACGAAACAATCCAGCCTCCCGCCGCGGGTGCGGCCGGTTTCCGCAATCGCCGCGGCATTGAGCACGCCGCGCGGAGTTTCGATCATCGCCCACAGGCGCACGCTGTCGGGCGCATCGTTTTCCGACAGGAAATCCACGACCGCCTGGATGTCCTGCGGGCTTTCGACCTTGGGCAAAAGGATGGCATCGGGCGAGAGCGTCAGGGCGAAGGCCAGATCCTCTTCGCCGAACGGCGTCTTCAGATCGTTGATACGGACGATCACCTCGATATCGCTGCGGCGCTCCGCCTTCAGATGACCGGCCAGCGTCCGGCGGGCGGCGGCCTTGTTGTCGATGGAAACCGCATCCTCGAGATCGTAAATCACCGCGTCGCAGGCAAGGCTGGCGACCTTGGCAAGGGCGCGGGCATTGTCGGCGGGCACGCACAGCACGGAGCGGCGCAGACGGGCGGGATGGCGGGCGCTGGACGAATTCATGCGGCTTTTGTGCCCGGCTTTCGCCATTTTCGCAAGGCAGACCTGTCATACGCAAGCAGGTCTTGCAACGCGGAGCGGGCGACCCCACATCTCAGCCAACGAAAGGTGACGACAATGCAAAGCATACGCTCTCTCCTCCTGACCATCGCAGGCATCGCGTTCACGCTGATGGCCTTCGTGTTTACCGCCTCGCTCGGCCTCGCCCTGATCGGCATCGCCTCGGTCGTGATTGCCGGGACGACGATTGCGGCACGGCTTGCGCCTAAGCCAGTGCGCGCTCCGGTAAACCGCAATTCCACCCGCCAGCAGCGCGAACCGCGCATCTGGAACGACGGCCGCGGCACGATCATCGATCTCTAAGGGCCGCTTTGCGGGCTTTCCAGCGACCCGGAACAGATTCTCCTTCATTTCGGCATGAAATTGCTCTAAACGCTGGGCGGAAATTTTTCCGCCCCGTTGAAATCGAAGGCCATTGCCATGGACAAGTTCGTCAAGCTCACCGGCGTCGCCGCGCCGCTCCCCGTCGTCAACATCGACACGGACATGATCATTCCGAAGGATTACCTGAAGACGATCAAGCGCACCGGGCTCGGCACCGGCCTTTTCGCCGAGGCCCGCTATCATGAGGACGGCTCGGTCAACGAGGACTTCGTCCTCAACAAGCCCGCCTACCAGAATGCCAAGATCCTGGTTGCCGGCGACAATTTCGGCTGCGGCTCGTCGCGCGAGCATGCCCCGTGGGCGCTGCTCGATTTCGGCATCCGCTGCGTCATCTCGACCTCGTTTGCCGACATCTTCTACAACAACTGTTTCAAGAACGGCATCCTGCCGGTCGTGGTCTCTCCCGAAGACCTGGAAAAGCTGATAGATGACGCCTCGCGCGGCTCCAACGCCATCCTGACGGTCGACCTGGAAGCCTGCGAAATCACCGGCCCGGACGGCGGCAAGATCACCTTCGAACTCGACGCATTCCGCCGCCACTGCATGCTGAACGGCCTCGACGATATCGGCCTGACGCTGGAAAAGGCAACGGCCATCGACACGTTCGAAAAGGCCAACGCCGCTTCGCATCCCTGGGCGTAAACCCCGATGCCCAGCCCGCGCAAACTGATCTCTTCCGGCTCGCCGTTTGAAAAGACGGCGGGCTATTCGCGGGCTGTCGTGCAGGGCGACTGGTGCTTCGTTTCCGGCACCACCGGCTACGACTACCAGACGATGACCATGCCCAAGACGGTGGAGGAGCAGACCCGCAACTGCCTGAAGACGATCGAGGCGGCGCTCACTGGCGCCGGTTTTTCGCTGAAGGATGCGGTGCGCAATCACTACTACGTGACGGATGCGGCCTTTGCCGATCTCGTCTTCCCGATCCTCGGCGAAGCGTTTGGCGATATCCGTCCGACGGCGACGATGGTGGTCTGCGGCCTGATCCGCCCGGAAATGCTGATCGAGATCGAAGTCACCGCCTTCAAGGGCTGACACGATCAGTCCTCGACGAAGGGCGGCCCCAAGGGTTCCTCCAGCCCTGCCTTTGCCAGTTCGTGGTGATAATAGAGAAACACGCGGCGCCGGAAGGCGATCATCTCGCGCTCCTCATCCGTTTGTGCCCTTGCAAGGCCCGCCGCAAACGCCTCCGGGGTGGCCAGTTCGACCGTATCGGTGACAAAGTCCAGCATCTCTTCGGTTTCCCCTGTTGTCATGGGGCGGATACACAGAAATGATCCGCTGGCGGCAACCCTGCCGAGACAATGGCCGTCGCGGCGGCATCGGCGGACACGGCAGCGCAGATGATTGAGCCACACCGTCGTTGCCACGCGCAGGAAGACATCCGATGAAGGCGAGCGGGGCGGAGGCTTGATATAGGGCATACCGGTTTATCCTCTTATCGGCTGGCCGGCACGACAGCAGGAC
>JAESFK010000501.1_pt1 | contig 19129 bp, 15 predicted proteins | sample 9269391 | NCBI WGS metagenome assembly JAESFK01 (sample SAMN14506231, study PRJNA617097) | algae metagenome | isolation source: Drouetiella hepatica UHER 2000/2452 and co-occurring heterotrophs from... | place: Slovakia: Slovak Paradise National Park, Hrabusice, Kosice Region | collected 2000-01-01
ATCGAGCCGGTCCAGATTGCCGCGACCGGCGTGCGGTAGGTCGGGCTGACCTTGGCCAACGCCTTCGAAGCCGGCAGACCGCCATCACGCGAGAAAGCGAAGATCATGCGCGAGACCGAGGTCACCGTCGCCAGACCGCACAGCCATTGGCTGACCAGGATTGCGAGATAGAGAACGTCCTTGAGGATCGGATTGACCTGGGCATCCATCGCCCAGAAGAACACGTTCCAACCCTGCTTGGCAGCCTCGTCCATGTTCGGGATCACCAGCACGAAGCTGCAGAGCATGATGTAGCCGAACAGCGCCGACCACAACACCGAGGAAATCATGCCGCGCGGAACGGATGTTGCGGCCTTCACCGTCTCTTCCGACGTGTGGGCCGACGCATCATAGCCGGTGATGGTATAGATCGGCAAAAGCAGACCGAGCAGAAAAACCCAGGTGCCCGACGTTGCCGGCCATACGTTGCCGCCGGTTTCACCGGAATAATTCGAGAAGGTGAAAAGGCGGCCGATCTCGTAGGTGTCTGCGGCAACCAGGCAGGTAAGAGACAGAAGGATCGCCGTGGCGAAGATCAGGTAACCGGAGAAGTCCGTGAGCTTGGCCGTGAGGCCGATGCCCATATGGTTCACGATCGCCTGAAGGCCGGTGATGATCACCAGGAAGACGAGGCGCACCGTCATGGAGTCCTCAAGACCAAAATACGGGGTACCGAACGAGCCCATAAAGAAATAGTAGGTGCCGACGTTGATCGCGCCGAGAACCGTGACGAGACCCAAAAGGTTGAACCAAGCGGTCAGCCAGCCGGTGAAGCGGTTGCCGAGGATCGAGCCCCAGTGATAGAGGCCACCTGCCGTCGGATAGGCCGAGCTGATCTGCGCCATCGCAACGGCAAAGACCAGGGAAATGAAGCAGCCGAGCGGCCAGCCGATACCGATCGCCGCGCCACCGGCACCGGATGTCGCCTGTGCCAGCGAGTTGATGCCGCCCGAGAGGATGCAAATGATCGAGAAAGAGACGGCGAAGTTTGAGAACGAACTCATGCGCCGCTCAAGTTCCTGCGCATAGCCCATCGAATGGAGGACCTTCATGTCCTCGTGTTTGTCGGTATCTGAATAGTCTGACATCTTTTTCCCCTATATCGACCAGCCTCCGGCGGTATTGCCGGCCGGCTGAAGTGCCGTTGTCCATGGAAGCCCATGGACCAGTCTCCGCGGACATGCCGCTCCCCAGGTCTTTTTATTGTGACAGTGCGGCCAGGCTTTCGCCCAGGAGGCCTGTCAGATAATCGGCCATGACCTTTTGGCCGATTTCATCCGAAACGAGATCGTTGCGGATCTCGATCATTACGTTGAGCAGGCCATTCTTCAAGCCATGCTCGATCAGAGTATGCGTGACGCCGTCGGCCGGTCCATAGGGCTCGTTTCGGCGCACCGCATAACGGTCCGTATTCCCGGCCGCCGCCAGCATCGCATCCGCCAGCCGGCTGTCCTCGTCATGCAGGATACCGATGTCAACGTCGCGCCGTTTGCCGTGATAGACAGGTGTGAACGTGTGCACCGTCACCAGAACCGGAACGCGGCCATGGGATTTTCGCGTGGCGATAAAGCTCGAAAGCGTATTGTTGAAAGGCACATAAAGCGCCTCCGTCCGGGCCAGCCGTTCAGCGGGCGAGATGGCCGAGTTGCCGGGTATTTCAAAGATTTCGCTAACCGGCGGCATCGCCGCCTCCGCCTCGGGCGGCCGGTTACAATCATAGACCAGGCGGGAAAAACGCTGGTAAATCAACGCGGCATCGAGGCTTCTCAGCAGAAGCTGAGACACGGCAAGCGCGCCCGGATCCCAGGCGATATGGCTGACCAGAGCTTCGGGTGAAAGTCCGAGCGACCCCATCTTCTCCGGAATGCGGCGCGAGGCGTGTTCGCAGACCAGCAGCACCGGGCTCAGCGCATCCGGGTTTTCCACTGCTACGGGCGATCCATCCGCCTCTGTCAAAAGTCCCGTCAAATCCGGTCCCCTTCCGGTTGCCTGATCGGCACCACGCGCATCTCTTGCGGACTGGAAGCCGCTGAAATCATACGTGGAAGCAAGAAGCCAACAGCCAGCGCATTCCCTCAACGCACGCTTGGCTGCCAATACTGAAAAGAATTCTTCACGTTTTGACCTGTGTCAACCGGAATCTGAAACGATCTCTTCAAAAAATCCATTGACTCGAATTGTGACAGCGATGTTTACTCTGTCACAAAGCTGGCAGAGACCGGCCCAGGGGATGAATTTTGACCAATACCGCAGGCACCATGACGGTGTCGGATGTGATCAACGCCCATTTTTCCGTGCTGACCCGTGCGGAAAAGCAATTGGCAGCGACGCTTCTCGACAACTATCCGGTTTCCGGACTCGGCAGCATCACGACTGTGGCCGAGAACGCCGGCGTGTCGACGCCGACGGTTGCCCGCATGGTGCAGAAGATCGGGTTCCGCGGGTTTCCCGATTTCCAGCAGCGCCTGCACCAGGAGCTGGAAGCGACGATTTCCAACCCGATCAGCAAGCACGACCGCTGGGCGGCCAATGCGCCGGGCACGCATATTCTCAACCGCTTCGCCGATGCGACCATGAACAATATGCGCGCGACACTGGCGCAGCTGGAGACGGCCGAGTTCGATGGCGCCGCCGCGATGATCGCCGACCGCAAGCGCAACATCTATCTCGTCGGCGGACGCATCACCCGCGCCCTTGCCGACTATTTCTTCACCCATCTTCAGGTTATCCGCTCCGGCGTCACCCAGATCGCCTCCAATTCCAGTTCGTGGCCGCATTACGTGCTCGACATGAAGAAGGGCGACGTCCTGATCATGTTCGACATCCGCCGCTACGAGCAGGAAATGGAAACGCTGTCGCGCATCGCCCGCGAACGGGGTGTCGAAATCATCCTGTTCACCGACCAGTGGAGTTCGCCCATCGCCAAATCGGCGCGGCGCGTCTTCCGCATCCAGATCGAGGCGCCGTCGGCCTGGGACAGTACGGTCGTTATCCTGTTTGCCGTCGAAGCGCTGATCGAGGCCGTTCAGAGCTCCATCTGGGACGAAACGCGCGACCGTATGAAAACGCTCGAAGGTCTGTTCGATTCAACGAAGCTTTTTCGAAAGCCGCTTTAGGAGGAGCAAGAGGTACGAACGTGGCGCCGGATTGACCAGTGCGGGGTGGCCATGGTTCGCGGTTCAAGGAATACAACAAAAAGACGCCAGCACCCGGGCGGATGTAAATTTTGAAAATGAAATGAAGGTGTTCCGACTGCGAACGTCTGGTCGCAAAGGGGACAATACCTGTCACATAAGCTTCATCGGACCCCAGTATCAGCTTCTTCGAAGTTGACTGATATAACCAAAAGGAGAAGACCAGTGATTTCACATATGCGCCGCCTGCTTTCGCTTTCGACCGCCATGGTCATGGCATCGACCGCCATTGTCGCTGCCGAGCCAAGCGCCGAACTGATCGCCGCTGCCAAGGCAGAAGGCACCCTGACGACCATCGCTCTGCCGCATGACTGGTGCGGCTATGGTGGGGTCATCGCGTCCTTCAAGGCCAAGTACCCGGAAATTACCGTAAACGAGCTGAACCCCGATGCCGGTTCTGCTGACGAAGTCGAAGCAATCAAGGCCAACAAGGACAACAAGGGCCCGCAGGCTCCGGACGTTGTCGACGTCGGCCTCGCTTTCGGACCGCAGATGAAGGCCGAAGGCCTGCTGCAGCCCTACAAGGTATCCACCTGGGACGAAATTCCGGACAACGTCAAGGATGCCGAAGGCTATTGGTACGGCGACTATTACGGCGTGATGTCCCTGCTCGTGAACAAGGACCTCGTTGCCAACACGCCCAAGGACTGGGCTGACCTTCTGAAGCCGGAATATGCCGGCCAGGTCGCTCTCGCCGGTGACCCGCGCGCCTCCAACCAGGCCATCCTCGGCGTTCTCGCCGCCGGTCTCGCTTCCGGTGCCGCTGCAGGCAAGGATGCTGGCGAAGCCGGCCTGAAGTATTTCGGTGAACTCAACAAGGCCGGCAATTTCGTTCCGGTTATCGGTAAATCCGGCACGCTCGCTCAGGGTGCAACGCCGATCATCGTCATGTGGGACTACAACGCGCTGTCCGCCAAGAACACGCTCGCCGGCAACCCGCCGGTGGAAGTCGTCGTTCCGGAAAAGGGTGTTCTGGCCGGCGTTTACGTCCAGGGTATCTCGGCATACGCACCGCATCCGAACGCTGCAAAGCTGTGGATGGAACACCTCTATTCCGACGAAGGCCAGACCGGCTGGCTGAAGGGCTATTGCCACCCGGCACGCTTCAACGCGATGTCCAAGGCAGGCAAGATCCCGCAGGACCTGCTCGACAAGCTGCCGCCGGCCGCTTCGTATGAAAAGGCCTACTTCCCGACGCTCGAAGAAGTCGATGCCAACAAGGCTGCAGTCACCGGCGGCTGGGACAGCGTCGTCGGCGCCAACGTCCAGTAAGGCCTTCGCGCATGTTTGCCGCCCCGGCTGTTTCTACGGCCGGGGCGGTATTTATATAAAAAGTTGTTATGAGACCGCGACGTCAGAGCGCGGCGTTTCGGGGCACACCGCATGTCTTCAGCTCACATAGGCGCAAGCCCGCAAGCGCGCCCGCGGCGCCGCCTTCCGCTGGACTGGCTGGGCGTCGTGCCCTTCGCCATTTTTGCCCTGTTGTTTCTGATTTTTCCAACGATGAAGATCGTGCTCGGCGCCTTCCAGACGCCGGACGGCAGCTTCACGCTCGAAAACATCAAAGGCCTGTTTACCTCGTCTATCCTCGGCGCCTACTGGATCTCCATCAAGATCAGCATCGCTTCGGCATTGCTGGGTTGCCTGATCGGCTTTGCGGTTGCCGCGGCCGTCGTGCTGGGCGGCTTGCCGCAACGGATACGCGGCCCACTTTTGACGTTCTCAGGCGTTGCATCGAACTTCGCCGGCGTGCCGCTTGCCTTCGCTTTCCTTGCGACCCTCGGCCCCGTCGGCCTCGTGACGGTGTTCCTGAAAACCCAGCTCGGCATCGACCTGCGCCTCCTCGGCTTCAACCTGCTGTCCTTCTGGGGTCTCACCCTCACCTACCTCTTCTTCCAGATCCCGCTGATGATCCTGATCATCACCCCGGCGATCGACGGCCTGAAGCGGGAGTGGAAGGAGGCCGCCGAAATCCTTGGTGCAACGGGCGTGCAATACTGGCGCATGGTCGCCTTTCCGATCCTGCTGCCTTCGCTGCTCGGAACGCTGGCCCTGCTTTTTGCCAATGCTTTCGGGGCCGTTGCGACCGCCATCGCGCTTACCGGCTCGTCGCTCTCGATCGCGCCCATTCTTCTCTTCGCGCAGATCCGTGGCGACGTCCTCGGCAATCCGCACCTGGGCTATGCGCTCGCCTTCGGCATGATCGTCATTACCGGTATCGCCAATGCGATCTATATCTGGCTACGCGCCCGCAGCGAAAGGTGGCTGAAATGAAGAAGATCTGGGCCTGGGGAGCCCTCCTTTTCGGCCTCCTCTATTTTGCACTGCCGCTCATCGGCATGACCAATTTCTCGCTGAAGATGCGACGCGGCGAATATTCGTTCGACGCCTATTTGAAGGTGCTCGGCGATCCGAAGTTCCAGGAAACCTTCAGCTATTCGGTCATGCTCGCCCTGGTGACGATCATCTTCGGCGTGCTGCTCGTGGTTCCGACGGCCTACTGGGTACGCCTGAAGCTTCCGGGTCTTCGCCCCTATATCGAGTTCGTCACGCTCCTGCCGCTCGTCATTCCGGCGATCGTCATCGTCTTCGGCTACATCCGCCTCTACAACACCTCCAGCTGGCTGCCGCTGACCGGCTCGGCCTTCGGGACTGACATCCTCCTGATGTTCGGTTATGCGACGCTGGCGCTTCCCTACATGTACCGCGCCGTCGATACTGGCCTGCGCACGATCGATGTCGGCACTCTGACGGAAGCGGCGCAGAGCCTGGGAGCAGGATGGACCACGATCCTTGCCCGCATCATCCTGCCCAATGTGCTGATCGCGGTGCTTTCCGGCGCTTTTCTCACCTTCGCCATCGTCATCGGCGAGTTCACCATGGCAGCACTTCTCAACCGTCCCGCTTTCGGCCCCTACATGCAGCTGCTCGGCGCCAACCGCGCCTATGAGCCGGCGGCCCTCGCCGTAATCGCCTTCGGTATCACCTGGGGTTGCCTGGGCCTGATCCAACTCGTTTCCCGCTTCCAGAAAAGCGCGCCCCGCAAGGCATGAGGAATTTTTGACATGAGCTTTTTGACACTGACCAATATTCAGAAATCCTTCGGGCCTGTTCGCGTCGTCCACGATTTCAATATGTCGATCGAGAAGGGCGAGTTCGTATCCTTCCTCGGACCGTCCGGTTGCGGCAAGACGACCGTCCTGCGCATGATCGCAGGCTTCGAGACGCCAACCGGCGGCACGATCAACATCAACGGCAAGAGCCAGGACACGTTGCGTCCCAACCAGCGCAACATCGGCATGGTGTTCCAGGCCTATGCCCTGTTTCCGAACATGAACGTCTTTGACAACGTCGCCTTCGGCCTCAAGGTTGCCGGCCGTCCGAAGAGCGAAATCGAAGCGCGGGTGAAGGAGATGCTCGGGCTGATCAAGCTGGATCATCTCGCCGATCGCTTCCCCTACCAGATGTCCGGCGGCCAGCAGCAGCGCGTGGCGCTTGCACGCGCCTTGGCGCCAAAACCGCAGGTCCTGCTGCTCGACGAGCCGCTCTCGGCGCTGGACGCCAAGATCCGCGTGTCGCTGCGCGAGGAAATCCGCATGATCCAGCAGCAGCTCGGCATCACCACGGTTTTCGTCACCCATGATCAGGAAGAAGCCCTGTCGATCTCGGACCGCATCGTCGTCATGAACGGCGGCCGCGCCGACCAGATCGGGACGCCGTTCGACATCTACAACAAACCGGCAACGCGCTTCGTTGCGTCCTTCGTCGGCACACTGAACCTGATCGAGGCCAAGGTCGTCGATCCCGCCACCAATACGATCGTCATCGGTGACCAGGGCCTCACACTTCTTGAGCCGCTCGGCCCGGTCAAACCCGGCGACACGGTGTCGCTGGCACTGCGCCCGGAAGCAGGCTCGATCGCCGAGGGCGCCAAGGGCGATACGGCACTGACCGGCGAAGTCGTTTCCAGCAACTTCCTGGGCTCCGTCATCCGCACGCGCATGAAGGTCGGCGATGCCGTCATCTCCTTCGACATGTTCAACGCCCCGGGTCTCAGCCCGCCGGCCGTCGGCGAGGTCTCGACACTGCGCTTCACCGCAAGCGACCTTTTGATCATCCGCGAATAACGGCCGGCACTCCGGAAAAATATGGTTCAGGCGGCGGATTCCAAGAAAAATCTGTCGCCTTTTTCGTTGTGTGCGTCGCATCGTGCATTTGACGCCCGCCAGCCAATCCTTATAGTCGGCCCTGCACGTTCTCAGGGCGGGGTGAAACTCCCCACCGGCGGTAACGGGAAACAATTCCCGCAGCCCGCGAGCGCTCCAGGTTTCGGCCTGGAGGTCAGCAGATCCGGTTGAATTCCGGAGCCGACGGTTAAAGTCCGGATGAAAGAGAGCAAGCAGATAAGGGATTCCCTTTCCAAGGGATCACTGCGCCTGCGTGTTCGCCCAAGGGGATCATTGAAAAATGGCAACCTTGAAAGGCCAGACTGACATGACAATCGCTTCCCATCCGACCCAGAAAATCGCCATCATCCGCGCGCGCTGGCACGCCGATATCGTCGATCAATGCGTCAATTCCTTCGTCGCCCAGTGGCAAAAGCTCGGCTGCAACGCATCCGATGTCGAGATCTTCGACGTGCCCGGCGCGCTTGAAATCCCGCTACATGCCCAGACACTGGCCAAAACCGGCCGCTTCTCGGCCATCATCGGTTCCGCCTTCGTCGTCGATGGCGGCATCTACCGCCACGATTTCGTCGCCAGAACGGTGCTCGACGGCATGATGCGCGTCCAGCTCGACACCGGTGTACCGATCCTGTCGACCGTACTTACCCCGCATCACTTCCAGGAATCCGAACAGCATATCCGCTTTTTCCACGACCATTTCGTCGTCAAGGGCGTGGAAGCCGCCAATGCCTGCTCGCAAATCCTCGCGGCACGCGCGCAGTTGGCGCTCGTCAACGCGTGACATCTCGCGCTTCGGAAGGGCAGGTTGGCCTGCCCTTCTCGCTATCGCCGTTCATCCAGCCAATACTTCCGTGCACACCCAAACCGCGGCACGGCGGCATCATTGGCAATGATCGATGATAGCTGCAGTTGCTGGCGGCCGTCCTTGACCGTGCGGCCCGTGACGATGATGTAACCATTACTGACAAGCTGCAGCTTGAATTCGTCGAAATGGCGCTTGAAGCCGCTTTTCACATGGCTCAGGGGATATCGCCATCCGCTCCTGCAGGCTTTCATAAGAATGACCGAGTAGAGCCGCGCGCTGATAATTCGTGCGGCGTCCTCGGAGATCACCTTCTCAGGTGAGAGTTCGTCGCCCGGCGAGCTCGGCGGCGCGCTTGAGAAAACCAGAGCCAGCGCGATGCATCCCCCCAATGTCGCTTTCACGGCAACCTCCCTCGCAGCCTCAAGCCAGCGCGCCGCCGCCACCTTTCGCAAGAAAATAGGGTGACCGCCGAAGGCAGAGTACAAGCATTTTATTTTAGAGGAAAAGAATATACGCGCTGCGACGGATGCTTACCAGTCGTCGTAAAGACGGCGCATAAGCCTCTGACGCAATCCCGCGCCGCGGGACGCAGCATGAGGGAAAGGCAAGGGCGCCGTTAGTCGAGCGCTATGTACCCGATCCCCTTCTTCTCGATCTCGTCCGCCGACTCCTCATAACCGGCGTCAGCATAGCGGATGACGCCGAGCGACGTGTCGTTGGTCAGCGCATGGCTCAGCCGCTCTGCGCCTGCCTCCGTACCATCGGCAATCACCGTGACGCCGCAACTGGTCATGTAGCCGGCATAACCGCCGCCGCCGGAATGGATAACGACGAGATCGGCCATCGAGGAGCAGAGCAGCATCGCATCGAGCAGCGGCCAGTCGGCAATCGCGTCCGACCCGTCCTTCATGCCTTCGGTCATGATATTCGGATGCGCCATGGCGCCGGCATCGAGATGATCGCGGGAAAAGGCAATCGGACCTTTCAATTCACCGGAGGCGACCAGCGCGTTGACGGCGACCGCCAGCTGCGTCCGCTCGCCATGGCCAAGCCAGGCGATGCGGGCGGGCAGCCCCTCGAACGGCACGTTTCCACGCGCCAGGCGAATCCAGTTGGTGACGATCCTGTTGTCCGGGAACATCTCCAGCAGAAGCTCGTCGATGCGGGCGATATCGCTTTCCTCGCCCGACAGCGCCATCCAGCGGAACGGGCCGATGGCGCGGGCAAACAACGGTCTGAGGTAAGCCTCGGTGAAGATGCGGATGTCGAAGGCGTTGGTGACGCCGCCCTCGCGCGCCTGGGTGCGGATCAGGTTGCCATTGTCGAAGACCTCCGAGCCCTTGGCCTGGAATTCCAGCATTGCTTTCACATGATCGACGATCGAGGCGCGGCTGGCGGCCATCAACTGCCCTTGGCCCTCGACACGCAGCCGCTTCACTTCATCGAGGCTCATGCCTTTCGGCACATAGCCGTAGACGAGATCATGCGCCGAAGTCTGGTCGGTGACGATATCCGGCACGATACCGCGCCGGACGATTTCCGGATAAAGTGCTGCCGCATTGCCGACGAGACCGATGGAGGTGGCGCGCTTTTCCTTGACCGCCTGATCGATCATCGCCAGCGCCGTATCGAGGTCCGGCGCGACGTGTTCAAGGTAGCCGATATCTTTCCGCTTTTCGGCGCGGACCGGATCGATATCGATACAGAGGATCGCCGCCCCCGCCATGCGGCCGGCCAGCGGCTGCGCGCCGCCCATACCGCCGAGACCAGCCGTCAGGATGAAGCGGCCGGCAAGATCGCCGCCGAAGCGGTTTTCGGCGATGCGCATGAAGATTTCATAGGTGCCCTGGATGACGCCTTGGCTGCCGATATATTGCCAGGCACCCGCCGTCAGCCCGCCCCAGCAGATCAGTCCCTGCTTTTCCAGCTCGTAGAACACCTCGGCCTTCGCCCATTGGCCGACGATGTTGCAATTGGCCATGATCACCAGCGGCGCCTTGGCATGGGTCTTGAGCAGTCCCACCGGCTTGCCGGACTGGATCACCAGCGTCTGGTCCTCGTCCATCTCGATGAGCGCCTTGACGATCGCCCGATGGGACGCCCAATTGCGCGCCGCCTTGCCGAGCGCCGCGTAGACGATCAGATTGTCCGGATCCTCGCCGACCGACAGCACGTTTTCCATCAGCCGCAGCAAAGCCTCCTGTCGCCAGCCCTTGGCGCGCAGCACCTCGCCGCCGGGGATGGGGAAATTAGGGTGGCGGGGGTTTGGTTTGGGCATCGCAATATCCTTGTTTCGACAGTCGTCCGAGCAAGGATCGCCCCTCACCCTAACCCTCTCCCCGCAGGCGGGGAGAGGGGATGACAGAATTTGCCGCGTGTCCCTTCTCCCCGTTTACGGGGAGAAGGTGGCCGACAGGCCGGATGAGGGGCAGCTCAAACTTCGACAAAAAGCGCGTACTTCGCCAGCTCGATCCCCATCGCCTTCTCCACAGGCGGATAGACGCTCGGATCGAGCACGCTCGATGCCAGCGGAATGACGCTCTTCGGCACATGCAGCACGAAAATCCTCATGCCAGCCTGCAACTGGCCGACACTCAACGGCTCACCTTCCGGCGACAGCGTGGTGATGACGTCGGGGAAGGTCGCGAGCCGCGTGCCATTGGCATCCTCGACGGCCATGTATTCGTTCATGATGTGGAGTACCGTCGAGTCATCGCCCTTGCCGAGCGTCACCGTACCGATATCGAAGGCTTCCTTCGTATAGACGACGGATTTGCCGGTGATGACACCTTCGGCGAGGATCGTGCCGTTGGTGGTCTTGACGATGGTATCGATAATGGCACTGCCACCCTTGCCTTCCGCCGCGATGATCGCCTCTCCCAGAGTCAAGGCCAGCGAAATGCCGCCGAGTGCTGCATTCTTGCGGACATAGGACGCACGCAGAGGGTTGCGGCACGAGGCGATGAAACCGCCGGACATGTCGGAGGCGGTGCGCAGGATCGGCGAGACCTTGGCGGTGGCACCGCGCACGACGAGTTCGATATAGCGGTTCTCGTCGCGATTGCCGCCGACCGCCGTCTGGATCATCTGCTCGGGCGAACCGGCCATGCCGATCGATCCCATGTCGCCGGTCGGATGCGCCCGCATGTCGCCAACGGCATCCAGAACCTTGGTGCCGAGGATCGCCGATGGCAACCAGCCGTTCAGAGTCGAGGACTTGCCGTTCTGCCCGACCATCAGCGCCGCGAGCTTTTCGCCGAGCGCCTCCTGCAGCAGTTGGACGGCCTTGACATAATCGACACCGCGCATTTCCCAAGGTGTGGTCGAGGCTGGCGCGCCGATGGCGGCGGCCGTCGCCACCCAGTCATCGGCATCGAGTTCGTCGATGGAGACCAGTTCCGGTTTGCCGATCGACACGGCAGCATAACCGAGCATCCGGCCATGATCCGCCCAGCCGCCGCCGCCGGCCGCATAGACAGAGCCACCCTTGACGGCCGCTTCGACGTCTTTTTCCGTGAGTATCCGGCCCATCACTGCTCTCCCTGTAAATCGCTGTCGAGTTTGCGCACGGCCTCGAACAAAACCGCCGCGCCAAGCGCGATATCATCATTTTCAGCCCATTCGTCCGGCGTATGCGAGCGTCCATCGCGGCAGGCAATGAAGATCATCGCCGATTTGGAAATCCGGGCCATCCAGGCTGTGTCGTGACCGGCACCCGACGCCATGCGGCGGCGTCTGGCGCCGACACGATCAGCGGCCTGTTCGAGATTGGCCATCACCAGCGGATCGGCGGGCGTTGGAAAATTGTCGGAGATCAGCTTTGGCGAGGCGATCGAGACGCCGGTCTCGCGCTGGATATCGACGGCAAGCTGATCGATCTCAGCAATGAACCGCTCCATGTCCGGCCGCAGTTCCGCACGCGCATCGATCAGGATACGGGCGCGCGAGGGAACGACATTGGCGGCATTCGGCTCGATCGAGAATTCGCCGACCGTCGCGGTGAAATGTCCCTCGCCCTTGGCAAAATCCAGGGCCAGGCGTTCCACCTCCCCGACCATGCGCGCGGCCGCCACCAGTGCATCGCGCCTGCGGCCCATCGGCGTGGTTCCGGCGTGATCTGCCTGGCCGTCGAACAGGATTTCGATGCGGGTAATACCGGCGATCGCCGTGACGATGCCGATATCGCAACGTTCGGCTTCCAGCACCGGCCCCTGCTCGATATGCAGCTCCAGAAACGCCTTGATATCCGAACGTTTCTGCTGCGCCAGCCGCGACGGGTCGCCGCCGGCATCGATCATGCCTTGCCGCAGAGTGAGTTCCCCATGGGTCCGGCTCAGCCAGCCGTCCGGGATCAATCCCGCCAAACCACGGCTGCCGATGCAGGAAACGCCGAAGATCGAGACTTCCTCGGCAAGGAAATCGACAACCTCCAGATCGTGATCGAGCCGGATACCAGCATCGTTCAGCGCCTGCGCCACTTCCAGCGCCGCAGCCACGCCGGCAATGCCATCGAACCGGCCGCCTTCCGGCACCGTATCGGAATGCGACCCGAGCATGATCGTCCCGAGCGCCGATTTGCGCCCCTTGCGGCGGCCGATCAGGTTTCCGGCCGCATCGATCCGGGTTTCCAGCCCCGCCGTCTTGAAGCGCTGTTCGAGAAAGGCACGGCCATCGAGAAACAACGGCGTGAAGGCGCGGCGCGTGTAGGGCTTGTCCGGCTCTGTGATACGGGCCAGACCCTTGACGACATCGGCGATACGCCTGGCATCGACGGGAAGATTGGTATCGACAGTGGCCATCAGACCGCCCCGCGCAGCGGCAAGCTGGGCAGCGGCCGGACGAACTGGCCGGTGCCGGGCGCCGCCAGCACCGTCTTGCCATCGAAAACCTGGACACCCCTGTTATAGGTCGCAGCCACCCGCCAGGGCAGGCGAATGCCATTGTAAGGCGACCAGCCGACGACATTGTTGCCACTTTCAGCAGCATCATATGTGTAGGGTTCGGGGGTGAGGACAGCGATATCGGCATCCTTGCCCGCTTCGAGCGCGCCCTTCCGGTGATCAAGCCGGAAATGCCGGGCCGGATTGAGCGACATCAGTTCGGCGGCGCGTGTCAGCGGGATGCCGCGCTCCAGCAGGCCCTTGACGAACAGCGGTATCATCACCTCCAGCCCCGGCACGCCAGAGGCATTGGCCAGCATATCCGGGTTGGTCTTGCGGTTTTCCGACCAGCTGACGTGATCGGTCGAAACCAGCGTCACCTTGCCATCAGCCACATGGCGCCAGAGCTTTTCCACCTCGGCGCGCGGCCGGATCGGCGGATTGATCTTGGCCTTGCCGCCCAGCCGCCGCACGTCGTTCTCCTCATCGAGAACGAGATAGTGGATGCAGCATTCGATGGTGGCGCGAAAACCCTGCGCCCGGTAGGCGCTGGCGATATCGTAACCGCGCCCGACCGAGCAATGCACGACATGCGCCGGGCAGCCGGTTGCGGCACCCGTCTCATAGATCTGGTTGGTGGCGAGCAGTTCCGTCAGCGGCGGGCGCGACAGGCCGTGGGCGCGGTAATCGGTAATGCCCACCGCCTTGACCTTGCCGATCGCCGCGCGCACCGCCTCGTCATCCTCGTTGTGGACACCCACCGTCAGACCGGTCGGCGCGATGGCGGCAAAACAATCCTCCAGCAGACCGGCCGGAATGCGCGGAAAACGTTTCGGATCCGTACCGAACGTCGAGAACTTGAACGCGGCGACACCCGCCTCGACCATTTCGCCGATCCGCGCCGGGCCTTCTTCCGGATCGATCGTGCCATAGAGCGCGAAATCGACGCGGGCCTGTTTTCCGGCATGATCGATCTTGCGTTTCACGGCGTCAGCAGAGCAGACCAGGTCGCCCTCGTCATAGGGCATATCGACGATGGTGGTAACGCCACCCGCCGCAGCCGAGCGCGTCGACCAGATGAAATCCTCCTGGTCTTTCTGGGACAGCGAATGCACCTGCGCATCGATGGCTCCGGGCAGGATCAGCGCGTTGCCGAGTTCGTGGCGTTCGCGCGCTCCCGGCATGGCGCCCTGCCCGACAAACTCAACCTTGCCATTGCGCACGCCGACAAACCCGCCTTCGACGATGCGGTCAGCCAGAACCACGGTGCCTTTCAGAACCAGATCGAAGTCAGACATCCTTGTCTCCCCTACTTTCCAAGCGCGAAGAAATCGTCGAATTCGGGCATCGGCGCCGCCGCCACGATCGCCTCAAGCAGGCGGCCGCAGGCAAAATCATGGTGCAGCACCTCGATCTCCTTCGAAAGCGGCCGATCCTTGAGATAGATCTGGCTGACGGCCCGCACCCGGTCATAGGTTATCCGGGTGACGCCCTGTGGCGTATCGCCCAACAGATCGACGGCCTGGGCCGACAGCATGGCCTCGATCGCCGCCATTTGCCGGAGATCCCGCACCTGCGTTTCCATGCGCTCCACGATCAGCGGCAGGAAGGTGGCCTCCTCCTCCAGTCCACCGGCAACGACGATCGACTGCGCCGACAAGGGAACCGCCAACGACTGGACACGCATGTAGAGTTCAACAACCAGTTTCATCAACGGCCCAAGGCCGCTCGCAACCTCGCCCGGTGCGACCAGGTTGATCGGCAGGTTTCGCCGCACACCGTTGGAAAGAAGGATGCAGCGGTTCAGCACATTGCGCGCCACGTGTGAAAACGCGATTTGCGCCGTCTCGATGTAAAGTGTCGTGGTCAGGGGCAGCGACGCGCCGGACGAATGCACCTGCCCGCCCAGCACCACCGGATTGTCGTCGGACAGATAGGTCGCATCGACCAGCCGTTCGGCGGCCACCAGAAGCGTATCGACGGCTGCGCCAAAAACCTGCGCGGTCATGCGCAGGCTCAAGGGATCGTGGATCGCCGTCGGCAGCGGCCAGTCGACACAATCGGACTGGCCGTAGAGCCAGGAACCAACCAGCGCTTCGCCGCGTGTTCCCAGTGTCGCCGCCACCCGCCATGGATCGGCAGACGCGCCGAGCGCCAGCGACGACATCAGCCCGGTGGTCATCAGCACACGCACGGCCGAGGCCGCCTCGCGCAAAACGTCGGCAGCGGCGGCAAACGCCGTCGCATTGACGCTGAGCGCCGCCAGCGCATCGCGTGGCAGCATGACGAAAGGTTCGAGCCCGGCGCGGCGCAGGGCTTCGCCCGCATCAAGCAACTCATCCCCGAAAAAGGCCTGGCCGGTGCCGGTCAGCACCGAGGCGACCTGTCCCATCAGCCCGATATCGGCGCACCCGATCGAGCCGTGGCGATGGACCGCCGGCACGACGCCACGCTCCAGCAGCGCCAGGAATGCCTTGACGAGTTCGACGCTGCAGCCGGTATGGCCACCGAGCGCCGTATTGATGCGGATGGCGATGGCCTTGCGCACGATGGCCTGCGAAAACAGCGGACCGGTGCCGAAATGATGGGCCCTGACCAGCGCCGTGTTGAATTCCGCAAGGTCATCGACCGTCCACAGCCGGTCCTTCATCGAGCCGACACCTGTATTGGCGCCGTAGACCGGCAGGCCCATGGCGATACGATCGGCGATGACCTTGTGCGCGATCTCCACCCGTTCGAACGACTGGTTGGCGACGGCGGGCACGAACAGGCCGGAGCCGATTTTCTCTAGTGAGGAGAAGTCCAGCGGATTGCCGTTGAGGACGATTGTTTTCACCGATGCATGCATGCTTTGACTCACCTTGTTGGCAACATGCTATGCTCAATGTCCCGGTTTGTGTTATATCCCAAAAATGAAACATGAGATGCCGATAACGGTACAGATCGCCACTGTTTTGTAATTTGGCTTCAGAGGATCAAGACCGCCGATGGACATTGCCACGCTTTCCCTTGTCCACACGATCCTTGAAGAGCGCGGAATCCGCCGGGCGGCGAAGGCAAGCGGCAGACCGGCCGCAAGCGTCAGCGCGGCCCTGAAGCGCTTCGAAGCCGCCATCGCCGTCCCGCTCGTCCGGCGCGAACGCGGCAATCTCATGCCGACGCTGGAGGCGCAGAGCCGGATGGCGGACCTTGCGGCGGCAAGCGAGGCAATCGTGCTGCTTCTATCTCACCCAACCGGCAACAGCCCGGACACCATACCTTCGATCAGCCTGACGGCATTGGAACGCTTCGTCGCCGTCGCCCGCAGCGGCAGTATTCGCGGCGCCGCGAAAGTGTCGGCAACCGGCCAGCCGCAACTGACACGGCAGATGAAGGATCTGGAGCGTGATCTCGGCTACACGCTGATCTCCCGTTCGCCATCCGGCATCTCCTGTACGGCCGAAGGCCTGGCTGCGATCCCGATCGTCGAAAACCTGCTTGATATCTGGCGCAGGCTGTCGCGCGCCTCCGGCGACCGGTTCCGCCGGGCGGCAGCGACCTGGCGTTTCGGCTCGGTGATGCCGCTCGGGCCTGAAAGCGAGATCGCCCGCATGCTGGCCGCACTGACGGCTGCATGGCACCGCGCCCAGCCGCGCCAGCCGCTGTTCGTGTCCAGTACCACCGCCGACGAACTGATCGCCGGACTGAAGAACCGCCGCTTCGACGTGGTTCTGCTCGATCTCGAAACCTTCCCGCCGGAGTTCGAAGGCAAGCTGATCTCGCGCACGCCGCTGGCGCTCGCCGGCCATCCGTCGCTGTTTGCAAAACATGGCGGCAACCTCGCCGGATTGCTGCTTTCCAACCCCATCGCCGTCCCAAGCCTGAGAAGCGGATTGCGACAACAAGCGACCCATTTCATCGAGGCCACGCTGACCGAACAGGAGCGCAACCGTCTGACATTGACCGAAGTCGATTCGATCCCCGTCATTCTCAATCTGGTGATGGACCACGGTTATCTTTCGGTGCTGCCGGAAAGCTCAGCAGCCCGCGTGCGACATCCTCCGGCGATGCAAAGGCTCGGTGCCGGCTATATGCAGAGCCTGTCGCTGGTATGGCAGAAAAATGCGCTGTCGCGCCAAGTGGCGGAAGCGATGCTCGGGATGATAATGACGGGCCAGACGACCGGCACCGCGCTTGGCCGCGATTGAATCACTCCCTCCACGGAGAACGCCAACCGGCTGATCAGGTTGGCGAATCCATCCCCGTTGAATCGCTGCATGAAGGTGCCGAAATCAGCTCTTCAGCTTGACGCGCCTGCGCGTCTCGCTCGGACTTTCGCGGTAGTGGGCGCGATAACTGCGGGAAAAGGCCGAGGACGAGTTGAAGCCGGTGGCAGCAGCGATATCGGCGAAATCGGCCCGGGTCTCGATCACCTTGCGCCGCGCCGCATTCAGCCTCAGCGCCAGGTAATGGGCATGCGGCGCCACCCCCATGGTCTCCTGAAACAGACCTTGCAAATGGCGGGCACTCACCCCTGCCCGGCGGGCGAGACGGCTAAGCGTCAAGGGCGCATCGACCGTCTCTTCCATCAGCTTCACCGCCGCCCCGACACGAGCATCGAGGATGCGCATATTGCCGATCACCGGCACCTGCAAAAGGTCGCCGCGCGTCCGCTCCTGCTCGTAGATGAACAGGCGGGAGACTTCGAGCGCCAGCGAATAGCTGTGCTGGCGTCGGATCAGCTCCAGCATCAGGTCTAGCGTCGGCAAAGAGCCGCCGGTGGTGATTCGCTTGCCGTCGATGACGAAGCGCTCGCGCACCATGGTGATCTGCGGATAGGCGGCCGCAAAGTCCTCGAAATCCTCCCAGTGATTGGTGGCCGAAAAATTGTCGAGCAGGCTGGTTTCGGCCAGAAACCAGGTGCCGGCTTCGATCCCGGCCACGACCTCGCGATGCCGGGCAGTTCGCGACAAAAGCATCTTCAATTGCGTGGTCGCATAGGCCCGCCAGTTATAGCTCGAGAGCACGAACAGCGGCGCTGTTTCAGCCTGCGGCCGGAACGGTCCGGAAACGGGAATCGGGATGCCGCTCTTGGTCTCGATCGCCTGGCCGTCCGGACTGAAAATTGTCCAGTCGTACAGCACCTTCCCGGCAATGCGATTTGCGGCGCGAAGCGGCTCGACCACCGAGGCGACGAGGATCAGATTGGTCTCCGGCAACACCAGCAGATCGATATGCTGGGTCCCTTCCCTTGGAACGAGCATTCGTCCATCTCCGGCTTTCAATTCCGAGAATGTATAACATACATCCGAGAAAGGAAAGCAGAGCGGCCATTCTTGGCTCGTAATGGACGGCAAGAACAAGGGGAGGCTTTTATGCCACTGAGCATGAACCGCGACGTTTTCATCACCTGTGCCGTCACTGGATCCGGCGACACGGCCGGCAAATCGCCGCATGTACCAAGATCGCCAAAACAGATCGCAGCCTCGGCCATCGATGCCGCAAAGGCGGGTGCTGCCATCGTCCATTGTCACGTGCGTGATCCGGAGACCGGCGCACCGAGCCGCCGCAACGACCTCTACAAGGAAGTGACCGATCTCATCCGTTCCGCCGATGTCGATGTGGTCTTGAACCTGACCGCCGGCATGGGCGGCGACATGATTTTCGGCAATGTCGAAAGCCCGCTGCCGCTCAATCCCAACGGCACCGACATGGCCGGCGCCACCGAGCGCGTCAGCCACGTCGCCGAATGCCTGCCGGAAATCTGCACGCTCGATTGCGGCACGATGAACTTCTCGCTCGGCGATTACGTCATGACCAACACGCCGTCGATGCTGCGCGCCATGGCCAGGATGATGACCGATCTTGGCGTACGCCCGGAAATCGAGGCTTTCGACACCGGCCATCTCTGGTTCGCCAAGCAACTCGTCGAGGAAGGCCTGATCGAGGATCCGGTGCTGATCCAGCTCTGCATGGGCATTCCTTGGGGCGCGCCCGACGACCTCAACACCTTCATGGCGATGGTCAACAACGTGCCGAAGAGCT
>JAESFK010000502.1_pt1 | contig 19090 bp, 18 predicted proteins | sample 9269391 | NCBI WGS metagenome assembly JAESFK01 (sample SAMN14506231, study PRJNA617097) | algae metagenome | isolation source: Drouetiella hepatica UHER 2000/2452 and co-occurring heterotrophs from... | place: Slovakia: Slovak Paradise National Park, Hrabusice, Kosice Region | collected 2000-01-01
CGCGAGCACGGGTGAGTGCGTGGCGAGGACGACCTGGGTGCGCGGTCGGCGAGCCATCTCGGCGAGCTCGGCGACGAGGTGCAGCTGGGCGGAGAAGGACAGCCCGGCCTCCGGCTCGTCGAGGACGAACAGGCCCTCGCCCCGGAAGCGTCGCGTGCCGAGCAGGGTCACGAAGGACTCGCCGTGCGACATCGTGTGGAAGGCCGGGTCGGTGGGGCCGGGGTTGGTGTCGAGCCAGGTGAAGAGGCCGTGCATCGTCTCGGCCCGCACGAAGTAGCCCCATCGCGGCGCCCCGGGATCGCGCACGACCCGCACCCACTCGTGGAGCGGTGACTCGCTGGCGTGCGTGCGGTGCGTGGCGCCGGTGGACCCGCCCTCGGCGTTCATGCCGGCCGCCATGGCCAGGGCCTCGACGAGCGTGGACTTGCCGGACCCGTTCTCGCCGACGAGGACCGTGCAGCGCGCGAGGTCGAGCCCGTGCTCGAGGACCTGGGCGACGGCCGGGACGGTGAGCGGCCACGTGCCGGCCTCCGGCAGCTCGGCCTCTCGCACCCGCTCGAGGCGCCGGGCCGGAAGTCCCTCCTCCCACGGTGCCCGCCTGCTCGCCATGCCGGGACGGTACCGGCGGGCCACGACACCCCCCGTAGGCTTGTCCTCCGTGACCGAGAACGCCACCCCCGTGCTCCCCGAGGCCGACGTCCCCGAGCAGATGCGCGTCCGCCGCGAGAAGCGCGACCGGCTCATCGCGGCCGGCGGCGAGGCCTACCCGGTCGCCGTCCCGCGCACGCACTCGCTCGCCGAGGTCCGCGAGCAGTGGGGACACCTCGAGACCGGCGCCGAGACCGACGACGTCGTCGCGGTCGCCGGCCGGGTGGTCTTCGTCCGCACCACCGGCAAGCTGGCCTTCGCCACCCTCCAGGAGGGGGTCGGCACGCGCCTCCAGGTGATGCTCAGCCTCGCCGAGGTCGGCGAGGACGCGCTCGCCGCGTGGAAGGCCGATGTCGACCTCGGCGACCACGTGTGGGTCCAGGGACGCGTCATCTCCTCGCGGCGCGGCGAGCTCTCGGTGATGGCCACCCGCTGGGGGATGGCGAGCAAGGCCCTGCGCCCGCTGCCGGTGCTGCACAAGGAGCTGTCCGAGGAGTCTCGGGTGCGTCAGCGCTACGCCGACCTCGTCGTGCGCCAGGAGGCCCGCGACATGGTGCGCACCAAGGCCGCCGCGCTGCGAGCCGTCCGCTCGGTGCTCGACGGGCAGGGCTACGTCGAGGTCGAGACGCCGGTCATCCAGCTCGTGCACGGCGGCGCCGCGGCCCGGCCGTTCCGCACGCACATGAACGCCTTCGACCACGAGATGGTCCTGCGCATCGCCCTCGAGCTGAACCTCAAGAAGGCCGTCGTCGGCGGTGTCGACCGGGTCTACGAGATGGGCCGCATCTTCCGCAACGAGGGCGTCGACGCCACGCACTCCCCCGAGTTCACGATGCTCGAGGCCTACCAGGCCTGGGGCGACCAGACCTCCATCGGGGCGCTCATGCGCGACCTGTACCTCGGCGTGGCCGACGCGCTGGGGTCGCGGCAGGTGGAGACCCCCGCCGGCACCGTCGACCTCGACGGTGAGTGGCGCTGGCTGCCCGTGTACGACGCGGTCAGCGAGGTCGTCGGCGAGACCGTCACCATCGAGACCCCGGTCGAGACCCTGCTCGGGTACGCCGAGCGCCACGGCGTCGAGGTCGACCCGGGGCTCGAGAAGGACAAGGTCTTCCTCGAGCTGCTCGGCGAGCTCGTCGAGCCGCAGCTGCTCCAGCCGACCTTCCTCTGCGACTACCCCGCGATCGCCCAGCCGCTGGCCCGCGCGCACCGCAGCCGGCCCGGGCTCATCGAGGCCTGGGACCTCATCATCGCCGGGGTCGAGCGCGGCACCGGCTTCTCCGAGCTCGTCGACCCCGTCGTCCAGCGCCGCGTCCTCACCGAGCAGTCGCTGCGCGCGGCCGGTGGCGACCCCGAGGCGATGCAGCTCGACGAGGACTTTCTCCGGGCCCTCGAATACGGTGCGCCGCCGATGGGCGGGCTCGGTCTGGGAATCGACCGGCTCGTCATGCTCTTCACCGGGGCGAGCATCCGCGAGACCATCCTCTTCCCTCACCTCAAGCCGGAGGCCTGAGCCCGATGGATTCTGTCGTCCCCTACCTCGTGGCCATCGTGCCGACCATCGTCGTCGCGATCTTCTTCTACGTGCTCATCAAGCGGATGATCGAGGGCGACCGGCGGGAACGGTTGGCGCAGAGCAGGTTCGAGGCCGAGGAGGATCGTCGCAGGTCAGCACACGCTTCGACCCCCGGCGCCGCCGGAAATGCACCCGCCGACGAAACGACGGCCGCCCCCGGCGACGCCGACGAGGCCGGCGACAATTCTCGCTGAGATTTCCGCGAAAGCACGGTCTTTACCATTGCTTTACGCTTAGCATACCTACGGCATAACCGCCATGGGGCATGCTCGGTGCGCCCCGGAAATCATCTCCCCGAAGGAAACACAGATGGCCAAGAAGGTCCAGGTCCTGCTCGTCGACGACGTCGACAAGGAGTCGCCGGCCGACGAGACGGTGACGTTCTCCCTCGACGGCGTCAGCTACGAGATCGACCTCACGAGCTCGAACGCCGCCAAGCTGCGCGACTCGCTCGCCGTGTGGATCGGCCACGCCGAGCGCACCGGCGGGCGCCGGTCCTCCGGCCGCGCCGCGGGCTCCGGGGGCAAGGGCCAGCGTCGCGACGTCAGCGCGATCCGTGAGTGGGCGCGCGCCAACGGCTACGACATCAGCGAGCGCGGGCGGATCTCCACGGAGGTCCAGGAGGCCTACGAGAAGGCCAACTCCTGACCCACCTCGACGCCTCGAGCGCGGCGGCGGCACCCGACCCGGGTGCCGCCGCTGCGCGCATGTCGCGCCGGCACGCCTGGCTGCGCTTCACCGCCGACGGCCCGCCGCTGGTGCGGGGGCTCGGGTCCGACCCCGGCGACTGGCAGCGCGACCTCGGTCGGCTCCACGCGCGGTGGTACGACGGTGTGGCGCCGCCGGCGGTCGCCGCCGTCTTCGTCCTCCAGTGGCTGCTCCAGGTCCCGGCCCACACCGCGGCGCACGCGGCGGCGGCCGGCCCGTGGCGGGCGGTGCTGCCCGACCTGACCTTCTCGCTCGGGGGCGCCCTGGTGCCCGACGCCGTGCGGCTGACCGGGCTGGTCGCCGACGATGGTGACCTCGGGGCGCGGCTCGACGCCGCTGAGGCCGACTACCGGGCCGTGGCCGGCCCGCTCGCCGAGCACTATCCCGCCACGGTGCGGCTCGGGCCGCACGTGCGGGGCGCGCTCGTCGACGACATGTGGGCCGCTGCGCGCCGTGAGGCCGAGGGCGCCGCCGGGGTCCTGCGGCCCGGGACCCTTCCGCGGGAGTCGTGCTGCCTCATCTACGCCCTGCCCGGGTGCGTCGAGTGCGCCGGGTGCCCGCGGCTGCGCGGCGCCTGACCCCGACGTCCTGCCCGCACCGCGTCAGTCGGTGGGCACGAAGCGCGTGCCGTCCCACCGGTAGGTGACCGCGCGGGTGCTCGCGGCGGTCGGCAGCGCGGCGGGATCGGGCGCCGTCCTGACGACTCGCGGGTGCGGGTCCTGCACCCCCGCCGCAGCGGCGGTGGCCGGGGGCAGCGCGACGGTGCCGACGAGGGCGACCGCGGCCGCCGAGGTCAGGGCGCCGAGGACGCGCAGGCCGGTGGAGCGGACGGGGTGCGACTGGCTGGTCCTGGTCATGGCCCCACCCTCGTCCCGCTCCGGATGCCCCTGCTGTGCACCTCCTGTGCACCCCCGATGACCCCGACCTCGTGCGAGCTCGGGGCACCTCGACGCGGTCCGGAAGACGTCGACGTGCCGACAGCTCGCACGAAGTGGGGTGCGGACGGCGGGGTCAGGGGAGGTCGGCGAGGAGGTCGCCGTCACGCTCGACCCGGTCGAGCACCTCGTCGAACATCAGCTGCTGCAGCGAGTCCGGCTCCTCCGCACCGCGTTCCACCTCGTCCCAGGTACGCGGCGCCGCGACGTTCGGCAGCTCGCGCCCACGCATCGAGTACGGGCTGATGGTCGTCTTGGCCGCGACGTTCTGGCTCCAGTCGAGGAAGATCTTCCCGGGGCGCAGCGACTTCGTCATCTTCCACAGCACGAGGTCGGGGTGCTTCTTCGTCATCTCCTGCGCGAGCTGCATCGCGAGCTCTCGGACCTCGTCGGACGACAGGTCACCACCGAGCCCCGCGTACAGCTGCATCCCCTTGCTCCCCGAGGTGACGGGGTACAGCTCGAGCCCGAGCCGCTCCAGCCGCTCCCTGACCAGCAGCGCCACCTGCGCGCACTCGTGCAGGCCGGCGGGCTTGCCGGGGTCGAGGTCGATGACGAGGCGGTTCGGGTTCTGCCGCAAGCCGTCTCCGTCGATCGTCCACTGCGGCACGTGGAGCTCGAGGGAGTTGAGGTTGACGAGGTACGCGAGCTCGGCGACCCCCGGGACGAGCGGGTACGTGACGTCGTCGACCGGCACGCTGGGCAGCCACGACGGCGCGCCCGACGGCAGGTTCTTCTCGAAGAACATCTGGTCCTCGACACCGTGCGGCCAGCGCACCCGGGTGACCGGCCGGTCGGCGAGGTGCGGCAGGAGGACCTCGGCGATGCGCGCGTAGTAGTCGAGCACCTCGCCCTTGGTCGTCTCGGTGGCGGGGTACATGACCTTCTCGAGGCTCGTCAGCCGCAGCCGGCGCCCGGCGACCTCGACGCGGGTCACCGACGGCACGTAGCGCTCAGCCACCCTCCTCCACCTCCCGCAGCTCCTCGGGCGTGAGGTCGTGGCGGACCCCGAGGTACGTCGGCTGGCGCAGCCGGTGGTCGGCGGTGAGCATCAGCGTGCGGACCTCGACGACGAGCCGGGGCTCGACCCACCTCGTCCCCGAGGCGTCGATGCGCGGCACCTCGTCGGCGAAGGGTGAGGTGTCGCGCTCGGCCGGCCGCAGCCGCCGCAGCAGCGCCACCCCCGCGGAGCCGGCGAGCCCCGAGCCCACCCGCCCCGCGTAGCGCCATCCGCCGTCGTCGTCCGGCAGGCCGACGAGCACCGCGCCCAGCCGGTCGGCCGACGACGCCCCGGACCCGACCTCGGGCCGCCAGCCGCCCACCACCACCGAGTAGGTGCGCCGGTGGGCCACCTTCCGCCAGTCGGCGGACCGGCGCCCCGGGACGTAGGTCGCCGAGCGGCGCTTGCTGACCACGCCCTCGAGCCCCTGCTCCCCGGTGACGCGCAGCAGCACCTCGCCGTCGTCGTGGACCTCGGGGACGTGCCACGAGCGGCCGTCGAGCTCCAGCTCCTCGAGCAGCTTCCGGCGGACGCTCCACGGCTGGCCGGTGAGGTCCTGGCCGAAGAGCCGCAGCAGGTCGAACACCATGAGGGTGACCGGCCGCGACCCGACGAGCCGTTCGGCCTGGCGCCGCTTCGACACGTGCATCCGCTCGGCGAGGGCGTGGAAGCTCGGTCGCCCCTCCTCCATCGCGACGACCTCGCCGTCGAGCAGCAGGTCGTCGTAGGTCTCGGCCAGGCCGTCGAGCTCGGGGAAGGCCGCCGTGACGTCGCGCTCGGTGCGGCTGGTCACCGTGACCGCACCGCCCCGGACGTCGACGAGCACGCGCATCCCGTCCCACTTCACCTCGTGCACCCACGCGTCGCCGCGCGGCGGGGCCTCCGCGGCGGTCGCGAGCATCGGGCGCATGGGCCCATCCTGCCCGTCGGCGCGGGTTACGGTCACGGACATGGAGGCCAGCGGCACCGGCGGGCCGGTCGTGCTCGTCGAGGGCGAGAGCGACGCGGTGGTGGTCCGCGCCCTGCTCGCCCGCCGCGGCGCCCCGGCCGACGTCGTGCCGATGGGCGGGGTCACGAACCTCGCGGCCCACCTCGACGGCCTCGGTGGCCCGGGTCCTAGCGTGCTCGCCCTCGTCGACGCCCCCGAGGTCCGCTTCGCCGTCGGGGCGCTGCGCCGGCACGGGGTCCGGGCCGAGACCGTCGAGGAGCTCGGCTGGCACGGCGTGCTCGTCTGCGACCGCGACCTCGAGGACGTCCTCATCCGCGCCCTCGGCCCGGACGCCGTCCTCGACGCGCTCGCCGGGATGGCCGAGCTCGGCTCCTTCGAGTCCCTCGCGCAGATGCCGCACTGGCGCGGGCGCCCCGTCGCCGATCAGCTGCACCGGTTCGCCGGGTCCGGGTCGGGGCGCAAGGTCCGCCTCGCCGCGCGGCTCGTCGACCGGCTCGACCCCGACGACCTGCCGGACCCGCTCGGCGCCCTCGTCGAGACCGTCGTCGCCATCGGGGCCTGAGGACCTCGGGTCGACCCCTCCCCAGCGGCCCGCCACCCGCCTACGCTGGGACGATGCGAGCGATCTGGAAGGGTGCGGTCTCCTTCGGGCTGGTCAACGTGCCCGTGCGCCTCTACTCCGCCACCGAGAACCACGACGTGCAGTTCCGCCAGGTGCACCGCGAGGACGGCGGGCGCATCAAGTACAAGCGCACCTGCTCCATCGACGGCGAGGAGGTGAGCTACGACGACATCGCCAAGGGCTACGAGACCGAGGACGGTGACATGGTCGTGCTCACCGACGAGGACTTCGCCGACCTGCCGAGCACCTCGTCCAAGGAGATCGGCGTGACGAAGTTCGTCCCCGCCGAGCAGATCGACCCGATGTGGCTCGACAAGAGCTACTACCTCGAGCCCGACAAGTCCGCGACCAAGCCGTACGTCCTGCTCCGCGACGCGCTGGAGAAGGAGAAGCGGATGGCCATCGTCACGGTCTCCATCCGCACCCGGATGACGATGGCCGTGCTGCGCGTGCGCGACGGCGTCATCGTCATGCAGACGATGCTCTGGCCCGACGAGATCCGCGCCGCCGACTTCGCGACCGTCACCGAGGACCAGAAGGCCAGCAAGCAGGAGATGGACATGGCGCGCATGCTCATCGACCAGCTGGCCGGCGACTACGAGCCCGACGACTACGAGGACGACTACGCCCTGGCCGTCAAGGAGCTGGTTCGGGCCAAGGTCGAGGGCGGCGAGGTCCGCCAGACCGTGGTCGAGGAGGAGGAGTCCGGCGAGGTCGTCGACCTGCTCGCGGCGCTCTCACGCTCGGTCGAGAAGGCCAAGGCCTCCCGGGGCGAGGCGCCCGCGGCCGCCACGAAGTCCGCGGCCAAGAAGACCGCGGCCAAGAAGACGGCGGCCAAGAAGGCCCCCGCCAAGAAGACCGCGAAGAAGGCGGCCGGCAAGAAGGCGGAGAAGAAGGCGAGCTGACCCGCGGTGCCTCCGGCAGGTGGGCAGGGGGCGGAACGGACGGCGGAAATGCGCGAGAATGGTCCGTCCGGACCATTTCCGGGCGTTCGTGAACACCCGTACTCCCGGGTAGTCGTGATTTCCCGGACTTTCTGCCTAGCATCGGTCGAACGCCCCCACCGGTGGGCTGCCCGACCCGGAGGGACCGCATGACGAGGATGGTGCTGCGTGCGGCGGGCGCCGCCCTCGCCGCCGCGCTCGCGGTCCCCCTCGCGCTCGGCGGCGCTCCCGTCGCGGTCGCCGCCGAGGGCCTGTCCGCGAGTGCCAAGAGCCGCTACGTCCTCGACACCGAGGAGGAGGTCGTCCACGCCCGGATGACCATCGACCTGAAGAACGTCAGCCCCGACAAGGAGGCCGACGGCGGTGTCTACACCTACTACTTCGACGCCTACACGGTCCCGGTGCCGGCCGGCGCCGAGGAGGTCGAGGCGAGGACGGGCGAGGACGAGCTCACGGTGTCGCTCTCCGAGACCGACGACCCGAGCACCCAGCTGGTCCGGATCGGCTTCCCCGACCTGCGCTACGACCAGGGCCGGCGGATCGTCCTGACCTTCGACATCCCCGGCGCCCCGCCCCGCTCGGACGACAGCACGCGCGTCGGGCCGGGGTACGCCACCTTCGTCGCCTACGGCCCGGGGGACGAGGGCAGGAACACCGTCGAGGTCGTGGCGCCGTCGTCGATGTCGTTCACGAGCAGCATCGAGGGCTTCACCCCGTCCGGGGACGGCGACACCACCACGTACACCGCCACCGAGAACACCTTCGAGGGCGGGCTGTGGGCCGCGGTCTCCTTCCGGGACCCGAAGCAGACCTCCGAGCGCACCGTCGACATCGACGGCCTGTCCCTGACCCTCGAGTCCTTCCCCGACGACGAGAAATGGGCCTCGTTCGTCGCCGGGAAGGTCACCGCGGGCCTGCCCGAGCTCGAGCGGCTGGTCGGCAACCCGTGGCCCGGCGGCCTCTCGCGCATCCGCGAGGACGCCTCGCCCTCGCTGCGCGGCTTCGACGGGTGGTTCGACCCGACGGGTGACGAGATCGTCGTCGGCGAGCAGCTCGACGACGACCTGATCTTCCACGAGCTCTCGCACGCCTGGGTCTCCGGCGAGACCTTCGAGGGGCGGTGGATGTACGAAGGGCTGGCGCAGGCCATCGCCGAGCGCGCCGTCGAGGCGACGGGCGGCACGCCGCGCGAGCACACGAAGGTGTCCCGCTCCGCCGACGACGCCGTGGCGCTCAACTCCTGGGAGGGTGACGCCGGCAGCCGCAGTGCCGACGTCGACACCTACGCCTACCCCGCCTCCTACCGCGTGATGACCGAGCTGCTCTCCTCCCTGGACGACGAGGAGTTCGCGGCGCTCGTCGGCGCCGGCGTGCGTGGCGAGCGGGCCTACGACCCCGCCGGCCTGGTCACCCCGAGCGGCGGGCGCACCGAGTGGACCGACTGGCTCGACCTCGTCGAGAGTCGCGGCGGCGTCACGGACGCCCCGAAGCTGTTCTCCGAGTGGGTGCTCACCCCCGCGCAGGTCAAGCAGCTGGCCCCGCGAGCGGCGGCCCGCACGGCCTATGCGACCCTCGACGAGGCCGACGGCGCCTGGGTCCCACCGGAGGGCCTGCGCGATGCCATGACCGTGTGGGACTTCGACCGGGCCGCCACCGTGCAGAAGGCCGTGGCCCCCCTCGGGTCCGGGGCCAGGGCCGTGCAGCAGGCGGCCGAGCGCACCGGCCTGCCCGTGCCGGAGGCGGTGCGCGAGTCCTACGAGGAGGCCTCGCTCGCCGACGACTACGCCGACCTCGCGAGCGCCCTGCCCGCGGCCGCGAGCGCCATCACCGACGTGGGCGCGGCCCGCCGCACGGCCGACGCCGACCACGACCCGCTGACCGACCTCGGGGCCGGGCTGCTCGGGGTCCGCGACCGCGCCGACCGCGCCGTCGCGGCGCTGGCCGCCGGCGAGGTCGAGCGGGCCTCGACCCTCGCCGACGAGACGCGCAGCCGCTCGGACTGGGCCCTGCCGCTCGGCCTCGGGCTGGCCCTGTTCGCCGTCGCGCTCGTCGCGGGTGCCGTCGCCGTCCTCGTGCTCGCCCTGCGCCGGCCGGCTCCCCGCCACGCCGAGCCGTCGGACCCGGTGGCCCACCCGGTGGCGGCCGACGCGGCGGCGGCCCAGCCGGCAGGCGAGCCGGCGGAGGGCGACGCGTCGGGCACCGCCCACCCCACGGGCGACGCCGCACCCCCGGCCTCGACCGGCGTGGCGACCGTCCCCCCGCACCGGGTCGACCGCCCGGTCGGCTGACCTGCCCCTTCCGCGCGCCGGTGGAGCCGGGTCAGAGGACGCGGAGCATCCGGGTGTTGCCCAACGTGTTCGGCTTGACCCGCTCGAGGTCGAGGAACTCGGCGACACCCTCGTCGTAGGACCGCAGCAGCTCGGCGTAGACGGCCGGCTCGACGGCCTGGCCCTCGATGGGCTCGAAGCCGTGCCGGCCGAAGAACGCGGTCTCGAAGGTCAGGCAGAACAGCCGGGAGAGCCCGAGCTGCCGGGCCCGCTCGACGAGGCTGGCCAGCACCGCGGAGCCGACGCCCTGCCCGAGCACCGAGCGGTCGACCGCCAGCGTGCGCACCTCCCCGAGGTCCTCCCACAGCACGTGGAGGGCACCGCACCCGACGACCTGCCCGTCCTGCTCGGCGACCACGAAGTCACCGACGGACTCGTAGTAGGCGACGGCCTCCTTCTGGAGCAGCACGCGCTGCTCCGCGAGGGGGGAGACGAGGGAGCGGATGGTCCGGACGTCGGCCGTGCGGGCCGGTCGCACCGTCCATCCGGGAGCCGATACGGGCCCGGGGGCGGGTGCTGCGGAATCCGGGGTCTGCGGGGCCACGTCGGCAGCGTAGCGGCGGGTGGAAGGCCGCCGAGGGCTCGTCCGGCGACCGGTCGGGCGTCGTGGGCATGGGTGCGGCCCGCCACCGCAGGGGTGGTGGCGGGCCGCTGCAAGGTGCCCCGGAGGCCCTTGCCCGTCCAGTGTGCGACACCTTGACCATGTGATGGGTAAAGGAACGGTAAGTTTCTGCCGAGAAGAGTGTGACCTACGGAATCCGTCGTCAAGCGTGGAAATCACGTGGGTGCGACGGCGAGGGCCCCCGACCGCGTGGTCGGGGGCCCTCGTCGTGAAGGTGGCGGGGACTCAGCCCTCGACGACCTCGGCCGCGACGACCGGGAGCTCGATGCCCCGGCTGTGCGGCGTGCCCTGGAAGGTGAAGGTGTCGTCCTTCTCCTCGCCGGTGGCGTCGACCGCGACGATCTCGCCGGACTTCAGCTCGTTGAAGAGGATCTTCTCCGAGAGGACGTCCTCGATCTCGCGCTGGATCGTGCGGCGCAGCGGCCGGGCGCCGAGCACCGGGTCGTAGCCCTTGACCGCGAGCAGGTTCTTGGCCGTGACCGTGAGCTCCATGCCCATGTCCTTGTCCTTGAGCCGCTTGTCGAGCTTGGCGATCTCGAGGTCGACGATCTGGACGATCTCGGACCGCGAGAGCTGCGGGAAGACGATCGTGTCGTCGACGCGGTTGAGGAACTCGGGACGGAAGTGCTGCTTGAGCTCGTCCTGGACCTTGGCCTTCATCCGGTCGTAGTCCGACCGGGTGTCGGGGCCGGCCGAGAAGCCGAGCGTGCCCTTGGAGATGTCCCGGGTGCCGAGGTTGGTCGTCATGATGATGACCGTGTTCTTGAAGTCGACCATCCGACCCTGGGAGTCGGTGAGCCGGCCGTCCTCGAGCACCTGCAGGAGGCTGTTGAAGATCTCCGGGTGGGCTTTCTCGACCTCGTCGAAGAGCACGACCGAGAACGGCTTGCGCCGCACCTTCTCGGTGAGCTGGCCACCCTCCTCGTAGCCGACGTAGCCGGGGGGCGAGCCGAAGAGCCGCGAGACCGTGTGCTTCTCGCTGTACTCCGACATGTCGAGCTGGATGAGGCTGTCCTCGTCGCCGAAGAGGAACTCCGCCAACGTCTTCGCGAGCTCGGTCTTCCCGACGCCGGTGGGGCCGGCGAAGATGAACGAGCCACCGGGACGGCGCGGGTCCTTGAGGCCGGCCCGCGTGCGACGGATGGCCTGGGACAGCGACTTGATGGCCTCGTCCATGCCGACGACGCGCTTGTGCAGCTCGTCCTCCATGTGGAGCAGGCGGCTGGACTCCTCCTCGGTCAGCTTGAAGACCGGGATGCCCGTCGACGCGGCGAGGACCTCGGCGATGAGCTCCTCGTCGACCTCGGCGATGACGTCCATGTCGCCGGACTTCCACTCCGCCTCGCGGCGGGCCTTCTCGTTGCGCAGGTTCTTCTCGTCGTCGCGCAGGCGCGCGGCCTTCTCGAAGTCCTGGCCGTCGATGGCCGACTCCTTCTCGCGGACGACGGCCGCGATCTTCTCGTCGAACTCGCGCAGGTCCGGCGGCGCGGTCATCCGGCGGATGCGCAGGCGCGCGCCCGCCTCGTCGATGAGGTCGATCGCCTTGTCCGGGAGGAAGCGGTCGTTGACGTACCGGTCGGCCATGTTCGCCGCGGCGACGAGCGCGCCGTCGGTGATCGACACCCGGTGGTGCGCCTCGTAGCGGTCGCGCAGGCCCTTGAGGATCTCGATGGCGTGCGCGAGCGTCGGCTCGGCGACCTGGATCGGCTGGAAGCGGCGCTCGAGCGCGGCGTCCTTCTCGATGTGCTTGCGGTACTCGTCGAGGGTCGTCGCGCCGATGACCTGGAGCTCGCCGCGGGCCAGCATCGGCTTGAGGATGGAGGCCGCGTCGATGGCGCCCTCGGCCGCCCCGGCGCCGACGAGGGTGTGGATCTCGTCGATGAACAGGACGATGTCGCCGCGGGTGCGGATCTCCTTGAGGACCTTCTTCAGCCGCTCCTCGAAGTCGCCGCGGTAGCGGCTGCCGGCGACGAGCGCCCCGAGGTCGAGGGTGTAGAGCTGCTTGTCCTTGAGGGTCTCGGGGACCTCGCCGCGCACGATGTCCTGGGCCAGGCCCTCGACGACGGCGGTCTTGCCGACGCCGGGCTCGCCGATGAGGACGGGGTTGTTCTTCGTGCGGCGGGAGAGCACCTGCATGACCCGCTCGATCTCCTTCTCGCGCCCGATGACCGGGTCGAGCTTGCCCTCGCGCGCCGCCTGCGTGAGGTTGCGCCCGAACTGGTCGAGGACGAGCGAGCCGGCGGGGGTGCCCTCGGCGGGGCCGCCCTGCGCCGAGCCGGAGCCCTGGGCCGAACCCTCCTTGCCACCCTGGTAGCCGGAGATCAGCTGGATGACCTGCTGGCGCACCCGTGAGAGGTCGGCGCCGAGCTTGACGAGCACCTGGGCGGCGACGCCCTCGCCCTCGCGGATGAGGCCGAGGAGGATGTGCTCGGTGCCGATGTAGTTGTGGCCGAGCTGGAGCGCCTCGCGCAGGCTCAGCTCGAGGACCTTCTTGGCGCGCGGCGTGAACGGGATGTGACCGGTGGGGGCCTGCTGACCCTGACCGATGATCTCCTGCACCTGCTCGCGGACGGCCTCGAGGCTGATGCCGAGGCTCTCGAGGGCCTTGCTCGCGACGCCTTCGCCCTCGTGGATCAGGCCGAGGAGGATGTGCTCGGTCCCGATGTAGTTGTGGTTGAGACCGCGCGCCTCCTCCTGGGCGAGCACGACGACGCGGCGTGCGCGGTCGGTGAACCGTTCGAACATGGTGCTTCTCCTGACGTCGAGTCCCCTCGATGCTAGTCGCGCGACCTGAGAGGGGCGCCCTCGATGTCGAAGGCACGGGCCACACGTCCTACGGGATGGACAACGCGGGGGCGGGCGCGCGGTGTTCCGCGTTCGCCCACGGCGTACTCCGGGTCAGCGGCGGCGCTCCGCGGCCATCACGTCGGCCCGCCGCAGCCCCACGGGTATCGGGTCACCCGATACGGGTGCGCTTCACCCCGGAACCGTTCCCGGGTGAAGCGCTGGAGTATCGGGTCACCCGATACTCGTGTGGTTCGCCGGCGGCGTACTCCGGGTCAGCGGCGGCGCTCCGCGGCCTTGCGGCGCTCGGCGTGCGCGCGCACCTTGGCGCGGTTGCCGCACCAGCGCATCGAGCACCAGCGACGCCGGCCCGTGGTGTCGAGGAAGACCCATCCGCAGCCGAGACCGGGACAGCTGCGCACGGCCGCCACCTCGGGACGGGTCAGGAGGTCGGCCGCGGCCCAGGCGAAGGCGTCGGCGGGTCGGTCGAGGTGCTCGGCGGTGACGCCCCCGACGAGCCAGCGGGCCGGCCGGCCCGGGACGAGCTCGACGGTCGGGGCGGCCGACTGCGCCGCGACGGCTAGCTCGGCAACCGCCTCGGGGTCGGCCGGGTCGAGGACGGCGGCCCGCACGACCGCCCGCACGGTGCGCGCCCGCTCGAGGGCGGCCTCGGCGACGTCGGGCTGGCGCGAGGCGGCGCGACGCAGGCGGGCGACGTCGTGCTCCGGCAGCAGGGCGACCTCGCCCGAGAGGACCGCGAGGTGGTCGAAGGAGACGAGGTAGTCCCTCGCGTGGGCGCCGTCCCAGCCCGAGAAGGTGTTGACCAGCTCGAGCGCCGGATGCCGCGCCACGGGCTGGGGCAGCACGAGGCCCTCGACCGTCCTCCAGTGCTGCTCCGCCACCCGAGGAGGGTAACCGTCGGCTACGGTCGGTGCTAACCGCTCACGAGGATCCAATGGTTAGGAGACGCCATGACCGTCGCTCACCACCTCCCCCGGGGCCTCGCAGCCCCGCTGGCCGCCGCCCTCCTGGCCGTCGCCGCCGCACCCGCCGCCGTCGCCGGAGGGCCGGTCGGTGGCCACCACGGCCATCCGTCGCCGTGGACGCCCTACCGGACCGAGGAGGTCGTCGTGCCGGCCGCCCGCTCGACCTGCGGCTTCGACGTGCGCATCACGCCCCTGAGGGACGAGGAGGAGTACCGCACGACCTCGACCTGGCCGGACGGCACCCCGCGCACCCAGCTCTTCCGCGGCGCCCTCGTCGAGCGCTACACGAACCTGGCCACCGGCGCCTCGGTGGTGCGCGACCTCAGCGCGACAGCCGTCTTCGCCTACCGGCCGGACGGCTCGCCCGCCTCCCTGACCTCGGTGCGCGGCGCGTTCGGCACGACGATGCCGCCCGGGAGCACCCCCGACACCGGCCTCTACGTGCTCGGCGGCCACGGCACGCGCGTCACCTTCGAGGCCGACGGCACCCGCACCTTCCGGCTCGGCCGCAACGGCAGCGCCGAGGACGTCTGCGACGCCCTCGACTGACCGCCCCCTGCCTCGACTTTCCCTCCGGATGCCGGAAGGTTCAGCGACCTGCCGGTTGCAACCGGCAGGTCACTGAAGGAACCGGCATCCAAAGGGAAAGTTCAGGGCCCCTCAGGCGGGGCGGACCTCGTCGGTCACCACCGTCATCGCGAGGACGACCTCGCTCCCGCGCCGGGACTCCACGAGCACCGGCATCCCCGGGCGGGACAGGTCGAACCAGTAGTGGTCGACCGCGTCCCCGTCCTTCACGGTGTAGCGCAGGCAGTCGAGGTCGCCCAGCGGGTGCTCGAGCCGGACCCGCTCGCGCACGGTGCGGCGGGCCTCGAAGGAGGCGTGGGCCTGCAGGTCGAGCCACGACACGACCTCGCGGACGGGCGCGCCCAGCGGCTCGCCGTCCTCCCCGAGCGGGGTGCGCACCTGCACCGCCCCCTCGGGACCGCCCTCGTCGTACCGGATCTCGCGCGTGGACGCCGACGCACCGGCGGGCTCGACCCGCACCACCTGCGTGCGCCCGTCGGGCGAGGCCTCCCGGATCTCGTCGGCGCTGAACGGGGTCGGCAGGTGCTGGGGGTCCAGCACGTGCGGATCCGGCGCGGTGGTCATCCTCCGTGGATACCAGTCCGCGGGCGCCGGCGGGGCGTCAGCGCCGACGCTGACAGCGGCCGCACCAGAACAGGTTACGCCCGGCGACGACCCGGGTGCGGATGCGCGAGCCGCAGACCTGGCACGGCTCCCCCGCACGCCGGTAGACCGCGGAGGTCCGCTCCTCGAGCCGGGGCACCTCGCCGCGACCCAGGGCGGCCTCGACCTCGAGCACCTGGCTCTCGACGGTGACGATGCGTCCGGTCGCCACGCCGAGGGGCATGAGCCGGACCAGGTCGTCCCAGACGAGGCGCCAGGAGGCGCGGCGCACCAGCCGGCCCTCGGTGAACGGCGAGAGCCGGTGCCGGAAGAGGACCTCGGAGCGGTAGACGTTCCCGACCCCGGCGAGCACCGCCTGGTCCATCAGCAGCTCGGCGAGCGGGCGGGAGGACCGGCTGATCCGGCGCCAGGCCCGCTCGGGGTCGGCGTCGGGACGCAGCGGGTCCGGGCCGAGCCGGTCGAGGACGGCCGCGACCTCGTCGGGGGTCTCGACGGCGCAGAGGGTCGGCCCGCGCAGGTCGGCGACGTGCTCGGGGGTGGCCAGCCGCAGCCGCACCGCCCCGACGACCGGCGCCTCCGCCGTCCAGGCCCGCTCGTCGACGGTGAAGGTGCCGATCAGCCCGAGGTGCACGTGCAGCCAGCGCTCACCCGCGAACTCGAGGAGGAGGTGCTTGCCCCGGGAGGTGGCGGCGAGGAGCTCGCGGCCCGACAGCTGCGCGGCGCCCTCGACGAACCGGCCCTGCGGGCTCGTGACGGTGGGGCGGGTGCCGGCGAACGCGGCGTGGAGGTCGCGGGCGAGCGCGAACAGCGTGTGACCCTCGGGCATGGGGCCATCCTGCCCCGCCCGCGGCCGGCTCCGGGGCTCAGCCCAGGCGCGCGAGCATCGCCCGCATCTGGTCGATCTGCTTGGACTGCGTGACGTTGATGTCGGCCGCGATCTCCTCGACCCGCTCGTCGGCGGCCTCCCGGGCGTGCTCCTGCACCATCGTCAGGGCGCCCTCGTGGTGGCGGATCATCAGGGCGAGGAACAGGCGGTCCGCGCTCACGCCCGTGGCGCCGCCGAGGTCGCGCAGGTCCTTCTCGCTGGCCATCCCCGGCATCGAGTGCGCCCCGTGGTCGACGAGGTTGGGGTTGGTCGCCTCGGGCGGCACGGGCGCTCCCCGCTGCTCGAGGTAGCCGGCCATGGCGTCGATCTCCGGCTTCTGCTCGTCGCGGATGCGCGAGGCGAGGGAGGCCACCTGCCGGTCGGTGAGGTCGCTCGCGACGGCGTCGACCATGACGATCGCCTGCGCGTGGTGGGTGACCATGTCGGTGAGGAAGCGGGCGTCACCCGGTCGGATGCTCGGCGTCGTCACCGGGGCCGCGGCGGAGCCGGTGAGGGTGGCGTTGGGCTCGCCCGGCCGGCCCGGCTGGAGCACGGGGAGCGTGGGCGTCGCCGGGGTGACGGCCGGCCCGGCCCCCTCTCCCCCCGTGCAGGCGGCGGCCCCGAGCAGGGCGGCCACGACCGCGGCGGCGGCCCCGACGCGACGCAGGCCGGCGGGGAGGGGGTGGTTGGTCACCGATTCACCCTAACAACCCCAGAGGCTGGGAATTCTTTACGCAGCCCATACTCTGAGAGGTCCCTGAGTGGGGCAGGGTGACCGGATCACACGCCTGCCCGGGCCCGCGCACACCGTCTCGACGCGCGTCCGGCCGACGGATCGAGGTCGCTCATGAGACTCACACGCATCCTCGCGGTGGCCGCCGCGGGAGCCCTGGCCACCACCGTGGGGGGGATCGGCGTCGCCACCGCCGGGGACGGGCTGAACAAGTCCGGCACCCAGCTGGAGGTCGACCAGATCGGCTACAGCAAGACCGTCCAGCACCTGAGCAACACCCCGCCCGTCGGCAGCTTCGTCGGGTCCACCGGGTCGGACATCGCCTTCCAGGACGACTACGCGTTCGCCGGGAACTACAACGGGTTCGTCATCTACGACATCTCCAACCCGAAGCGCCCGAAGACCGTCGCCCAGGTCAGCTGCCCGGGGTCGCAGAACGACATCACGGTCAACGGCAACCTGCTCTACCTCTCCACCGACTCCTCGCGCAGCGACGACAGCTGCTCGAGCACGACGGCGCCGGCCACGGAGAAGTCGTCGTGGGAGGGCATCAAGATCTTCGACATCAAGAACAAGTCGGCCCCGCGCTACCTCAAGGCCGTCGAGACCCGGTGCGGCTCGCACACGCACTCCCTCCTGCCCGGCAAGGGCAAGAACAAGGGCAACGACTACCTCTACGTGTCGAGCTACTCGCCGAACTCGACGTACCCCGACTGCCAGCCGCCGCACGACATCATCTCGATCGTCGAGGTCCCGACGAAGAACCCCGCCGCCTCGCGGGTCGTCGCCACGCCCAACCTCTTCCCCGACGGCGGCAACCCCGGCGGCACCGGCCCGACCGGCACCGGCTACTCGGCGACCACGGGCTGCCACGACATCACCGTGTACCCGAAGAAGGACCTCGCGGCGGGCGCGTGCATGGGTGACGGCATCATCATGGACGTCAAGAACCCGGTGGCGCCCAAGGTGGTCGAGCGCGTCAGCGACACCGAGAACTTCGCCTTCTGGCACTCGGCGACGTTCAACAACGACGCCACGAAGGTCGTCTTCACCGACGAGCTCGGCGGCGGTGGCGCGGCGACGTGCAACAACACGGTCGGCCCGACCCGCGGTGCGAACGCGATCTACGACCTGTCCAAGCGCAACCAGCTGACGTTCAAGTCGTACTACAAGATCCCGCGCAACCAGTTCAACACCGAGAACTGCGTGGCCCACAACGGCTCGTTGGTCCCCGTCAAGGGCCGGGACGTCATGGTGCAGTCCTGGTACCAGGGCGGGACCTCGGTCTGGGACTTCACCGACTCGGAGAACCCGAAGGAGATCGGCTACTTCGAGCGCGGCCCGATCAGCAAGACCACCCTCGTGGGCGGTGGCACGTGGTCGAGCTACTACTACAACGGCCACGTCTACTCGAACGACCTCGTCAAGGGCTTCGACGTCCTCAAGCTCAAGGACCGGTCGCTCAAGGGGGCCGAGGCGGTCACCCTCGACCAGCTCAACCCCCAGTCGCAGCCGGTCTACCGGACGCGCTGACGCACGACGCGACACGCGAACGGCCCGTCCCCCGTGTGGGGGCGGGCCGTTCGGCGTGCGGGCAGGCCGTCTCGCCTGCGGGGCAAGCCGTTCCGCGTGTCGGACGGGTCAGGGTCGCGTCACGGTGGACCGGTCGACGGCGACGGCGTCGCCGGGGCGGACGCGTCCGGGCACGACGACCCGGGCGTTGAGCCCGCGCAGCCGCAACGGGCGGCCGGCCTCGCCGTTGACGAAGCGCATCGCCTCGGCGCCGAAGCGCTCGACGAACTTGGCACATCCGGTGTGCGGGGCTGGCGTGACCTCGATGACGGCGCCGCGGGTGCCGGGGTCGCCGATGACCAGGCGGGTGCCGGCCGGCAGGTTCTCGTGGGAGAGGTCGAGGTCGAGGTAGAGCTGGTCGCCGGCGAGCGCCCGCCGTTCGGGGTCGCCGGCGAGGAACGCGACGAGCCGGGCGTTCATCACGTTGAGCTGCATGTCGGGGTGAGCACTGCCGTCGGGGGTGCGGCTGCTGCCCCGCGCGCGCCAGCCGTCGCCGACGAGTCCCTCGGTGAGGTGGAGCTCGCCCTCCTCGAGCACCTCGCGCTCGAAGGGGGCCGGGCGGCGCACGAGGAGGTCGAGGGTGCCGACGTCGCGCGGGCTCTCGGCGAGCAGAGCGGGCAGGAAGGCC
>JAESFK010000503.1_pt1 | contig 18997 bp, 18 predicted proteins | sample 9269391 | NCBI WGS metagenome assembly JAESFK01 (sample SAMN14506231, study PRJNA617097) | algae metagenome | isolation source: Drouetiella hepatica UHER 2000/2452 and co-occurring heterotrophs from... | place: Slovakia: Slovak Paradise National Park, Hrabusice, Kosice Region | collected 2000-01-01
CGCGGACATAACGGACGATGTTGTCGAAATAGACCAGCGGCAGGATCGACTGGTTGGCGTAGCGGTCGAAGATGATCAGGTCGAATTCCTTGATCTTGACCTGGAACAGCTCGCGCGTCGGGAAGGCGATCAGCGAAAGCTCGTTGATCGGCGTGCCGTCCTGCTTCTCCGGCGGGCGCAGGATGGTGAAGTGGACGAGGTCGATATTGGCATCGGCCTTGAGCAGGTTGCGCCAGGTGCGCTCGCCGGGATGAGGCTCGCCCGAGACCAGCAGCACGCGCAGTTTGTCCCTGACGCCGTCGATCGTGATCACGGCGCGGTTGTTGGCGAGCGTCAGCTCGTTGTCGAGCGGGGCGGCCTCGATCTCGATGACATTGGGGCCGCCGCGGTCGATCCTGACCGGCACCGAGACGGTTTCGCCGACGGTGACCTCGCGGCGCGCGATGATCTCGCCGTCGCGGCGGATGGTCAGGCCGGCGCGGCCGGGGCCGCCCTTTTCGAGCACGCGCAGGCGCACGGTCTGGTCCTTGCCGACGATGCCGAAGCGGGGTGAATCGACCAGCACGATGCGGCGGTCGACCTCGGCGTTGCGGCCGGTCGTCAGCACGTGCAGCGGCGCGCGCAGGCCGAGCGCCTCGGCGTTGGGCGGGGCGTCATGGGCAAGGCCGTCGCTGATGACGATGGCGCCGGCGACACGCTCGGAGGGTACGTCGGCAAGGCTGGCGGCCAGCGCCTCGAACAGCCGCGTGCCGTCGCCCGATCCTTGCGCGTCGCGAACCTCGACGATGCGGGGTTCGACATTGGCGATGCCACGAAGCTGGCGTTCGACCTCGGCCTGCGCGGCCTCCGTCTGGGCGGTGCGGTCGCTCAAGCGGTTGGATGCCGAGCGGTCGATGACGACGGAGACGACATCCTTGACCGGCTCGCGGTCCTCGAAGACGAGGGAGGGGTCGGCCAGCGTCACGGTCAGCACGACCAATGCGAGCGCGCGCAGGATGGCGCTCTTGCCGGCCAGCACGATCGCCGCGCCCGCGGCGAGCGCCGCCAGAACGGCGAGGCCGATCAGCAGCGGCAGCGGCACGAGGGGGGCGAAGGAGAGGCTCCACATATCCTATTGTCCCAGACGCTCGAGCAGGGCCGGGACATGGACCTGGTCGGCCTTGTAGTTGCCGGTGAGCGCATACATGACGAGGTTGACGCCGGCCCGCAGCGCCATTTCGCGCTGGCGCGGATCGGAGCCGGAGAGCGGCACGAGCGGCTCGCCACGCCGGTTCACGGCCCAGGCCGAGGCGAGGTCGTTGGAGGTGATGACGATGGGCGAGACATTGTCGCCGGCGCGTGCCGGGCGTCGGCCATCGACGCCGGCGGGCGGCAGGATCTCGACCCAGGTCGTACCGGAATCATAGCGGCCGGCGAAACCGTCGAGGATGTAGAAGGTCTTGGTCAGGACATGGTCGCGGGGCAGCGGCTCCAGCTCGGGGATGTCCAGCGTCTGCAGCATGCGACGCAACTGCTCGCCCTCGGGCGTGGTGCCGCCGCCGGGCCGGGCGCTCATCGCGTCGCGGGTGTCGAAAATCACGAGGCCGCCGCCCTTCATATACGCTTCGAGCTTGCGCAGCGTCTCGGCGGTCGGGATCGGCCGTCCGGCGACGATCGGCCAGTACAGAACCGGGAAGAAGGCGAGTTCGTCGCGGTCGGCATTGACGCCGACGGCTTCGCCCGGCTCCAGCGCGGTACGGGCGCCGAGCACGATGTTCAGCCCGGCCAGCCCCGCCTTCGACATGTCGTCGACCGCCTTGTCGCCGGTGACGACATAGGCGAGCCGCGTCACGGCGCCGGCAGCGAAGAGTTCGCGCGGGATCGGCGGGCGCTGGTCGGTGGGCGCGGTGGCTGGAGGAACCGGGGCAGGGGCCTGGGCACGGACGGGTTCCGGCAGCAGTGTCGTTCCACCGAGAGCCAGCGCCACGAGGATCGCGGCAGGCGCGGCGCGGCGAGCCTTGCGGGCGACCGAGAGCCTGCCGCCGAGCCAGAGCGTCGCCAGCGTGTCCGCGACCAGCAGAAGCAGCGCCAGCACCAGAAGCTGCGGGCGAATGTCCAGCGCAACGGGCTTGTCCACGGGCAGGATTGGCGCGCCCAGTGCGGCAAGGTCGATTGCGCGGAGGGTATCGACGGGGTTCAGGGCATTGACGGCGAGCGAGCCATCGGCCGGGCCGTAGATGCCGGGCGGATGGGCCAGCGTGGCGCGACCGGTGAAGCTGCGGGGAACGGGCTGGGCCGTGGCGGGCGGGCTGCGGAAGACGCCGTTGCCGTCGAGGACGCGGGTCGGCGACAGGGTTTCCACGCGGGCATCCTCTCCCTGGGGCTCGGCCGGGCCGGTGCCGGCGAGGCCGACGATCTTTCTGAGCATCTCGACGAAGAGGCCCGACAGCGGCAGGTTCGACCATGTCGTGTCGGCGGTGACATGCATCATCGCGATCATGCCGTCGCCGCGCCGCTCGCCGGTGACGACGGGGGTGCCGTCCTCCAGTGCCGCCCAGGTCTTGCGCGAGAGGTCGGCCTCGGGCTCGGCCAGGATCTGACGGCTGACCCGTACGTCGTCGTTGACGGCTACGCCAAAGAACGGGCTCTCGCGGGTGAAGGAGGCGAGCTTGCGCGGCGTTTCCCAGGAAAGGCCACCGCCGAGCGTGCGGCCGCCCCGGCGCAGGCGAACCGGCGTGAGGTCGTCGGTGGCGGCAGCCAGGCGCGCGCCGGCAAAGCGCAGCAACACGCCGCCGCGCTGGATGAAGGCGTTGATCTTTCCGGCGGTGTCGGTGTCGAGCGCGCCGATATCGGCCAGCACCAGGACCGACAGGTTCTGCGCCAGCAATTCGCCGACCGGGTCGGTCGAGCCCGGACGCGGCTCGCGGATCTCGGCGAAGGGCGAAAGCGCGCGCGAGACATAATAGGTCGGCGAGAGCAGCGGCTGGGCCGTGTCGGTGGTCGCACCGGAGACGATGCCGACGCGGCGGCGCTTGGCCCGGTCGTCGAGCAGGGCGACGGCCGCCGCGCTGCGCTCGGCCACGATCTCCAACCGCGAGACCGCATTACGGACCTCGATCGGCAGTGTGAGCCGCGCGGTCGTCTGGAGTTCCGACCCGTTGAAGACGAACGGTGCGTCGCCGAGCGGCAGGCCCTTCAGGTCGAGCGCACGAACCTGGCCGCTCGCGGCCGCCGCCGTCGTCGGGCGCAGCACCTTGACGGCGAGCGCGCCGGCGAGGTTCTCGGGCGCCGACAAGGCGAGCTGGTCGATGGGGCCGGCATGGATAGAGAGGCGCCGCCCATCGGCCTCCTGTTTCAGGCGGGCGAGGAATGTCGAATCATCCGCTACGGACAATCCGTCCGCGACCCAGACGACCTCCGCATCCGGCGCCGCGCGCAGGAAGTTCTCGATGCGGGGCAGGTGGGCGGCGCGGTCAGGCGCGTGCGGCTGCAATGCGAAGGCGCGCAGCCGGTCGAGCGCCGCGCGCGGCTCCGAAAGCGCGATCTCGGCGGGGTTCTCGGCGAGGCCGACGATCGCGACCGGCCTGCCTTCGCGGGCGGCGGCGGCGACGCGCGATTCAGCGACCAGGAGCCGCTCCGGCCAGTCGGTCGCGGCACCGAAGCCGTTGTCCATGAGCAGCAGCATCGGGCCGCGCAATGGCCCTGCTTCGCGTGGCGGGTTCCAGACCGGGCCCGCGACGGCGAGGATCGCCAGTGCCGCGACGAGCATGCGCAGCGCCAGCAGCCACCAGGGCGTATGCGCCGGCATCTCGCGCTTGGCGACGAGGTCGGCCATGATCTTCAGCGGCGGAAAGTCGATCCGGCGCGGACGCGGCGGCGTCACACGCAGGATCAGCCACAGCGCCGGCAGCAGGGCGAGCGCTGCGAGCGCGAGCGGGGCGGAAAAGGCGAGGGGGAGCGAGCTCAGCACGGGCTATCTCCCCGTTCCGCGGGCGGCGGCGACGAGGCTGGCGATGCGCAGCACGCCCTCGCTCGCCGGCCTGTCGGTGCGGTGGAGCGTCAAGGTCCAGCCGGCCCTGCGGCAGGCCTCCCTGATGGCGTCGCGATGCGCTTCCAGCCGCTGGCGATACTCCTCACCCCAGGAGCCGGCATCGCCGACACGCAATGAAAGGCCGTCCTCGAGATCGAAAAGTTCGGCCTGGCCGGTGAAGGGAAAGGTTTCCTCGATCGGGTCGGCGATCAGCAGGACGTGCCCGCGTGCGCCTGATGACGACAGCGTGGCGATGCGCTTGGTGAGCGAGGCGGCCGGCGAAAGACCGTCGGTGATGATGATCGCATCTGCAAGGCGCGGCAGGGGCGCGTCCGGTGGCAGATCGGCTTCCGCGCCCTTCGTATCCGCCAGGATCGCTTGCGCCAGCGTCTCGACGATGCGCCGCGAGGCGAGCGCCCGCGTCAGGCCAAGATGGCCGACGCGCTCGCCGCCTTCGACCAGCGTCTCGGCCAGCGCGAAGCCCGCAACCAGCGCCCGATCGACCTTCGAGGTCAGCGCGAGCGATGAGGCGAAGCCCATCGAGGCGGAGCGGTCGATCCAGAGCCAGATGGCGTGAGAAGCCTCCCATTCACGTTCGCGCACGAAAAGATGGCCGTCGCGGGCCGAGCGGCGCCAGTCGATGCGCGAGGAGGATTCGCCGGTGACGAGCGGGCGATACTGCCAGAAGGTCTCGCCCGGCCCGGCACGCCGGCGGCCATGGATGCCGTGCACGCTGGCCGAGACCCGGCGCGCCTCCAGAATCAAGCGGGGCAAACGCGCCGCGAGATCGAGCGAGGCGGTGACGACCGGCTTGGCCGGCCGGCGTTCGGCGGGCCCGAGGACGCGCGTGCGCAGCATCAGCCTGGCTCCTCCTATCCCAGCCGTTCGACGAGCTTGCGAATGATGCCCTCGACGGTCTCGCCATCGGCACGGGCGGCGAAGGTGAGCGCGACGCGATGCTTCAGCACGGGGATGGCGAGGGCCACGACATCGTCGACGGACGGCGCGAGGCGACCTTCCACGAGGGCGCGGGCACGGCAGGCGAGCGTGAGCGACTGGCTCGCGCGCGGGCCGGGGCCCCAGGCGAGCTTGTCGGTGATCGACGCATCGCTGCCCTCGCCGGGGCGGGCGGAGCGGACGAGGTCGAGGATGGCATCGACGACGTTCTCGCCGACGGGGAGACGGCGCACCAGCCGCTGCGTCGACATCAAGGTCTCGGCGGTCATCGCCTGCACCGGCTTGTGCTCGGAGGCGCCGGTGGTTTCCGTCAGGATGCGGCGCTCGGCCTCGCGGTCCGGATAGTCGACGTCGATTTCGAGCAGAAAGCGGTCGAGCTGGGCCTCGGGCAGGGGGTATGTGCCCTCCTGCTCGATCGGGTTCTGCGTCGCCAGCACATGGAAGGGGGCGGGCAGGTCGTAGCGCTCGCCGCCGACCGTGACGTGGTGCTCCTGCATCGCCTGCAGCAGGGCGGACTGGGTGCGGGGGCTCGCGCGGTTGATCTCGTCGGCCATCAGCAGCTGGGCGAAGACGGGGCCCTTGATGAAGCGGAAATGGCGCTTGCCGTCGGCGGTCTCGTCGAGAACCTCGGAGCCGAGGATATCGGACGGCATCAGGTCGGGCGTGAACTGGACGCGCCGCGCGCTCATCCCGAGGACGGTGCCCATGGCTTCCACGAGCTTGGTCTTGGCGAGGCCGGGCACGCCGACCAGCAGGCCGTGGCCGCCTGCCAGTAGCGTGATCAGCGAGAGATCGACGACCTTTTGCTGGCCGAAGATGACCTGGCCGATTTCGGTGCGGGCCGCGCCGATGGCGCCCAGCGCCGCTTCCGCGGCCTCGACGATTCCGGTATCGAGGCTGATCGGCGGATTGGCTTCTGCCGCACGCACTTGCGCCACCATATCGATCTCCTTCACCCTCGGGGCTGCTTGCACAGCGACTTGCAACCTTGCAACGGCCTGGGCCGTTCAATGTGGACGGGGCGCCATGCCGGCTCAAGGGCCGAATGGCGCGGTGCACAGAACTCGGCTTCACGATTATGTGGAGTTCAAGGCAGAGACGATGATGCAACCAATATGCCGCATGCGGCGCGGACGGGCTTTTCGATGACCGAAACGGGCAACGCGATGGAGCGTCTGGTCGCGGCACTCCGAGGCGGCGGAACGCGCGGATTGCCGCCTGTCGAGCGCTGGAACCCCGATTTCTGCGGCCATATCGACATCAGGATCGCTCCTGACGGGACATGGTTCTACCTGGGGACGCCGATCGGCCGACCCGCTCTGGTCAAGCTTTTTTCCTCCGTGCTGCGGCGTGACGGCGACGATTACGTTCTCGTGACCCCGGTAGAAAAACTCGGGATCGTGGTCGAGGACGCTCCGTTCCAGGCTGTCGAGATGGCGGTCGAGGGCGAGGGGGAGGCCCGGTCCGTCGCGTTCCGGACGCATGTCGATGATCTCGTCGACGTGGGGCCTGGGCATGCGATTCGTTTCGAGAGAGAGGCCAGGGATGGGCTCAAGCCCTATGTGCATGTCCGCAGGGGCCTTTGGGCGCGCGTCACCCGCGCCCTGACCTATGACCTGCTGGCGCTGGGCGAGGTGCGCGACGTTGACGGCATCCCCATGTTCGGTGTCGCTGTGGCCGGCCATTTCTTTCCGGCCGTGCCGGCAAGCGAGATCGAAGGGCTGTGATGCGGGCACTGAATCTGACGGCCGACGAGTTCATCGATCTGGCGAAGCAGCGGTTGCGGCCCGAGCCACCTGCGCTCGGCGACGTGATTGCGCGGCCGCGCGGCGACCACGAGATGCAGCCCCAGCCGATGGCGCCGCCCGACGAGCAGGCAGCGGTCCCGGCGGCCGTGCTGATCCCGGTCGTGCCGCGTCCCGATGGCCCGACCGTACTGTTGACGCAGCGCGCGGCGGCATTGCGCAGTCATTCGGCGCAGGTGGCGTTTCCCGGCGGGCGGGTCGATGCCGTCGATGGTTCGCCGGTGGTCACGGCGCTGCGCGAGACGGAGGAGGAGATCGGGTTGTCGCGCGAGCGCGTCCGGACGCTGGGCTTCCTCGATGCCTATCTGACGGGGACGGGCTATCGCATCGTGCCGGTCGTGGCGCTGGTCGAGCCGCCGTTTGCGCTCACCTTGAATGCCCATGAGGTCGACGAGGCCTTCGAGGCGCCGCTGTCCTTCCTGCTCGACCCCGCCAATCACCTGCGCGAGGGCCGCGAATGGCAGGGGCTCTACCGCACCTACTATGCGATGCCGTTCGGGGATCGCTATATCTGGGGCGCAACCGCCGGCATGATCCGCAATCTCTATGAGCGGCTCGCTGGCTGAACCGACTGGACGACTAAGCCCATGCTCCGCGCGATCATCGAAGAGGTTCTTCTCTTCGTCCTGCCCTTCTGCGTTTTCGCAGGGTACCTCGTCGTCAAGCGCCGCAACCCGCTCGACGTCGAGCATTGGAGCCGGCATGTCTTCTGGCTGGCGATTGTCGGCCTCTCGCTGGCCATCGCGCTCGTCGCCTATGGCGGCTGGACCGCGCCGCGAAGCCAGGGCGCCTATGAGCCGCCGCATATGGAGAACGGCAAGCTGGTGCCCGGCCGCTTCAAATGAGGCAGGGGGAGCGCATCGCCGCCTTCCTGGCGCAGCCGACGCTCGCATCCGTCCTCGATGCGCTGAACGGGGAGGGCGAGGAAACCCGTGTCGTCGGCGGCGCGGTGCGGGATCTGCTGCTGGGCGAGCCTGTCGGCGATGTCGATCTGGCGACGACGGCCCTGCCGCAGGAGACGATCCGGCGCGGCAAGGCGGCCGGCTTCAAGGCTGTGCCGACCGGAATCGAGCACGGCACGGTGACGTTGGTCCGCGACGGCATCGGCTTCGAGGTGACAACGCTGCGCGAGGATGTCGAGACCCATGGCAGGCGGGCTACCGTCAAGTTCGGGCGCGATTTCGTCGCGGATGCGCTGCGGCGCGATTTCACGATCAATGCGCTCTCGCTCGGTCGCGACGGAGTCGTGCACGACCATTGCAACGGGCTTGCCGACCTCGAGCTGCGTCGTGTCCGCTTCATCGGCGATGCCGACAGCCGGATTCGCGAGGACTATCTGCGCATCCTGCGCTTCTTCCGCTTCCATGCCCGCTTTGGCGCAGGCGCGCTCGACCGGGACGGTCATGCCGCCTGCATCGCCGGGCGCGCTGGGCTGACCGGGCTATCGCGCGAGCGGGTGCGGGCCGAGTTCATGAAGCTGCTGGTCGCGCCGGGGGCGGTCCCCGTCGTCGCGGCCATGGCCGGGGCCGGGCTGCTGATGCCGGTGCTCGGCGGCGTGCCGTATGTCGCGCGGTTCGCCGCAGTCGCTGCGGACAGCGATGGCGGGCAGGTCTATCCGGCATTTCGGCTGGCTGCGCTCGCCGTCATGGTGCGCGAGGATGCGCTGCGGCTGAGGGAGGTTCTGCGGCTGTCGAACGAGGAGTTCGACAGGATCGAGCGGATTGCCGGGGCGCTGGAAGGGATTGCAGGGCACGCCGCGCCGCCAAGCACCGCATCGCTGCGCCATTCGGCTCTCCGCCTCGGCAACGACGCCGTGGCGGCCGGGCTGGTACTGTTGGCCGCATCCGCCGACGAGGTCGGGCAGGGGCGGGCCCAGGCGATGATTGCCGCACTGGGCCGCACGCCGCCCTTCCTGCCGAGCGGGCGGGACGTCATCGCACTCGGCGTACCGGCCGGGCCCCTGGTCGGGCGTGTGCTGGATGCGGCGCGGCGGGACTGGATCGAGGCGGATGTGCCGGTGGAGCGCGCCGCGCAGATGGCCTTCGTGGCGCGTGCAGTCGCGACGCTGCCGGCCGCGCCATAGGGCCTACGGCCACCTCACCGTCGGCGGCATCGAGGACAGGATCGAGTCGACGTTTCCCCCGGTCCTCAGGCCGAAGATCGTGCCGCGGTCGTAGAGCAGGTTGAACTCGACATAGCGGCCGCGTCGGACCTGCTGTTCGTGGCGCTCGGCCTCGCTCCAGGGCTTGCCCATATTGGCTCGCAGGATCGGCGGATAGGCTTTCAGTAAAGCTTCGCCGACGGCCTGGGTGAAGGCGAAGTCGCCCTCCGGATCGCCCGACCAGATGTAGTCGTAGAAGATGCCGCCGATGCCGCGCGGCTCGTTGCGGTGCTTCAGGAAGAAGTACTCGTCGCACCAGGTCTTGAAGCGGTCGTAGTCGGCGATCGGCGCGCAGCGTTCGCAGGGCTCGCGCATCGCGGCATGGAAGGCGACGGCGTCGGGGTCGTCCTGGCTGCGCCTTGCGTTCAGCACGGGCGTCAGGTCGGCGCCGCCACCGAACCAGGGCTTCGTCGTGATGACGAAGCGCGTGTTCATGTGCACCGTCGGCGCGTGCGGGTTCCAGGGATGGGCGATCAGCGAGATGCCGGTGGCGTGGAAGCGCGGATCCTCGGCGGCGCCCGGGATCTGGCCGGCGAATTCGGGCAGGAAGGTGCCGTGGACGGTCGAGGCATGGACGCCGACCTTCTCGAAGACGCGGCCACGCATGATCGACATGACGCCGCCGCCGCCGGCTGCGCCGTCATGGTTGGTACGCTGCCAGGGCGTGCGCTCGAAGCGACCCGGCGCATCGCTTTCGGGCGGAAACGGCCCGGTCGCCTCGTCCTCGATGGCTTCGAAGGCGGCGCAGATCTGGTCGCGCAAGGTCTCGAACCAGGCCTGGGCGCGCGGCTTCATCGCGGCTACGGCGGCGGGGTCGGCGGGGGGCGTTTCGGCCCGGTTGGGCTGGCTCATGGTTCTGTTCCGTCGCGGGGCGGATAGCCGCCCGTCTGCCTCAAGGCCTCGCCCAATACCATCGCAGCCGCGAGTGCGACATTGAGAGAGCGCAAGCCGGCCTGCATGGGAATGTGGACGCTGGCATCCGCGGCGGCATGGACCTCCGGCGCAACGCCCGCCGATTCGCGGCCGACCATGACGATGTCCGCGGCTGAGAAGGCGAAATCGAAATGGCGCGCCGCGCCGTCGGTCTCGGCCAGGATCAGGCGGCGGCCGGCCGCGCGTCGCCAGGCCTCGAAGGTGGTGAAGGAATCATGGCGCGTGACAGTGGCGCGCTCGAGATAGTCCATGCCAGAGCGGCGGAAATGCCGGTCCGAGACGTCGAAGGCGGCCGGCTCGACGATGTCCACCGCGATGCCGAGACAGGCCGCCATGCGGATCATGGTGCCGGCGTTCTGCGGGATGTCGGGCTGGTAGAGGGCAAGACGCAACATGGTTGCTGTCATGGGATGACGGCCCGACATGCGTCAAGCAGGCTGGCCTTCGCGGGTGAAGCGCCCCATATCACGTCAAGTTTTCGTCGCCATGCCGGTCCAGAGGAGGGCGGACATGTTCACCGCCCTGTTCCGCTGGCTTGAGAGCCGGATCGACGTCTTCGCGCCTTTCGACGAGCGCGAAACCCCGCCACGCGGCGTCTGGCGCTTCATGTGGCACCACATCAAGGGCGTGAAGGGCTGGATGGCCCTGATCATGCTGACCGGGCTCGGCTTCAGCGGCATCGAGGCGGCGATGTATCTGATGGTCGGCTGGTTCGTCGACCTGCTCTCGACCCAGTCGCCGGAGACGATCTTCCGCGATCATGGCTGGGTGCTGGCGGGGGCGGCCTTCCTGCTCGTCGTGGTCCGGCCACTGATCTATTTCGCCAACCACGCGATCGTCGACCAGGTCGTGGTGCCACAGATCACCAACCAGATCCGCTGGCGCAACCATGTCTACACGCTGGGCCACGCGCTCGGATATTTCCAGAACGACTTCGCCGGCCGGCTGTCCTCGCGCGTCCTCCAGGCTGGCCAGTCGATCCGCGGCGCGACGATCGAGGTCATCGACGACCTCTGGTACGCGCTGATCTTCGCCTCGGTCGCGCTCGGCTTCTTCGGCTCGACCTCGCTCTGGCTGGCGCTGCCCGTTCTGGTTTGGCTCGCGGCCTATGTCGTCCTGCTGATCTATTTCGTGCCGCGCGCCAAGAAGCGCTCGGAGGCGAATTCGCTCGGGCGTTCCTCGACGACCGGGCGAATCGTCGATGCCTACACCAACATCCTGACGGTCAAGCTCTTCGCCCGTGCCGATGCCGAGCGTTCGGCCGTGCGCGACTCTCTGACGCGCTGGAACGCCTCCTTCCTGCACCTGTCGCGGCTGATCACCGGCGTCAGCGTCATCCTGCAGACGATGAACAGCCTGCTCGTCGTGGCCACGGCCTGGCTATGCCTCTGGCTCTGGAGCCAGGGCGCGATGACGCCGGGCGCGGTCGCGGCCTCGATCGGGCTGGTCCTTCGCCTCGTGCAGATGTCGACTTGGCTGATCCATCTCGTCCGCGGTGTCTTCGAGAACATCGGCTCGGTTCAGGAGAGCATGGAGACGATCGCCAAGCCGCATGACCTGACCGATGCGCCCGATGCAGTCCCGCTCGTGGTCGACCAGGGCGGCATCCGCTTCGACAAGGTCCGGTTCAATTACGGCAAGTGCGACGGGCTTTTCGAGGGGCTCGATCTCGAGATCAGGCCCGGCGAGAAGATCGGCCTCGTGGGTCCGTCGGGGGCCGGCAAATCGACGCTGGTGAACCTGTTGCTGCGGCTCTATCCACTCGAGGGCGGGCGCATCCTGATCGACGGGCAGGACATTGCCCATGTCACGCAGGATAGCCTGCGCGCGCAGATCGGCATGGTGACGCAGGACAATTCGCTGCTGCACCGCTCGATCGGCGACAACATCGCCTATGGCCGGATGGGGTCCACACCGGCCGAGATCGCGGAGGCGGCGCGGCAGGCCTCGGCGCACGACTTCGTCCAGGGGCTGAGCGACCAGGAGGGTCGCCAGGGCTTCGATTCGCGCGTCGGCGAGCGCGGCGTGAAGCTCTCGGGCGGCCAGCGCCAGCGCATCGCAATCGCCCGCGTGCTGCTTAAGGACGCGCCGATCCTGATCCTGGACGAGGCGACCTCGGCACTCGATTCGGAGGTCGAGGCGGCGATCCAGGAGCAGCTCACGGCGCTGATGCAGGGCAAGACGGTGATCGCGATCGCGCACCGGCTGTCCACCATCGCCGCGCTCGACCGGCTGATCGTGCTCGACAGGGGCCGTATCGTCGATGTCGGCAGCCATTCCGAACTGGTGGAGCGGGGTGGTCTCTACGCGCGTCTCTGGTCGCGCCAGTCCGGCGGTTTCCTGGCCGCGGCGGACCCGGAGAAGCTCTCCGCCTGAGCCTTGTCCACGGATGGTGCGCCATGCGCGCGCATGCCCCGCGGAACAGTAGACTTCGTCCAATCTGCATGCCAAAGAGCGCGGCAGTGACGTGCCGCCGCATTGCGGCCGTGACGGCGCGCCCCTAAGAGGGCGCCAGACCGAAATTTCGAGTTGTTCCAAAGCTCGACTGACGTGCAGAGGATTGGATCGTGGCGAACGCGACCGATACGAAATCGACCGAAACCACCCGCCGCGATTTCCTCATGCTGGCGACCGGCGCCGCAGGCGCCGTCGGCCTCGGCGCCGTCGTCGTGCCGCTGGTGAGCCAGCTTGCGCCCGACGCGCAGACGGTTGCCGCCGGCGCGCCGATCGATGTCGATCTCGCCCCCATCGCGGAAGGGCAGGCGATCAAGCTGTTCTGGCGCGGCAAGCTGATCTTCGTGCGTCATCGCACGAAAAAGGAGATCGACGAGGCCCGCGCGGTCGATGTCGCGACGCTGCCCGATCCGCAGCCCGACCAGGCCCGCGTCAAGGAAGGCCACGCGCAGTTCCTCGTGGTCTATGGCAACTGCACCCATCTCGGCTGCGTGCCGCTCGGCAACTCCCCCGGCGATCCGAAGGGTGATTTCGACGGCTGGTTCTGCCCCTGCCACGGTTCGCACTACGATTCGTCCGGCCGTATCCGCAAGGGGCCGGCGCCGCTCAACCTGCCGGTGCCGCCCTACGCGTTCAGCGCCGACACCAAGATCCGGATCGGCTGAGCAATGCGCTCGACACGTTCCCGCCTGGAAGAGACAGCCCCGAGGCATTCCGCATGAGTGGTCACAGTTCCTACGTCCCGAAGACCGGCTTCGAGCGCTGGCTCGATGCGCGCCTGCCGATCATCCGCCTCGCGCATGATTCGGCGGTGTCCTATCCGGTCCCGCGCAACCTGAACTACTTCTGGACCTTCGGCGGCATCCTGATGTTCATGCTGGTCGCGCAGATCGTGACCGGCGTCATCCTGGTGATGCACTACACCCCGCATGCGACGATGGCGTTCAACTCCGTCGAGCACATCATGCGCGACGTGAACTATGGCTGGCTGCTGCGCTACCTGCATTCCAACGGCGCCTCGATGTTCTTCGTCGCCGTCTATGTCCACATCTTCCGCGGCCTCTATTACGGCTCCTACAAAGCGCCCCGCGAGGTGCTCTGGATCCTCGGCGTGGTGATCTTCCTGCTGATGATGGCCACCGCCTTCATGGGCTACGTGCTGCCTTGGGGCCAGATGTCGTTCTGGGGCGCGACCGTCATCACCAACCTGTTCTCGGCCCTGCCGGTGGTCGGCGAGACGATCGTGACCTTCCTGTGGGGCGGCTTCTCGGTCGACAATCCGACGCTGAACCGCTTCTTCTCGCTGCACTACCTGCTGCCGTTCATGATCTTCGGCGTGGTCATCCTCCATGTCTGGGCGCTGCACCATGTCGGCCAGAACAACCCGACCGGCGTCGAGGTGAAGAACGTCGCGAAGGACACCGTGCCGTTCACCCCCTATGCGACCATCAAGGACGTGTTCGGGATGGTCTGCTTCATCTTCGTGTTCGCCTATTTCGTGTTCTACCAGCCCAACTTCATGGGGCACGCGGACAACTACATCCCGGCCAACCCGGCCGTGACCCCGTCGCATATCGTTCCGGAATGGTACTTCCTGCCGTTCTACGCGATCCTGCGCGCCATCCCCGACAAGCTCGGCGGCGTGCTGGCCATGGGCGGCGCCATCGTGGTGCTGGCCTTCCTGCCCTGGATCGACACCTCCAAGGTCAAGTCGATGAGCTATCGCCCGATCGGCCGCCAGCTCTTCTGGGCCTTCGTCGTGGTCTGCATCGGCCTGGGCTGGCTCGGCGCGATGCCGGCCGAGGGTGGCTACGTGATCGCCTCGCGGATCTTCACCGCGCTGTATTTCGGCTTCTTCGTGGCGCTCTTCGTCGTCGGACTGTTCGAACGGCCGAAGGCGCTGCCGAGTTCGATCGCCGATTCCGTGCTCGGTTCGCTGCAGGGCGGCTCGGGCGTGCGGATGGCAACCGCCACCGCTGCCGAACCCAACGCCAAGGGCTGAGACGAACCATGAGCAAGATTTCGCTCCGCTCGGCCGCCTTCGGCCTCCTGCTTGCGGCCCTGCCGCTGACCGCCCAGGCGGCCGGTGAGCGCGTCATCCCGCCGTCGCTGAGCTGGTCCTTCTCCGGGCCGTTCGGCACCTTCGACCGGGCCCAGCTCCAGCGCGGCTACAAGGTCTTCAAGGAAGTCTGCGCGAGCTGCCATGCGGCGTCGCTGCTGCGCTTCCGCAACCTGTCGCAGCCCGGCGGGCCCGAGTTCTCGCCGAGCCAGGTCACGGCGCTGGCCGCGACCTTCCAGGTCAAGGACGGCCCCAACGAGCAGGGCGAGATGTTCGAGCGGCCCGGCCGCGCGGCAGACCCCTTTCCGTCGCCGTTCCCGAACGAGCAGGCTGCGCGCGCCGCCAATGGCGGGGCTTTCCCGGTCGATCTTTCGGTGATCGCCAAGGCGCGTACCTATGAGCGCGGCTTCCCGCGCTTCGTCTTCGACATCTTCACGCAGTATCAGGAGCAGGGGCCGGACTACCTTGCTGCGCTTCTCGCCGGCTACAAGGATCCGCCGCCCGAGGGCACGCCGCCCTTGCTGCCGGGCCAGTACTACAACACCTACATGCCCGGCCATCTGATCGCGATGCCGAAGCCGCTCAGCGATGGGCAGGTCGAGTATCCGAAGGGTCCCGACGGTCAGCCGCAGGTGCCGGAGACCGTGGCGCAGTACGCCAAGGACGTGACGGCCTTCCTCGTCTGGGCCGCCGAACCGCATCTCGAACAGCGCAAGCGCATCGGCCTGCAGGTCATGCTCTTCCTGCTGATCTTCGGCAGCCTGCTGTACTACACCAAGAAGAAGGTCTGGTCGCGCCTGCCCGACGGCTCGCCGCTGCACCACTGATTAGATACGGTATCAGGAGAGGGCCCCGGAGACGGGGCCTTTTTCGTTTGAGAGGGCTGTTGCGCTCGCCGCCGCGACCGTTTGATAAGGCCGTCACAGAAGCCTGCTTCCGTCGCGCATTTGACTGGGGAATCACGCATGAGCGAAGCCGTTCTCGGAATCATCGGCGGATCGGGCATCTACGACCTGCCGGGGCTGACGGATCTGCATGAGGAACGCATCGAGAGCCCCTGGGGCGAGCCGTCCGACGTGCTGCGGATCGGCTGGATAGGCAGGACGAAGATCGTCTTCCTGCCGCGCCATGGCCGGGGCCATGCGATCCCGCCCTCGGAGATCAACTACCGCGCCAATATCGACGCGATGAAGCGCGCTGGCGTCACCGATCTCGTCTCGCTCTCGGCCTGCGGCTCCTACAAGGCCGAGCTCTATCCCGGGCTGTTCGTGCTGGTCGACCAGTTCGTCGATCGCACCAGCGGGCGGCAGAGTTCGTTCTTCGGCAAGGGCTGCGTCGCGCATGTCTCGCTCGCCCATCCTGTCGGGCCTGCCCTCCAGGCGCGCATTGCTGACGCCGCCACCGCCGAGGGCCTGACCTTCGTGCAGGGCGGGACGCTGGTGACGATGGAGGGCCCGCAGTTCTCGACCCTTGCCGAATCCCTGACCTACAAGGGGTTGGGCTACGACCTGATCGGGATGACGGCGATGCCCGAAGCCAAGCTCGCTCGCGAGGCCGAGATCACTTACGCGACCGTCGCGATGGTCACCGATTTCGACTGCTGGCATGAGGAGCATGGGCCGGTCGATGTCGCCGCCGTGGTCAAGGTGCTGCATGAGAACGCCGACAAGGCGAAGCGGCTGGTCGCGCGGCTGGCGGCCGATTTTCCGACCGGGCGCGTGCCCTGTCCGGCCGGCTCCCACAATGCGCTCGACAATGCCATCATCACGGCGCCCGATTTCCGTGACCCCACGCTGCTCGCCAAGCTCGACGCCGTGGCGGGGCGGGTGCTGAAGCCGGTCTGAACAGCGCGGAACCGGCGTGGTCATTCCCCGTTCAGCCGTCATGGGGTTCTCTCCCGGCCTGTGGTGTCACGGAAAGGAAACCGCGCCATGAGGTTCACCATGATGAGGCTCACCATGACCGCAACTCTGCTCGCAGGCCTCGCGGCCGCGCCTGCGCTCGCCGGGAACACGTCGTCGAATTCGAGCTCAAATTCGTCGAACGGCATCCATACGCGCGTCGATACGGTGATCACCGACGATGATCGCGGGCGCCGCAGCTATTACGAGCGGCGCATCTATCGCGATGAGCGCGCGCCGCGTGAGCGCCGCCGCTCCAGGGGCTGGTAGAAGAGCGAGGCTGGGGACGGTTCCCTTTGGCAGGTGGCATGCGCTAAGGAGGCGTGTCGTCTCAGCGAGCCCAAGCGCATGGATCGAAACAGCCTTCTCGACCTGAAGAATTCCATTCGCTCGATTCCGGACTATCCCAAGCCCGGCATCGTCTTCCGCGACATCACCACGCTGCTCGGCGATGCGCGTGCCTTCCGCCGCGCCGTGGACGAACTGGTGCAGCCCTTCGCGGGGCTGAAGATCGCCAAGATCGCCGGCATCGAGGCGCGCGGCTTCATCCTGGGCGGAGCGGTGGCGCACCAGCTCTCGGCCGGTTTCGTGCCCGTCCGCAAGAAGGGCAAGCTGCCGCGTGAGACGGTCAGCGTGACCTACTCGCTGGAATACGGCACCGACGAGATCGAGATTCACAAGGATGCCGTGTCACCGGGCGAGCGCGTCCTGCTGGTCGATGACCTGATCGCGACCGGCGGCACGGCAGAAGGCGCGGTCAACCTTCTCTCGCGGCTGGGCGCCGAGGTTGTCGCGGCCTGTTTTATCGTCGACCTGCCGGATCTGGGCGGTGCCGACAGGATCAGGCGCCTCGGCCTGCCTGTGCGCACGCTGGTCTCCTTCCCCGGGCATTGAGGGCGGGTGCGGACATGAAGATCCACGGTCAGGCTTATCGCACGATCTGGCTGGCACAGGATGGCTGGCGCGTTTGCGTCATCGACCAGACCCGTCTGCCGTTCCGCTTCGAGACCGTGACGCTGTCCTCGTCGGAGGCGGCGGCCGAGGCTATCCGCAGCATGATCGTGCGCGGCGCGCCGCTGATCGGTGCGACGGCGGCCTATGGCATGGCGCTCGCGATGCGCGCCGAACCTTCCGACGCTTCATTGGAAGCGGCGCTTGCCCTGCTTGGCGCGACGCGGCCGACGGCGGTCAACCTGCACTGGGCGCTGGCCCGAATGCGGGCGACTCTCGCGCCGCTATCGCCCGGGGAGCGCAGCGATGCCGGCTATGCGGAAGCCGCGGCGATCTGCGACGAGGATGTCGCGCTGTGCCGGGCCATCGGCGAGCATGGACTCGGGTTGATCCGGGGCATCGCGTCGGAGCGTCCGGCGGGGAAAGCCATCAACATCCTGACGCATTGCAACGCCGGGTGGCTCGCTACCGTCGACTGGGGCACGGCGCTGGCGCCGATCTATCTCGCCCATGATGCGGGCATCCCGGTCCATGTCTGGGTCGACGAGACACGGCCGCGCAATCAGGGCGCGGCATTGACCGCCTATGAGCTTGGTGCGCATGGCGTGCCGCACACCGTGATCGCCGACAATGCCGGTGGGCATCTGATACAGCATGGCGAGGTCGACATGGTGATCGTCGGCACCGACCGGACGACAGCGACCGGCGATGTCGCCAACAAGATCGGGACGTACCTCAAGGCGCTCGCGGCGCATGACAACGGCGTGCCCTTCTATGTCGCGCTGCCGTCGCCGACGATCGACTGGAGCCTCTCGGACGGCCTGCGCGATATCCCGATCGAGGAACGCTCGGCGCGCGAGGTCACGCATCTGACCGGGGTGGGCGAGGATGGCGAGGTCCGTGCCTTCCGCGTCGTCGCGCCCGGCAGCAATGCGGCAAACCCGGCCTTCGACGTGACGCCGGCGCGGCTCGTCACCGGGCTGATCACCGAGCGCGGCGTCGCTTCGGCGAGCGCGGAGGGACTGGCTCGGCTGTTTCCCGAACGGGCGAGCGGAGTTGCAGGGTGAACGAGGCAGGACGATGAAGACGGATGAACTGGGGGCCGGGATCGTCGCTGTCGCGCAGGCGATCGACAAGGCGGGCTTCTGTCCCTCGAAATCCGGCAATGTCTCGGCACGGACGGAAAGCGGCTTCCTGATCACGCCGTCGGGGCTGCCTTATGCGCAGACGACGCCCGACGACCTGATCGAGTTGTCGCTCGACGGCGCCGTGCTGTCAGGCACCCGCAAGCCGTCCTCGGAATGGCCCTTCCATGTAGCGATCTACAAGGCGAGGCCGGAGGCGAAGGCGATCGTCCATACGCACTCGCCGCGCGCTACCGCACTGTCCTCGACGCGGCGCGGGATTCCTGCCTTCCATTACATGATCGCGCTCTGCGGCGGCGCCGATGTGCGCTGCGCCGACTACGCCACCTTCGGCACGCCGGAACTGGCCGAGAATGCCGTGCGGGCGCTGGAGGGGCGCAAGGCGGTGCTGCTCGCCAATCACGGCGTGATCGCGCTCGGCGGCTCGCTCGCTGGGGCGCACCAGATCGTCGCCGAGGTGGAGAACCTCGCCGGGCAGTATCTCGACATCCTCGCCGCGGGGCTGGAGCCGGTCATTCTTGACGAGGCGGAGATGGCGCGGGTCAGCGCGAAGTTCGCCGGTTACGGCAAGGTCGGCTGAACCCGACGCCACCGGCGCTTCGATGAGTCTTACCGCTTGTTA
>JAESFK010000504.1_pt1 | contig 18963 bp, 18 predicted proteins | sample 9269391 | NCBI WGS metagenome assembly JAESFK01 (sample SAMN14506231, study PRJNA617097) | algae metagenome | isolation source: Drouetiella hepatica UHER 2000/2452 and co-occurring heterotrophs from... | place: Slovakia: Slovak Paradise National Park, Hrabusice, Kosice Region | collected 2000-01-01
ATCGACAAATAGCCGGCAAATTGTGGAGAGAAGGTCTCTCCACTCCGCCTCGCTGCGCTCGGCTCCGGTCGAGACGACGGGCCCCCCCCCTTTTATTAAAGCCCCGCCAGCGGGAAGCCCTTGCCCTTGCCGTTCTGGGGACGGCGCTTCTCGATCGTGGCGCGAGCTTCGGCAGCACGACCCGCTTTCACCATCGCCGACGTCACCAGATATTCGAGCAGGTCGCGTTGGGCGCGGCTGCCGCCCAGGCGCTCGTGCGTGGCGAGCAGGGGCTCGATCTCGCCGATCGCGCGCGTCCAGTCGCCCTGCGCATAGGCCTCGAAGCCGCGCGCCATCGGCGGCAGCAGGTCGGCCGTGGCGCCCCTGGGGCTCTCGATGAACTTCGCGAGCGCCGCGCCGTCGCCGGCCATCGCGTAGGCCAGCACCGTGTGCATGTCGACGAAGCCGAGGCCCGAGCGTCCGAACCATTTGGTGCTGTAGTCGGCGAGTTCGCGCCACCGCTCGGCATGCCTCGGTTCGCCCGCCATTTCGGCTCGCGCGAGGAAGGCTGCGCAGTCGGTCGCGACGTTGATCTGCGGTCCCCAGGTCACGGCGGGGCTGAGCGCCTCGTCGTAGATGCGCCACGCCTGTTCCATCCGCCCGGTCTCCATCGACCACAAAGCGAGGTGCCAGCTGTTGTGGACATGCATGAGGCCGTCGCGCGAATAGTCCTTCATCCACTCGGTCAGGAAGGCGAGACCGGCCTCACGCTCGCCCATCTCGTAGAACAGGTGACCGCGGATATGCGCGGCATGAGCGCTCTTGGGAAAGGCCTTTAGCGCGGCGTCGATGTTGCGCTGGCCCTCGTCGAGCTTCTGCAGCTCGATCTGCGCGAAGGCGAGCTGCGTGCGGTACCACCAGTCGTCGCCATAATGCTTCTCGAAGGGTTCGAGCAGCGCCAGCTGGTCGACCTCGCGGCCGGACTTGCCGGAGAAGCCGATCAGGCCGAACACGCTGGTCGCCGGCGCGAGCGCCATGGCGTCGCGCGGCCACTCCTTCATGTGCACGGGGATCGCCTCGAGCGCGGCGGCGCCCTGGCCGGTCAGGATCTTCTCGAAGAGGGCGATCTGGCTCTGCTCGCGCGGGGATGCGCTGGCGGCCAGCTCCTTCGCGCGCGCCAGCGGCGCCTTGGCCTCGTGGCCGCGTCCCAGCAGCTGCTTGGCGCGGGCGAGCGAGATGTGGCCCAGCGCGAAGTTCTCGTCGGCCTCGACGGCCTTCTGGAAGGCCGTGTCCATGCCGGGCGTCGCGGCCATCAGGCTCTCGACGCCTGCCAGATAGGCGTCGCGCGCCGCGACCGATTGCGTGCCGAGTTCGTTGCCGTAGCGATCCTGCAGGCTGCTCATGATTTCTCCTTGCCCGCCGTGGGATCCCACATCGGCGAGGCCATGGTCTCGGTGAAATTCTTGAACATCAGGTTGAACGAGATGCTGATGCGGTCGCTCTCGCCGTCATTGGCCGGCACCGTGTGCTTCAGCCAGGCGGGGAAGATCACCATGCGGCCTTCCTTGCTCGGCGCATTGGCGCCGTTGGCGGTGAGGCGGGTGTACTGGCGCGGCTTGGGCATGATCATCGAGGCCTGGCCGCGGGGATCCTGGAACAGGATCTGCGAACCGCCGGGCGGGATCGACACGTAATAGACGCCGCTCAGGTAGTTGTTCGGATGATGGTGCATCGGATGGTAGGCGCCGGGCGGATTGACGTTCGCCCAGCAGCCGGTGATCGCCATCGGATACTGGTCGACCTGCAGGAAGCGGGCGACGCCGCGGCCCGCCGTCTCGACAAGTTTGGCGAACTCCGCGAAGGCCGGTCGCGTGTGCAGGTCCTGCGGCGTCTGCCAGTTGCTGCCGGCCGGCACCTTCGCTCGCGGCGCGATCAACCGTTCGATCTCGGCCTTGAGTTTCGCATTGAGGCTCGCCGCCGCGACCGGCTGGAGGTCCACGATCCACAACGGGGTCGGGAAGATCTCCTGCACTTCCTGCTTCTCGATCATGGCTGAAAGTATATCCCGCGATTGCCCGATTGTCCGTTAGGTGGTCCAATCCGCCGCATAAGCAGAGCGAGGAGGAAGCCCGGTGACGCTGTCGATCCATGCCGTGACGCCCGACTTCGTGGCCGAAGTCGGCGATGTCGCCCTGAACAAGGTCTCGCCCGAAGACCTGGCCGCGATCCGCGCAGCTTTCACCAAGTATGCGGTTCTGGTCTTTCCCGACCAGGAATTCGACGACGACGGCCAGCTCGATTTCGCGCGCCATTTCGGCCCGCTCGAGACGACCGTCTTCATGGCGCGCAAGGGCCATAACCTGCGGCTGCACCAGAATCTGGCCGATGTCGGCAATCTCGACGCCGAGAACCGCATCCTGGAGACCAACAACCGCCAGCGTCTCTACAATCTTGGCAACCGGCTGTGGCACACCGACTCGTCGTTCAAGCGCCTTCCGGCCTACTGCTCGATGCTGCATGCCCGCTCGATCCCGCCGATCGGCGGCCAGACCGAGTTCGCCGACATGCGCGCGGCCTACGATGCACTGCCGCACTCGACGAAGGAGCGAATCGCGGGCCTCGTCGCCGAGCATTCGATCATGACCTCGCGCGCCAAGCTCGGCTTCAAGGATTTCGACGAGAGCGAGCGCGAGGCTTTCGCGCCGGTGCCACAGGTGCTGGTACGCCGGCTGCCGGACTCCGGCCGCATGAGCCTCTATATCGCCAGCCATGCCGGCGCGATCCGCGGCATGGCCGACGACGAGGCGCGCCAGCTCCTCGATGAATTGACCGCGCATGCGACGCAGCGCCAGTTCGTGCACTCGCACCGCTGGCGAGAGAAGGACCTGGTGATCTGGGACGATCGCTGCACCATGCATCGCGGCATGGAGTTCGACGACCAGCGCTACAAGCGTGACATGCGCCGCGCCACCGTCTCCGACGTCGCCCCGACCTGCGAGCAGATGGGCCTCTCCGTCGCGGCGGAGTAGGTGCGTCGCGATGAGTGGGAGAACCGTGAGGCGCTCTCACTACGTCCACCCGAAGATGAAAGACGCGGCCACCCACATCGTCGCAAGGGTGATAGGCACCGGGATGACCGCGAGCCAGGGAAAGCGCGTCTTCTGCCATAGATGCAGCGCGCCGTAGGCGATACCCGGCAGGAGAATCCAGAGAACGCCATAGGTCACGAGAAGCCGAAGAGCCAGGGTCGAGGGCGGTGAGGCCACGCTACTGAGCATCACGATCATGAACACTGGCCCCGTTGCGGCCCCGGAAACGATGATGCTGGCGAAGAAGCCCGCCGAGAAGATCCAAGTCCCCCACTTCTGCGTCCTGGCGTTCACGTCTGGCCCTGGGCGGTCACTGGCAGGGATACTACCTCTTCGTGAATCGATTGCATTCCTTGGTCACACTCAATAGGCAGCCGACAGCACCGAGCTCGGGGCACCTTTGACCGCCAGGACCATCGAGTGGCCGCCGCTATGCGCTTAACGCAACGATGTGCGTCGCATGATCGTCCGCCGCCATGGCGGATGGCCATGGCTGTTCTCTTCCATCGCCTGCATGCGGAAGGCGTGTAGCCACTCTCCGCGCGGCATCTCCTCGAAGCCGCGGCGCGCGTAGTAGGGCGCGTTCCACGGGACATCGCGATAGGTCGAGAGGTGGAGCGTGCGATGGCCTAGGCTGCGGGCGGCTGTCGCGGTTTGTTCGATCAATGCACTGCCGAAGCCGTACCCTTGCCAGCGTTGAAGCACCGAGAGCTGATCGAGCCAGGCCGTGCCGCCGGGGAACTTCATCAAGGCGAAGCCCACGGGCCGGTTGAGTGGCGAAACGGCGATCCAGAGCCGGCCCTCGCGGCGGCCGGCCTCCAGCGAGGCGAGGCTGGCGGGCGGCATCTCGACCACTTGGCCGAGGCCGACGCGGCGATAACGCAGGTCGGCCTCGTTTTCGATCTGCGGCAGCAGCTTGATTTCGTGCGGGTGCGGGCGGCGAATCATGGCAGGGGATTGGTTAGGCTGGCTGAAAGCCCGGAGGAAGCACCCATGACCATCGACATCGAACCGCTCAGGAAGGAAATCGGCCGCAGGATCGAGGACGAGGACGTCGTGACGCAAGCGCCGCTGAAGGCGATGATCGCCACCTTCGACCGCGACGACAAGGTGCCGGAAGAGGGCGAGGCGATCTCGCCGGGCTGGCATCTCTGCTTCCTGCATTCCTATGCGCGCCGCAACGTGCTGGCCGAGGACGGGCTGCCGACCGAGGGCGGCGTGCTGCCCAAGATCCCGCTGCCGCGCCGCATGTATGCCGGCTCGACCTTCACCTTCGAGGGCGAGATCCGCGTCGGCGACCGGCTGCGCCGCGAGACCGAGTTCTCCGATGTGCAACTCCGGGGCGGTGCCACCGGCAGCCTGATCGTCACCAGCCAGACGCGGCGCATCTTCACGCCGCGCGGCCTCGCCGTTACCGAAGTCGCCAACACGGTGTTCCGTGAAGAGGTAAAGGCCGGCGAGAAGAGCGGCGTGCCGGTGCGCGAGGCAGCCCCCGCCGACGTGCCGTGGCGGCGCACGATCAAGGTCGATCCGGTGATGCTGTTCCGCTACTCCGCCATCACCTTCAATCCGCACCGCATCCATTACGACCGGACCTACTGCATCGAGACGGAAGGCTATCCCGGCCTGGTCGTGCACGGACCCTTCGCCCAGCAATGCCTGTTCGACCTGCTGCGCGATTCCAATCCGGGACGGCCGATCAAGAGCTTCGCCATCCGCGCCCGCGCGCCCCTGTTCGACACCGCGCCGTTCGACGCCATCGGCCGGCCGACCTCGGACGGGAAAGGCGCGGAGCTCTGGACGGTGACGCCGAAGGGCACGATCGCGGCGCAGGCGACGGCGACCTTCGCCTAGACTCTGTCCGAATGGAATCGTGATCCAACTATTACCTCATGCTGAGGAGGCTGCGGAGCAGCCGTCTCGAAGCATGGGCTACAGACACCACGCTCTTTGCCCATCCTTCGAGACGCGCGCGGCGCGCGCTCCTCAGGATGAGGTATGTGGGGGCTGACTTTGGGTCAGAAAGACTCCGGGTTGCGGATGCAAGCACCGCCCCTGCCGCGGTTCCTGATCCCCCGGCTGCCGTTCTTCTACGGTTGGGTGGTGCTGGGCTGCATCTGCCTCGCGGGCTTCGCGCGGCAGGGACCGGCGGTGGCCGTGCTCTCGATCTTCGTCGTGCCGATGACCGAGGCGTTCGGCTGGTCGCGCACGGAGATGTCGGGCGCGGTGTCGCTGGGCGGCCTGCTGGCGGCGATCCTCTCGCCGCTGATCGGGCCGTTCGTCGATCGCCGTGGCGCGCGCCTCGTGCTCTGCCTCGCGGTGGCGGGCACGGGCATCGCCTGCATGGCGCTGTCGCTCATACAATCGTTGCTGTTGTTCTACGTGCTGTTCTGCTTCGCGCGCATGATCTGGGCCGGGCCGTTCGACCTCGGCCTCTACGGCGCGCTCAACAACTGGTTCGTGGCGCGCCGCGGCATCGCGGCCTCGTTCGCCACCCTGGCGCAGATGTCCGGATTGGTCGGGCTGCCGCTGATCGCGCAGTTCGCCATAAGCGGTGCCGACTGGCGCGCCGGCTGGATCGCGGTCGGCGCCACGGTATTGCTGGTCGGCTTCGTGCCCTGCTGGCTGCTGCTGGTGCGGCGGCCGGAGGATGTCGGCCTGCAGCCCGACCGGCTGGCCGACGGCAAGGCACCGCCCCTGGTCGAGCCGCGCTGGAGCCGGGCGCAGGCCATGCGCACGCCGGCCTTCTGGCTGCTCTCGCTCTACACGATCCTGCTGTTCCCCGTGCAGGCCGGCGTCAGCCTGCACAATGCGCCGCACCTGATCGAGCGCGGCCTGTCGCCGGTCGCGGCGGCTTCCGTGATCGCCTTCGTCGCGACGCTCTCGGGGGCGGCGAGCTTCGGCATCGGCTTCCTGCCGCGCCGCTGGCCGGTGCGCTACCAGATGGCGCTGTGTGCGGCGTGCATGGCGCTCGGCAGCTACGGGCTGATCTTCGTCTCCGGGGTGGAGACCGCAATGGCGGCGGCCGGCCTGTTCGGCATCGGCATCGGTGGAATCATGCTGCTGCTGCCCGTGGCCTGGGCCGACTATTTCGGTCGCGAGAGCTATGGTGCCATTCGCGGCGTGGCGCTGTCGCTCCAGGTGACGGCGCAGGCCGCCGGGCCGCTGGCTTCCGGCATGCTGCGCGACATGAGCGGCACCTACACCGATTCGCTGCTGCTGTTCGGCACGCTGGCGACGCTGGGCGTGATCGCGGCGCTGATGGCGCAGCGGCCGCGAGTTCTGTCAAAAACTACCTCACCCTGAGGAGCGCTCCATAGGAGCGCGTCTCGAAGGGTGGGAGCCCGCACCGTGTTTGTTGCCCATCCTTCGAGACGGCCTTCGGCCTCCTCAGGATGAGGTGGTGCGGAAAGATTCTAATCGTTTGCCGCGCCGTAGCGCAGGGGGCGGAAGAAGGCGCGGATGTCCTCGACCAGCAGGTCGGGTTCCTCGAGCGCCGCGAAATGGCCGCCGCTCGGCATGATCGTGTGGCGGCGAAGATTGAAAGCGCGCTCGATCCATTCCTTCGGCGGGGCCGGCGCGATGTCGGCCGGGAAGGCTGCGAAGCCGGTCGGCGTTTCCACCTTCGCCCCCGCGGGCAGCGCGCGCGGCTTCTGCTCGGCGGCGCCACGGTAGAGCCAGGTCGCGGTGCCGGCGGTGCCGGTCAGCCAGTAGACCATGATGTTGTCGAGCAGCGTGTCCATCGAGAAGCGCTTCAGCGGATCGCCGCCGCAGTCGCTCCACGCCTGGAACTTCTCGACGATCCACGAGGCGAGGCCCACGGGCGAATCGGCCAGCGCCACGCCCAGGGTCTGCGGCCGCGTCGCATGGATGCGCTGGTAGGCGGTCTTGTCGTCGAGGGCATTGCCCATCTTCGCGAGCCACGCCTGTTCGTCGGCGCTCAAGGTGGCCGTCTCGAGGTCGAGGCCGGGCCGTAGTCCCATCATGTTGAGATGGACGCCAAGGACGCCCGAATCGTCCTTCTGCGGATGGTCGAAGGCCAGCCACGACGAGACGACGGCGCCCCAGTCGCCGCCCTGGATGCCGTAGGGACGGTCGTAGTTGAGCTTCTCGGTGACGAGCCTGTGCCACAGGCCGGCGATGGCCCGCGGTCCGATCGGGCCCGTCGTGCCGTCTTCGCGGATCGGCGGGCCGGAGAAGCCATACCCCGGCAGCGACGGCACGATCACGTCGAAGGCGTCGAGCGGACCGCCGCCATGCTCCTCGGGATGGGCGAGGACATCGATGAGGTGCAGGAACTCGACGATCGATCCCGGCCAGCCGTGTGTCACGACCAACGGCAACGGCCGCGGCGCGTCCTCGACCTGGGTGCCGGGTTCGCGGATGAAATGGAGGCGCTGCGGGCCGATGTCGACCAGGTAGTTCGGCCACTGGTTGATCGCCTCCTGGCAGCGCTGCCAGTCGTAGCCGTGGCGCCAGTAGTCGACCAGATCGGCGAGGAAAGCAGGGTCGGTGCCAGAGGCCCAGGAGCCGCCGTCGGCAATCGCCACCGGCGGACGCCAGCGGCGCAGGCGCTCGTCGAGGTCGATCAGCGCCCGCTCGAGAATGTCGACCTTGAAGGGTTCGGGAGTGTCGTAGCGCGTGTCGGCCATGCCGACAGGCGTAGCGCGGAACTCACCCTTCCAGCAAATCCGCCTTGAGCCGCTCGCGCGCCGCGGCGTCGATCCCGAGGGCCTTCTCGGCGAAGGCCTCCGGTGTGCCGAAGTCGCCGCGCACCACTTCGAAGGCGGCTTCGAGGTAGGGCGTGCGCGCCTCGATGATGGCGGCGCGGGTGTCGATGTCGAGCTCGGGATAGCGGCCGACATGACCGGTCCAGAGCTCGTTGGTGCGGAGATAGTCCTCCAGCACGGTTTCCCAGGGCACGCCGAGCAGGGAGAGCAGCAGGGCCGAGGCGAAGCCGGTGCGGTCCTTGCCGGCGGTGCAGTGGAACACCAGCGGGCGATGTTCGCCGTCGCTCAGGGTCGAGAACAGGGTCCGGAAGCCCGGCGCGCAGCGGCGCGGATAGTCACGGTAATGATCCGTGAGGAACCCCATCATGATGTGAGGGTTGGCCGTCCCGTCGGCCACCGCGCCGCGGATCTTGTCGCCGACGCCGGGCTCGATGTGCGCGCCGACGATGCGGCACGCGAGGCCCTCGATCAGGTGCGGCGTCTCGGCCGCTTCGCTGACGCCGCGCAGGTCGACGATGGTGCGCACGCCGAGGCGGCCGAGCGCGCTGCGATCCTCGGCGGTCAGGCCGCCGAGATGGGCCGAGCGGAACACCGCGCTGCGCCGCACGGTGCGTCCGTCCTCGGTCTTGTAGCCGCCGAGATCGCGGAAGTTGGAGCCGCCCTGAAGGGTCAGGACGAAGGGAAGGCTGGTGTCAGGCATGAGGTGCTTTTAGCACGCCCGGCCTTGCCGCATCATGTCGTTTGCGCGTCAGAATTTTTGCGCAAGCGTCACGAAGAAGGCCCGGCGCATTCCGTATTGCGGTGCGCCGACGCCGACGCCCTCGCCGGTGCGCAGCTCGTAGACGCCATCGGTGACGTTGATCGCGTCGAGGCGGATCTGGGTGCCCTTGCTGCCGCCGAGCGGCACCTTCTGCGTCACCGAGAGATTGAGCGTGGCATAGGCCGGCAGCGACGTGTCGTTGGGCGTCACCACGCTGGTGCGCAGGCCGCTGCCGAACAGCACATCCGCCGACACGCGAGTCGCCCGGTCGCTGCCCTGGTTGAAGACATAGGCGGCGCCGGCGGAGCCGGTCCAGCCCTGGTCGTGGTCGGCGGCGATCCAGTAGTTGCCGACATAGGCCAGGTCCTCCGGCGAGAAATTGTACTGGGCCGAGCTGATCCGGGTGGCGCTGACCTTGGACCAGGCGAGGTTGCCGTAGAGGGACCACGGACCCTGGTCGTAGTTGGCGTAGAGTTCGAAGCCCTTCACCTGCGCGTTCGCATAGTTGAAGGAGGCCAGCTGGATCGGTGCGCCGAACTGGCCCTTGTCGAGATAGTTCTCGGCGATCTTGTAGTAGCCGCTGAACCCGACCGTCAGGCCCTCCATCGGCTTGACCGTCAGGCCGACGTCGAAATAGTCGGATCGTTCCGCCCTCACCGGATCGTTGGTAAAATTCTCGGGCTCTGCCGTCGTGCCCGTCCGGGCGGCGAGCGAGGCGAAGCCGACCTGGTTGAGCGGCGCCGGCACGAAGTAGCGCGAGTAGCCGGCCCGCAGGCTGATCTGCGGTGTCGGCTCCCAGACGACGTTGATGCGCGGGCTGACCTGGTTCTCCGAAATCTGTCCGGAGATGGCGTCGAAGCGCGCACCGAAGTTCACCGTGACGGTCGGGATGACCTTCCATTCGTCCTGCAGGTAGACGCTGTAGGTCCAGCCGACGAGACTGGAGCCGTCGCTGAAGCCCACCGGCCGATCGCCGGGAATCAGGGCCGACGGATCGCCGGGATCGGGGATCAGTCCCAGCGCGTTGTTCTGGCTGAAGCTCGAGACCTGCTCGCGCTGGACGAGGAAGCCGCCGCGCAGCGTGTGGTTGGACGCGACCTTCCAGCTTGCATCGCCCTGGACGCCGAATGCCAGGCTGGAGCGCTGCGACCAGGGGGCGACGCCGTTGTAGAGCAGGTCGCCGAGCGCGTCGGGCTGGTAGGACAGCTTGGAATAGCGGCCGAAGCCCGAGAGCTGCATGTTGAAGTTCTGGTAGCTCTTCTGCAGCGAGGCGATGCCGAAGTACGTATCCTCCCACTGGCGCTGGTCGAGCGCCGCGCTGTTCCAGTCGGTGATGCCGTTGACCGGGAAGGCGGGAGTCTCCCCCGGTACATTGGGAATCTGATAGCGCGCGCTGGCACCGCCGGCGATGAAGCTCAGGCGCGTATTTTCGTCGGCCACGGCGCTGAGCTTGGTCAGCGCGTACCATTGCGCGGTGGCGTCGTGGAGCGGGGCGGTGCTGGGCGTCGGATTCTCGATGCCGATGTTGTTGCTGACATACTGGCCGACGGCGAAATAGTCGAAGTTGCCGGAGCGGCCGCCATATTCGAGCGCCGGCTGGACCCAGTTGTTGGATCCCACCATCGCCGAGGCTTCGCCGCCCGGATTGGTCGTGCCAGACTTCACCGTGATGTCGACCACGCCGGCGGTGCGCAGGCCGTACTGGGCGGGGAGGGCGCCGGTGATCAGCGAGAGCTGGTCGGCGAAGCGCGGCGAGAGGATGCTGCTGAACAGCGCCAGGCCCTCGGGCAACTGCACGCCGTCCAGACGATACTGCAGGCTGCCATGGTCGCCGCGCACGTGGATCTGGCCGAAGCCGTCCTGCACGACGCCGGGGGCGCGCAGCAGGACCTGGTTGAGCGTGGCGTTCTCGCCGAGCGGCGTGTTGCCGATCGCGGTCTTGCTGAAATCGTAGCGCGTGGCGCCGAGGCTCGGCTGGATCTCGCTGCGCTCGCGGTCGAGCCGCTTGCCGACCACTTCGATCGCCAGACCGTCCGACGGTGCCGGCTGAGGCTGGGCCGGCTGAGGCTGGGCCTCGGGCGCGGTCTGCGCCAGTGCCGGGTGGGCCGCGGAAAGACCCGCTGCGAGGGCCAATGCCGATACGCCGATCCGCTGCATCCGGGTCTCCTGCGATTACGCTAAAATGATGTTATACTGTAGCTGTTATAATATAACACAACAGGACGTCAATCGTCCGGGCAGCAGGCGACGGCAGTCGTCGACGACGTGTGGATCAGGAACTGCGCAACCGGGTGCAGCGCACAGCGGTCGCTATTGCTTGGTGCAGGGCCAGGTCTGTTCCAGGGCCTCGCCCGCCAGGTCGATGAAATTCTCGTGCAGGCGCGCCGGATTGTTGTTGATGTACGTGACGACCCCGCGCACCAGAAGCCGTCGGGTCGAAATGCCGGGCAGGCAGATGTTCGGCTTGATCGCCTGCAGCGTGTCGATGATCCCGGCGCAGACCCCCGCGACCAGCAGCCTCGAGGTCGGGATCGGGTCGAGGAGGAAGGCCTCGCAGCCCAGCATGATGTAGTTGGCCGAGTTCGTGTCCTGCTGCGCCCGGGCCCCGGGAGAGGTCAAGGCGGCGAGGGCAATGGTCAATGTGACAGCCAAACGACGAGCCAGCTTCATTTGTCCGTTCTCTTCCGTTTCGCTGCGATGATAGCGCGCAGCGCAGGCCTGCGAACAGGCTTTGGCGGTTCCCGCGTTGCACGTGATAGGCTCGCTGAACGGGGATGGACGCTGCTGGAGACGCGAACGATGCCGCTGCGCTGGGATATCCTGCATTCTGAGAAGCTCATCCATGTCGTCGCCGAGGGCGAGGTCACGCTCAAGGAGATGGAGGAGCATTTCGACGCCCTGGTCGTGGCCAATGCGCTCGCCTATTCGAAGCTGTTCGATGCGACCGGTCTCAAGCCGATCTACGACGACGCCGACGTGATGGCGATGGGCGCGCGGTTGAGCGCCTATACGTCCCACTTCCCGAGTGGCCCCTTGGCCGTCGTCGGCCGTGACGAGTCGGTCGTCCAGGCCTTCAAGCGCTTCGTCAACATTTCGCCATCGAAGCGACCGGCGGCCTTGTTCACGACGGAGAAGAAGGCTCGCGCCTGGCTCGCAACGCAAGCCGGCGCCTGACACGTCCGATACCTCTGAAACGATAAGCGCGGTCGCAGTCGCACAGACCTGTTGCGGCGCCGCTTCCCGCGCCGCTATCCTTGGCGCGTCTTCTTCGAAGGGTTGCTTACAATGAAAAGCTGGATCTTCACGGCGGCGCTGCTCGTCATACTTCCCGTCGCGGCGCATGCGGACCAGGCTGCCGCGAACGCCTGCGCGGCCAACCTGTCGCCGAACGGACAGATGCTCTACAACAAGACCGCTCCGACGATGAAGCCCACGAGCGACATCAAGGACGCGCTTACCGCGCAGGCCCGTCCGCTGGTGATGAACGGCACCCTGTCCCGCGACGCCGCACGCACGGCCGCCGAAGCGGCCGGAGAATGCCTCAAGCTTCTGAAGTAGGCTGAGCCGTCCTCGCTGCGCGTTCCGTTGCCGGTCCGCGCGGCGGGCCGAGCGGGATCGCTATCAGACCCGCCCGTGGCAGTGCTTGAACTTCTTCCCCGAGCCGCAGGGGCAGGCGGCGTTGCGTGAGACCTTGCCCCAGGTCGAGGGATCGTTGGGATCGACCGGGCCCTTGGCGACCGGGCGCGGGCGGTGGAGCGTCGCCACGCCGCCGCCGTCCGGGTCCGCCGGATCGTAGGCCGGGTCGTCGCTCATCGCCGCGGCGAGGGCCGGGTCCTCGTGCACTTCGTGCATGTCGGACGGCATCTCGGGCATCGGCGGCGGCTCCATGCGGATCTGCAGGGTCGCCAGCAAGGTCACGACCTGCTCGCGCAGGTTGGTCAGCAGGTCGCTGAACAGGTTGAAGGCCTCGCGCTTGTACTCGTTCAGCGGATCCTTCTGGCCATAGGCGCGCAGGCCAATGCCCTGGCGCAGATGGTCGAGGTGCAGCAGATGGTCCTTCCAGTTCTGGTCGAAGATCTGCATCAGCACGCTCTTCTCGACCTGGCGCCAGACGTCGGGTCCATACTGCGCGGCCTTCTGCGCGAACGCCCGCTCGACGGCGTCGTCCAGGCGGGTCTTGATCTCCTCGTCGGCGATGCCCTCTTCCTTGGCCCATTCGTCGACCGGCAGGTCGAGGCCGAAGATGCGCTGCACCTCTTCCTTGAGTTCCCCGACCTTCCACTGTTCGGCGTAGACGCCCTCGGGGATGGTCCGCTTGACGAGCGTGTCGACCACGTCGCGCCGCATGCCGGCGACCGTGTCGGACACGTCCTCGGTGCCCATCAGCTCGATGCGCTCCTTGTAGATCTCCTGGCGCTGCGCGTTCATCACGTCGTCGAAGCGCAGCAGGTTCTTGCGGATCTCGAAGTTGCGCGCCTCGACCTTGCCCTGCGCCGTCTCCAGCGCCTTGTTGAGCCAGCGATGGGTCAGCGCCTCGTCGTCGGCCATGCCCTTCTTCTGGACCCAGTCGAGCACCTTGTTGTTGCCGAAGATGCGCATCAGGTCGTCTTCCAGCGACAGGAAGAAGCGTGAGGCACCGGGGTCGCCCTGGCGGCCCGACCGGCCCCGCAGCTGGTTGTCGATGCGGCGCGATTCGTGGCGCTCGGTGCCGACCACGAACAGGCCGCCCGCCTCGCGCACGATCGCGCGGTCGCGTTCGACGCCGGCGCGGATCTCCGCCTCGACCCGGGCGATCTCGGCGTTGCGCGCCGCCTCGTCGGGGAATTTCGCGGTGATCTCCGGGACGCTCTGCTGCACCAGCATCTCGACGTTGCCGCCGAGCTGGATGTCGGTGCCGCGGCCGGCCATGTTGGTGGCGATGGTGACGGAGCCTGGACGACCGGCCTGCGCCACGATCTGGGCCTCCTGGTCGTGGAAGCGGGCGTTCAGCACGTGGTGCGGGATGCCGGCCTTCTTGAGTGCCTCGGAGAGCTCTTCGGACTTCTCGATCGACACGGTGCCGACCAGCATCGGCTGCTGGCGCGCCCGGCATTCGCCGATCAGCTTGACGATGGCGCGCGTCTTGTCGCCCAGCGTCCGGTAGATCTCGTCGTCGGCGTCCTTGCGGGCGACCGGCACGTTGGTCGGGATCTCGACCACCTCGAGCTTGTAGATCTCGGAGAATTCCGCGGCCTCGGTCAGCGCCGTGCCGGTCATGCCCGAGAGTTTCGGGTACATGCGGAACAGGTTCTGGAAGGTGATCGAGGCCAGCGTCTGGTTCTCGCGCTGGATCTCGACCTGTTCCTTGGCCTCGAGCGCCTGGTGCAGGCCCTCGGAGTAGCGGCGGCCCTGCATCATGCGGCCGGTGAATTCGTCGATGATGACGACCTGGCCGTCCTTCACGATGTAGTCGACGTCGCGGCTGAAAAGCTTGTGGGCACGCAGCGCCTGGGTGACGTGGTGCAGCACCGAAACCATGGTCGGCGCATACAGGCTGATCCCCTCGGCCAGCAGCCCGTCGGTGCGCAGGATGTCCTCGACGGCTTCGATGCCGGCATCGGTCAGCACGACCGTGCGGTTCTTCTCGTCCTTCTCGAAATGCTCGGCCTTGAGACGGGGGATCACCGTGTCGGCGCGGCGGTAGAGTTCGGACGAATCCTCGGCCGGGCCGGAGATGATGAGCGGCGTACGCGCTTCGTCGATCAGGATCGAATCGACCTCGTCGACGATGGCGTGGTTGAAGGGCCGCTGGACCATCGCGTCCAGGCGATACTTCATGTTGTCGCGCAGGTAGTCGAAGCCGATCTCGTTGTTGGTGCCGTAGGTGACGTCGCAGGCATAGGCCGCCTTGCGCTGCTCGTCGTCGAGTTCGTGGACGATGACGCCGACGGTGAGGCCGAGGAAGGTGTAGACGCGGCCCATCCACTCGGCGTCGCGGCGGGCGAGATAGTCGTTCACGGTGACGACGTGCACGCCCTTGCCGGACAACGCATTGAGATAGACGGCGAGCGTGGCGACCAGCGTCTTGCCTTCGCCGGTCTTCATTTCGGCGATCTTGCCCTGGTGCAGGACCATGCCGCCCTTGAGCTGGACGTCGAAGTGGCGCTGCCCCAGGGTCCGCTTGGCCGCCTCGCGGACCGTGGCGAAGGCTTCGGGCAGGAGGTCGTCGAGCGTTTCGCCCTTGGCCAGGCGTTCGCGGAATTCGACGGTCCTGCCTCTCAGCTGTTCGTCGGACAGCTTGACCATTTCCGGCTCAAGGGCATTGATTTTCGCCACCGGCTTGTCGAAGCCTTTGACGATCCGGTCGTTGGCCGTCCCGAAGAGCGTCCGGGCAAGCGCGCCAAACATGGAAAACCTCGATATTATAATGACTTAGGCGGGCTCACTGGCCCGCCCTTGCCATCAGAGATAGAGAGCGGCCGGTAGAGTGTCAACGCAGCGGACCATCGCAGGCACGCCGAAAGACGTACACCCAAACGTCATCGCCCCGACATGGACGCGGTACTCACGAAAAAGTGCCGCAATTCACGGCCATCAGGCAGGACGTCGGGGAGGCGGCGCTTGCTTGGTCCAACGCGGCCTGTGTAAACGGTTTGCGCCTTTCGAAATGAACGAATCTGCTGGAGTCCGCCATGAGTCATGACCTGCGTTCGCTGCGCCTCGCCCTCCTGAGTGGCGCGGTCGCCCTCATCGCGGGTCCCGTCCTGGCCCAGACCCCGCCGGCCAAGCCCCCGGCCGCCCCCGCCAAGCCGCCGGCCGCCGCCGCGCCGGCCGCGGTCAAGGACCCGGTGGTCGCCATCGTGAACGGCCAGCAGGTTCGCCTGTCCGAACTCGAGATCGCCCAGCAGTCGCTGCCGCAGCAGTACCGCTCCATGCCGCTGCAGGCGGTGTTCCCGGCGCTGCTCGAACGCATCATCGACAGCAAGCTGGTCGTCCAGGAAGGCAAGAAGACCAAGACCAACGAGGACCCCGCCTTCAAGAAGCGCATGGCCTTCGTCGAGGAGCAGGTCCTGCAGGACTTCTGGATCCAGCGCGAGATCTCCCGCCTGGTCACCCTGGAGAAGATCCAGCAAAAATATCAGGAACGCCTGAAGTCGATGCCGCCGGAAGAAGAGGTGCATGCGCGCCACGTCCTGGTCGCCACCGAGGACGAGGCGAAGGCCATCATCGCCGAACTGAAGAAGGGCGCGGCCTTCGACAAGATCGCCAAGGAGAAGTCGACCGACAAGGCGTCCGGCGCCGAGGGCGGCGACCTCGGCTGGTTCAAGAAGTCCGACATGGTGAAGGAATTCGCCGACGCCGCCTTCGACCTCAAGAAGGGCCAGACTTCGGAGACCCCGACCAAGACCCAGTTCGGCTACCACGTGATCAAGATCGACGATCGCCGCACGGCGCCGCCGCCGGCGCTGGAGGAGCTTTCCGACCAGATTCGCGAGGAGCTGGCGCGCGAGGCCGTGACGGCCCAGCTCGACAAGATCCGCGCCGGATCGAAGATCGAAAAGTTCAACATCGACGGCACCAAGGTGGAGGCGGCCCCGGCGGCGCCGGCAGCTCCCGCCGCGACGCCGGCAAAGCCCGCGACCCCGGCGGCGCCGCCGAAGTAGAACCAGGGCTCAACTAAAACTCACGTTTTAGGGTCTTTCTGGTGTAGTCTCCGCCGCTGGCCGGCCGCGTTCCGCGGTCGCGCCCGAGGGGAGACACATGTCCGCTAAGCACGCCATATCGCCGCTCGCGCCCAAGACGACGCCGACGCTGCCCCGCATCGCGGGCGTAAAGCTCGGTGTCGCGCGTTCCGGCGTGCGCTACACGGACCGCGACGACGTCCTGCTGGCCGTGGTGCCGGCCGGGGCGACCATCGCGGGCGTACTGACCAAATCCAAGACCTGCTCGGCGCCGGTCGACTGGTGCCGCAAGAACCTGGCCCGCGGCAAGGTCCGCGCGATCGTGGTCAACGCCGGCAACGCCAATGCCTTCACCGGCAAGCTCGGCGACAAGGCGGTCGAGGAATCGACCCGGGCCATCGCCCAGGCGCTGGGCTGTCCGCGCAACGAGGTCTTCATGGCCTCGACCGGCGTGATCGGCCAGCCGCTCGACTGGGAGAAGATCGCGGCCGTCGTGCCGACCCTGATCAAGTCGGGCAAGGAGGACGCCTGGTCGGCCGCCGCGGCCGCCATCATGACCACCGACACCTTCCCCAAGCTCGCCACGCGTCAGGCCAAGATCGGCGAGCGCACGGTGACGGTGAATGCCTTCCTCAAGGGCTCGGGCATGATCGCGCCGGATATGGCCACCATGCTGGGCTTCGCCTTCACCGACGCCAAGATCCCGGGCCCCGTCCTGCAGAAACTGCTCTCCGACGCGGCCGACAAGTCCCTCAACTGCGTCACCGTCGATGGCGACACCTCGACCAGCGACACGTTCCTGATGGTCGCCACCGGGGCGGCGCGCCACGCGCCGATCGAGGAGGCTGACGACCCCGTCCTGGTCGACTTCAAGCGCGCCCTCGACGAGGTGATGATCGAGCTGGCGCAGCTGCTCGCGCGCGACGGCGAGGGCGCCACCAAGTTCGTGACCATCAACGTGGGCGGCGCCTCGTCGAACGGCGCCGCGCGCAAGATCGGCCTGGCGGTCGCCAACTCGCCGCTGGTCAAGACCGCGATCGCCGGCGAGGACGCCAACTGGGGCCGCATCGTCATGGCGGTCGGCAAGTCGGGCGAGCGCGCGGATCGCGACAAGCTGCGCATCTCGATCGGCGGCGTGCGCATCACCGACCAGGGCCAGGTCGTGCCGAACTACGACGAGGCACCGGTCGCCCAGCACATCAAGGGCTCCGACGTGGTGATCGACATCGACCTCGGCATCGGCCGCGGCCGCGCCACCGTCTGGACCTGCGATCTCACGCACGGCTACATCGACATCAACGGCAGCTACCGCTCCTGATGGGCGGCTTCGACGACGAGTGTCCGGGCGGACCGCCGCCGCTCGGCGAGCGGCCGCTCGTGCTGGTGGCGGCCGTCGCGCTGGTCGATGTCGACAGCCGCGTCCTGATTGCCCAGCGCCCGGCCGGCAAGTCGATGGCGGGGCTCTGGGAATTTCCCGGCGGCAAGGTCGAGGCGGGCGAGACGCCGGAACAGGCGCTGGTGCGTGAGCTGCACGAGGAGCTGGGCATCGAGACAGCGACGAGCTGCCTGGCGCCGATCGCCTTCGCCAGCCATGGCTACGAGACGTTCCACCTGCTGATGCCGGTCTTCGCCTGCCGCAAGTGGAACGGCACGCCGCAGGCGCGAGAAGGCCAGGCCCTGAAATGGGTCCCGCCCATGGAACTCACGAGATACCCGATGCCGCCCGCCGACCTGCCGCTGGTCGGCCTGCTGCGCGACCTGCTCTGATCATTGGAGCGCGCAACTCCAGTTGCGCTCATACCTTGTTTTGCTGATGGAGCTTGAGCGCCACTTCAGCGCGGAGGTTACTCCGCGCGCAGGGGCGCGCTCCAATGAAGCATCTGGGCTAAGCGGGCCGCAGCGGTGCGCCCTCGCGCCAGCCCAGCAGGTCGCGGAAGATCAGCGCCTGTGCCGTCGCGGCCACCGCGGTGCCGGCATAGGAGACCAGGATGGCCGCGGTCCAGGTGATCACGGCCGCCGATTCGCCGGCGCCCAGCACGCCGCGCGCCAGGCTGAGCACGACCAGGGTCGCCACCGTGGTGGCCAGTGCGCTCGAGAAGAAGATCAGGAACAGCACGCCGATGATCGTCCAGGCGTTGCCGCGGCTATGCGCCCATGAGAGCCGGGGCGAGAAGGGCTCGTCGACCGAGGTCGCGGCGAGCCCATAGCTGACGCGCAGGGCCAGGATGATCGATACGGTGAACCCCGCACCGATGGGGGCGGCCAGCGCCTGCCGGCGCGCGACCTCGGGGTCGACGGCCGCGCCGGCGGCCAGCGTCTCCGGATCGATCGAGCCCAGGGCCAGCACGAAGGCGGCGAGCAGCACGAAGGTGAAGCCGCCGATCTTGATCAGATGGACCAGGAAGGCGGTTTCGCGCGGCGACCAGCCGAGCCCGGGCAACCGGCCGACACGGTTGGGCCCGAGCAGCACGACGCGCTGCCAGGCGACCATGAACATCACCGTCGGAATCATGTCGGCGGCCTTCTCGATCAGCATCGGCATCAGCGAGTCGCGGCTCATCGTCGATCCCAGCAGCCGGATTGCGAGCGAAGCGATCCATGGAATGGTCACGAGATGGAAGAACAGGCCGAAATTGGCGAAGACGAAGCCGATGCTCTGGGCCACCAGGCCACCAAACGAGAGTTTCACCGCTGGCACTTTCTAGCTCCGTTCCACTTTTTCACCGGCACTCAGTTCCGAAGTC
>JAESFK010000505.1_pt1 | contig 18901 bp, 19 predicted proteins | sample 9269391 | NCBI WGS metagenome assembly JAESFK01 (sample SAMN14506231, study PRJNA617097) | algae metagenome | isolation source: Drouetiella hepatica UHER 2000/2452 and co-occurring heterotrophs from... | place: Slovakia: Slovak Paradise National Park, Hrabusice, Kosice Region | collected 2000-01-01
CCGCCTGCGCCACCGCCAGCACCGCCACCCGAGCCACCGCCTGCGCCACCGCCGGCACCGCCACCCGAGCCACCGCCTGCGCCACCGCCGGCACCGCCACCCGAGCCGCCGCCTGCGCCACCGCCGGCACCGCCACCCGAACCGCCGCCTGCGCCACCGCCGGCACCGCCACCCGAACCGCCGCCTGCGCCACCGCCGGCACCGCCACCCGAACCGCTACCCGAGCCTCCACCACCAGAGTTGCCGGCCTCAGACGAGGCCCCAGAGCCTGCGCCACCGTTGCTCGCGCTGGCACCCGCACCGGAGCCGCCGGAGTTCGAATTGCCTTCACCGCCGCCAGAGCGGTCCGAGACGCCTGAAGAAATGGCACCCGTCGCCATCGGCGGGCAGACCCAGAGTTGGCTGCCGCCCTGCTGTATCAGCTGGCAAGCCGCATTGGGCGCGCGCGTCCGCCGGCCATCAGGAGAGACGGCCTCGTAATACTGGACATTGCCGGTCGCGAAACCCTGCGCCGGCGGTGCACCAGCCCCGATAGACGCGGTGGCGCGCGGCGGACAGGCCCATAGACGGTCGCCGTCATGCTGCTGAATGACGCAATCGCGGCTCGGCGCGCGCGTCTGGCGGCCATTCGCGGTCACGGCGCTGTAGTACTGCACCATGCCAGCAGACCCAGCAGAGCCTGTCGTCGATGGGCCGATCGCTCCCGTGGTTGCCGGGCCGCCGCGCCCGTTGCGGCGCGCCGGGTCGCACTCCCACAGCAACTGGCTCCTCACGAGCTTGCGTTCGCAGTCGGGGTAGGGTTGCGGCGTCGGCGAGCCGTTGACCGCCAAGCCTTCGTGGTATTCAGGCCAAGGACTAAGGGACAAGGCCTGCGAGTACGTCAGTGTTGACGTAGACGCAAGCAAGCTGGCAATAATCAGGCCGGCACGAAAGTCACGCATGGCGCATACTCCCTTTACAGGCAGAATGATCGCGGCCTGCGCGCTAACTAATAAAGCGTTCTATCACTTGCATTCCCTTGGTAACGAGCCGTTAACGATAATGTACTTGTGCCATTCGTGTCAATTTTACATCGAGACCTTAGTCTACCGATTATTGCTGCCAGCGAAGACCTAAGTCGGGCGATTCTCTCCCGCATTAGCGCCTAAAGTCGCATGGTTCAGCGGAGGTCGGCGCGGCGCGGGGAGGTCGATTGGGAAACCGGCAGTTCTGCGCGTGAACGAGGTTACTTGACACTGCCGAAAGCAGAGATTGAACTGGAACACTTCCACCACTACTCGGCGTCATCGCGCCATCTCTATCGCGAACAGCGGCAACATGGCCTCGACATCGGCAGATCTTCACCGATCGAAGCGGTACAACGTTACGGCATGCCGCCAAGCATCAACCTGATAGAGGCCGTTCCGAACATGTGCGCCCGCACAGGCACGCGGGTCTTCGCAGGACCCGAGATGGCTCGCGGTCCCCGAACAGCCCGTCAACTCACGCTTGCCCATCAACGCAAGATGCCCGGCGCGAGGCCGGGCATTTGCGGAGCCAAGCCGAAGGCGAAGCGCTACAGCACCACCCCCTTCTGGCGCTCCTCATACTCGGCCATCAGCCCCTCATGGCGGGACCAGAAGCCGCGCGGCTTCTGCCCGAGCAACTGATCCTCGAGCAGGCCGAGATGCAGGTGCCAGCCGCTCGAGACGTTGGCCATCCGCGACTTGGTGGCGAGCCTGCGATGGGTCAGCACGAGACGGACCTTGTCACCGGCCGGGGCCAGTTCGATCTCGACATCGGAATCGGGGTCGCCCATGCCCTGCCAGTTGAAGGCCAGCCGATGCGGCGGCTCCCAGGCCGTGACGGTGCCGCCCATCAGCCCGCCCTCGTCGTTCATCTTGCGATATTCCTCCGGCGGCCGCTCGTCGGTGATCTGCGAATGCTTGAAGTAGAGCTCGATGCTGCCGCCAGTGCGCGGCTCGGTCTTTCCGCCGCAGAACCAGGTCGCGCGCTTGTCGCCCTCCGTCAAATAGGCCCAGACCCGCTCGATCGGCCCTGGCAACAGCCGCTCGAAACGCACCGCGCCGCTCTCCAGCACCTCGCCATAAGTGTTCGTCGCTTGAGTTTGCATCACGCCTCCTCGCCCGGATCGGGCTTTGACAACGCAGCTTCGAGAGCCGCCAGCCTGTCTGGCCAGAACGCACGCACGCGCCTGACCCATTGGTCGAACGTGTCGATGCCGTCGGGATCGAGCGCGTAGATGCGCCTTTGCCCAGCGACCGTGACCCGCACCAGCCCGGCCTCCCGCAGCGTCTTCAGATGCTGCGAGATCGCCGGCGCCGACACCGTGAACCGCTCCCCGATCTGGCCGGCCGAGAGCGCACCTTGCGCCAGCATCTCGACGATGCGGCGGCGGGTCGGGTCGGCGAGAGCGGTGAAGGCGTCCATGGCCAATAATTCACATTCTGCTTAATTAAGTCAATCATAAATTATTGTGCAGCGCTTCGCGTCTGCCCCCTCCGCAACCGGCACGCTTGATCGCGACGGCCGGCTCGTCCATTGCGAAGACCCTTCCATGGTATCGGTACGCATGCCCTCCCGAAACGCGACCCTGGCCGGCATCGGCATGATGCTGCTCGGCATCCTGATGTTCTCCCTCAACGACGTGATGGGGAAATGGCTGGTGGCGACCTATACGGTCGGCCAGGTCCTGCTGTTGCGCAGCGCGGCGGGCCTCGCAGTGCTGATGCCCTTCGTCGTCAAGCAAGGGGTGATGCGCACGCTGCAGCCGGAGCGCCCGGGCCTGCAGGTCCTGCGCGTGGCGCTCGGCACCGGCGAGGTCGCGTTGTTCTATCTCGCCGTATCGTATCTTCCCCTCGCCGACACGATGACGATCTGGCTCGCCGCGCCGGTCTGGTCGGCGCTGCTGGCCGCGCTGCTGCTGGGCGAGCGCGTCGATGCCGGACGCTGGATCGCGATCGCGGCGGGATTCGCAGGCGTCGCGATCGCGCTCAATCCGACCGGGGCGAGCCTGTCGATGCCGGCACTGCTCGCGCTGCTCGGCAGCATCCTGTTCGCGGGCATGATGATCGCCGGCCGGCAACTGCGCGGCACGCCCGATGTCACGCTCGTCGCCTGGCAGACGCTCGGCGCGCTGCTGATGGGGCTCGTGCTGCTGCCCTTCGGCTGGGTGACGCCGACATGGGTCGATACGGGCCTGCTCGGCCTGCTCGGCATCGTCGCGATGGCCGCCCATCTCTGCGTGACGCGCTCGCTCAAGCTGGCGGAAGCCTCTGTCGTGGTACCCTACCAGTACACGCTGATCGTCTGGGCCCTCGTCTTCGGCTGGCTCGTCTTCGGCGACTGGCCGACACCGGCCATGCTGGCGGGCTCGGCATTGATCGTAGCCGCCGGCCTTGCCCTTCTTGTTCTCGAACGCCGGGCTGCACCGGCGAAACCCGTGCTTGATCTGCCCTGACGGGCCACGCGACACTCTCTGCACCGCAGGCGAAGGACACCGACATGGCCCTGATCACCTATCTCACGACCGTCAAGTTCGGCTTCGGCGAGATCGCCGGCATCGAGACGGATCTTGCCGGCCTCGGCGTAGGCAAGCCGCTGATCATTGCCGACAAGGGCATCGTCGCCGCCGGCATCGTCGAGACAGTGAAGGGGAAGTCCCCGATCCTTGCGGCAGCGCCGGTCTTCGACGGCACGCCGACGAACCCGACCGAGGAGGCCGTCGAGGCCGCGCTCGCGCTCTACCGTGAGCACGGCTGCGACGGGCTCGTCGCGATCGGCGGCGGCTCTCCGATCGACCTTGCCAAGGGCGTGGCGCTGCTCGCAACCCATCCGGGCTCGCTCGAAACCTACGCCGCGATCCTCGGCGGCATCCCGAAGGTGAACGCCACCATTGCACCTGTGATCGCCGTGCCCACGACATCGGGCACCGGCAGCGAGGTCGGGCGCGCCGCGCTGATCACGCTGAAGGATGGCCGCAAGCTCGGCTTCATCTCGCCTTATCTGATCCCGCGGCTCGCGATCTGCGACCCCGAGTTGACGCTCGGCCTGCCCGGCTGGCTGACGGCAGCGACCGGCATGGACGCCGTCACCCACTGCATCGAGACCTATCTCAGCCCGCGCGAGAACCCGCCCGCCGAGGCGATCGCGCTCGACGGCCTGAAGCGCGCCGCCGCCTTCATCGAACGCGCGGTCAAGGACGGCTCCGACCGCGAGGCCCGCAAGGAGATGATGATGGCGGCCCTCCAGGGCGGCCTCACCTTCCAGAAGGGGCTGGGGGCCGTGCATGCGCTTTCGCACCCGCTCGGCGGGCTGAAGGAGGTCTCGCTGCATCACGGCACGCTGAACGCCGTGCTGCTGCCAGCGGTGCTGCGCTTCAACGCCTCGCATGCGCAGGAGAAATATGCCGAGATCCGGCGCGTGCTCGGCCTTGCCGCCGATGCCGACCTGGCCGACTGGCTGGCAGGCCTGACCAAACGGCTCGGCCTGCCGGCCACCCTCACCGCGATGGGTGTCCCACGCAGCGTCGTGCCCGCCATCGCGGAGGCGGCGACGAAGGACCACTCCAGCGCGACCAACCCGCGCCCGGCGACCGCGGCCGACTATGCGGCGATGCTGGACGCATCGTTCTGAGGCCACTGGTTCCCCACGACGTCACCCCGGGCGAGCGAAGAGAGGCCCGGGAGCCATGCCTGGACCTTTCCGTCATCATCCGGGGCCGCCGCCTCCAAGCCTACCGGTCGGCGCCTGATTTGGACGACGTGTGCGCTTCAACTGAATTCACGACGTAATCGGCGATCATGAGATCGAGATGTGCGCCCCCGCCATTCTTGAAGAGGGTAATCTCGCTTTCGGACTGACGGCTGGAACGGTCCGCCGCCACCAGATCGTAGAGGTCGCCACGAACATGATCCCGCGTAATGACGCCGGACTGGATTGGCTGAATAAGCTCTCCGATCCGGTCGACGACGGTATCGAAGAAATCGACATAGACCGAAGACGCGGCGATCAGATTGTCATCCGCCTCACGCATCGCCGGGGTGAACGCCCCGATCAGGTCGACATGGGTGCCGGGGCGCACCCGTTGCCCCAGAATGACTGGTTGCCGAGCCATGGTCGCGGCCGCAACGATATCGGCCTGCCCAATTACTTTGGGGAGATCGGTAATGGCCACGACCTCCGACCTGATATTGTTAAGCGCTGCGGCAAGGGCCTGCGCTTGTTCTGGACGCCGCGACCAGATCGAAATGCGCTCAACGCTGGGAAAGGCCGCGTCATAGGCTCGCGCCAGCGCCGAAGCCACCATGCCCGCTCCGGCAATGACAAGGTGGCGGCTGTTGGGGCGCGCTAGGCATTGAGCGCCCAGAAGGGAGTCCGCCACGGTCTTGTATTGCGTGACCAGCCTGCTCTCAATGATGGCGCGGATCGAACCGCAGTGAGAATCATACAGCAGGACCGCCCCCTGTATGGTGGGCAGTCCCTTCTCGGCATTGCCGGGGAACACGGTCTCCCCCTTGATCACAAATCCGAGCCCCTCGATCTGGGCAGCACGATTCACAAGTCTCGCATCACCCGAACCCAGGAACACATCATCTTGCAGAGGGCGCGCAAGCTTATGCCCTTGGCGCAGAGCGTCGATCGCACCAGGCCAACTGAGTGCATTCTTGCATTCGTCATAGGTCAACAGTTTTGGCAGCATATTCTTCTTATCGACGGCGAGTGCGACAATCCTGATGAACTCGATCGACTTCGCCTTGCCCTGCCCCTGCCTATCATTCGCCTTGCGTCACCGTCGATTGATGGCTTCACGGCCTAGTAGAGCCGCGTGCGGTAGGCTTCCTCGAGATTGGCCTCGGCCTCCGCGACGCTGATGCCCTTGGTCTGCTCGGCAACGATGCGGCCGAGCGACGGGAAGCTGCCGCGTTCGACCTGCACGGACGGATCCCAGAGCTTCGAGCGGATCAGCGCCTTGCCACAGTGGAAGAAGGCCTCGTCGACGTCGACCAGCAGGCCGAGTGTCGGGGTCCGCTCCTGCACCGTCGCAGGCTCGAGCAGCGTCGCGTCCTGGGTCAGGCGTGCCCGGCCATTGACCCGCAGCGTCTCGGCGATGCCCGGCACCATGAAGATCAACCCGACCCCCGGCGCGGCGAGGATGTTGCCGAAGCTGTCGACGCGGTTGTTGCCGCGCCGGTCGGGAATCAGCAGCGTGCGGTCGTCCAGCACCTGCACGAAGCCCGGCGCATCGCCGCGTGGGCTGGCATCCGCCCGCCCGGCTCCATCTGCGCTTGCCAGCACCAGGAACGGCGAGAGCGCGATGAAACCGCGGCAGAACCCGTCGAGCCGGTCGAGCACCTTGCGCTCGGCCAGCGGATGGACGTCCCCGATATGGGCCCGCAACCCCGCCTGATCGGCGATCCCGGTTGCAGGATTATCGTTTTGCGTCGTCATGGCGCCCTCCCCGAAAACGGCCGCGAGTGTCCGCGATCGCGCCGCTGCGCGCCAGCCCAACCGGCGCATCGGCGGGTCGAAATGTCACAACTCTTGTCGACAAGCGCCGATCCCGCCCTTGCGGCTTGACCCTCAACCAGTCCCCCGCCATCGTGTGCTATATTTTTCCGCCCCTCTGCACGAGGCCTTGCCCATGCGCCGCGCATTGCTGCGAACCGCCCTCGCCTCTCTCGCCGTCCTGACGGCAGCCATCTCGGCCGAGGCCTCCGGGCGCCGCCAGGTTCACCCGGCCGACGCCGCCGAGAACCGCATCATCCCGATGTATGGCAACCTGCCCGTCTGCGACGACCCGGCCGTGCTGGGCGAGATCACGAGCTGGTTCAATTCGCGCGAGGCGAAGTTCTGGGGCCCGCTCCAGGCTGTCGCCTATGACCGGATCAAGCCGATCGGCTTCCGGCCTTGGGGCGACGATTTCATCCCGCGCCGCTTCTGCACTGGCCGCGTCGCCCTGAACGACGGCACGCTCCACCGCATCGACTACTCCGTGCGTGAAAATCTCGGCCTCTTCGGCTGGACCTGGAACGTCAACTGGTGCGTCAGCGGCCTCGACCGCCATCGCAGCTATGCGCCTGACTGCCAGATGGCTCGACCCGGCCCCGAGAAGTAGCAGCTGCCGTGACGCTCGCGCGGTTCTGCCTGCATGTGCTGGGTCTGCTCGGCCTTCTGACCAGCGCAGTCCAGGCACAGGGCTTCCATCAGCGCGGCGGCGCGCCCGGTGATTTCGACTTCTATGTCCTGGCCTTGTCCTGGTCGCCGGGCTTCTGTGAACTCGACGGCGATCGCGACCGCAACCGCGAGCAATGTGCCGATGGAGCCGGCCTGCGCTTCGTCGTCCACGGTCTTTGGCCGCAGAACGAGCGCGGCTACCCGAGCGAATGCGGCCCGGCCGGGCGCACGCCCTCGCGCATCGCGCTCGAACAGGCGAAGGGCTTGTTCCCGACCGAAGGCCTCGCACGCCACCAATGGCGCAAGCACGGCACCTGTTCGGGCTCGAGCCCGAGCGACTATTTCGCCGATGTCAGGCGCGCGGCCGAGAAGGTCGTGATTCCCCCGGTCCTCGCCAAGGCCGAACGCGACCAGAACTGGACCGCGATCGACCTCGAACGCGCCTTCGTCGCCGCCAATCCCGGCCTGCGCACAGATATGATGTCGGTCGCCTGCAAGCGCGGCGTGCTGCAGGAGGTCCGCATCTGCCTGAGCAAGGACCTGCGCGATTTCAAGATGTGCCAGGAGGTCGACCGCTCGGGCTGCCGCACCCGCGACATCACCGTCGTCGCGCCGCGCTGACAGCGACGGCAAACCCGCGTAAGAGCGCGGGATGAACTATCGCCACGGCTTCCACGCCGGAAATTTCGCCGATGTCCTCAAGCACGTCGTGCTGATGCGCATCCTGACCCATCTCAACGGCAAGGCCACGCCCTATCGCGTCGTGGATACGCATGCCGGCGCGGGCCGCTACGACCTCGGTTCCGAAGAGGCGCTGCGGACGCATGAGTGGAAGGACGGCGTCGCGCGAATCGACCGTTCGCCGCTTGCACCTGCTGTCGAAACCCTGCTCAAACCGTGGCGCGACGCGGTCTCGGGCGCCCGTGCTCTGTATGGCGCAGATGCCTATCCCGGCTCGCCCTGGCTCTGCCGGCAGGCGATGCGTCCCGACGACCGCCTGATCGCGGCGGAACTGCATCCGCAAACCCACAAGAAGCTCGCCCAGGTCATCGGCCGCGACGACCGCTGCAAGGCGCTGGCGATCGACGGCTGGAACGCGCTGCGCGGCAATGTCCCGCCCAAGGAACGGCGCGGCCTGGTGCTGATCGATCCGCCCTTCGAGGAGAAGGACGAGTTCGCCACGCTGGAAGCGGAACTGATCGCCGCCCATCGCAAATGGCCGACCGGAATCTACGCACTCTGGTACCCGGTGAAGGATCGGCGCGCCGTCGAGAACCTGGTCTCAGGCCTTACCAGCGCTGGCATCGGGCGCTTGCTGCGGCTCGAAATCGATGTCGACCGGCCAGAGGCCGCCGGCGGGCTCAGCGCCACCGGCATGTTGATCGTGAATCCGCCCTGGATGCTCGCCGATGAAGCGCGGATCCTGCTGCCCGCCCTGACGGAGCGCCTCGCCCAGGGGCCGCGCCCGCGCTATCTATGCGAGCCGATCCGACCGGACGGCTGAATCGCCTGCTCTCGATCCAGGGTCTCATCCATGCTTGTCTTGCGCTCCTCCCCCGCCTCCCCGTTCGGCCGCAAGGTCAAGATGGCGGCGTCCGTACTCGGCCTCCTGGACCGTATCGAGATCGTTCCCGCCGACACCAATGATCCGGCCGATCCGCTCCGCCAGCAGAACCCGCTCGGAAAGATCCCGACCCTGGTGCTGGAAGACGGCACGACGCTGTTCGATTCGCGCGTCATCGTCGAGTATCTCGACCATCTCGCCGGCGGTGGCATCTTGCCAGCAGGGAACGAGCGCTTCCTCCAACTGCGGCTGCAGGCACTGGCGGACGGGCTCTGCGACGCGGCCCTGCTGCAGGTTTATGAAACCCGCTTCCGTCCGGAAGAAGGTCGCAACGCCGCCTGGGTCGCCAATCAGGCCGGCAAGGTCTCCCGGGCGCTGGCCGCGCTCGAAGCCGCCCCGCCCGCCTTCCCCGACAAGCCACGAATCGGCGAGATCGCGCTCGCCTGCGCGCTCGGCTATCTCGACCTGCGCTTCACCGGCGCCTGGCGCGCCGAACATCCGCGCCTCGTGGCCTGGCTGGACGCATTCGCCGCCAAGGTCCCGGCTTTCGAGGCGACCCGCTTCAAGGGTTGAACTCGGCGATCGTCTCGTCATCCACGCAACAAAAAACCCGGTGGCCGAAGCCACCGGGTTCATAAGGTCCCCGGGAGGGGAGGCAGACTAGAACTTGTAGTTCAGGCCGGCGCGGACGACCGAGAAGTCGGTGCCGATCTTGACGCCCGTGTTGGCGACCGTGAAGGCGTTCTTCTCGCCGAGGTCGACGTAGAGGTACTCGACCTTGGCGGTCCAGTTGTTGGTGAAGGCGTACTCGAGACCAGCGCCGATGGCGTAGCCGCCGGTGTGGCTCTTGTCGGTCGAGCCGACGCCGCCGATCGTGGTCTTCACGTTGCCGTAAGCCCAACCACCGGTGATGTAGGGCAGGAACCGGTCGAAGGCGAGACCGACGCGAGCACGCACCGTGCCGAAGTACTCGGTGCGAACGCGGTCGCCGAAGGTGCTGCTGCCGGTGTTCAGGTCAGCGCCCTGGATGTCCGTCTCGACGCCGACGACGAACTGGCCCATCTGGTAGTTGTAGCCGATCTGGCCGCCGCCGACGAAGCCGTCGAGATCGCCGATCGAGACGGTGCGGGTAACGCCGGTGATGCTGGAGTTCACATTGCCCCAAGCGTAGCCGGCGTTCACGCCGACGTAGAAGCCGGTCCAGGTAAAGGCAGGAACGTAGATCGGAGCAACGACCGGGCCCTTGCGGGACGGCAGGTCAGCAGCGGAGGCAGCGCCGGCGGCGACGATGCCAAGCGCCGCAACGCTCGAAAGCAGAAACTTCTTCATGGTGGAACTCCTAGGGTCGTCGCTTTGCCGGTTGGCCCGGCGGGTGAATTCGATGTGAACGTTATAAGACCAGAACTCGGCTTTGTCTGTTGCACTGGAAGCACATCTGCCCTGCGAACCGCGGCAGAAATGCGGCACGAATAGGATGACTAGGGCAAAGGCGTAAAAGCACATTAATGATTGTTAAAGCACAGTGAATGGTAAATCGAATACTAATGGAATTGTCTGCCCCCGCATCAGCCCGAACCAATAACGCGCGACATCACGCAAGGTTCCCATTCTCGCCACATTTTCCGCTGCGCTGCTTGCGGCCCATTCCGACGCATGCTTAAGCCTACAAAACAGCCAAAAAACGAGACCCGAGGTGCCACTCCTTTCGATTTTCATTATCGCGCGCGACGAGGCGGACCGCATCGTACGGACGATTCAGGCGGTTCGCGCGCTCAGCGATGACATCGTCGTGATCGATTCCGGCTCGACAGACGGCACGCAGGAGCTCGCCGAGGCCCTCGGCGCCCGTGTCATCTTCAATCCCTGGCCAGGTTACGGGCAGCAGAAGCGCTTCGCCGAGGACCAATGCCGTCATGATTGGCTCCTGAATCTCGATGCCGACGAGGTCGTTCCCGAAGACCTCGCTGCGGAGATCGCAGGCCTTTTCGCCCATGGCGAACCCGAGGCAGACGCCTATGAGTTGCGCATCGCCGAGATATTCCCTGGCGAGCCCGCCCCGCATCGCTTTGCCTACGTGCTCGCGCCCGTGCGCCTTTATCGCAAGAGCAAGGGGCGCTATTCGCCGTCGCCGGTGCATGACCGCGTCGATCTCGCGACGGACGCGCGCATCGCCCGCCTCAAGGGCACGGTACACCATTATTCCGTGCGCTCCCTCGGCGAGCAGATGGCCAAGCTCAACGGCTACAGCGACGCCCAGGCCGATGATCTCGACAAACGCGGCATGACGCTCTCGGTGTTCCGGCTCGTGGTCGAATTCCCGGCGAACTTCATCAAGGCCTATATCGGCCGGCGGCATGCGCTGCGCGGCGTCTATGGCTTCATGACCGCGATGAACTACGCCTTCTACCGCTATCTCAGGGTCGCCAAGCATTGGGAAAGACGGTTGCAGCGCCGCTCTCCCGATTCTGCGCCGCCTGCCCGGGATCGGCGTGATGTCTGAGGTCGCTCTTGTCACCGGCGGGGCGCGGCGAATCGGGCGCGCCATCGTCGAGCGGCTGGCCGAGGCGGGCTACGCCGTCGCGATCCATTGCGGCAGCGCGCGGGCGGAGGCCGAGGCGCTGGCAGCGGGAATCGAACAACGTGGCGGCCGCGCGGCGGTGGTCAGCGCCGATCTCGCCGATCCGGCCGGCGTCGATGCGCTGCTTCCGGCCGCGGAGGCCGCGCTCGGCCCGATCACGCTGCTGGTCAACAATGCCTCAAGCTTCCTGGTCGACGACATCACCTCGATCGACGTACCGACCTGGAATCGACAGTTCTCGATCAACCTGCGGGCTCCGTCGGTTCTGGCAGGGGCTCTGGCGAACCGGCTTCCTGAAGATCGTCACGGTGTGATCGTCAACATCATCGATCAGCGTGTTTGGAAGCTGACGCCGCAGTATTACTCCTACACCCTGACCAAGGCAGCCCTGCTAACGGCGACCAAGACCATGGCGCAGGCCCTGGCCCCGCGCATCCGCGTCAACGCGGTCGGCCCCGGCCCGACGCTGCCCAATCCGCATGACGGCGCCGAGGCGATGGAACAGGAAGCGGCCGCGACTTTGCTCCGGCGCAGGGTCGATGCGCGCGAGATCGCGGAAGCCGTGCTCTATCTCGCTCAGGCACGCTCGGTGACCGGCCAGATGATCGCCGTCGATGGCGGCCAGCATCTCGGCTGGCGCACCCCTGACATCGTCGACTGAGCGAAGCGGCCCTCAGGCCCCCGAAACGGGACGATAGGGCGCACGCCCGCTGGCCAGCGCGCTGTCGAGCAGTTCCAGCCGATCCTGGCCCCAGAACACCTCGCCATCGAGCACATAGCTCGGGGCCCCGAACACCCCGGCCTCGATCGCAGCGCCGATGGTCGCCTCATAGAGCTGGCGCACCTCCTGGCTCTCGGCAGCGGCGGCAAGCGCCTGCGCGTCGAAGCCGGTCGCCCGAGCCACGGCGGCGATCGCTTCGGGCGGCGTCATGTCGTCGTCCCGCGCCCAGACCCCCGCCATGACCTCAGCCATGAATCGGCCGGGGTCGCCGCCCGCCTGCACGATCGCGATCAGGAAGCGATCCGCGAGCGAGGGATCGAAGGGCAAGTGCTTCGGCTGGAGAACCAGCCGCACATCGCGGCGTTCACGCCAGCGCTGGAGGTCCATCAGGCGATAGCGTTGGCGCACGGGATGGCGTTTGGGCAGCGGCAGCCCCCCGGTCTCGTCGAAGACAGCGCGCAGCGGCACGGGTCGATAGACGATGCCGCAGCCATGCCGCTTCGCGATGTCGAGAAAGGTCGCGTGGCCGAGATAGGTCCAGGGCGAATGCAGCGAGAAGTAATAGTCGATGGAACGGGACATGCTGGGACAACTCGGCAGCGGCAAGGGGAGACGACGATCCTGCAGTTCGACAAACAGGGGCGCAACCATTGACGGATGCGCCCCTGTCTCGTTGCCGGCGGCAGAACCGTGGGCCCCGTGAGCGATCGCCCCGGCACCACGGTTGCCGCCCGTGTTTGGCTCAGGCGGCAGCCTTGTTCTTCACTGCGCCAATGATGGCGGTGAGGATGGCGCCACCGGCACCGCCGCCGATCAGGTTCGTCAGAATGCCGCCGATGCTGAATCCGCCGCCCTGCGCCGCCGTCGCTAGCGCCGGCAGCACGAGCGGGATGAGTTGGCCGAGCACGCCGCCGCCGACAAGGCCGGAGATCGTGTTGCCCAATGTTCCGAGATCGAAGGTTGGAGAGGCTTTGCCTGCAGCGTTGCCACCGATTGCGCCGGCAACGAGATTCATCAAAATCTGTTCCATGCTACCCCCAAAAGCCACCTGATGTGGCAGTGGGACGATGACTCCGCCGCTGAGTCGATGCAACTCCCGCTGGAAACGCCACGGGAGTTCGCCGTTTGCAGGTCAGCCCAGCGCGATCGCCGAGATCAGCCGGCCGTAATCGGGCTCCGAGCGGTGGGTCGCGCGGCGATAGCTGAAGAAGCGCTGCTCGTCGCCATAGGTGCACAGCGAGAGATCGACGAAGCGGCCGATCCCCGCCTCCTGGGCCCTGAGCGCAATGAAGGCCGGCAGGTCGAACATCGCATGGGCAGGGCGGTCGGAGGCGGCGAAGAAGCGCGCATAGGTCTGGTTTTCCGCCTTGAAACGCTCGACGAATTCGGGCCCGACTTCATAGGCCTTCGCACTGATCGTGGGTCCGAGCACGGCAAGGATGCGCTCGCGCCGCGCGCCGAGCTTCTCCATCGCAGTGACCGTCGCCGCGACGATGCCTGTGAAGGCGCCCTTCCAGCCGGAATGCGCCGCGCCAATGACGCCCGCCTCGCTGTCAGCGAACAGGATCGGCCCGCAATCGGCACTGGAGGCGCACAGACCGACACCATGTGCGACGCTGACCATGGCGTCCGCCTTCGGCCGCTCGCCCGGCCACGGGCCGGTGACGATCTCCACATCGGCCGAATGCACCTGATAGAGACTGATGAGATGCGTCGGCGCGATCTTGAGCTGCGCCGCCATGCGTTTCCGATTCTCCACGATGGCCTCGGGCGCGTCGGCGGAGCCAAGCCCGCCATTGAGCGAGGCGTAGATGCCGGTCGAGACACCGCCCTCGCGGGTGAAGAAGGCGTGGCGGATGCCGGGTTCGGCGGCGAGGTCGGGAGAGGTGATGAACATCATGTCGTCCGGTTCCGCGGCTGCGCCGCTCTCGTCAGGCCTGCTCTGGCAGCCGATGAAGGTCAAATCCGGGCAGCGGCGGCAGGCCAGGATGCGATAGCGCCAGAACCTTGAACAAATCGCCCATGCCGGTTTCGCCCGGCTGCGTCAGGCGATCGAAGGCGGCGCCGATCGCCTGCGCCTGCTCCGGTGTCGCCTTGCGCGACAGCGCCTGCACCCGCTCGGCCAGCCCCAGCGCCAGCAGGAAATCACCCTGCCGGACCGGCCCATGCAGCGCCGCCCCCGCTCGCAAAGCCGCCTGCGCCATCCGCGCGAAATCGACATGCACCGTCAAATCCGCCTCGCCCGGCTCGGCCAGCGGATTGACGAACTGGTGCCGGCGCATCGCCTGCAGCGTGTCCCCGAAGCCCGACTGCATCGAGCCGTAGTCGATGAAGAGCGCCCCCCCTCCGAAGCGCGCGACATGGCTGGCAACCTCCGAGACAAGACCGAGCGCCGCAGCCGGCTGCTCCAGGACCGCCCCCTCCTGCCCCCTCATCAGCGGGGACGCGCCGCCGGAAAGCGACTCGCCGGCGAGCCCGAAGGCGAGCTTGCCTTCGTCGTTGAGCCCCACCAACCGCTCGCGCCACCCCTCGGTCGTCATGACGAACTGGTCGAGCGGCAGTGCGTCCAGCAATTCGTTGGCGATGACGATGGCGGGCCCGTCCAGCGCCGTCCCGACCCGGTCGTGCCAGGCAGGCTCAACCTTGCCGGCCAGCGTCGCCGCCTGGATCTCCCGCAGCACCGGGCTGGTCTCGACCAGATGCACTGACGCCGCCTTGTGAAAGCCGGGCACGATCCGCGTCGCCCGCAGCATGTCCGCCATCAGCGTGCCGCGCCCGGGCCCGATTTCGACCAGCGCAAACCGCGACGGCGCCCCCATCGCCTGCCAGAGATGCGCCGCCCAGAGTCCGAGCATCTCGCCGAACGTCTGGCTGATCTCGGGCGCGGTGGTGAAGTCTCCGGCCGCCCCGAAGGGGTCGCGCGTCATGTAGTAGCCGTGGCGCGGATGCCCGAGGCAGAGCGCCATGTAGCGCGAGACCGGGATCGGCCCCTCATCGGCGATCAGGCGGACGAGTTCCGCCTTCAACCCCCTCACGCGGCGGCCCGCTTGGCCCGCAGCGCCAGAAAGAGCCCGACCGCGAAGAGCGGCAGCGACAGCACCATGCCCATGGTGATGCCGCCGCCGAGCGCATCGACCGAGCCGCCGAACAGGAAGCCGAGTTGCGGATCGGGCTCGCGGAAGAACTCGCAGACGATGCGCGCGACCGCATAGCCCATGCCGAACACGCCGGCGACGAGGCCCGGGCGCTTCAGGCCGCCGGCCCGCACCAGCAGCGCCAGCAGGATGAAGAGCAGAAGCCCCTCGCCCAGCGCCTCGTAGAGCTGGCTCGGATGGCGCGGCAGCGGCCCGGCATTCGGGAAGACCATGGCCCAGGGCACATCCGGCGCCGGTCGTCCCCAAAGCTCGGCATTGATGAAATTGGCGATGCGGCCGAGGAACAGCCCGATCGGTACGACGGCGGCGGCGAGGTCGAAGACCGAAAGCGCCGGATAGCCGCGCCGGCGTGCGAACAGCCACAAGCCCGTCGCAGCGCCGACCAGCCCCCCATGGAAGGACATGCCGCCCTGCCAGATCGCGAGGATGTCCTGCGGCCGCTCGAGATAGCGGGGCAGATCATAGAACAGCACGAAGCCGAGCCGCCCGCCGAGCACCACGCCGAGCGCGACAAACAGCAGCATGTCGTCGAGCTCTTCGGCCTTCGGACGGGAGCGGCCGTCCCATAGAGCTTCGGCAGAGACGAGCCGGCGCGCATACCACCAGCCGCCGAGCAGTCCGACGACATAGGCCAGCCCATACCATTTGACCGAAAGCGGCCCGAGTTGCAGCGCGACCGGATCGATCATCGGGAAGGCGATGGCGAAAGTGGGCATGGGCAGGTTGTCCGGTGGCAGGCGCACGGTGATGGCTGCCAGCCGGCGATGCGGTCAAGCGAAAAGGCTTGCTGCCGACCCAGGTTCGGGCGAGGCCGAAGCGGCCGGCAAGCACCGCTCCGACTTATGGCACGCAGCAACACCGACCGGCGCGCGGCCTGACGCCGGCGCAATGCCAGGCGTTCTATTGACCCACCAAGGCCGGAAGGCTCTGAACCTTCGTTACCGGCGGCGGATTCCAACGCCCGGTGAGCGCCTCGGATTTCGGCCCGTAGAGCCGCATCGTCAGGTTGAAGGGGCCCTTCGGTGCCGGAAGCCAGTTCGCCTCCCTGTCCCGGCCCGGACTCTCATTCTGCAGATACAGCGTCAGGGAGCCGTCGGGATTGATTTTGAACGGCATCCAGCTGCTCACGGCAAAGCGATTGAGGCTGTTGGCGACCTGGAAGCCATCCTGGTCGTAGAGGGTGATCGACCAGAACGCGTTGACCGGCGGCGCGGCGCCTTTCTCGAACTGAATGGTGTACTTGTTGCCGCCGTCGAGCGGCCTGCCGGCTTCGTCGCCCAGATTGAGCGGATAGATTGCATCCTCGGGCAAGTTGGCGCCGAGCCCGACCTGCGCCACGATGGCCCGCTTGAGATAGTAGTTGCCGTAGACCCCCATCGTGTCCGTGTTCATCGACCAGTGGTTGGCGACACGCGCCAGCGTCGGGACTTTCCACTCCATCAGCTTGCGTGCGGCCTCCGGCGTTCCTTCGAGGCCCTTGCTCACGGCGGGGGAGAGCTTTTCGACATCGAAGCTCTTGCCGGGCTCGATGCCGATGCGCTTCATCTGCGCGATGATCGGCTGGTCGGTGAGATGCGGCGGGTGGAGCTTCAGGAGCTCGGCGGCGTAGGCGAAATATTTCGCCGCCGACATCCCGTCGACCTGCAGCTTCGGCGCGGTCTTCATGTCGACGCTCGGATCGATCTTCACCTCCGCAGCCCGGGGCGGCTTGCCCCAATCGGACAGCGGAGTGACCTTGAGCCCGGCCTGGATCTTGTGGACCGCATCATAGTCGGACGGCCCGTCCGTCTTGGTCCGGCCGATGATCCAGATCGTCGGCGTCGGGGCGTCGATCCGCGTCATCCCATCGGGAACAGTGCCGCTCCATTTCGGCGGAGTGAGCAGGAAGTTGCCGGCCTGCGTTCCGGTCGTGCGCCAGCCTGGCGATGCGAACACATCCGACCACATGTCGAGCATCGGCAAGAGATAGAACCGGCCGCCGGTGTCGGGCACCGAGACGACGGCGGGGTCTTTGGACATGTCGAGCCATGCGACCGAGTACAGCGTATCGAAATTCGGCCGGACGACGTCCTTGTAGTCGGCGGGCGGGAACGCCGGCACGTTGACGAACATGTTCATCGGCCCGCGCCCAAAAACCTTGCCGGCTTCGATGTTGGTGGCCTGCCGGCGCGTGACGTCCATCGTGACCAGCGGGTAGAGGTAAATATAGGCATCCACTCCGATCGAGTGAGCTTCGGCCTCGGTCACGGCCGGCGGCGTACCTTGAGCCACGGCCGCCGGCGCGAGAAATGAAGCCAAGAATGCGCAGAGAAAGGCGACAAAGAAATTTCTGTCCATCTTACCCTCCGGTTTATCTTTTCAGCGCCCCATCAAATATAGACCAGTTATCTTCTTTGAATCAGCCATGTTTTGCGTCGAATGCGCAGCATTGCGACAAACATCATCGAAATCTGGAGAAATCCGAGCCCCACCGACCGATTATGACGCAACGTCAGATTGGCGCAACCGAGGAAAGCGCGGACTTCCCGCCATGGGGTCATCCCGGGGACCGGGATGACAGTGCGGGAGGATCAAGCCCGCGGGCCTCGAACAATGCGGACCCGGCGGGTCGGGCAAAAAGGGCCCGAGAGCCCCCGCTCTGTCACAGCTGCACGATCAGCTTGCCGAAATTCCGGCCCTCGAGCAGCCCGATGAAGGCTTCAGGCGCCTGCGCCAGCCCCTCGACGATGTCCTCCTTGTACTTCACCGCTCCCGTCGCGATCCAGTCGGCCATCTCGCGCTCGAAAGCCGGGCGCTGGGCGACGAATTCGCGCTGGATGAAGCCACGAATCGTCAGGCTCTTGGACAGGACCTGGCGCATGACGACTGGCAGGCGGTCGGGCCCCTCGAAATCCCCTGTGGCATTGTACTGCGCCACCAGCCCGCAGACCGGAACGCGGGCGAAGGTGTTGAGCAGGGGAAACACCGCGTCCCACACCACACCGCCGACATTCTCGAAATAGACGTCGATCCCGCCCGGGCAGGCCGCCGCCAGTTGCGCTGCCAAATCGGGCGCACGGTGGTCGATGACTGCGTCGAAGCCGAATGCCTCGCGAACGTAAGCGCATTTCTCCGGCCCACCGGCGATGCCGACCGCCCTCGCGCCCTTGATCCGCGCGATCTGCCCGACCGCCGACCCGACCGGCCCGCTTGCGGCGGCCACGACAACGGTCTCGCCGGGCTCAGGCCTGCCGATCGTCAGCAGTCCGGCATAGGCCGTGAAGCCGGGCATGCCGAGCACGCCAAGTGCTGTCGTCAACGGCGCGGCCGCCGGATCGAGCCTGCGAAGCTGATCACCCTTCGCCAGCGCATGCGACTGCCAGCCGGAGTGCGACAGCACGATGTCGCCCGGCCTGAAGCCCGGATGCCGGCTGTCGAGAACCTCGGCAACCGTGCCGCCCTCCATCACCTGCCCGATCTCGACAGGCGCGGAATAGGATTTCGCGGCGCTCATTCGCCCGCGCATATAGGGGTCGAGCGAGAGATAGAGAATCTTCAGCAGGACCTGACCATCGGTCGGAACCGGGATAGGTACCTGCTCCAGCCGGAAATTCGACGGAGCCGGCCGCCCCTCGGGACGCGAGGCCAGGACGATCTGCTGCCTCTCGGACTGAGACATGCTGTTCGCTTTCTCTTGCATCGGTCGCTGGCGCGTCGCCACTGCTGAC
>JAESFK010000506.1_pt1 | contig 18880 bp, 18 predicted proteins | sample 9269391 | NCBI WGS metagenome assembly JAESFK01 (sample SAMN14506231, study PRJNA617097) | algae metagenome | isolation source: Drouetiella hepatica UHER 2000/2452 and co-occurring heterotrophs from... | place: Slovakia: Slovak Paradise National Park, Hrabusice, Kosice Region | collected 2000-01-01
CTCACCGTCAACGCCCTCACGGCGGCCCACGGCGTGATCATCCCGCTCGAGTGCGAGTTCTTCGCGATGCGCGGCGTTGCCCTGCTCGTCGAGACCATCGAGAAGATCACCGACCGGCTCAACCCCCGCCTCCAGGTCGACGGCATCCTCGCGACGATGTACGACGGGCGCACCCTGCACTCCAAGGAGGTCGTCGCGAGCGTCGTCGAGCACTTCGGCGACCAGGTCTTCCACACCGTCATCTCGCGCACCGTGAAGTTCCCCGACGCCTCGCTCGCCGCCGAGCCGCTGACCACGTACGACGGGGCGCACAAGGGCGCGGAGGCCTACCGCCAGCTCGCCCGTGAGCTCATCGCCCGCGGCGGGGCGGCCTGACCCGCATGACCACGCCCCCCGGGGCCGCGGCGCAGGAGGCGGTCGTCCCCGGCGGGGTCATCACCCGCCGGGCCGCCGCCACGCCCTTCGAGGTCCACCTCGAGAACTTCACCGGCCCCTTCGACCTCCTGCTCGGGCTCATCAGCAAGCACAAGCTCGACATCACCGAGATCGCCCTCGCGAGCGTCACCGACGAGTTCATCGCCTTCATCCGCGCCGCCCGGGAGAGCGAGGCCGGCTGGGACCTGTCGCAGGCCACCGAGTTCCTCGTCGTCGCCGCCACGCTGCTCGACCTCAAGGCCGCGCGGCTGCTGCCGCAGTCCGGCCCCGAGGACGAGGAGGACCTCGCGCTCATCGAGGCCCGCGACATCCTCTTCGCCCGGCTCCTGCAGTACCGCGCGTTCAAGGACATCGCGCACACCTTCGGCGAGCGGATGGCCACCGCCGGCCGCCGCCACCCGCGCGCGGTGGGCCTCGAGCCGCACCTCGCCGCGCTGCTGCCCGAGCTGGTCATGACGGTCAGCCCCGAGCAGCTGGCGATGATCGCCGCCCGCGCGATGGTCCCCAAGGCGCCGCCCACGGTCGGGCTCGGCCACCTGCACGCCCCGCAGGTGAGCGTGCGCGAGCAGGCCGGGCTGATCGGCGCCCGGCTGCGCCGCGAGCGGGTCGCCTCCTTCCGCAGCCTCGTCGCCGACGCCGACAGCACCCTCGTGGTCGTCGCCCGCTTCCTCGCCCTCCTCGAGCTGTTCCGCGAGGCGGCCATCGGCTTCGAGCAGGCCGAGGCGCTCGGCGAGCTGACGGTCCGCTGGACCGGGCCCGAGGAGGGCGACATCGAGGTCACCGACGAGTTCGACGAGCCCCCGCCCCCGGCCGACGACGACACCCCACGCGTCGTCCCCACCGACCCCCGCCCCGAGGAGACCCCCGATGAGTGAGCCGGAGCCCGAGGTCCCGCCCGCACCCCAGGAGCAGGCACCCGAGGAGCAACTGGCCTTCGACGTCGCCGACTTCCCCGGCGGCATCCACGGCGCGCTCGAGGCCGTCCTCATGGTCGTCGACGAGCCGGTGAGCACCTCGGCGCTGGCCTCGGCCCTCGAGCAGCCGGTGCCCGACGTCGAGGCGGCCCTGGCCGAGCTCGAGGCCGGGTACGAGGAGCAGCACCGCGGGTTCACGCTGCGGCAGGTCGGCGGTGGCTGGCGGATGTACAGCCGCCACGAGTACGCCGCGGTCGTCGAGCGCTTCGTCCTCGACGGCCAGCAGGCCCGGCTCACCCAGGCCTCGCTGGAGACCCTCGCCGTCATCGCCTACCGCCAGCCGGTGTCCCGCTCGCGCGTGGCCGCCGTCCGCGGTGTCAACGTCGACGGCGTCATCCGTACCCTCCTGTCCCGCGGGCTCATCGAGGAGCTCGGCCAGGACGAGGAGTCCACCGCCACCCTGTACGGCACGACGTCGTACTTCCTCGAGCGCCTCGGCCTCCAGGGCATCGACGAGCTCCCCGCGCTCGCCCCCTACCTGCCCGAGGTCGACGTGCTCGACGAGATCGCCGAAGGAGGCCGGGGATGACCCCGCCCAAGGACCGAGGTGCCCGCCGCGCGGGCGACCGCCAGCAGCGCCCCCGTGGCCAGGGCCCGAAGGCGGGCTCCGGCCGCGCGCCGGGCACCGGCACGACCCGCCCGAGCCAGCCGACCCAGACCAAGCGCGAGCCGCAGCGGCCGGTCGTCGACGTCCACGACCCCGACGGCGTCCGGCTCCAGAAGCTGCTCGCCGCGGCGGGTGTCGGCTCGCGCCGCGTGTGCGAGGACCTCATCAGCCAGGGCCGGGTGGAGGTCGACGGGCAGGTCGTCCGCGAGCTCGGCGTGCGGATCAAGGCCACCCAGGTCGTCCACGTCGACGGCGAGCGCGTCCAGCTCGACGAGTCGCGGGTCTACCTCGCGTTCAACAAGCCGCTCAACGTCGTCACCTCGATGAGCGACGACCTCGGCCGGGTCGACATCGGCGACTACTTCGGCGACCGCAAGGAGCGGCTCTTCCACGTCGGCCGGCTCGACGCCGACACCGAGGGTCTGCTGCTGCTGACCAACGACGGCGACCTCGCGCACCGGCTCCAGCACCCGCGCTACGGCGTCCTCAAGACCTACCTCGCGCAGATCCCCGGGCCGGTGCCGCGCGACCTCGGCAAGCGGCTGCGCGAGGGCGTGCAGCTCGAGGACGGGCCGGTCGCCGTCGACTCCTTCCGGGTCGTCGACTCCCAGCCCGGCAAGGCCATCGTCGAGGTGGTGCTCCACGAGGGGCGCAAGCACATCGTCCGGCGGATGCTCGCCGAGGTCGGCCACCCGGTGCAGTCGCTGGTACGCACCCAGGTCGGTCCCATCCGGCTCGCCGACACCAAGCCCGGCAAGTTCCGGTCGCTGTCGAGCACGGAGGTCGCGGCGCTGTACAAGGCCGCAGGGCTGTGATGACGGACCACCTGTGATGCGCGTCCACGTCGTCGGCACCGGGCTCATCGGGACCTCGCTCGGTCTGGCCCTGACCCGCCACGGCGACGAGGTCACCCTCGAGGACGCCCTGGCCACGCACGCGGCGCTGGCCCGCGACCTCGGCGCCGGCCGGCTGCCGGGGGAGGGTGAGGACCTCGCGCCCGACCTCGTCGTCGTCGCGGCCCCGCCGGACGTGACGGCCGGGTGCGTGCTCGCGGCCCTGGAGCGCTGGCCGTCCGCCGCCGTCACCGACGTCTCCTCGGTCAAGGGCCTCGTCCTCGACGCCCTGCGTGCCGGGGGCGCCGACCTCGCGCGCTACTGCGGGTCGCACCCGATGGCCGGGCGCGAGCGCTCCGGCGCGGTCGCCGGCCGCCACGACCTCTTCGACGGGCGGGCCTGGGTGCTCTCGCCCACCGACGAGACGCTGCCCGAGGTCGTCGCGCTGGTCACCGAGGTCGCCCGCGCGGCCGGGTCGGTGGTGCGCACCCTGCCGGCCCGCGAGCACGACCGGGCGGTCGCCGCCGTCTCGCACGTGCCCCAGCTCGCGGCCAGCCTCGTGGCGGCCCGGCTCGAGGCCTTGGACGAGGACGCCGTGGCGCTGGCCGGGCAGGGTCTGCGCGACGTCACCCGCATCGCGGCGAGCGACCCGCACCTGTGGACCCAGATCCTCGCCGGCAACGCCGCGGCGGTGCGCGAGGTCCTCGACGGGCTGGCCTCCGACCTGCGGGCGGTGTCCGGGGCCCTGGCCGCCCTCGAGGCCGGTGACGACGCACCGGGCGCGCGCGGCACCATCGCCACGACGATCGCCGCCGGCAACGCCGGGCAGGCCCGCATCCCGGGCAAACACGGCGCCGCCCCCACGGCGTACACGACGGTGCGCGTGCTCATCCCCGACGAGCCGGGCAACCTCGGGCGGCTCTTCGCCCACGTCGCCGAGATCGGCACGAACATCGAGGAGTTCCACCTCGACCACGGGCTCGGCCAGCCCTTCGGGATCGCCGAGGTCGACGTCGTTCCCGCAGCCGCCGCGGCCCTCGCCGAGGAGCTCGCGGCGAGGGGCTGGCGCATCCACGGATGACCGCCTCAGTAGGCTCTGCGCCCATGACCGCACCGCTGACGATCGCCATCGACGGTCCCTCCGGCTCCGGGAAGAGCAGCGTCGCCAAGGCGGTCGCGCGACGCCTCGGCATCGGCTACCTCGACACCGGGGCGATGTACCGGGCGCTCACGTGGTGGTGCCTCGAGCGCGGCCTCGACCTCACCGACACCGCCGCGGTCGCCGAGGCCGCGCGCACCCTGCCGCTCGAGGTCGGCACCGACCCCGACGCGCCGACGGTGACCGTCGACGGCACCGACGTCAGCGCGGCCATCCGCACCTCGGAGGTCAGCACGGCCGTCTCGGCGGTGGCCGTGAACCTCGAGGTGCGCCCCGTCCTCCAGCAGCTCCAGCGCGACCTCATGGCGCAGGTGGCCCGGGAGACCGGGGGAGTGGTCGCCGAGGGACGCGACATCACGACCGTCGTGGCCCCCGACGCGCGGGTCCGGCTGCTCGTCACCGCCTCCGAGGAGGCCCGCCTGCGCCGGCGCTCCGCCGAGCTGCACGGCACCTCCGACGCCGCGGCCGTCGAGGCCACCCGCGACCAGGTCGTCCGGCGCGACCGCGACGACTCGACCGTCTCGACCTTCACCGAGGCGGCCGAGGGCGTGCACCGCGTCGACACCTCCGAGCTCGACCTCGAGGCGAGCATCGAGGCCGTCCTCGACGTCGTGGCGGGAGTCACCGAGGCCGACGGGTGAGCACCCGCCGCACCGCGTGAGCGCCGAGCCGGCACCGGGCGCGCTGCGGGCCCGGGTGGCGCGTCCGCTCGGGCGCCTCGCCTTCACCGTCCTCTACCGCTGCCGGATGGTCGGCGGGGCCAACGTGCCGCGCACCGGGCCAGTCCTCCTCGTGGTGAACCACACGGGCTTCCTCGACGGGGCGCTCGTCGTGGCGATGGCGCCGCGGCCGTCGCACTTCCTCGTCCTCGACCGCACCTTCACCGGATGGGTCGGCTGGCTGCTCCGCCGGAGCGGGCAGATCCCCATCGACCAGGCCACCGGCGACCGCCGCGCGCTCGGGCAGGCCCTCGAGGTGCTGGCCCGCGGCGGGGTGGTCGGCATCTTCCCCGAGGGCGGGCGAGGGCGGGGCGACCTGGCCTCCGCGGGCAAGGGCGCGGCCTGGCTGGCGCTGCGCTCCGGGGCCACCGTGGTGCCCGTCGCCTGCCTGGGGACCCGCGCCACCGGTGCGCTGGCGGCCTCTTGGCCCCGGCTGCGCAGCCGGCTGGTCGTCGACGCCGCCCCACCGGTCCCGCTCGACGTGCCGGACGGCCTCCCCGGCCGGGCCGCTCTCGAGCTGGCCACGGAACGGTTGCGCCTCGCGCACGCGGCCCACGTCGTGGCGGCCGCCGAGCGGCACGGCCTGCCGCTGCCGACCGACGTCCCGCCCGACCTCCTGCCGGACCTCCCCGGGTAGCGGCGGTCAGGACCACCCCCCGTCGTGCGGGAGAATGGGGGGATGAGCACGGACGACCCCACCCAGACCGCGGACCCCGAAGCCGTCGAGCGGGCCCTGCGCGCCGGGCTCGAGGACTTCGAGCTCGACGACGAGGACCGCGCCCTCCTCGACGCCGAGGGGGTGCTCGACGAGGACGGCGAGCCCTACGCGCCGCTGCCGGTGGTCGCGATCATCGGCCGCCCGAACGTCGGCAAGTCGACCCTCGTCAACCGCATCCTCGGCCGGCGCGAGGCCGTCGTCGAGGACGTCCCCGGGGTGACCCGCGACCGCGTCGCCTACGACGGCGAGTGGACCGGCCGGCGCTTCACCCTCGTCGACACCGGCGGCTGGGAGATCGACGCCACGGGCATCCACCTGCGCGTCGCCGAGCAGGCCGAGATCGCCGTCGAGCTCGCCGACGCCGTGATGTTCGTCGTCGACGCCACGGTCGGTGCCACCGACGCCGACGAGGCCGTCGTCAAGATGCTGCGCCGCTCGGGCAAGCCGGTCGTCCTCGTCGCCAACAAGGTCGACGACCAGCGCACCGAGGCCGACGCCGCCGCCCTGTGGAACCTCGGGCTCGGCCAGCCGTGGCCCGTGTCCGCGCTGCACGGCCGGGGGAGCGGTGACGTCCTCGACGCGCTGCTCGCGGTGCTGCCCGAGGTCTCGGCCGTCGGCGCCTACGCCCGCGGCGGGCCGCGCCGCGTCGCGCTGCTCGGGCGCCCGAACGTCGGCAAGTCCTCGATGCTCAACAAGCTGACCGGCACCGACCGGGTCGTCGTCGACGACGTCGCGGGCACCACCCGCGACCCGGTCGACGAGGTCGTCGAGCTCGCGGGTCGCACCTGGCGCTTCGTCGACACCGCGGGCATCCGCCGACGCGTGCACCAGACCCGCGGCGCCGACTTCTACGCCTCGCTGCGCACCCAGACCGCGCTCGAGAAGGCCGAGGTGGCCGTCGTCCTCGTCGACGCCAGCGACCGCATCGCCGAGCAGGACGTGCGGGTCATCCAGCAGGTCATCGACTCGGGCCGCTCGCTCGTCATCGCCTACAACAAGTGGGACCTCACCGACGAGGAGCGCCGCCACTTCCTCGAGCGCGAGATCGAGCGCGACCTCGTCCAGGTGCCGTGGGCGCCTCGGGTCAACGTCTCGGCGCGCACCGGGCGCCACCTCGAGAAGCTCGTGCCGGCCCTCGACACGGCGCTGGAGTCGTGGGAGACGCGCATCTCCACCGGACGGCTCAACGCCTTCCTCGGTGAGGTCGTCGCGGCCCACCCGCACCCTGTGCGCGGCGGCAAGCAGCCGCGCATCCTCTTCGCGACCCAGGCCGGCACGCGCCCGCCGCGGTTCGTGCTCTTCGCGTCGGGGTTCATCGAGGCCGGCTACCGCCGCTTCGTCGAGCGCCGGCTGCGCGAGGAGTTCGGCTTCGAGGGCACGCCCATCGAGATCTCGGTGCGGGTCCGCGAGAAGCGCCGCAACCGCCGCTGACGCCCCGACTTTCCCTCCGGATGCCGGAACCTTCAGCGACCTCCCGCCTGCAACCGGTCGGTCGCTGACGGTGCCGGCAGGTCCGGTGGCGGAGAGGGCGGCCGGGGGCCGGACCGATTGGGTCGCGCGCCGGGCGGTGGGATAAGGTTTCGACCGCTCCCGAGAGGGAGCAGCCACGGGCTGTGGCGCAGCTTGGTAGCGCACTTGACTGGGGGTCAAGGGGTCGCAGGTTCAAATCCTGTCAGCCCGACACAGCGCAGAGGGCCTGGGAGTCGACGGAGTCGATCCCAGGCCCTCTGCTCGTGCCGGGCCGACCGGATGCCGGGAGCGCGAGGACCCCACGAGGAACGAGTGGGGAGCGAGCGCGGCGTCCTGTCAGCCCGACTCGCCGCAGCCGACCGGTCTGCGAGCCGACGGGCCGACGACACGATGCGCCTTCGCGTCGAGCCGGCCCGCACGCGGAGCGGTCAGCATCCGCCATCGTGTCGTCGGTCGGGCCGGGCTACCGTTCCGGGATGAGCACCGGGGAAAGCAGCAGGGACAGGGACTGGGACCGCCGCGCCGACGAGCTGGCCGCGCAGGCCCTCGCCGACGGCGAGCCGACGCGCTGGTTCGACGAGCTGTGGTCGGCCGCGGCCGCCGACGAGGTCGACACCCCGTGGGCGCGCACCGCCCCGTACCCGCCGGTGCTCGAGCACGTCGACGCCGCCGGCCCGGGGGAGGGGCGCCGCGCCGTCGTCGTCGGTGCCGGCCTCGGGGCCGACGCCGAGCTGCTCGCCGAGCGAGGCTGGCGCACCACGGCCTTCGACGTCTCCGCGAGCGCCGTCGACCTCGCCCGCGGCCGCCACCCCGGCACGACGGTCGACTACCGCGTCGCCGACCTCCTCGCCCTCGGGGACGACCTCGTCGGGGCCTTCGACCTCGTCGTCGAGGTCTTCACCGTGCAGGCCCTCCCGCAGGGGCTGCGCTCCGACGCCGTGCGCGCGGTCCGCTCGCTCCTCGCACCCGGTGGCACGCTCCTCGCGGTGCAGTTCGTCCGCGAGCGGGGCGCCCCCGTCGACGACTCCCCGCCCTGGCTGCTCGACGAGGACGACATCCGCTCGCTCGCCGGCGACGACGTCGCGCTGACGTCCCTCGACCGCCGCCCGCACCCGTTCAACCCGGCCGGACCCGACACCTGGGTCGCCGTCCTCCACCGCGACCGCACCGGTTGACGCGGCCTCAGAGCACCGAGGCCATCCGCCGCACGGCCTCCTCGAGGATGGCTGGCGACGTCGCGAGGTTGAGCCGGACGAAGCCCTGCCCGCCCGAGTGGTCGTAGCGCGGGCCGGAGCCGAGCGCCACGCGTCCTTGCTCGCGGAACACCGCGGCGGGGTCGTCGCCGAGGCCGAGGGCCCGGCAGTCGAGCCAGGCGAGGTAGGTCGCCTCCGGCGGCACCCACCGGACGGCCGGCAGGTGCTCGGCCAGCAGCCGGGCGAGCAGCTCGCGGTTGGCGACGAGCTCGTCGAGCAGCTGCTCCAGCCACGGACCCCCGTCGCGCATCGCCGCCACGTGCGCGATCTCGCCGAGGTGCGACGAGCCGTGCGTGTGCACCTCGTGCAGCCCGGCGAGGTCGTCGCGCGCCCCGGACCCGGCCACGACCACCGCCGACTTCAGCCCGGCGAGGTTCCAGCCCTTGGACGGCGAGAACACCGAGAACGCGTCCTCGGCGCCCGGCACGGTGAGGTACGGCGTGAACGTCGCACCGCCGGGGTGCACCAGGGGCGCGTGGATCTCGTCGGCCACCACCCGCACCCCGAACTCGGCCGCCAGCGCCGCGAGCGCCCCGAGCTCGGCGGGCGTGTGCACCACCCCGGTCGGGTTCTGCGGGTTGCAGAGCAGGTAGGCCGCCCGCTCGCCGCGGGCCGTGGCCTCGGCGAACACCCTCCGCAGGGCCTCGGGGTCGAGCCGCCCGCCCGGGGTCAGCGGCGCGTCCATCCGCCTCCGACCGACCGCCTCGACGAAGCCGAAGAACGAGTCGTAGACCGGCGGCGAGACGACCACCGGACCGCCCTCGTCGGTGAGCAGCCGCAGCAGCTCGCTCGCCCCGATCATCACGTCGGTGACGACGAGCATCGCGCTCGGGTCGACCGACCAGCCCCACGCCGAGCCCGCGTACCGAGCCACCTCGGCGGCGTAGCGCGGCGCCCACCCGTACCCGGTGTCGCCGCGGGCCATCGCCGCCGTCACCGCCTCGACGACGGGCGGGCACGGGGCCGCGTCCATCTCGGCGACCCAGAGCGGCAGCACGTCGGGCGGGTAGGCCATCCACTTCACGCTCGTGCGGTCGCGACGCAGCTCGGCCTCGGTCGCGCCGAGGAGGGGGGTGCTCACCCCGCCACCCTAGGCGCGTGCGGCGGCGCCACCGCGGCACCCCATACAGTGGCGCCATGGCGGACGAGGGGTCGCAGGCACCGGTGAGCACGCGCGTCCTCACCGTGCCCAACGCGCTGAGCGCCCTGCGCCTCGTCGGGGTGCCCGTCTTCCTCTGGGCGATCCTCACCGAGCAGGACGCCCTGGCCATCGTCCTGCTCGTCGCCTCGGGCCTCACCGACTACCTCGACGGCAAGATCGCCCGCGCCTACGGCCTGGAGTCCCGGCTCGGCCAGCTCCTCGACCCCGTCGCCGACCGGCTGTACATCGCCTCCACCCTCGTGGGCCTCGCCTGGCGCGACATCCTCCCGTGGTGGGTCGTCGGCATCCTGTTCGCCCGCGAGGCGTTCATGGCGGTCGTCGTGCTCGTCGCGCAGCGACACGGCTGGGTCGGGCTGCCGGTGCACTTCGCGGGCAAGGCCGCGACCTTCAACCTCCTCTACGCCTTCCCGCTGCTGCTGCTCGCCGACGGTGACTCGACGGTGGCCCGCATCGCCGAGCCCGTCGGCTGGGGCTTCGCCTGGTGGGGCATCGTCCTGTACTGGCTGTCCGGTGTGCTCTACGCGATGCAGCTGCAGCGGCTGCTCGCCCACGAGCGGGCGGTCACGGCGTGAGCGCACGGCCCCCGCGCCGTCCGGACGCGTCGATGACGCTCATCCGGACGATGATGGAGCGCCCGCTCGACCCCGGGTACCAGGCGGCGGCCGACCGGCGCGAGTCCGAGGGCCTGCCGCGCTCGACCTCCCTGCGGGCCCCGCGCCTCGTCGTGGCGACCCTGGCCATCGGGCTCGTCGTCGGGGTCGCGGCCTCGAACCTGCGCGCCGACGACACCCCCCGCAGCGCGGCCCGGGCCGACCTCACCGCGCAGATCGAGACCCGCCGCACCGAGGTCGACCGGCTCTCGGTGGAGGCCCAGCGCCTCCAGTCCGAGGTCACCGCGCTCGAGGCCCAGCAGCTCGGGTCGGCGGGGGGCAGCGTGGCGCGCAGCCGCGAGCTGGCCCAGGTGGTCGGCGCGGTGCCGCTCACCGGTCCCGGGCTCGTCGTCACCCTCGACGACGCACCGGACGCCGCCGACGACGACGGCTCGGGCGACGGCGCCGACCAGAAGCGCGTGCTGGCCCGCGACCTCCAGTTCGTCGTCAACGCCCTGTGGCAGGCGGGCGCCGAGGCGGTGAGCATCAACGGCAACCGGCTGACGTCGGTGTCGACCATCCGCTTCGCCGGGTCGGCGCTCGTCGTCAGCTTCCGCCCGCTGGCCCGGCCCTACGTCATCACCGCGATCGGCAACCCGCGGACGATGCCGGGCGACTTCGCCGACGGCGCCGGCGCGAGCTACCTCTCGACGCTGCACAGCACCTTCGGGATCCGGGCCGACACCGACGTCTCGCGCAGCCTCACCGTGCCGGCCGCCGTGGGCCTGAACACCAAGTTCGCGGAACCGATGGATACTGGGGCGTCCCCGACGAGCGGGACACCCAGCGACCCGGAGGACGGCTCGTCGTGATCCCTGCCATCGGCCTCGCCCTCGGCATCGTCGTCGGCCTCCTGCTCCAGCCCGCGGTGCCGGTCTGGCTCCAGCCGTACCTGCCCATCGCCGTCATCGCGGCCCTCGACGCCGTGTTCGGCGCGGTGCGCGCCATCCTCGACGGCATCTTCAGCGACAAGGTCTTCGTCGTCTCGTTCCTGTCCAACGTCGTCGTCGCCGCCTTCATCGTCTTCCTCGGCGACAAGCTCGGCGTCGGCAGCCAGCTCTCCACCGGTGTCGTCGTCGTCCTCGGGGTCCGGATCTTCTCCAACGTCGCCTCGATCCGCCGCCACCTCTTCGACGCATGAGCTCGGCCGACGAGACCCCGGCGGCCCGGTCCGAGGGGACGCCCCGCCCGCCGGACGACGCCCGTCACGCGTGGGCCCGGCTGCGGCGTGCCGGCTCACCCCGGCCGAGCCGCTCGAACCTCCTCGCGATGCTCCTCGCCGCCTCGCTCGGGTTCGCGATCATCGCCCAGGTGCGCCAGACCTCGATCCAGGGCCTGGAGAACCTGCGCGAGGACGAGCTCGTGCGCATCTTCGCCGACGTCGACCAGGACGGCGACCGGCTGAGCGACGAGGTCCGCGACCTCCAGTCCTCCCTCGAGCTGCTCCGGAGCCGCAGCACGAGCGAGGAGGAGGCCCAGCGCGCGGCGAAGGAGCGGGTCGACGCCCTGGGCATCCTCGCCGGCACCGCCCCGGCGACCGGACCCGGCATCCTCCTGCGCATCGACGACCCAGACGGCGAGGTCACGCAGTCGATCCTCCTCGACGCGATCCAGGAGCTGCGCGACGCGGGTGCGGAGGCCATCCAGGTCGGTGACGTCCGGGTCGTCGCGACCACGTGGTTCGCCGACCTCGAGGGCGGCGGCATCTCGGTCTCCGGGTCCGCGGTCCGCCCGCCCTACGTCATCCGGGCCATCGGCGACGCCAACGCCCTCGCCGGTTCGATGCAGATCCCCGGCGGTGTCACGGCCACCGTCCGCCGGGCCGGCGGCACGGCCAGCGTCGACATCCGCGACGAGGTCACGGTCGACGCGTTGCTCAGCGTCACCGCCCCTCAGTACGCTCGCCCGGTACCCACAGCCACCCCCTGACGCGTCCGCGCGCCCGAGACACAGGAGAGCCATGAGCGACCTCGAGTACCCCGCAGGCCTGCGCTACACCGCCGAGCACGAGTGGGTCCGCGAGGAGGACGGGACGGTGCGCGTCGGCATCACCGCCTTCGCCCAGGAGGCGCTCGGCGACGTCGTCTACGTCAGCCTGCCGGCGGTCGGCGACACCGTGACGGCCGGCGACACGTGCGGCGAGGTCGAGTCCACGAAGTCGGTCAGCGACCTCTACGCCCCGATCGCCGGTGAGGTCACCGCCGTCAACGGCGCGCTCGACGCCACCCCCGAGCTGGTCAACACCGACCCCTACGGCGAGGGCTGGATGTACGAGCTGCGCCCGGCCGACGCCGCCGACGTCGCGGCGCTGCTCGACGTCGACGGGTACACCTCGCAGCTCTCCTGAGGTCCCCGGGGCCGTCCCGCACGAGGAGGGGGACATCCGCGCCGCCGTGATCTAGGGTGGCAGTCCGCGAGGCAGTGTCGAGATGGGTCGAGGAAGGGTGGACAGAGCGAGATGACAGCCGACGAGCACGGCAACGAGCAGGCCGCACCCGAGCCCACGACGATGCGCCTCCAGGCCGTCGAGGGCACCGGGCGGGTCGAGCCGCAGGGCGAGGCCGAGCACGTCCTCACCAAGGCCGACCTCGCGACCGTCGAGGCCCTGCGCCCCGGCACCGCCCTCCTCGTGGTCCTGCGGGGCCCGAACACTGGGGCGCGCTTCCTCCTCGACGACGACGAGGTGATGTCCGGGCGCCACCCCGACAGCGACATCTTCCTCGACGACGTCACGGTCTCCCGCAAGCACGCGGTCTTCCGCCGCACCAGCGGCGCGTTCTCCGTGCACGACGTCGGGTCGCTCAACGGCACCTACGTCAACCGCGACCTGGTGGACGAGAAGGCGCTGACCACGGGCGACGAGGTCCAGATCGGCAAGTTCCGCCTCGTCTTCTACGCCGCCGCCCGCGACTGACCCCCGCGTCGTGCGCCCCCTGACCATCGGGGCGGTCGTCCGCTCCCTCGCCGAGGACTTCCCGGACGTCACGATCTCCAAGGTCCGCTTCCTCGAGGCCGAGGGCCTGGTCACCCCCGAGCGCTCCGCCTCGGGCTACCGCCGGTACGCACCGGCCGACGTCGAGCGCATCCGCTACGTCCTGCGGGCCCAGCGCGACCTGTTCTGGCCGCTCAAGGTGATCCGGGAGGCGCTGGAGGCCATCGACCGCGGGCTCGAGCCGACCGGGCCGGACCAGCGCCCCGAGGTACCGGACCCGGGCCCCGACCCGGACGTCCCCGACCCCACCGTCCTGCTCGGCGGCCGCGCGGTCCGGCTCACCCGCGCCGAGCTGGCCGGCTCCGCGGGCTTGCCGGCGGACGCCGTCGCCGAGCTCGTCGACCACGGCCTCCTGCGCCCCGGCCCCGACGGCCTGCACGGGGAGGAGGACCTGCGCGCCGCCCGGGCCGCCGCCGGCCTCTCGCGCTACGGCCTGGAGGCCCGTCACCTGCGGGTCTTCCGGGCCGCGGCCGACCGCGAGGTCGGGCTCGTCGAGCAGGCCACCGGCACCCTGCGCGGGCCCGACGCCCGCCGCGCCACCGACGAGGTGACCCACCTCGTCCTGGCCCTGCACGCGGCCCTGGTCCGGGGCGGGCTCGGCGCCGAGGACTGACCACCGCCCGGGGCGCGGGGGAGCCGGGGTACGGTGACGGAATGAAGGTGATGGACGTCCTCGGGGTGCGGGTCGAGATGCCCAACAACCAGCCGATCGTCCTCCTGCGGGAGCGCGACGGCGACCGCTACCTGCCGATCTGGATCGGGGCTGCCGAGGCGACCGCGATCGCCTACGCGCAGCAGGGTGTCGTCCCGCCGCGCCCGCTCACCCACGACCTGCTGCGCACCGTCATCGACGACCTGGGCCACACGCTCACCCGGGTGCGCATCGTGGCCCTGCGCGACGGCGCCTTCCACGCCGTGCTGGCCATCGACGGGGGAGCCGACGGTGGCGGCACCGATGTCGACTCGCGCTCCTCCGACGCCATCGCCCTGGCCCTGCGCGCCGGGGCCGAGATCGTCGCCGAGGACGACCTGCTCGACGAGGCCGGGGTCGAGATGGCCGAGCCCGAAAAGGACGAGGTCGAGAAGTTCAAGGAGTTCCTCGACCAGGTCTCGGCCGACGACTTCGACACCGAGGCCGACTCCTAGGCGGCGCGGCCGCGCCCGACACACCGACACCCCCACGCGACACGCCGGGGAGCGTGCCGGTGGCGCGGTCGTTGACCTGAGTCACATCCGCACCTACCGTCACACCCGTCACAGAAGTGACGCGGAGAGTGACGCCCATGTCATTCACCGGCGTACAGTCGCCCCTGACGGCGACGGCACCAGGAGGTAGGCGTGAACTCCACCGGAGAGGCGCGAGCGAAGGGGTCGACCCCGACGCCCGCCCAGGGCGTGCTGTTCGCCGACGACCTGCCCGAGCTCGACGACGAGGTGGGCTACCGCGGCCCGACCGCGTGCAAGGCGGCCGGCATCACCTACCGCCAGCTCGACTACTGGGCCCGTACCGGCCTCGTCGAGCCCTCGGTGCGCGCGGCCGGAGGCTCCGGCACGCAGCGCCTCTACGGCTTCCGCGACATCCTCGTGCTCAAGGTGGTCAAGCGCCTCCTCGACACCGGGGTCTCCCTCCAGCAGATCCGCGGCGCGATCACCGTGCTGCGTGCGCGCGGGGTCGAGGACCTCGCGGGCATCACACTGATGAGCGACGGCGCCTCGGTCTACGAGTGCACGTCCGCCGACGAGGTCATCGACCTGCTCCAGGGTGGCCAGGGCGTCTTCGGCATCGCTGTCGGCAAGGTCTGGCGCGAGGTCGAGGGCGAGCTCGCGGCCCTGCCGAGCGAGCGCTCGGACCACGAGGGCGGGGCCGAGGCGATCCAGGCCGGCGACGAGCTGAGCCTGCGCCGCGCCGCCCGTCTGGCCTGAGCTCCCGGCGGGCCTGCGGGCCCTCCCGGTGGTAGGTTGGCCGGGCCGCTCACACCGTGCGGGAGAGTCCTCGGCCGTCAGGTCGGGGCGCCGAAGGGGCAACACTCCCCGGAACCTCTCAGGCGCAAGGGACCGCACGGGACAGGCACCTCTGGAGGCCCACCGGCCGACAGAGGGGGAGGACGACATCACCGTCTCCCCGGAGGTCCCGTGAGCACGCCCACCCTTCCCGAGTTCGCCGGCCGGCACATCGGTCCCCGCGAGGACGACCTCGCCGGGATGCTCAAGGTCGTCGGTCGCTCCTCGCTCGACGACCTCGTCGACACCGCCGTCCCGGGTGGCATCCGCTTCGAGGGCGAGCTCGACGTCGCCCCGGTGGAGTCCGAGGCCGCCGTCCTGACCGAGCTGCGCGAGGTCGCCGCCCGCAACCGCGTGCTCACCTCGCTCATCGGCCTCGGCTACTACGGCACCCGCACGCCGGCGGTCGTCCAGCGCAACGTCCTCGAGAACCCCGCCTGGTACACCGCGTACACGCCGTACCAGCCGGAGATCTCCCAAGGCCGGCTCGAGGCGCTCCTCAACTTCCAGACCGTCGTCGGCGACCTCACGGGGCTCGCCACCGCCGGGGCCTCCCTCCTCGACGAGGGCACCGCGGCCGCTGAGGCGATGACCCTGATGCGGCGCAGCGCCAAGGTCGCCGCGGACGCGGTGCTGCTCGTCGACGAGGGCGTCTTCCCGCAGACCCTCGCGGTGCTGCGCACCCGGGCCGTGCCGCTCGGGCTACCGCTCGTCGTCGCCGACCTCACGGGTGTCGACTCCGTCGAGGCGCTGCGCTCCGCCGCCGGTGGTGCCGAGGTGTTCGGTGTCCTCGTCCAGTACCCGGCTCGCGACGGGCGCCTGCACGACCACCGGGCGCTGGCCGACGCCGCGCACGAGGCCGGCGCGCTGGTCACGGCCGCCGCCGACCTGCTGGCGCTCACCCTGGCCACGCCGCCGGGGGAGTGGGGCGCCGACGTCGCGGTGGGCACCACCCAGCGCCTCGGCGTGCCGATGGGCTTCGGGGGGCCGCACGCCGGCTACATGTCGGTGCGCGCCGGCCTCGAGCGCACGCTGCCCGGGCGGCTCGTGGGGGTGTCGGTCGACGCCGACGGTGCGCCCGCCTACCGCCTCGCGCTGCAGACGCGTGAGCAGCACATCCGCCGCGAGAAGGCGACCTCGAACATCTGCACCGCGCAGGTCCTGCTCGCCGTGATGGCCAGCATGTACGCGGTCTACCACGGCCCGGACGGGCTGCGCGCCATCGCCGTTCGCGTCCACGCGCACGCCCGCGCCCTCGCCGACGCCCTGCAGGCCGGTGGGGTCGAGGTGGCCGGCGGCCCGTACTTCGACACCCTCGCCCTGCGCGTGCCGGGCGAGGCCGACGGCGTCGTGGCCGCGGCCCTCGCCGAGGGCGTCAACCTCTGGCGCCACGACGACGACACGGTCTTCCTCAGCGTCGACGAGACCACCGACGCCGTCGTGCTCGGCAAGGTCTGCCGGGCCCTGCGGGTCACCGCTCCCGAGCGGGTCGAGGTGGCCGCCCCCGAGTGGCCCGAGGCGCTCGTCCGCACCTCCGAGTACCTCACCCACCCGGTCTTCTCCGCCCACCGCTCGGAGACCGCGATGCTGCGCTACCTGCGCCGGCTCTCGGACCGCGACTTCGCCCTCGACCGCGGGATGATCCCGCTCGGCTCGTGCACGATGAAGCTCAACGCGACGACCGAGATGGCCGCGGTCACCTGGCCCGAGTTCGCCCACCTCCACCCGTTCGCCCCGCTCGAGCAGACGCGGGGCATCCGCGGCCTCGTCGACGAGCTGTCGACCTGGCTCTGCGAGATCACCGGGTACGACGCGGTGTCGCTCCAGCCCAACGCCGGGTCGCAGGGCGAGCTCGCCGGGCTGCTGGCCATCGCCGCCTACCACCGCTCGCGCGGTGACGCCGAGCGGCGGGTCTGCCTCATCCCGTCCAGCGCCCACGGCACGAACGCCGCGAGCGCGGTGATGGCCGGGATGCGGGTCGTCGTCGTCAAGACCGACCCGATCACCGGCAACGTCGACCTGGACGACCTCAAGGCCAAGGTCGAGGAGCACCGCGACGACCTCGCGGCGATCATGGTCACCTACCCCTCGACGCACGGCGTCTTCGAGGACACCATCACCGACCTCTGCGCGATGGTCCACGACGCCGGCGGCCAGGTGTACGTCGACGGGGCGAACCTCAACGCGCTCGTCGGTGTGGCCCGGCCCGGCAGGTTCGGGGCCGACGTCTCGCACCTCAACCTGCACAAGACGTTCTGCATCCCGCACGGCGGCGGTGGCCCCGGCGTCGGCCCGGTGGCCTGTCGCGAGCACCTGGCGCCGTTCCTGCCCAACCACCCGCTCGACCCCGAGGCCGGCCCGGAGACCGGCGTCGGCCCGGTGTCCGCGGCGCCCTACGGCTCGGCGAGCATCCTCCCGATCTCCTGGGCGTACGTGCGCCTGATGGGCGGCGCCGGCCTGCGCCGGGCCACCGAGGTCGCGGTGCTCAACGCGAACTACGTGGCGGCGCGGCTGCGCGACCACTACCCGGTGCTGTACTCGGGCACCGACGGGCTGGTCGCGCACGAGTGCATCCTCGACCTGCGGGGCATCACCAAGGAGACGGGCGTGAGCGTCGACGACGTCGCCAAGCGCCTCGTCGACTACGGCTTCCACGCCCCGACGATGTCCTTCCCGGTCGCCGGCACGCTGATGGTCGAGCCGACCGAGAGCGAGGACCTCGGTGAGCTGGACCGGTTCTGCGACGCGATGATCGCGATCCGGGGCGAGATCGACGAGGTCGGTTCCGGGGCGGTCGCGGCGGCGGACAGCGTGCTGCGGCACGCCCCGCACACGGCGGCCTCGCTGGCCGCCGACTGGGACCACCCCTACGACCGGTGCACGGCGGCCTTCCCCGACGGCGTCGACGCGACGGCCAAGTACTGGCCGCCGGTGCGCCGCATCGACGGTGCGTACGGTGACCGCCACCTCGTCTGCTCGTGCCCCTCGCCGGAGGCCTTCGAGGACTGAGCCGGGCCGGGTCCCCGCCGCCCGGGCGGTCCGGGCCGCTCAGGCGGCTCAGGCGGCGGGGGCCTGCGCGCCGGCGCGCACGCTGGCCCCGCTGCCGTCCGCGCCCTTGGTGACGACCACCTGGTGCGGGATCCGGGCGCGCAGGTCGGCGACGTGGCTCACGACGCCGACCGCACGGCCGCCCTCGCGCAGGCCGTCGAGGACGGTGAGCACCTGCTCGAGGCTGTCGTCGTCGAGGCTGCCGAAGCCCTCGTCGATGAAGAGGGTCCCGAGGTCGAGCCCGCCGGCCTCCTCGCGGACCGCGTCGGCGAGCCCGAGGGCCAGGGCCAGCGAGGCCATGAAGGACTCGCCGCCCGAGAGCGAGGCGGTGTCGCGGGCCCGGCCGGTCCACTGGTCGAGGACCCGCAGCCCGAGCCCCGAGCGGGCCCCGCGGGCGGCGAGGTCGTCGCTGTGCTCGAGGAGGTAGCGGCCACCGCCCATGACGGCGAGCCGCTCGTTGGCCAGGGTCGCGACCTTCTCGAGCCGGGCGGCGAGGACGAACGAGGTGAGCCGCATCCGCAGCGTGTTCTCGCCCCCGGTGCCACCGACGGTGTCGGCGAGCTCGCGGACGCGGGCCTGGCGAGCGGCCAGCCCGGCGACCTCCACACAGGCCGCCTCGAGCCCCGGCCGCAGCCGGTCGAGGGCCCGCCCGGCCCGGCCGAGGGCGTCGTGGTCCGACCCCGCGGCGAGGACCGCCCGACGGGCGGCGGCGAACGCGGCCTCCAGGGCGTCGAGGTCCGGCGCCTCGGCGGCGAGGGCCTCGACGACGTCGGGCTCGGTGAGGGCGGAGGCGGCGGCCGTGCGGTCGCGGTCCCGGGCGAGCACGGTGTCGCGCAGGCGGTCGGCCTCGGCGACCGGG
>JAESFK010000507.1_pt1 | contig 18873 bp, 25 predicted proteins | sample 9269391 | NCBI WGS metagenome assembly JAESFK01 (sample SAMN14506231, study PRJNA617097) | algae metagenome | isolation source: Drouetiella hepatica UHER 2000/2452 and co-occurring heterotrophs from... | place: Slovakia: Slovak Paradise National Park, Hrabusice, Kosice Region | collected 2000-01-01
AGCCGAAGACCTGGTCGTGGTGACCGTCGCCGATACCGGGGGGGGACTCGCGCCGGAGGTTGCAAAGCAGCTGTTCCAGCCCTTCGTCACGACCAAGCGCAAGGGCATGGGCCTCGGCCTGTCGATCTGCCGCACGATCGTCGAGGCGCATGGCGGCAAGATCTGGGTGGAATCCCCTCGGGATGGCGGGACGATCTTCCACTTTACCCTGCGCGCGGCTGCACACGACCGGGAGACGGAGGATGGCTAGCCAGGTCGTTCATGTGATCGACGACGATGTCGACGTCCGGCAGTCGCTGGCCTTCCTGCTCAGCACGGCGGGCCTTGCCGTGCGCGTGCACGAGTCCGCAGTCGCGTTCCTGAAGGTCCTACCGGATGCTCAGCCGGGTTGCGTGGTCACCGACATCCGCATGCCGGAGATGGACGGTCTGGAGCTGCAGCGCCGGCTTCTCGAGCTAAAGGCGGGTTTTCCCGTGATCGTGATGACCGGCCATGGCGACGTGCCCATGGCGGTGGAAGCGATGAAGGCCGGCGCCGTCGACTTCATCGAGAAGCCGTTCGACGACGAAGCCCTTCTGTCGGCGATCAGGTCCGCCCTCGACAGCCATTCCCGCAACCGCGAGCGCGAGGACCGTGTCGTGGCGATCGGCAAGCGCCTGGACGCCCTGTCCGGTCGGGAACGCGACGTCCTGCGAGGGCTCGCCGCCGGCAAGGCGAACAAGGTGATCGCCTACGACCTCGGCATCAGCGCCCGCACGGTCGAGGTCTATCGCGCCAACGTGATGACCAAGATGCAGGCCGACAGCCTTTCCGAACTGGTCCGAATGGTCCTCCTGGTCGAGGGAGACTCCTAGATTTGCGCTGGATCAACGCGGCCTCGGCCGGGTTGGGCGACCTTGCTGCATGTCGAAGGCTCCCGATGTCATTCTGCTCGTCGACGACGATGCTGCCGTGCGCAACGCCCTCAAGTTCTCGCTCGAGATGGAAGGCTTCAGCGTCCGGCTCTATGCGACTCCGGAAGCTCTCCTGGCGGAGAGCGACCTGCCAGCCGGCGGATGTCTCGTCATCGACTACCGGATGCCCGAGATCGACGGGCTGGAACTCGTCGAGCGGCTGCGGGACCGCGGCGTTGCCTTGCCGGTCCTCCTGATCAGCGGCCGGGTGACCCGTTCCCTGCGCGACCGGGCGTCCGGTCTGGGGGTTCACGACGTGCTCGAGAAGCCTCTTTCAGACCTGGTCGCCAATATCAGGCGCGTCTTGGATGCCAGGCCCTGACCGCGCTGTCTCGATGCCGTCGACCATGCTCGGCTTCGTGCTCCGAACGTCAGGACGGCATCAGGCGGCTCTGGCGGTCCTCTCTGTCCTCGTCTTCCTGCTGAGCGCGGCTCCGCTGGAACTGCAGCGCCGGGTGATCAATGTGCTGGTCGACCGCGGCGCCTTCGAGACCGTGCTGTGGCTGGCCGCCGCCTATGTCGGCGTCGTGCTTTCCGAGCAGGTACTGAAGCTCTGTCTCAACGTGTACCGCGGATGGGTCGCCGAGGATTCGGTGCGCCGCCTGCGCCGCCTGGTCGGGGAATATGCCGATCGGGCCACGCGGGACGTCAGCGGCGAGGAAGCGGGCGTCGAGATTTCCATGGTGCTCGAGGAGGCCGAACCGATCGGCGGCTTCACCGGCGTCAGCCTGTCCGAGCCGCTGCTGCAGGGCGGCGTGCTGGCGAGCGTCATCGTCTACATGCTCTATCTAGACTGGCGCATGGCGCTTCTGGGCCTGGCGTTCTTCCTGCCGCAGGTCCTCTTCGTGCCTCTTCTGCAGCGGGCCATCAACCGGCGTGCCCAGTCGCGCATCCTGGTCAAGCGCGGCATCAGCGGCGGGCTGGTGAGCCGCATCTCCGGGCGGGGCGGCCCGGACGGACGCATCGGCTGGGGCTGGACGCAGGACCCGATCGAGCGCGTGTTCACGCTCAACATGGGCATCTACAGGATCAAGTTCACGATGAACCTGCTGATGAACATGATGCATCACCTGGCCGTCGCCTCTGCGCTTGGTTTCGGCGGCTGGCAGGTTCTGCAGGGAACGATCGAGGTCGGAACCGTGGTCGCGGTTGTGGCGGGGCTCGGAAAGCTCAACGATCCGTGGGGCGACATCGTGAACTGGGCTCGCGAACTGGCCGTCGTCGGGGTCAAATACCGGCTGTTCGCGGGTGTCCTCGAGGACCTGGCGACTCCGGCCGACGACCGCCGGCCTACGTAGAATCCCTTAGTTCAAGACCCAAATGGCCGGCCCGCCGCCCGAGGCCTATTCGTGTGTGCGTCAGACACCCAGTCGGGAGCCAGCCATGCATACGAATTCAGCGATTTCTGCCCGTATTCCTGCTGCCGTCGCCCTGCGTGGAGCTGCCAACATGCAGCCTGCCGGCATCCCGACGGCCGGCCAGCCGCGGATGCTGGCGAAGGGCGAGGAGCTGTTCGCCGAAGGAAATCCGGCCGACTATTTCTACAAGGTGGTTTCGGGCTCGATCCGGACCTGCAAGCTGCTGAGCGACGGCCGCCGGCAGATCGATGCCTTCCACCTGCCGGGCGACATCTTCGGCCTCGAAGCCGGCGCCGAATACCGCTTCACCGCCGAAGCGTTGTGCGACGCCACCCTCGTGGCCTTCCGCCGCTCGCGCCTCGCCGAACTGACGGCCGCCGATCCGGCCTTCGCCAACCAGGTGCTCGCGTCGATGATGAAGTGCCTCGGTCGCGCCCAGGACCACATGCTTCTGCTCGGTCGCAAGACCGCCCAGGAGAAGATCGCGACCTTCCTGCTCGATATGGCCAAGCGCATCTCCAGCGACGACGAGCATGTCGAGCTGCCGATGCAGCGCTCCGACATCGCCGACCATCTCGGCCTCACGATCGAGACCGTGTCGCGGACGCTGACCTGCTTCGCGCGCCAGGGCCTGATCCGCCTGCAGGCCGGCAGCCGGTCGGTCGATCTCTGCAACATGGCCGCCCTGCGCAAGCTCGACGCCTGATCCGGCAAAGCTGCCGGACTGAGCCTGTCCGCAGCCCCGCCGATACGCCGGTCAGCGATTGCCGGGCTGCCGGACGGTGACGACGGCAGCCTGTACCTCTTGCGACCGCAGATACTGCGCGGTCGCCGAGGCCACGGAGATGCCCAGCAGCATGAACGAGGCACAGGCGAGCAGCAGGAAGTAGATCGGGATATCGGTCATCGAACTCTCCTCGCGTTACGGCGTTCAGTGGGGAACAGCTCCGAGCGGGGCGTTGGGCCGCAGTCGATCGATCGCCTTGAACGACCGCCGCGCATGGGCGAGCAGCTCTCCGTCGGTCGGATGGTCCATCGCCTCGACACCGACGAGGGTCTTCCTGACGTGCGGCAGGTGCTCGTCGAGATGCCGGACGAGGTCCTGCTTGGCCTGCGCCGGGCCGACCAGAAGCCACTCCTCGGTGCCGCGGATGGCGTCCACGATATGATCGAGGAAGCTCAGGTCGAGAGCCGCATGGCCTGCGCCGATGACACCCGCCTTGTGATGCACCTTGCGGAACGGGCTGTGGGCCTTGATGGTCTCGCGCTCCACATCGTCGGCGTTGAAGCGGAACACGTGGGCTTCTTTGCTGTCCATCCAGACGATGGCGTGACTGTGGGTCATGGTTTCTCCCGATGGCAATTCAGAGACTGTGGATCGGCGGGCCGGGCGACGCGTTGATTCAGGTCAATCGTCGACCGATGTCGGGTCGGGCGACTGTCGGTGCGCGGCCACGGCGCGCACTTCGCTCATCCCTTTTCCGGTCCGCGGATCCACGACGTGCAACCCGTTGCAGGCGAGACAGTGCTGTCCGACGAAGGCGGGCAGGGGACCGGTGCCCACCTCGTAGCGGCCCTGGACGTTGTAGCCCGTGGTCGGGCAGCGGAAGACGAACATGCGCACGGTGTCATTTTCTCTCCCGACCTTCGGTGCGCTTTGATTCAGGTCAAAGCGCAGCCGGGTTCTGCCGACGATCTTGCCGCAGAGGGGATTTCTCATGACCAAGTGCGCGTCCAAGGACAGGTTCGGCTACCTCGGGACGGAGGCTGCGGCCCTGCGTGAACATCTCGACCAGGCGTCCGCCGCCATTGCCCGTGCCGCACAGAGCGAGGGCACGGAGGCCGCCACCGCGGCGGCCGAAGCGGCGCGGGAACTGCTGGCGCGCGCGGCCCTGCTGGCCGACGAATGGGTCGACAAGGCCAAGGGGGCGGCCCAAGCGGTGGATGCGGGCCAGGAAGGACTTGCCGACATCGTCAGGCGCAAGCCGCTCGCCGCCCTCGGGCTGGCCACGGCCGCCGGCTTCGTGCTGGCACTCCTCGTGCGCCGCAAATGAGCGTTGGCTCGGAAACCGGCGCCTTGCTGATCGCCCTGGCCCGGTCGGCCGCGGCCCTGGGCGCCGGCGTCCTCGTCGCCTCCGGGCGGCGACTCGCGGCCACCGTCGCGGCCTATCTGATCGTTGGCCTGTTGCTGGCCGTCAGCCTCACCTTCGTGACCCTGTCGGCCTATCGCGCGATCGCCGCGTCTCTCGGCGATGTCTATGCGCCCCTGATCGTCGGCTGCTTCTACCTGGTCGCGGGCCTGATCGCGGCGCTGGTCGCTCAGATGCGCCGTCGCTAGGGTGCAACAGCTGCGCCGCGTGCTGGGCACCAAGGGCCGATGGCGCCGACGGGCGGAAACAGGACACGCCCGGAACCGTCCGGACGCATCCTGTTTCGAGTTCGCCGGTCGGTTTACTTGGCCGCCTTGAGCGTCACCTCTGCCAGTCCGCCGGCGACGTTCAGGCCGACATTGCCCTCGACGCTCACAGGCTGCAGGCTGACCTGCTTGTTGCCGCCGCCGATCAGGACGTTGGCGCCTGCGCCCACGCCGACCGAGGCACTGGCCGTCGGACCGACATAGTCGCCCGCGAGCGCACCCTTCGCGACTTGGCCGGGAGCGAAGACCAGCCACACGACATGACCCTGCTTGGTGAAGCCGAGATCCACGCCGTACTTCTTGATGGTGCCCGTGTAGTGCTCGGCGGTACCGTCGGTCTTGGCGAGGATGCAATCGAGGTCCTTCGAGGACCCGAACACGAATCCGACGCCACCGGCGACCGCGCAGGTCAGCGAACCGACGTTCACGCCCTTGGGCTGCGTCTGCGCTTGCGCCGCAAGACCGAGGGGAAGAACGGAGAGCACCGCCGTGAGGGCCGCAACATAGAGCTTCATCGCTTGTCTCCTGGGCAGACGGACGGGATTTGTCCACGAGGTTTCAGGCTAGGATCGAGACGGCGATGAAGCGTTGATCTGCATCAACGCTTGGAGGTTGATGCAGATCAACGGCCCGTGCCGCGTTTGCGCCTACAGTGTGGGGTGGAAGATGCAGGAGGGTGAGATGAACGACATGCAATCGGACAAGCTGCCGAGCGTGGAGTCATTGCCGGCAGGCAACATGTGGAACTCGGCACTGTCGAGCTATGCCGACTCCTTCGAGGAATGGGCGGCCGCCGGTGGGGCCTGGCAGAGCGAGGTCTCGCAATTTGCCGAGCGACGCTTCAAGGACAATTTCTCGACCTGGCTGACGCTGCTTTCCGCGCGTGACCTCGCGAGTGTCTGGCAGGCCCAGAACGCGTGGGGCGTCCGGGCCGCCGAAGACTATTCCGCGGAAGCCAAGCGACTGGCCGAACTGGTCACCAGCGTGGCTCTTTCCGGCGCGACGCCGGAGGCCCAGCAGACAACCCAGGTCCTGGGATAGCTCGTCGCGCGACGCCGGCGTCCCTGCGGGCTATCGAAGGCTCAGGATGTAATCCACCAGGGCCTGGCGCTCGCGATTGCTGAGCGAGAAGTCGGGCATGCGCGTGTGTCCCGTCGAAAGATAGGCCTTGAGTTGATCGGCGTTGGTCGTGGGCTTGGCCGCGATGGCGGAGAAGCTCGGAATGCCATTGGCGCTGGCCGTCCTGGGTGCGGGCTCGACGATGTGGCATGCCATGCACCAGCGCTGGGCCAGGGCCGCGCCATAGCCGGGGCCCTGCGCCGCCGCGGGCAGCGGCAGGAGAACGAGCAGCAGGACGATCAGTCGCTTCATAGACTCCTCCATGATCCAAAGGTCGTGGCGATCGGGTCGGCTCAGGAACGCCGCATAACCCGGAAAAGCGCGATGCCGACGACCAGCACCAACAGCGCCGGTATCAGTCCCATCGAGGCGACCTCGAGGGGATCCCTCGACGAGCGCGACAGGAACGCGAGCCACGTGCGCTTCGTCTCGCACAGCAGGCGGCCGTCGACCTCGCGAACGCACGACATGCGAACGAAGAGCATCCAGCCGATCCACGACATGGCGCTGCCGACCAACCATAACGTGATCAATGCCCGTCCGGAGCCCATTTCGGTCGTTCCTCCCTGATCTTTCGGCTTCAAATGGTGAAGTCGGCACGGCACGGTAACTCCTAAAGTCAGGGGTGTCCCGGCGGCAATTTCATTGGAGATGCGTTCCCGGCGCCTTGTTCCAGATCAAACATGTAGCCGCGACGATCTCGTGCCGCGACACTAAGTGGGCAGCAAGGAGAACTGACGAGAGAGAGGATCCGGCAATTGACCGCACGGCTCTCGCACTGAGTTGATCTGGATCACGGCTTCATGTGGCTTTTCGCCGTTGATTCGCCTCCTGGTCGAGAACGGCGCATCCATCGCCGTCGGCTGGATCTTTCTGGAAAGCGTCGCATGAACAAACTGCCGAGTCAGATCACCACGGGCTCCGATGGAGAGGCCTTCGAGGCTGCGGCGTCCGATTACCGCCGGCTGTTGTTGCTTCGCGGCATGGCGGCACTGCTGTTTGCATTTCTCGTCTTCTTCTGGCCCAAGCTCACCCTTACCGGTCTGGCGATGCTCTGGGGCGGCTATTCCCTTGTCGACGGTGTTCTCGCCCTGGTTGCGGCGATCGTCGGAAGAGGGGGAGCGCCGCGCCTCTGGCTGGGCCTGATCGGATCGGCCGGGCTGGTCTGTGCCGCCGGCACGCTGTTTGCGCTCGACGACGTCACCGCGCACCTGGTCGGGATCATTTCCATCTGGGCGATAACGATCGGTGCGATGCAGGTCTGGGCCGCGCTGGAGCTGCGCAAGGCGGTCGATGGCCACTGGATACTGGTGCTCGATGGACTGGGCGCCCTCCTGTTCGGGCTGGCCTTGGCCTTCTGGCCGGACCTGCGGGCGGAGGCCTTGCTCTGGTTGATCGGATGGTTCGCGGCGGCGGTGGGCAGCCTGCTTGTGAGCGTCGGCTATTGGCTCGGCCGGACGACCCCGTAGCGATCGCTACTCCCCGGGCGCGATCCCGAGCCTCGACATGTGTTCGGCGATGTCCGGCCGGATCGCTCTCGCCGCAGCGACGTCACCGTCCCCGCCTCGCCCGTCGCCTTTCATGCGCCTGGCTACGCCCCGGCCGAACAGCGCGTAGGGATTGTCGGGCTGGCTCTTGATCAGCGTCGTGTAGTCCGCGATGGCATCGTCATAACGCTTCAGTTTCAGGTAGGTGATGGCGCGGGACCCATAGGCGGCGGGATACTTCCGCTTGACGCGAAGAGCCTCGTTGCAGTCCGACAAGGCCTGCTCGAGTTCTCCAAGGACGGCCTTTGCGAAGCACCGGTTTCCAAGGGCCACCGGACTCGAGGGATTGATCCGGATGGCCCGATCGAAGTCGGCGACCGCCAGCCTGTAGCGTTCCTGGGCGATATAGGTCGTACCCCGACCGTTGAACGCCTCCGCGTCCTGCGGATTGGTCTCGATCGCCCGGGCGTAGTCCGCCAGAGCCTGCTCGTACTCGCCCTTGTCGTTGTAGGCGTCGCCGCGATTCTTGTAGGCCGTGGCCAGGTCATTCCCGTCGACCAGCCCGCGTGAAATGACGGCCGTGCAGCTGATGATCACCTGTTCGGACGCGGCATCCTCGTAGCACTTCCGATAGAAGGCCTCGTAGCCTTGCGCGCGCGGCGCCTCGGCGGCCGCCATGCAAAGCGCGCCCGACAGGATCGACAGAAGGGTCCATTGCCTGATCATGTCTTGATCTACCAGCGCTTGCCAGGCGCGACATGATCCAGATCAAGGATCGACCGAGAGGGGGCCTCATGGCTTGAGGCATATCAATTCCCCGCCAGCTCATCGCGCTTACCGTGCCGGCCAACAACGGAGGAACCCATGCCAAAGATGATGGCGGCAGTCTTCGCCGAGCCGGGCCGGATCGTCCTTGAGTCGCGACCGGTGCCCGATGTCGGTCCCCTGGATGCGCTGGTGCGGATCAGCACGACGACGATCTGCGGCACCGACGTGCACATCCTTCGCGGAGAATACCCCGTCGCCAAGGGGTTGATCGTCGGCCACGAGCCGGTCGGGATCATCGAGAAGCTGGGCTCGCAGGTCCAAGGTTATAAGGAAGGCCAGCGCGTGATCGCCGGCGCCATTACCCCGAGCGGTCACAGCTACGCCTGCCTCTGCGGTGCGCATTCGCAGGATGGACCGGGAACGCGGCATGGCTTCAAGCCGGCGGGCGGCTGGCGTTTCGGCAATACGATCGACGGCTGCCAGGCCGAGTTCGTCCTCGTACCGGACGCGATGACCAACCTCGCGCCGGTCCCGTCGAGCCTTACCGACGAGCAGGTGCTGATGTGTCCCGACATCATGTCGACCGGTTTCGCGGGCGCAGAAGGCGGCAGCGTCCGCATCGGCGACATCGTGGCGGTCTTCGCCCTGGGGCCGATCGGCCTCTGCGCCGCGTTGGGCGCCCGGTTGATGGGAGCGACCACGGTGATCGGCGTCGACACGGTGCCGGAACGGCTGGCCGTTGCCCGCAAGCTGGGGATCGACCATGTCGTCGATTTCAAGAAGGGCGATCCGGTGGCGGCGATCCGCGAACTCACGGCGGGCCGCGGTGTCGATGTCGCGATCGAGGCGCTGGGCACGCAGCAGACCTTCGAGAACGCGCTTCGCGTGCTGCGGCCTGGCGGTACGCTCTCGAGTCTCGGCGTCTATTCGACCGACCTGCGCATCCCGCTCGATGCCTTCACGGCGGGGCTGGGCGACAACAAGATCGTCACGTCGCTCTGCCCGGGAGGCAAGGAGCGCATGCGGCGGCTGATGAACGTCATCGCCGCGGGGCGAGCCGACCTGGGCGCGCTGGTGACGCATCGCTTCAGGCTCGCCGACATCGAACAGGCCTACGACCTTTTCGCGCGTCAGCGCGACGGGGTTCTCAAGGTCGCCCTCACACCCTGACGCAGAGTGCTCCGATGGTAAGTCCTCCTCCCGGCTTCGACGGTCCGGTCCTGCCTTCGCCGGGGCGCCGGCGCCTGTTGCGGCCCGACTTCCTGTGGGGCGTCTCGACGTCGTCGTATCAGATTGAAGGGGCAGCACGAGAGGAGGGTCGCGGTCCCAGCGTCTGGGACGGCTTTTCCCACCAGCCCGGGCGGATCGCCAACGGCGACACTGGGGACGTCGCCTGCGATCACTACCATCGGTACGCCGAGGACATCGCCCTGATGCGCGACATGGGCGTGGGCGCCTATCGCTTCTCTCTCGCCTGGCCGCGCTTGTTGCCCGACGGCCGTGGGGCCGTGAACGAGCGCGGGATTGCCTTCTACGACCGGCTCGTCGACGGGCTGCTCGCGGCCGGGATCGAGCCCTGGGTCTGCCTGTACCATTGGGACCTGCCGCAGGCGCTGCAGGATCGCGGCGGCTGGGCACATCGCGACAGCGCAGGCTGGTTCGCGGACTATGCCCGTCTGGTGGCGAGCCGGCTGGGCGACCGCGTGAAGCGGTTCGCGACCTTCAACGAGCCGGGCGTCTTCACGCTCTTCGGCTATGCGTTCGGCTGGCATCCGCCGGCGGTCGACGATGCCGCGCAGCACCATGCCGCGATCCACCATGTGAACCTGGCGCATGGCGCGGCCATCGACGTGCTTCGGGCCTACCTGCCTGGCGCGTCGCTCGGAACCATCTGCAACCTGCAGCCGGTGCGGCCCGTCGATCCGACGGAAGCGGATCGTGCGGCGGCGGCCCTGCTGGACGCCTACTGGAACCGTGCCTTCGCCGATCCACAGGTTCTCGGGGCCTATCCCAAGGAACTCGCCGCGCGGATCGCGCCCTTCGTCCGGGAAGGCGACATGGACCGGATCCGGCGCCCCATCGACTGGCTGGGCATCAACCACTATTCGCCGATCTACGCCCGGTCCGACGCCACGTCGCGCCTGGGATTCGCCTGGAGCGACGCGCCGGCCGACGTCCCGCGATCCCCGATCGGATGGCAGATCGATCCCGAAGCCTTCAGGGACACGCTGCTCGACGCCTGCGACCGGTATCGGCTGCCGATCTACGTGATGGAGAACGGCGCCGGCGCGGAGGAGACCGGCGATGCCGCGGGGGCGGTGAACGACCTCGAGCGCATCGACTATCTGTCGCGCTACATCGATGCGCTGGAAGAGGCCGTCACCTTCGGCGCCGACGTGCGGGGCTATTTCGTCTGGTCGCTGCTCGACAATTTCGAATGGGGCGCCGGCTACGCCAGCCGCTTCGGTCTCGTCCGCGTGGACTATCCCACGCAGCGCCGAATCCCCAAGGCCTCGGCCCGTTGGTACAAGGCGACCATCGCCGATCAAATTCGCGGCAGCGTGTCGTGAGCTGCCTCCTCGCCGATGTCGGGGGCACCCGCACCCGCTTCGCCTTGCTCGCGGACGGGCAGGTGGGGCCGATCGAATCGCTGCGCACCGGCGCCTATGCCAGCATGCATGATGCCGCGCATCACTTTCTCAACGGTCAGCCGGAGGGCACCGTCGTGGACCGTGCGGTGATTGCCGCGGCCGGGCCCGTCTCGGGCGGCCGCTGCAAACTCACCAATGCGCCCTGGACTCTCGACGCCGAAAGCCTCCGGCAATCGCTGCACCTCCGGTCGGTCCGTCTGGTCAACGACCTCGAAGCGCTGGCCTGGGCCGTGCCGCAGTTCGGAGCCGACGATGTCGTGGCGGTCGGCGAGGGAAGCGCCGTCATGGGTGAGCCCGTCGTGATCATCGCGCCGGGCACCGGCCTTGGCCTCTCCTGCTATCTTCCCGGCGCCGCTCCACGAGCGGTGGCCAGCGAAGCCGGGCACGCGACGCTTGCGACGAGCGACGCCGGCGATGTCGCGATCCTGGAGATGCTGCGCCGGCGCTTCGGCCATGTCTCCGCCGAGCGGGTCCTGTCGGGCGCCGGATTGGTGAACCTGCACGCCGTGCTGGCGGCGCAGGACGGCCACGCGCCTGGGACTCCGACGCCGGAGGAGATTGTCCGGGGCGCGCTTTCCGGCACGGCGCCCCGCTACGCTGCCGCGCTCGAACTGTTCTGCGGGTTTCTGGGATCGTTTGCGGGCGACATGGCCCTGACCTTCGCAGCCCGCGGCGGGGTGCTGATCGGCGGGGGGATTGCGCCTCACATCGTCCCTGTTCTCTTGGATTCGTCGTTTCGAAAGCGCTTTGCCGCGAAGGGCCGCTTCGCCGAATATGCCCGGCAAATCCCCACCGCCGTCATCGTTCGGTCGGAGCCGACCTTCCTGGGCCTGGCGGCGCTGGCGACCCGGGGGGACTGATGAGGACGGACGATGGCGTGTCGGCCGTCGGCCCGGGGCCCCTCAGGCGGTTCTGGCACAGCGCCCTGGGGTTCGGCCGCGGCAAGCGGGCGTGGCTGCCGTGGACCCTGATCGGGCTCCTCATCCTCTGCGTCGTGGCGCAGCTCCTGGTGCAGTACCGGCTGAACGTCTGGAATCGTGACTTCTTCGATGCGCTTGAAAAGCGCAACGGCGCCGGGATCCGTCACCAGACCTATCTGCTGCCCGGCCTCGCCGCCTGCAGCATCTTCCTCGCCGCCTTCGCCGTCTGGGCCCGCATGACCTTCCAGCGGAGGTGGCGCGGTTGGTTGACCCCGCACCTGGTCGGGCTGTGGCTGGAGAACGGCAACTACCGGCGTCTCGAGGCCGGGAGCGACGAGCCCCAGCTCGCGGAGTACCGGATCGCCGAGGATGCGCGCATCGCCACCGATGCCCCGATCGACCTCCTGACCGGCCTGCTTTCCTCGGTGCTGACGGCCGCGACGTTCGTCGTGGTCCTGTGGACCGTGGGCGGCGCGATCGCCATCGGGCCCGCGCGCCTCGGCCTGGAATTGCCCGGTTACCTGGTGTTTGCCAGCATCGCCTACGCCATGCTGACGACGGGGGCCATGCTGCTGGTCGGGCGCCGGATGGCGCATGTCATCGAACGCAAGAACCAGGCGGAATCGGAACTCAAGTTCGCGGTCGCCCGGCTGCGCACAGCGCCGGCCGGTGCGATGGGAGCGGGCGTGCCGGCGGGGGCGGTGAGCTTCGCGCTGGACGAGGTGCTGCGAACCTGGCGGTTGTTATGCGGCCAGCATGTGCGGACCACCCTGGTATCGTCGGGCAATACGCTGCTGGCGCCCATCATCGGCCTGATCCTGTCCGTGCCGAAGTATATCGACGGCTCCCTGTCGCTCGGCGAGGTGACCCAGGCCGCCGCAGCGTTCGCGGCCGTCCAGATTGCGTTCAACTGGCTGGTCGACAACTATCCGCGTCTGGCGGAATGGGCGTCGTCGGCCAGCCGGGTGGGCGTCCTGCTGCTCGCGGTCGACCAGCTGGGCGACCTGCGCCGGCCCCCGGCGACCGAGCCTGCATCCGGGAGATAGACCATGTCGCTACCTGAGACCGAGCCGGCGGGAGCCTCGTGGCGGACAGGCCTTTCGCAGGCGGACGCGCAGGCGCGCTTGCGAGCAGAGGGCTTCAACGAACTGCCCATGGGCGATGGCCGGGGCATCCTGCGCATTGTCGTCGATGTCCTCCGGGAGCCGATGTTCTCGCTGCTGCTGGCGGCGGGCGCGATCTACCTGCTGCTCGGCGATCTCGGCGAGGCGATCGTACTGCTCGCCTTTGCGACTTTCTCGATCCTGATCACGGTCGTCCAGGAGACCCGCAGCGAGCGCGTATTGGCGGCCTTGCGCGATCAGGCGAGCCCGCGCGCGCTGGTGATCCGCGATGGAGAGCGGCGACGCATCCCGGGCCGCGAGGTCGTGCGCGGCGACACGATCGTCGTGCTCGAAGGCGACCGCATTCCCGCCGATGCGGTCGTCGTCTCGGCCGGCAGCCTCGTCGTCGACGAATCGTTGCTCACCGGCGAATCGGTCCCCGTCAACAAGAGCGCCGGTGACACAGGGGCTGCCATGGCGCGCCCCGGTGGCGAGAACACGCCGTACCTTTATTCGGGAACTCTGGCCGTCCATGGCGAGGGCGTTGCGGTGGTGCGCGCGACCGGGCCGAACAGCGAACTCGGCCGCATCGGACAATCGCTGAAGGCGATCACGCCGGAGCCGCCACGGCTGCAGGTGGAAACGCGGCGGCTCGTCCGGATCTTTGCCGCGGTCGGGCTCGCCGCCAGCCTGGCCGTCGTGCTCCTGATCGGACTCGTGCAAGGGGACTGGCTGCAGGCGGTGCTTGGCGGGATCGCCATCGGCATGTCTCTCCTGCCGGAGGAGTTTCCCCTCGTGCTCACGGCCTTCATGGTCATGGGGGCGTGGCGCCTGTCGCGGGTGCGGGTGCTGACGCGCCGCGCCTCCGCGATCGAGATGCTCGGCGCCGCAACGGTCCTGTGCACCGACAAGACGGGCACGATGACCCAGAACCGCATGAACCTGGCGGAGGTGCGCACGCCGGGAATGACCTGGCGGGCAGGACAGGAGCCGCCCGACGCCGATGCGGCGACGCTGATCGGGGCCGCCCGGGACGCGAGTTCGCCCGAACCCTCCGACCCGATGGAAAAGGCCCTCGCGGCCCAGGCCGGCGGTCCGGCGGCCGGCAAGCTCCTGCGCCGATACGGTCTGCAGCCGACGCTGCTGGCCATGAGCCATGTCTGGCAGGACGAGGAGGGCGGCCGGCACGTGGCGACGAAGGGCGCGCCCGAGGCCGTCGGCGCCCTCTGTCGGCTCGACGCCGCGGGCCAGGCCTGGCTGGACCGGGCGGTCGAGGACATGGCCAGCGAAGGCATGCGGGTGCTGGGCGTCGCCCGGGGACGACTGCCGGACGGTCCCTTGCCGGACGAACAGACGGGCTTCGATTTCGAGTTCCTCGGCCTGGTGGGATTCGCCGATCCGCTGCGCGAGAACGTGCCGGGCGCCATCGGCGAATGCCGCTCGGCGCAGATCAGGGTGATCATGATCACCGGCGACTATCCGGCCACGGCGCGGGCGATCGCCGGGCGCGCGGGCCTCGATATCGGCCAGACGATCGACGGACCTTCGCTCGAGAGCCTGGACGATGCGGCCCTTCGGGAGTCCATCCGCACGACCAATGTGTTCGCCCGCATCATGCCGGAGCAGAAGTTGCGCCTCGTGCAGGCCCTGAAAGCCGATGGCGAGATCGTGGCGATGACGGGCGACGGGGTCAACGACGCCCCGGCGCTCCGGGCCGCGCATATCGGCGTGGCGATGGGAGGGCGCGGCACCGACGTTGCGCGCGAAGCGTCCGCCATCGTCCTTCTCGACGACGATTTCGGCTCGATCGTGCGGACCATTCGCCTCGGACGGCGCATCTACGACAATCTCCGGAAGGCGAGCGCGTACATCGTGGCGGTGCACATACCGATCGCGGGGCTCGCGCTGCTGCCGCTGCTGTTCGGCCTGCCGTTCATGCTCAGCCCCATCCACATTGCGTTCCTCGAGATGGTCATCGATCCGGTCTGCTCGATCGCCTTCGAGGCCGAGGCGGAAGAGCGGGACCTGATGCAGCGGCCGCCACGGGCCGCAGACAGCCGGTTGCTGTCGCCCTCGATGATGGCTTTCAGCCTCCTGCAAGGCGGCCTGGCGCTCGTGGCGCTCGCTGTCGTGCTGGTGGTGGGCATCGGCCGCGACATGCCGACCGACGAATTGCGCGCCCTCATGTTCACCTCGCTCGTCCTGATCAACGTCGGGCTGATCGTCGTGAACCGCTCCTTCTCGTCGTCTTTGTCCGTGGCTCTGCGGCGGCCGAATTTCTTCCTGTGGTTCCTTCTGTCGCTGGTCGCCGGAGTTCTGACGATCGCGCTCACCTGGCTGCCGGCGATGGATCTCTTCCAGTTCGGCCCGCTGCATGCCCAAGATCTCGGCGTGTCGCTGATTGCGACCATCGGCCTTGTTCTCGGTCTGGAAGCGCTGAAGCCATGGTGGCGACGCAGCCTGCGCAATTGACCCGCCCGAGGTTGAGATAGGTCAAGGCGTCGCGGTGCGGGCGCGGCCATGGTCGAGCGCTGCCATTCAAAGGGTCGAGACCTTCATGCTCTACCTCTCCAACGCCAACCTGCCGATCTCGGTTCGCCAGCAGCTTCCACCGCGAGCACAGGATCTCTATCGGGAGGCCTTCAACGAAACCTGGGCCCTGCATGCCGGCGACGCCGGGCGCGAAGAACATGCCAGCCGCGCCGCTTGGGCGGTCGTGAGGCATCACTATCACGCCATGCCGGGCGGTCAGTGGCAACCGAACGTGCCCCCCGATCTGCCGGCTGGCGAGGAGGGAGGCCGATGACATACAGGGTCGTCATGGCAGCGCTGTCGCCGGGTCGCGATTGCCAGGGCGTGACCGGCGCGGCGATCGCACTTGCCCGGCAGTTCGATGCCATGCTGCTGGCGCGTGCCTACTGCCGTCCGATCCACTGCATCTGCGGCGACTATTCGGTCCCCGCGGCACTGTTCCAGGAGGATCGCCGGCAGATCGAGCGCCATCTCAAGGCGTCGGAAGCGGACTTCCGGGCGATTGCCGCCAAACACGACCATGCCGGCGACTGGCAGGGCGAAAGCAGCACCGAGGCCCTTGCGGAGCGCCTTGCGCGCGAGTCCGCCGCAGCCGACATCGTCGTCGCCGGCATCCCCAAGGACGGCGAACTGCCCGATGCGGCGCGGCAGCCCGACCTGTGCGAGCTGGTGATGCAGGCGGGGCGTCCGGTCATGCTGGTGCCGGAGACCTCCCGGATCCCGAAGTTCGAGCGGATCCTCGTCGCGTGGAAGGATACGCGCGAGGCGCGGCGGGCCGTCTGCGATGCGCTGCCGCTGCTGGCCAAGGCCCGGAACGTCCTCGTCGTCGAAATCCACGCGACGGACGAGCCTGCCGCGGCCTGGCAGAGCGTCGCGCGGGTGTCGCGCTGGCTGGCGCGACACGGCATTGCGGCGGAAGAGAAGGCGGTCGCGGCGGAAATGGCGAACGCCTCTCAGCTCTCGGGCCTGGCGCGGACCTACGACGCCGATGTGATCGTCGCTGGCGCCTACGGACACAATCGCCAGGGACGCTGGGCCCTGGGCGGAATCACGAGCGAGCTCCTCTCGGGCGGGCGATGCGTTCTGCTTTCGCACTAGGGAGATGGATTGCCGTCCTCGGTCTGGTGTCGGCGATCGCCGGCTGCGCCGCCGGCCCGAATCCTGCTGCACCCGTCGCGACAGGTCCGCCCGTCGCGCCGGTCTCCGATCTGGCGGCGGCCCTGCAGGCGATTGGGATCGCCGTGCCGCCGCGCGGCCGGCTGGTCGTCGTCAACATTCCGTCGTTCGAGCTGGTGGCGCTGCAGGACGGGAAGCCGGTCCTGCGCAGTCGCGTCGTCGTCGGCCGACCCGCGACCCCTACGCCCGAATTGTCGACGGCGATCTGGGCGGTCACGTTCAACCCGTCCTGGACACCGACGCCTGCCATGGTGCGCTGGGAAGGCGCGCGTCACATGCCGCCGGGGCCGCACAATCCGCTCGGCCGGATCCTGTTCGAACTCGACAACGATCAGCTGATCTTCCTGCACGACACCAACGACCGGAGATACTTCGACCGGCCGGCGCGTGCCTTCAGCCACGGATGCGTGCGCGTGGAGAAGGCCCGTGCCCTGGCCGCCTGGGCGCTCGACGTAACGGAGGCCGAGATCGACCGCTCGATCGCGCGCGGCGGCACGCACCGGGAGATCCTGGCGACGAACATTCCCGTGGCGCTGGTGTATCGCAGGCGATTTCCCGATGATGATGGTCGACTGGCCGATTACCCCGACGTCTACCGGCAGCAATCTGCCGCCGCCGTGCCGGGCGAGGGCCTTCCGGGGGCGTGCCTCGACCCGCTCTAGGCTGATCGCCGCATTCAACGAGCGCTGCGGCGAAGCAGCGCCGGAGGGACCATGCCCAACTCGAACATCATCGACATCCGGATCAGCGACATCCGGCAGCTCTTCAACTCCCTCGATCCGTCCCCCTTTCATGAAAGGGACCTCGACCGGGAGGCCGAAGAGTTCATCGTGGGATGGGCGGACGAGTATCCGCTGCAGAGCCCGCTTGAACTCGTCATCCGTGTCCCGCGGGAGCAGCTCGACCAGGCGCGGCAATCGAATGTCCCGCAGGCGGTTCACAACTATTTTTCATACCGTGCGGTGGCGAGCGCGCGGCGGATTCGATTCCAGCTTCGCGAGGGCCGCTTTGCCCTCGCGATAGGCCTGGCCTTCCTGGCGGTCTGCATCCTGCTCCGCCAGCTCGCCGGCTCGATCACGCCCGCACCCCTCCAGCAGGTCTTCCAGGAAGGCCTGCTGATCCTGGGCTGGGTGGCGATGTGGCGCCCGTTGCAGCTCTTCCTCTACGACTGGTGGCCGGTGCGTCACCACGGTCGGCTCTATCGCAAGCTTGCCACGATGAAGGTGAGCGTGCTCGCTGCCTAGGCAGGGAAGCGGGATCTTATTGGGCGACGGCGCACGGCCTTGTTAGGAAGCCAGGTGGCAGGCCACGTTTCGATCGTCGACTTCTCGCAGGACCGGCATTTCGACCCGGCAGCGATCGGTGGCCATCGGGCAGCGCGGATGGAAGGCGCAACCGGCGGGCGGGTTCATGGGGCTGGGAATCTCGCCCTGAACGGCGGCGCGGCGGCGCGGGCGGCCCGGGCGAGGAACCGGCACGGCGGCCAGAAGGGCCTCCGTATAGGGATGCAGCGGGCGGCGGTAGATCGTCTCCTTGTCGCCGATCTCGACGATGCGGCCGAGATACATGACGGCGACGCGGTCGGCGATGTGCCGCACGATGCGGAGGTCATGCGAGACGAAGACGTAGCTCAGGCCGCGCTCGGCTTGCAGATCGCGCAGCAGGTTGACGACCTGGCCCTGTACCGAGACGTCGAGCGCCGACACCGGCTCGTCGCAGACGATCAGCGCCGGATCGAGCGCGAGCGCGCGGGCGATGCCGATGCGCTGGCGCTGGCCGCCGGAGAACTGGTGGGCGTAGCGCGTGCCGTGCTCGGGGGCGAGCCCGACCAGGGCAAGGAGCGTCGGTGCACGTTCGCGGCAGTCCTTGCGCGACAGGCCCGCCAGCCGCAGCGGTTCGGTGACGATCTCCTGGACCTGCATGCGCGGGTTGAGCGATCCGTAGGGATCCTGGAAGATCATCTGGAAGCGCCGCCGCAGCGCCCGAAGCTCGGCGCCTTCAGCCGCCGCGACGTCCTTGCCGTCGAACACGACCGAGCCCGCCGTCGGCTCCAGCAGCCGGATCAGCAGGCGCCCCAACGTCGACTTGCCGCAACCGCTTTCGCCTACCAGGCCGAGCACCTCGCCGCGGGCCACCGAGAGGTCGACGTTCTCGACGGCCCGCACCGTGCCGATCCGGGCGATGCCCAGGGGTCCGCCCAGGACGGGAAAATGCTTGGTGAGGCCACGGGCCGCCAGCAGTTCGCTCATCGGGCGGCCGCCAGCGGCTTGAGACAGGCGGCGGCATGACCGGGAGCAAGCGACAGCAGCGGCGGCTCCTGGGCGCGGCAGGCCTCGAACGCCTGCGGGCAGCGCGGTTCGAAGCGACAGCCGGAGAGTGACATCGCCGGC
>JAESFK010000508.1_pt1 | contig 18810 bp, 18 predicted proteins | sample 9269391 | NCBI WGS metagenome assembly JAESFK01 (sample SAMN14506231, study PRJNA617097) | algae metagenome | isolation source: Drouetiella hepatica UHER 2000/2452 and co-occurring heterotrophs from... | place: Slovakia: Slovak Paradise National Park, Hrabusice, Kosice Region | collected 2000-01-01
GAACGCTCGCTGCTGCTGCGGGTCGATGCGGAATGCGATGCTGGCAATTCTGGTGCCCGCCTGGAAGATCTGCATGCGGACCAGCAGCCGGTCCTCCGAGATCAACCGGAGGACCAGGTTTGCGCCATTGAAGCGAATCGTCAGCGCCTGCGAGAAATGGATCAGGTCTCGCTTGAACCAGGTCGTGCACCATCGGTTGACCAGGGCGAACTGAGTGCCGCCGAAGCTGCGCAGGCCTCCCCGGCTGCCGATGCCGATGAAGGCGGTCACGGGGACGCCTCTTTACCGCACCGCCTGCAGGCGCCGCACCGACTCCTGGGTGGGATGGCCGTCGGCCGGCAGGGCCTGCTGCTGCTGGAACAGGCGCAGCGCCGAGCGGGTCTTGGGGCCGAGCAGCCCATCGGCCTCGTCCTTGTAGAGGCCGAGGCGGGCCAGGCGCATCTGCATGTCGATGACGGTGTTGCGCGAGATCGGCGCATCGTCGGCGGGGGCCTGCTGCTGCACCGGCGGGCCGCCGGCGATCTGGCGCGCGAGGATGCCGACCGAGAGCGCGTAGAGCGTCGAGCGGTTCCAGTTCATCACTGCCTTGAAGTTCGGGTAGACGATGAAGGCCGGGCCGCGGAAGCCGGCGGGCAGCAGGATCGAGGCGGCGTCGTCGACCGCGGGCAGCGCGCCGCCGTTGATCTTCTTCACACCCATCGCGGCCCAGGCCTTCACCGGCTTCTCGACCGTGGTGTCGGCCTGGTCGAGCGGGAAGCCCTGGGGCAGCATCACCTCTTCGCTGGAGGGCAGGCCAGGCTTGAAGCCGACGCCGCGCAGGTAGTTGGACGCCGAGGCGAAGGCGTCGGGCAGGCTGTTCCAGATATCGATCCTACCGTTGCCGTCGCGATCGACCGCCCATCGGGTGAAGGTCGAGGGCATGAACTGCATGTTGCCCATGGCGCCGGCCCACGAGCCGCGCATCTGGTCGCTGGTCATGTGGTTGGTGTTGAGGATGCGCAGCGCCTGGACCGTCTCGTTGCTGAAGAATTCCTTGCGCTTGGTCATGCAGGCGAGCGTCGCGACCGAGCGCACGACGCGGAAGTCGCCCATGTAGGTGCCGTAGTTCGTCTCGATGCCCCAGAAGGCCATGAGGTACTGCGGCGGGATGCCGTACTCGGCCTGCAGCTGGTCGAGGAGGGCGCGATGCTGCGCCATCTTCTGCTGGCCCTTCTGGATTCGATCGAGCGACACGGTGCCGCCGACATACTTCGCATAGGTCAGCGAGAATTCGGGCTGGCGGTTGTCGAGGTCGACGACCTTCTGGTCGGGCGTCAGCCCCTGGAAGGCGCGGTCGGCGATCGAAGCGGGTACGCCCTGCTTCAGCGCATCGGCCTTGATGCCAGCCAGGCAGTCGCGGAAGCCGCCGTCCTGGGCGTGCGCGGGCGCAGCCCCGAGGAAGGCGGGGCTGCAGAGAAGTGCCGTCGTTGCGGCGAGAATTCGTGCATTGGGCATGAAGGTCATGCCCGCCAGTTTATCACGAGCCGGCGACGGTCAGCCCTTCAATTCTCACGGTCGGGGCGTTGGTCGAGCTCTTGAATTCGAGGTCGTTGGCGGCCGTCATGTTGAGGAACATGTCCTTCAGGTTGCCGGCGACGGTGATGCCGCTCACCGGCCAGGCGAGCTCGCCGTTCTCGATCCAGAATCCCGACGCGCCGCGGCTGTAGTCGCCGGTCACGCCGTTGACGCCGAAGCCGATCATGTCGGTGATGTAGAGGCCGCTCTTGATGTCGCCGATCAGCTCCTTCACTGAAAGCTTGCCCTTCTCGAGGTAGAAATTCGAGGTCGTGGGCGAGGGCGGACCCGAGACGCCGCGCGAGGCGTGGCCGGTCGGCTTGAGGTTGAGCTGGCGGGCGGCTGCGAGGTCGAGCAGCCAGGTGGTCAGCACGCCGTCGTCGATCACCGCGCGGCGCGAGGTTGCCAGGCCCTCGGCGTCGAACGGGCGGCTGCCCAGCCCGCGCTTGCGCAGTGGGTTGTCGAGGATGCGGATGCCTTCGGCGAAGACGCGCTCGCCCATCCTGTCTTTCAGGAACGAGGTGCCGCGCGCCACGGCGCGGCCGTTGATGGCGCCGGCGAGATGTCCGATCAGGCCGCCCGAGACACGGCGGTCGTAGATCACCGGCACGCGCGCGCTCTGCGCCTTGCGCGGATTGAGGCGGCGCACCACGAACTTGCCGGCGTTGCGGCCGACCTTGGCGGCCGACATCAGGTCTTCCAGGTGGACCGCGCTGGTCCACTCGTAGTCTCGCTCCATGCCGGTGCCTTCGCCGCCCAGCACCGAGCAGGACAGGGAGAAACCGCTGCGGCGGTAGCCGCCGGAGAAGCCGTTGCTGGCGGCCAGCATGACGGAGGTGCGGCCCCAGCCGGCCTCGGCGCCCTCCGAATTGGTCACGCCCTTCACGGCGCGGGCCGCATCCTCGGCCTCCGAGGCCATGGCGATCAGCTTCTTCGCGGTCGGGCGAGTCTTGTCGTCGAGGTCGAGGTCGGGCCACGATCGGGCCAGCAATTCCTCGGGCGCGAGGCCGCAGACCGGGTCTTCCGGCACGGCGCGCGCCATGTCGACGGCGCGGCTCGCCAGTTCCCGCAGGGATTTGGGCGCAAAGTCGGTCGAGGAAACGAAGGCCTGGCGCTTGCCCACGAAAACACGGAGCCCGAGGTCACGGCCCTCACTGCTTTCGAGCTTCTCGCGCTTGCCCAGCCGCTGCGCCACCGAAATCGACTCGCCGTTGACGTAGAGCGCGTCGGCCGCATCGGCGCCGAAATCCTTCGCCCACTTCAGCAGGTCGGACAGGAGATTGGGGTCAAGTGCGCCGGCTGGGTGCGCATTGCGCGCGATCTTGGCCACCGCCTTGGCGACAGGCTTGCGCGCCATCTTGGGCGGTGGACGCTTGGCAACCTTAGGGGCCGCCGTCACGACCTTCTTCTTTGGCGCGGCCTTCTTCGGCATTGGCTTCTTCGGTGCAGCCTTCTTCACCACCTTCCGGGTGGCAGGCTTTGCCGACTTGCGTGCCGACTTTTTCGGGGAGGATTTGGGGGCGGTCTTTTTCGCTTTGGCCATGAGGTCGTTCTACGCGCTATCGGCCCGTGTCGTCGAGATAGTAGGAGAAGAACAACACGCTCGTCGCGGCGATGCCGAGTGTCCAGAATGTGGCACGTACGACATCGGCGAGCAGCGCCTGCTCGGGCCACAGCCGCCCGACTGCATCGCCCACGAACTGGTGGCCGAGGATCCCGATCATCGCGCCCAGCGTGAGCGAAATCGCGGCGTTCCAGGCGTGGCGGGCGCCGCGCATGAGGGGCCCTTCCGCCCGCCGGCGTGTCGCAACAGGATCGGGAAGCGCCACTTCTTCAGTCCATAGCAAATGCGGGGCGCGCGGAAGGCCTGCCGCGCGCCCGGGATGCTATCGCCCGCCGTGCGGCGGCGGAACCGGTATTTGAGGCGGCAGCGACCTTCTCAATCCCGTCTGCCGAACGCTTCCGGATCGTAGTATTTGTAAAAAACGGGGAAGCGGCTGCGTAGATCCGGAGGCACTGTGCGGCGTCCGTCGGCGATCTGATTTGCCAATCGAAAGACAGCGGTGCGGGTAAATAGCGGATCGAGATCACGAAAGAGCGCATACTGTTTGGGCTTCCAGACGTGTTCGTAGTCCTTGCCGTAAACATTCTCCAGCAGACCATGGAAGCTCAGCAGACCTTCGCTCATGGCGTGGAGACCTGCCAGGAATCTCGCGTCCTTAAGGTATTCGGATATTTGAGCCTCCGAGCGGGCCAGCCAGTAATCGACATATGCTGCTTGATCTGCCGTTCGGGCGAATACGAACGACGTCAGGCGGAACGGATGCTCTGTTGCAAAAGACGCCATTGTGGCCAGCATCTTTTCCCGTAGTTCGAGATTCCTGGGATCGCCTATTCGAGTCTCAGGAAAGAGATCTGGGAAATTTGCTTTCAATCGGTCAGCCGAAATGGAGAGACTGCGCGGATCAATCGCCGGCAAATCCTGACGGTAGGATGCCAATCTGACATAGTCCGCCGCTTGCATCTTGGTGGAGATCGGCAAGTTGGTTCTGCGGCGCTCAAAAAAGCAGTGCGCCGCATAGCCCAAGCAAATCATGCCTGTCGATACATAGCTGGCCACACTCGCAAGAAAAGCATCGTCTCGCGTCGCATCCTCGAAGACCGAATCATCCAGGCCGCATACGGCATGGATGTAATCGACGAAGTCGAGCAAGGGGCGATCGGGAAGTGCCGCCTCGCGTTTCAGGGATTGCGCGGTATGGCTGCTTTCAAACATAGCCGGTACAGTGCCCCACGAATGCCGTCGTTCACCGTGGGGCACTGTATCGCTATTTGAGCGCTGCCGCTCGGTTGGCGGCGCAGGTCACGGCCTTGAGCGAGGCGGCCACGATGTTGGAGTCCATGCCGACGCCCCACAGGACCTTGCCGCCCGGCGTCTCGGCCTCGATGAAGCTGACGGCCTGGGCGTCGGAGCCGGCGCCCGTGGCGTGCTGGTGATAGTCGCGGACCCGGATCTGGATGCCGCAATTCCTGCCCAGCGCATCGACATAGCCCGCGATGGGGCCGTTGCCGCGGCCCGAGACGGTGGCGGGCTTGCCGTTGAACGTCACCTTGGCATCGAGAAGGCGCACGTCGGGATGATCGGGGTCCGGCACCGTGGTGTGGCTCTCGAACTCCACAGGCGAGGTGTTCTCGAGATACTCCTTGCGGAACGTGTCCCAGATCAGCGCCGGCTGGATCTCCTTGCCGGTCTCGTCGGCGATCTGCTGGATCACCTTGGAGAACTCGACCTGCAGCAGCCGCGGCATGTCGATGCCGTAGTCGCTCTTCAGGATGTAGGCGATGCCGCCCTTGCCCGACTGGCTGTTGATGCGGATGATCGCTTCGTAACTGCGGCCGAGATCGGCCGGGTCGATCGGCAGGTAGGGCACTTCCCAGACCTTGCTGTTCGACGCGTCCAGCGCCTTGAAGCCCTTGTTGATGGCATCCTGATGCGAACCCGAGAAGGCGGTGAAGACCAGGTCGCCGCCATAGGGATGGCGGGGATGCACGGGCAGCTGGTTGCAGTATTCGACCGTCTGGCGGATCTCGTTGATGTTCGAGAAGTCGATTTCGGGATCGACCCCTTGCGTGAACATGTTGAGGCCAAGGGTGACCAGGTCGACGTTGCCGGTGCGCTCGCCGTTGCCGAACAGGCAGCCCTCAATGCGGTCGGCGCCGGCCATGTAGCCGAGCTCGGCTGCCGCCACGCCGGTGCCGCGGTCGTTGTGCGGATGCAGGCTGAGGATCATCGAATCGCGGTACTTGAAGTTGCGATGGCACCATTCGATCTGGTCGGCATACACGTTGGCCGAGGACATCTCGACCGTGGCCGGCAGGTTGATGATCATCTTCTTCTGCGGCGTCGGCTGGTAGACGTCGCCGACGGCAGCGCAGATGTCGCGCGCGAATTCGAGCTCGGTGCCGGTGAAGCTCTCGGGCGAATACTCGAACACCCATTCGGTCTTCGGATCGGCGTCGGCCAGCTGCTTGACCAGCTTCGCGCCCGACACGGCGATGTCGATGATGCCCGCAGTGTCGAGGCCGAACACGACGCGGCGCTGCAGGGTCGAGGTCGAGTTGTAGAGATGGACAATGACGCGCTTGGCGCCGCGGCACGCCTCGAAGGTGCGCTCGATCAACTCCGGGCGGCTCTGCGTCAGCACCTGGATCGTGACGTCGTCGGGGATCATCTTCTTCTCGATGAGTTCGCGCACGAACTCGAAGTCGGTCTCCGAAGCGGCCGGGAAGCCGATCTCGATCTCCTTGAAGCCCATCTCGCAGAGCAGCTTGAACATCCGCGTCTTGCGGTCGGAGTCCATCGGCTCGATCAGCGCCTGGTTGCCGTCGCGCAGGTCGACCGCGCACCAGATCGGCGGCTTGGTGATCACGGCGTTCGGCCACTTGCGGTCGCGGAGGGGGACGGGCTTGAAGGGCACGTACTTCTCGGCCGCGACCGGCATCATGGGCTTCTGGGGATTCTGGGATGACATGACGTAGCTCCTCGCGCCGCGCACGGCCGTATGGCTCAAACGAACACTGCGATGGATGGAATGGAGGCGGCGACTGGTTGGGTGAACAGAGACGAACGACAAGCGATCCGCAGGGCCCTTCCGGGGGTTCCGGTCGGGCGGCGGATCAGCCAATAAGTCGTAGCGTCGTCAGTCGCAGCATGATGGCGGCGACAATCGTCGATTTGCCCGCGCCCGTCAACCGGCCTTCTCTTTCTCCGCCCCATTCAGATGGGGAGGTGGCCCGTAGGGCCGGAGGGGTCATGTGTTTCGGCGGGAGCGTTTGACCCCTCCGTCGGCGATTACGCCGACACCTCCCCCGATGATGGGCGAGGGAACTTGATTGGGAAATCAGAATCAGAGGGGTCAGCGCAGCGGAACGTCGATTCCGATGCTGAGATTGCCGCCGCGCGGATAGGCTGGACCATAGACCGGCGCGTAGGCCACCGGCGGGGCGTAGACGGGCGCCGGGTAAACGGCCACGGGACGCGGGGCGTAGTAGACGCGGGGAGGCGGCTGAACGACCACGACTTCACGGTCGTAGTAGTGGTGATGATGGTGCTTGTGATGCCCCCGGCCCTTCTTCCAATCGCCGGCCATCGCGGCCGAGGCGGTGAGCATGACGGCGCCCGCCACCGCGAGCGAACCAGCCAGACGCAGGACCTCGATCTTCATTTTTCGCTCTCCTTTGCTGCAGGATGAAACGCCCTGCGCGAGGAAGATGTTGCCTGTGAATTCGCCCTGGGATGGTGACCAACTTGTGGTAAGCGGGAAGCAAGAATGGGAGGAATCATCAGATGGCAGGTCCGTTGGACGGCGTTCGCATTCTCGACTGCACGACCGTCGTGCTGGGTCCGTGGGCGGCGCAGCAATTGGGCGATCTCGGGGCGGACGTGATCAAGATCGAGCCGCCGGAAGGCGACACGACGCGCGTGCTGGGACCGGCGCGCAATCCGGGCATGTCCGCCTTCTATCTCGGCTGCAATCGTTCCAAGCGGTCGATCGTGCTCGACCTCAAGCAGGAAGCCGGTCGCGCCGCCCTGTTCAAGCTGGCCGAGACCGCGGACGTGCTGATGCACAATTATCGCCCCGGTCCTGCCAAGCGCCTCGGCGTCGAATACGAAGCCTTCGAGAAGATCAACCCGCGCCTCGTCTATCTCGCGACCTATGGCTATCGCTCGGCCGGCCCGATGGGCGCCAAGGCGGCGTATGACGACATCATCCAGGCCGGTTCCGGCCTTGCCGCGCTCCAGACCGTCGTGGCCGGCCAGCCGCGCTTCCTGCCGACGATCGTGGCCGACAAGACGAGCTCCAACGGCGTGGTCTCCGCCCTGCTGGCCGCCCTGTTCGCGCGCGAGCGCACCGGCAAGGGCCAGGCCGTCGAAGTCCCGATGTACGAGACGCTGGTCTCGTTCGTGATGGTCGAGCATCTCTACGGCGAGACCTTCAAGCCGGCGCTCGACACCGCGGGCTACAAGCGCGTGCTCAACAAGGAGCGCCGTCCCTATCCGTCGAAGGATGGCTATTTCGCGCTGCTACCCTACACCGACAACCACTGGCGCGAGTTCTGCACCCTGGTCGGCCGCGAGGACCTCGCCCGGGACGAGCGCTTCCAGGGCATGGCCAACCGCCTGAAGAACGTCGAGCAGTATTACTCGACCTTGGCCGGCCTGTGCGCAGAACGCACCAATGCCGAATGGGTCGAGTTGCTGAAGGACTCCAACGTGCCGCACGGACCGGTGAACACGCTCGACGACCTGTTCGTCGATCCGCAGCTCGAGGCGACCGGCTTCTGGAAGGAAGTCGACCACCCGACCGAGGGCAAGCTGCGCATGACCGACATCCCGCCACGCTTCAGCAAGACCAGGCCCGAGATCACCCGCCTGCAGCCGCGGCTGGGCGAGCACAGTGTCGAGGTCCTGCAGGAGGCCGGTTTTACGCAGGGTGAGATCGACTCCATGCTCAAGTCGGGCGCGACCAGGACGGCCTGAGCCGTCTCGACACGCAGCAGGGGCCGGCCGCTTTGAGGCTGGCCGTGCTTCCGGCCTGGTCTTTACGCAGTGCGAAATTGCGGCCATCCTTGATTTAGGCGCGTCCCAGACGGCTCCGACCGTCAACAAAAATCGCGCCACAGGGAGGCTATCGATGATCGTGCGTGCGTCGCGACGTGGTGTGCTGCGTTATGGTTCTGCCGCTGCGGTTGCCGCGGCCCTGCCGGCTCCTGCCATCGGCCAGGGAGCCTGGCCCAACAAACCCATCCGGATCATCTGCGGTTATCCGGCGGGCGGTCTCACCGACACCTTCGCCCGCGTTTACGGCGAGTACATCTCGCAGAGAACCGGTCAGCCGGTGTCGGTCGAGAACAAGACCGGTGCCAGCGGCGCCATCGCCGCGGAGCAGGTGAAGGGGGCGGCGCCCGACGGCTACACGCTGATGTGGACGATCTCGACGACCATGATCATGAACAAGGTGCTGTTCAAGAAACTGCCCTACGATCCTGACAGGGATTTCGTCCTGATCTCGTGGATGGACGCGGGCCACCTGCCGCTGATCGTGAACAGCAAGCTGCCGGTGAAGAACCTGGCCGAGCTCGCCGACTATGCCCGTGCCAACAAGACCAGCCTGGGCACCTACGGCGCCGGCTCCTACAGTCATGTCGCCGTCGAGGCGCTGAACCGCCATTACAAGCTCGGCATGGAAGCGGTGCACTATCGCGGCGAGGCGCCGATGTGGCAGGACGTCGCCTCCGGCGCGGTCCAGGGCGGCAGCGGCAGCGTCGCGGCCGCCACCGGCGTGCTGCAGTCGGGCAACGGCCGGCCGATCGCCGTGCCGACGAAGGAGCGCATGAAGAAGCTTCCCGACGTCCCCACGTTCTACGAGCAAGGGGTGACCGACAAGGCGTTCCAGGTCCAGGGCTGGATTGGCCTGGTGGGTCCCGCGGGAATGCCCAAGGAGATCGTGCAGAAGCTTTCGGATATGATGGTCGAAGGCGGCAAGAGCGAGCGCATCCAGAAAATCCTCGCCACCTTCGGCATCGACAATGCCGCCCGCGACCACGTCTTCTTCGAGAAGATCGTGGCCGAGCAGGGGCCGATCTGGATCGACCTGGTGAAGGGCCTGAACATCGAGCCGCAGTAGCCGCGTTTCCGGCAATGAGGGCACTCGGGCGGGGTGTTCCCGCCCGACTCTTGTCAACAACCGAAATTCAGAGGGATTTCGCTGCTTTGCGATTGCATCTCTGCACGTAAAAATTGTACGTGTAAGTCAACTGTAAGTGGCGAGTCGCGTCAGCGATCGTACGGAAAGGAACCTGTCTCTGAATGGCTCTCGACATCTATGTCGGGTCGCTCACGCGATATTACGCCGGTGCCTGGGAAAATCTCGTCGAGAAAGCAGCGCGTGAGCGGGGGGCACCGCCTTCCGTTCGGTCGGCCAGGCCGACCGACGCGGCCAAGAGCCAGGAACGTATCCGTGCGAGAGTGATCGCCTGGCGCGCCGCGCTTGCAAAGGCGCTGGGCGATCGTCTAGCCGGGCCGCTCGAATGGGACGAGACGGAGGCGGCTCCCTGGTTTGCCCAGCGCCCCGGCTGGGACGGATTCGGGTCGCTCGTCTTGTGGGCGGCCTATGCCGAGCATCCGACCTTGCGGCTGCCTGAAATCCTGCCCGAGGAATGGGACGATGATATCGCCCTGACGCTGTCGACCGCGGAAGGCTTCCGCTCGCGCTATTCCCATCTGGTCCGGAACGTGGAGATGTGGCTGCCGGTCGCCTTCGAGATCACCTTCGAGGGCGAAGATGTCGAGGGAAGGCGGGTCGTCATGGGCTCCGTGACGACGCTGCGTCACCAACTCGCCGACCTGAATGCCGCAACCTGGAAGGCATCGGCTGCCGATGTGGCGGCGTGGGGACGGGTGCCGACCGAGGAGGGGCCTGTCGAGGAGCGCGCCCGCTATGCCTTTGCGGTCCTGTCGGAGCTGGCGCAACGCGCGCAGGGCGAGTGTCTGCCGATGAAGCTCGATCACTAACGCAAGACGCCCGCGGTTCGATCCGCGGGCGCTTGGTGGACAGGCCTTGTCCGGAAGTCTCAGGCAGCGCTGGGCGCCGGCGGCGTCTCGGACGCCGGGCGGCTGCGACGGTCGGCCATGAACTGGTCGAACTCGGCGCGGTCCTTGGCGGCGCGCAGCTTGTCGAGGAAGTCGCGGAACTCGCGCTGCTCCTCGTCGAGGCGGTTCAGCGTCTCCTCGCGATACTCGTCGAAGGCGACGTTGCCGCTGCTGCTGCGGCGGCCCCAGCCGGAGCGGCGCTTCCAGCCCTGGAATTCCTCACGGCACGAGCGGCCATCGGGCATGTTCCAGTGACCATAGCGCTTCGAGCAAAACATGCGTCCACTCCCTTTGAGATAGATGAGAAGGGCCAGGCCAACCGGCCAGAACAGGATGAAGCTCAGCACCAGGAGCGCAATCCACGCCGGCTTGCCGAGGTCGTCTATTTTTTCGATCAGGCCCATGAGGGAGCCCCCTTTTGCTGATGTTAACGATGTGAATGTTAACGACATTTACATTGGGGTTGGTGAGCCGGTGAGTCAAGAGGCTGCCGTAAAACTTTCAGCGCGAGGAGGGAAAACCCAGTCCCTGCATGTAAATGAGCACTTCCGACTCGAGCAGTTCCTCGGCCGACATGGGCAGCGCCCGCCGGCCGGAATCGCCGCGCCCGAACAGGGAGGCGATGCCGTGGGCCATCGACCAAATGTGCAGGCTCATCATCAGAGCGGGCGGGCGCCCGGCAGCCGGCAGCTGGACAACGAGCTGGTCGGCGGCTGCCCGCAGCACGGCGAAGGCGCGCTCCGACGCGGCGCGCAGCTCCGGATTGAGGTCGGGGGAGATGCCCGATTCGAACATCGCTGCGTAGTAGGCCGGTTCGGTGCGTGCGAACGAGAGATAGGCCTTGCCGATATTGTGGAAGGCCGTGACGGGGTCGGGTTTGCCGTTGGCCCAGCCGGTGGAAAGCATCGCGGCGAAGCGCTCGAAACCCTCGCGCGCCACGTCGGCCATCAGCGCGTCGCGGTCGCGGAAATGGCGGTAGGGCGCGGCCGGGCTCACGCCCGCGGACCGCGCCGCATCGGCAAAGGTGAAGCCCGCCGGTCCCTTTTCCTTGATCAGCTCGCGGGCAGCCTTGATCAGCGCCTCGCGCAGGCTGCCGTGGTGATACTTCCGCTCCTCACGGTCGTTGCGCTTCCAGCTCATGTTAAGGAACTTTACATTAATCCCCGTCGTCGCAACAGGAACTAACGCGAGACCTCCCCGACCAGGATGTCTTCCGTCACCTTGCCGGCAAGTTCCTCCTCCGGCTCGATCAGGCGCTTCTTCTTCCAGTCGCCCTTGGCGTAGAGGCAGAGGGTGATCAGCGCCGTGACGATATTGGAGACCGGCAGCGCCCACCAGATTCCCTGCTCGTGCAAATCCGTGTGCTTGGAGAGCACGTAGGCGAGCGGAAACTGCACGACCCACTGCGACACCAGGGTCAGCACCATGGTCAGGACCATGTTGCCCGAGGCGCGGAATACGCCGGTCAGCGCGAACTGCAGGCCGAGGAAGCCCCAGGCGAGCGACATGATGCGCAGGAAGCCGGCGCCGGCTTCGATCACCGCGGCGTCCCCCGGCACGAAGACGGCAACGAGCTGGGGCGCGAACAGGAAGACGATGATGCCGAAGACGGAGAGGCTGGCGAATCCGAGCAGCCCGCCCAGGCGCCCGATCTGTGCCGCGCGCTCGATGTTGCCGGCGCCGATGTTCTGGCCCACCAGGGTCGAGATCGCCATCGACAGGCCCATGGCCGGTACCATGACGACCTGCAGGATGTTCGACCCGACGCCATAGGCCGCCAGCGTGAGCGTGCCGAAGCTCGCGATCAGGAACGTCATCACCATCAGGCCCAGCGCCCGCGCCGACAGTTCGACGGAGGCGGGGAGGCCGAGGAAGAAGGCGCGCTTCACGTAGCTGAAATCCGGAATGAAATCGCGTCGCCGCACATGGATGCCGTGCAGGCCGATGCGCAGGATGGCGATGCCGACCACGGCTGCGATGGCCTGGGTGATCAGCGTGGCGATGGCGGCGCCCATCACGCCGTAGCCCGGCACGGGTCCCCAGCCGAAGATCAGCAGCGGATCGAGCACGAAGTTCAGGAACACCGTGCCCAGCACGATGTAGACCGGCAGGGTCGGCCTGCCGATGCCGCGCATGATCGCCTGGAAGACGAAGAAGGTGAAATTGAAGACGATGCCGACGAACGATACGCGCATGAAGCCCAGCGCGCCGGGATAGACGTCGGGCCCGACGCCCATCAGCCGCAGCAGCGCCGGCGAGCAGAAATAGCCGATCGTCCCCAGCACCACCGAGGCCAGGATCACCATGAGCAGCGTCTGGCCCGCGACATGCGCGACCATCTTGTCGTTACGGGCGCCGACATACTGCGCGATGAGTGTCGAGCCGGCGAGCGACAGCCCCGAGCCGATGGCGAAGGTGAGGAACAGCACCGGAAAACTGATCGAGACGGCCGCCACCGCCGCGCCGCCCAGCCGTCCGACCCAGAAGGCATCGATGATCTGGTAGGCCGACTGCAACACGTTCGCCGTCACGATCGGCACGGCGAGCGTCAGCAGCGAGCGGAGGATCGGACCTTCGAGGAGCTTGTTACTGGTAGGAGGCACGCAGGTCCTTTGAGCGTGCAATGAGACTTTTCTGCGAAGCTCAACGCCTGAAGGGCAGCTTGGCTCCTGACACGACGAGTGCGAGAGAGACAGCCCGTCGTCTCGACCGGAGCCGCGCGTAGCGCGGCGGAGCGGAGAGACCTTCTCTCTACGATTTGTCGGCTTTTTGTCGATAGAAGGTCTCTCCGCTGCGCGCCTTCGGCGCTTCGGTCGAGACGACGGATGCTACTTCCAGATCTTCTTGCCCGATCCCGGCAGCCCTAACCCATTCCACATCGCGTCGACCTTCTCGATCACCGCGTCGTCCATGCGGATCTGACGGCCCCATTCGCGGTTGCTCTCGCCGGGGAACTTGTCGGTGGCGTCGAGGCCGATCTTGGAGCCGAGGCCCGACACCGGACTCGCGAAGTCGAGATAGTCGATCGGCGTATTCTCGATCACCGTGATGTCGCGCGCCGGGTCCATGCGGGTCGACAGTGCCCACATCACGTCCTTCCAGTTGCGCGCGTCGATATCGGCGTCCACGACGATCACCCACTTGGTGTACATGAACTGCCGCAGATAGCTCCACACGCCCATCATCACGCGCTTGGCGTGGCCGGCATAGGCCTTCTTCATCGACACGACGGCGATGCGATAGGAGCAGCCCTCGGGCGGCAGCCAGAAGTCGACGATCTCGGGGAACTGCTGCTGGAAGAGCGGGATGAACACCTCGTTCAGCGCCTCGCCCAGCACTGAGGGTTCGTCGGGCGGGCGGCCGGTGAAGGTCGAGAGGTAGATCGGCTTGCGCCGCATGGTGATAGCGCTGATCGTGAAGACCGGGAACGGCTCGACGCTGTTGTAGTAGCCGGTGTGGTCGCCGTAGGGACCCTCGTCGCCGTAATCGTCGAGGCTGACATGGCCTTCGAGCACGATCTCGGCTTCGGCCGGCACCTTGAGCGGCACCGTCTTGCACGCGACCAGCTCGACCTTCTTGCCCCTGAGGAGGCCCGCGAACTGGTATTCCGACAAGGTGTCGGGTACCGGCGTCACGGCCGCGAGAATGGTGCCGGGATCGGCGCCGATCACCACGGCGGCGGGCAACGGCTCGCGCTTGCCGGATTTCTGCCAGCGCTGATGATGCTGCGCGCCGCCGCGGTGCTTCAGCCAGCGCATCAGGGTCGTGTTCCGGCCCGTCACCTGCAGGCGGTAGATGCCGAGGTTGAAACTGTCCTGCTTGTCGCCCTTCGGGTTCGGACCCTGCGTCACCACCAGCGGCCAGGTGATCAGCGGCGCGGGCTCTCCCGGCCAGCAGGTCTGGATCGGCAGTTTCCCGAGGTCGATGTCGTCGCCTGTGAGGACGATCTCCTGGCAGGGCGCGGAACTCACCGTCCTGGGCTTCATCGCCATGACGGTGCGCACCATCGGCAGCATCTCGAGCGCCTCGCGCCAGCCGCCCGGCGGCTCGGGCTGGCGCAGGAAGGCCAGCGTTTCGCCGACGGCGCGCAGCTGGCCCGGCTCGCGGTCCATGCCCCAGGCGACCCTCTCGACCGTGCCGAACAGGTTGACCAGCACCGGGATGTCGGAGCGGGTGCCATCGGGCCGGACGACGTTCTCGAACAGCACCGCCGGGCCGTTCTCGGCCAGCAGGCGCGTCTGGATCTCGGTCATCTCGAGATGCGGCGAGACCGGCGCGGTGACGCGCACGAGGCGGCCGCTCTTCTCCAGCCGGTCGATGAAGTCGCGAAGCGAGGCGTAAGGCATGCTAGGCACGTCGTTTAGAGGGGCGGACCGATGAGATCAAACGGCATTCCCGTGGAGTTCGAGGACCTGTTGAGCCGTGCCGGCCGGCGCGTGCTGGCGGGCACGCATCCTTTGTGTGGCGCGCTGGCCAACCCGCGCACGCGGTTCGTGGCGGCCGAGGACCTGCTCGATCGCGCGAAGGTGGCGCGGGTGCGGCGCACGCTCGAAGCCGAGCTGCCGGACGTGCTGGAACCGATCGAGCGGCCGATCCCGCCCGACACGATCTTCGAGATGAAGCAGGACTATGCCGAGCTGCTGCCCAAGAGCAGCCGCGCCCGCACGATCTATTTCGAGAGCCGCCGCGAGCCCGGGGTGAAGGCCGCCGAGCGGATCGGTCTCGCCCGCATGATGCGATCACAGAGTTTCCGCGCCTTCGCCGAGGCGCTGGGGGGACGCCGGCTCAGAGCGGGCTGGGGCCTCCAGGTGCTGCGCTACGGGGCGGGCGACTATGCCGGGCCGCACAACGATCACCATCCCGAGAACGAGAAGGCGAAGGGCGGCTACATCGACCTGCATCTCAGCCTTTGCACTCCGGGCGTGGAGCACCAGTGGCTGGTCTACAGCCGCGCCGGTCATTTCAGCGAGATCGTTTCGGTGGCAGGCCCCTCGACCGTGACGGCCTATCGCCTTCCGTTCTGGCACTACACGACGCCGCTGGTCGGCACGCCGAAGGCCGGCCGCTGGGTCCTGCTGGGGACGTTTCTGTATCGGTAGAATCGACGGATCTTTGCTGGGAGCGCGCCACTCCAGTGGTGCTCATACCTTTTCTGGCGACGCGCTTGAGCGCCACTGGAGTGGCGCCCTCCATTGATCAGTCCCGATCCGGGGCGCCCAGCGGGAAGAGCGGGCGGAACTGTCTCGCCTCCTCGACGCAGCGGGCGAAGGACGGTCTTGCGAGCAGGCGCGTGCGGTAGGCGCGCAGCACCGGATAGGATTCGGGAATCCGGTGCACCCAGTCGGCATAGAAGAGCGATGGCGCGGCGGCGCAGTCGGCCAGGGTGAAGTCGTTGCCGGTGGCCCAGGTGCGGCCGGCAAGTTCATTTTCGAGCCAGGCGTAGGCGCGCTCCAGCTTCTCGATCGCCGCATCGTGCCCGTCCTTGCGCTTGGTCGGATCGCCCGTGAGCGCTCCGTCGACCGCGAGCTGCATCATGTTCATGACATGCAGGTCGAAGAAGCGGTCGAGGAAGCGCACATCGAGCGCCGCCATCGGGTCGGCGGGGATCAGGCGTACCGGGCCCGGATGCGCGAGCTGCAGGTATTCGATGATGATGCTGGTCTCGACGAGGGTGCGGTCGCCGTCGACCAGCACCGGGAACTTCCGGAGTGGCCAGCGCTTCAGCCATTCGCCGACATGCTCGGGCGTTTCCTGCCCCAGCGCGCGGAACTCGAACGGCGTGCCGTTCTCGTAGAGCGCCACCAACACCTTCTGGGTATAGGAGGAAAAGAGGTGGCCGTAGATCGCAAGCGACATTGCCAGGGGCTCCCGTTCAGCCGGTCTTCTTCCAGGAAGCGGCCCGCGCGAGCAAACGTTCCGCGCGAATGACGATCGGCAGGTCGACCATGCTGCCCTCGAAGGCCACCGCGCCCTCGCCATTGGCCTTGGCGACCTCGAAGGCCGCGAGCAGGCGGCGCGCGCGGTCGATCTCGGCATCGGAGGCGCCGTACTCCTCGTTGATGATCGGCACGTGCGCGGGATGAATGCAGGAGGTCGTGGTGAATCCCAGTTCGCGGCCGCGCTTCAGGCCGGCGCGATAGGAATCCAGATCGTCGATCTTGGCGAGCTGCCCCATCGAACCCATTGGCAGGATGCCCGCGGCGCGGCAGGCGGCGAGACCGTGCATGGCGAAGACGTACATGCTGTCGGCCGAGGGCGTGGCACCCATGTCGGTGGCAAAGTCCTCGCCGCCGACCGACATGCCGGCCATGCGCGGCTCGGCGGCGATGGCGAAGAGATGCGGGAGGGCGGCCACCGTCTCGATCAGCACCAGGAAGCGCGTGTGGCCGATCTCCATGCCGAGCTGCATCTCGCGCTCGGTCACCAGCTCGGCCAGCAGGCGCACGTGCTCAGGACCCATGACCTTGGGCAGCATCAGCGCCGAGACGCCCGGCATCACAGCGGCTTCGATGTCCGGCACCGCGAGTTCGAGCGGCCGGTTGATCCGCACGACCACGTCGGCGCCGTTCTGCGCCACCCGCGGTACGGCGGCGGCGATCGCGGCGCGGGCCTCGACCTTCTTGGCCGGGATGATCGAGTCCTCAAGGTCGAGGATCAGCGCGTCGGCGCCGCGCGTATGGGCCTTGGCGATGAAGCGCTCGGCCAGCACCGGCACGAACATCAGCGAGCGCCAGTTGGGCGGGGGACGGGTGGTCATTCCATTGTGCTCCGGAAGAAGTCAGCGCAGGCCGACGGGGACGACGCTGATCGAGTTCTGCGGGCTGCCCTCGATCACGCGATCGGTATAGGTGAGGTAGATCAGCGCGCGGCGCTTGGGATCGTAGAAGCGCACGACCTGGGTGGTCTTGAAGACCAGCGAGGCACGCTCGCTGAACACTTCGTGCGGGCTCTTGAGCTTCTCGGCCTTGTCGCCGTCGACCGGGCCGACCTGATGACAGGAGATCGAGGCATAGGGCGGATCTTCCGCCAGGCCGACCATGCCCTTGAGGCCGCCGGTACGGGCGCGCGCGAGATAGCAGGTGATGCCTGCGAGGTCGGGGTCGTCGAACGCCTCGACCACGATCTTGTCGTTGGGGCCGAGCCACTTGAAGCGATAGCCGACCGAGCCGATTTCCTCGGCCGCGGCGGGGAGCGCGACGAGGAGAGCGAGGACCGTGAGGATCGCGCGGATCATGTCAGACTCCTTTGGGGGCGGAACGGGTCGCGAGGAACAGGCCGGGCAGCACCAGGGCCGTTCCGATGAGATGGTACCATTGCGGCGCCTCGCCAAGGACGATCCAGGCGAGGATGCCGACATAGAGCGGGCCGAGATACATCGACACGCTGGTGACGGAGGGGCCGAGTTCGCGCACGCAATAGGCGAAGGCGCCGTACGCGCCGACACCGGGAATCACGGCGAGCACCAGGAACGAGGCCCAGGTGCGCCAGTCGGCGAGGTCCGGTGGCTGCCAGAAGAGCGCCTCACCGATCGTGAAGGGCAACAGCACGAGGCAGCCTGCAAAGGAGATGGCGCAGAGCCGCGTCAGCGGATCGAGCGCGCTCGGCCTTGCCTTGAGCAGCACGGAGTAGAGGCCCCAGCAGGCGGAGGCGGCAGCGATCCAGAGATCGCCCTCGGTGAACTGCACCGAGAGGAGGTTTTCGATCCGGCCCTTGGCGAACACCGCGGCGACGCCGGCTAGACAGAGCACGATGCCCGCGATGCGGCCCGTCGTCAGCCGCTCGCGATAGAGCAGGCGACCGAGCGCCACGACCAGGATGGGCGAGGCGGCGTAGATGAGCCCTATGTTGAGCGCCGGCACCGAGCGCGCGCCGATATAGACCCAGGCGCCGCAGATCCACATGCCGATCGCGCCCAGCACCAGCAGGTCGCGCCATTCGCGCGTGAGGGCATGGCGATGACGCACCAGGCGCGGCCAGGCGAAGGGCAACAGCAGCAGGGCCACGAAGAGCCAGCGTCCCAGCGCCAGCGCGTTCGGCGGCACGAACGTGGCATAGCGCGCCATCAGCATGTTGACGGCGAACATCGCGGGCGTGAGCAGCAGCAGCGTCCAGGCGATGCGACGGCGGGTGAGAAACGACACGCTGGGTTTCTAGCACGGGAAAGTCTGGAAGCAGGCCGTCGTCACATCTGGCTCCTGAAGCGCTCGATCAGCCACTGCGCGGCGGGCCCGGGCGGACTGTCGATGCGATGCAGGACGCGCAGCGGATAGGTCGCCGCCCACCAGTCGGAGAGTTCGAGTTCGACCAGGCGGCCGGCCTCGATGTCACCCGTGACCATCGGTGCCGGCATGCTGCCCCAGCCGACGCCGGCCAGCAACAGTGCATGCTTGGCGCCGAGATCGGCCAGACGCCAGGTCTTGGGGCCGACCACGCCGAAATCCTGGCCTTCGGTCAGCTTCGAACGATCACTGAGGACGAGCTGGATATGCTCACGCGCGGCGCCGCGGGCCTGCCCGCCGAGCCGCGCCAGCGGGTGGAAGGGCGCGGCCACCGGCACGAGCCGGACGCCGCCGATGGCGATGCTCTCGGTGCCGTCGGCCGCG
>JAESFK010000509.1_pt1 | contig 18808 bp, 21 predicted proteins | sample 9269391 | NCBI WGS metagenome assembly JAESFK01 (sample SAMN14506231, study PRJNA617097) | algae metagenome | isolation source: Drouetiella hepatica UHER 2000/2452 and co-occurring heterotrophs from... | place: Slovakia: Slovak Paradise National Park, Hrabusice, Kosice Region | collected 2000-01-01
GACCTTTGCACCAGGGCAATCCCGCCGATTTGCGTGATTGCCACAGCGCTGGTATCGGGCGCGTCATGACATGTCATTCGAGCCGCGCCAGCCGTGCGACGCACGGGGGCCGCCCGTGCTGAACCGCCTGCGCCCCGACGAGGAGCGCTATGCGCGGCGCATGGCCCGCATCGCGCGCTGGGATCGGCCGATCGAGAGCCGTGGCCAGCGCTGGCGCGCCTGGGCCAACATGCTGCTGGTCGATCACGGCATCTTTCGCCTGGCCTATCTCAACGCGCACCGGGTTACGCCGCGGCTGTGGCGGGCGGCGCAACCGGCGCCGGGGCAGATCGCCTGGTTCGCCAGCCAGGGTGTCAAGACCATCGTCAACCTGCGCGGCGGGCGCGAGCACGGTGCCTGGCCGTTGCAGCGCGAAGCCTGCGAGCGGCATGGCATCGCGCTGGTCGAATTCGTGCTGCGCTCGCGTGGCGCGCCGGAGCGCGAGACCATCCTGGCTGCCAAGGACTTCTTCGCGACGCTGAAGGAGCCGGCGCTGGTGCACTGCAAGTCGGGCGCCGACAGGGCGGGCTTCTTCGCGGCGCTCTACCTGCTGATCCACGAGGGTCGCCCCCTTTCTGAGGCGATGAGCCAGTTGTCGCTGCGCTACGGCCATTTCCGCTTCGCCAAGACCGGCATTCTCGACGCGTTCTTCGACGCTTACCGGGTCGAGGGCGACGCCAAGGGCATCGCCTTTCTCGATTGGGCGCGCGACATCTATGATCCCGTGCGGCTCGAAGCCAGCTTCAAGCCGGGCTTCTTCTCGTCGCTGCTGGCCGACGGACTGATCCGCCGCGAGTAGCGCGGGGGTCAGCGGGCCGCCCGGGTTCCCGGGGCCAGCTCATCATCCCCAGCCGGGCTCTCGCCCTGCCCAAGCCAAACGAACAGGACATGCGCGGCAGCGCGGGCAATCGAGATCACTCCGAGCGCGTACAGCAGGTCCGACGACAGCGCGCCGAACCACAGGATGGTCGCGACGATCGACAGCAAGGCGATGACGTTGGCCGCGAGTTGCCATGCCGTGTTGCGGGAAAGGGCGGCGATGTCGTGAAGCGGGTTGAACAAGGCGATGCCGCCGTAGAACAGCGCCATCACGGCGATGACATCGCCAACGCCTTCCCATTTGCTGTCGTCGAACACGCCGCCGAAGAGATGTGCGCCGATGGCGATAGGCACGAACAGCCCGATGGCGCCCGCGACGAGGCCAAGAGTCGCCCAGCGCACCCAGAACTGCCGCCGCGGCCCCGCCTGGGCGCGCAGCCGGTTGAGCAGCAGCGGGCCCGACATCGTTCCGAACATCTGGGTGGGCACGTCCAGCAGGCGCATCGCGAGCGCGACATGGGCCGCCAGCAGCGGATTGGCGGCATAGGGCAGGGCCATCAGCGGCGCGACGGTGAAGCCGAAGGAGAGCAGCGCGGACGGCAGGAGGATGCGAGGCGCATCGCGCCAGCGTTTCGCCGCCCAGAGAAGCCCGCGCCGCGACCACAGTCGCGGCCGGGCCAATGTGAACAGGCTGTCGCGGCGGCGCACCAGAAGATAGGCGGCCGCGGTGACATGGCCGAGCGCATCGGCCAGAAACAGTGCGAGCGCCTTGGGTCCGAAGATCGCGATCAGCAGCAGCATGAGAACGGGCTGGACCAGCGCCTGGACCAGGTTGCTGTTGCCTATGGCCTGGAAGTCTCCCTCCGCCGTCGCCTCGGCCCAGAGCAGGCGCAGCACGGCGCGGGCCGAGAGCGAGACGAAGAAGATCAGGGCGATGGCAGGGGGAATGCGCCCCATGTCCACGAGGACGGTGAGAACCACGGCGACGAGGCCTATGAAGGCCGCGCCGCTGGCCATGGCGAGCCGAAATGCCAGGCCGAGATGGCTGCGGTCGCCACTGCGGAAGAAAACCGCCTCGAGCCGCATCAGGGCCGGAATGGAGACGAATGCCGCCGCCGCCGAGAAAACCGCAAAGGCGGTGAAAATATGCGGCGGGCAGAAAATCGCGGCGACCAGCAGCCCCCAGACCGAAATCAGCCGAGCCTGGACGAAGCGCAGGCCGAGCATCGCGGCCGAGCCGAAACCGTCGCGCAGTGCCGGCACGCGTCTCTCGACGAAGCGCCGGCCCTGCGCGAAGGCGAGGGCCGGGCGGCTGGGCGGAAAGCTCGCCCGCTCCAAGATAACGTGCGCGACCATGTCGACATCCAAGGCTGGACTATCGGGCAGGCCGTCATCCTGCGAGACGCCATGGTTGTCGGACGACGATGCGTCGACGGTTGCGCTCACGCTGGCTTGGCCTTGGAAGGGCGAGGCTGCGCCAGCGTGGTTAATGGGCGGTAAAGACAAGGCAGGACGAACCGGTGATGGGGACTGTGCCCGGGAACGGTGCCAGGACAGACCCTACAAATCGGGCCGCGCGATGGCCGGTCAGACGAATTTCGTCTTGAGGCTCTCGAAACGCTCCAGTTGATCCGGCAGCAGTGCGCGATTGGCGTCACGCCGCACGAAGACCTTGAACATGACGTCGCCGGCGCCGTTGAAGAACTGCACCGAGCAGGCGCGGCGCCCCTGGCCCGACGCGCGATCGACGATATAAATCGCCTTGCAGTTCTCGGCCTTGATGTGGCCGCCGATCGGGCTGTCGCCATGGATATTGTAGTAGCCATGGCCGAAGCTACCGACCGGCAGCGTGCCGACGCATTCCAGCACGACATCGGGCGTGTGCATCAGGAACAACACCTCGCCCCAGGTTGCGAGGTCCTGCCACACGGTCTCGAAGCGCTCGGCCGCGACGAAGAGCCGCTGTTCGGCCGGAAGCTGTTCGAGCGCGGTCCAGGTCGAGACCCCCGCCTCGCGGGCGATCGCCTCGATCAGCCCGTCGGGCTTGGCTGCGAGCAGGTCGCGGACGCGCTGGATCGCATCCTGTGCCGGGGCAACGGCTTCAATCGTCGACATGGGCTGAGCCTTACTCTGCCGCCTGGAGGGGGCGGTGCGGGTTGGTCTCGCTCAGGACGGTCTCGAATCCCTCGAATTCGGGGTGGCCGAGGAAGAGCGGCTTCTCGCGCTTCTGGCCGGCATTGCGATGCGAATCCCGGAACTGCTCCGACTTCGTCCAGGCGGTGAAGTCGTCCTTCGAGGCCCAGGTGGTGTGGGAGGAGTACAGGGTGTGATCTTCCCTCTCCGGCCCCTTGAGCAGGTGAAAGGCGAGGAAGCCGGGCATCTCGTCGAGGCGGGTCTTGCGCGACGACCAGACGGTCTCGAACGCGGATTCCTCCCCCTTCGCGACCTTGAAGCGGTTCATGGCGATGAACATCGGGATCTTCCTGTTTTCTGGCTCTGGCCCGGCGGATGGCATGGCGATCGGGCGTGATGTCGCGACCGGGCGCCATGCCGGCGTCGAAGGTCGCAGCCTCACCTTGCCCTTGACCGCTTCTAGTAAAGCTGAATATCAACGTCAATAACGCTGACGTAATTCTCAGTTTTGAATAATTAAAAACTAGGAAGTACTGGCGAATCGGCAGTAACAGCGTCGGCGTCGCGACCCTTTGACCTGCGGGCAAGGAGGGGCGCCGGCTATCGGGAGATCCACATCATGGTCGTGCGCACCGCCCTTCCGGCAGACCGGTATCGGCAGCCCGACAGGCGCGAGCTGTCCGCCGCGATCGGCCTGACGCTGCTCGCAGCCTGCAGCCTCGTGCTACCAATCGGGCTCGTCAGCCCGGCACTTGGCCAGGCGCCGGAGCGCATCGTCGCGGTCGGCGGCGTGATCACCGAGGTGCTCTACGCGCTCGGCCTGCAGGACCGTATCGTCGGCGTCGATTCGACCAGCCAGTTCCCCGCTGACGCGCTGCGCGACAAGGCGAATGTCGGCTATGTCCGGGCGCTGTCGGCGGAGGGTGTCCTGTCGCTGAAACCGTCCCTGGTCATGATGATCGAAGGGGCAGGGCCGCCCGGCGCGGTCGCTCTGCTGAGCGAATCCGGCGTTAAGATCGCGCGGATATCGGACGAGACCACCGCCGAGGGCGTGGCGGCGAAGATCGAGGCGATCGGGGCCGTGCTCGGCGCAGCCGAGCCGGCTGGCCGGCTGGCGGCGCAGACGCGGGCGCGCTTCGGGGAGCTGGCGACGCTGCGCGGCGCCATCGCGAAGCCGCGCCGGGTGCTGTTCGTGCTGTCGCTGCAGAACGGCCGCGTCATGGTCGGCGGGCGCAACAGCTCGGCCGATGCGATCATCCGCCACGCCGGCGGCGTCAACGTCGCGGATGGCATCGAGGGCTACAAGACGATGACGGACGAGGCGATCATGGCCGGCGCGCCCGACATGATCCTGATGATGCGCAATAGCGGCAGCCACAACACCACGCCCGACGAGCTCTTCGCGATGCCGGCTTTTGCCGAGACGCCGGCTGCAAAGCAGAAGCGGCTCACCACCATGGACGGCCTGTACCTGCTCGGTTTCGGTCCGCGGACGCCGCTCGCCGCGCGCGACCTGATGGCGGCGATCTACCCCGAAGCGGCGATCCCGCCGCTGACGACCGCGAACGCCCCGTGACGCTCGCCGCAACGCCCGTGCCGGCCCTGCCTGCCGGTCTCGCAACGCTGATTGCGGGCCGGCGCCGGTTAGCCGGCTTCGCGGTGGCCGGGCTGGCCGTCGGCTGCGTGGTGCTGGCGCTGATCGCGATCGGCCAGGGGGCCATCGCCATCCCGCCCGGCCGCGTCGCCGAAATCTTGTGGGCGCGGCTGACTGGGGACGCCGCGCTGCTCGAAGGCCGCGACGTTCTCGTCGTGATGAACATCCGCCTGCCGCGCGTGCTGCTCGGCCTTCTGGTCGGCGCGGCGCTCGCAGTGTCGGGCGCCCTGATGCAGGGCCTCTTCCGCAATCCGCTGGCCGATCCCGGCCTCGTCGGTGTCTCGGCCGGAGCGGGGCTGGCAGCGGCTGCGACGATCGTGCTGGGGGACCGTTTCCTCACAGGCACGCTGATGAAGCTGCCCTTCGCGGTGCTGCCTTTCGGCGCCTTCTGCGGCGGGCTCATCTCGACGCTGGTGCTTTATCTGATCGCGACGCGCGAGGGCCGGACCTCGGTCGCGACCATGCTGCTGGCCGGCGTCGCGCTCGGCGCCCTGGCCGGGTCCATGACCGGGCTGCTCGCCTTCATCTCGGACGACAGGCAGTTGCGCGACCTGACCTTCTGGTCGATGGGCAGCCTGGGCGGCGCGAGCTGGACCAAGCTGACGGCCATCGCGCCGATCGTGATTCCGCTGCTGCTTGCCATGCCGCTGCTGGCACGCGGCCTCAACGGGCTGATGCTGGGCGAGGCGGAAGCCTACCATCTCGGCATCCCCGTCCAGCGCATCAAGGCGCTGGCGATCCTGCTGGTGGCGCTCGCGGTCGGGGCCAGCGTCGCTTCGGCGGGTCTGATCGGCTTCGTCGGGATCGTCGTGCCGCATCTGATCCGCCTGGCCGTCGGCCCGGATCACCGCCTGCTCCTGCCGCTCTCGGCGCTCGGCGGAGCGATCCTGCTCGTCGGAGCCGATATCGTCGCAAGGCTGATCGTGGCGCCGGCCGAACTACCGATCGGCATCGTCACCGCCGCGATCGGCGCACCGTTCTTCCTGTGGCTGCTGCTGCGCCGCTCGGGGCCGCTCGATGTCTGAGGCCGGGACCAACGATGCCGTCGTCTCCGCGCGGGGGCTGAGCTTCCACGCTGGCGCGCGGGCGCTGGTCAGCGACGCCACGCTCGACCTGACCCCCGGCTCGACGACGATCCTGATCGGCCCCAACGGCGCGGGAAAATCGACGCTGCTCAAGCTCATGACCGGCGAGGCCAAGGCGTCGCGCGGTCAGGTCACGATCGACGGCGAGAACCTGCATGCGATCCCGGCCTGGCGGCTGGCCTGCCAGCGTGCCGTGATGGCGCAGCATGCGCGGCTGGTGTTTCCGTTCAGCGTCTACGAAGTGGCGAGCCTAGGCGTCGACGGCATCGGCCGGGCGCTGTCGCGCCAGCGTTGCGAGGCCCTGGTCGGCGAATGCCTGGCGGCGGCGGGCGTGCTCGATCTCGCCGGCCGGCGCTATCAGACGCTGTCGGGCGGCGAACAGCAGCGCGTGCAGTTCGCCCGCGTGCTCTGCCAGATCGAGGCCGGCCGCAGCGTCGCCAGCCGGCAGGCGCTCTTCCTCGACGAGCCGATCGCCAGCCTCGACCTGTGCCACCAGCTTGCTTTGCTCGACATGGCCCGTGCCATCGCCGCGCGCGGCGTTGCGGTGCTGATCGTGTTGCACGACCTCAACTTGGCCGTGACCTATGCCGATCATCTCGTGGTGATGGACCAGGGCGCCATCATCGCGCAAGGAGCGCCTGCGAAGACGTTGGACGACGCGCTGCTGCGCCAGGTCTTCAAGGTGAACCTGTCGCTCAGCCGGGCACCGTCGCCGGGCCTGCCCTTCCTGCTGCCGCAGCAGCACAGACTGACCCCTGCAGCCTGACCGCGCTGCTCGGATTCAGGACGGATTCATCCTGAATCGCGACTTCACTATATCGCTCAACCCGTGATTCAGGGGATTTGCGCCACATCTCCCACCTGTTTTTCCCTGCGGGAGGTTGGACCATGACCAGACGCCAGGCTTCGATCGACATTCTGCTCGCGGCGGCCGTCGCGCTGCCGTTCACGGTTCTGGGCACCGGCCCGGCCGCGGCACGCGAGGTCGTGCAGGTGCCCGATGCCCGATATTACCCCGGCACGATCGTCATCCGCACGGGTGAGCGCCGGCTGTATCTCGTCACCGGCGGCGGCCAGGCGATCCGCTACACCATAGCCGTCGGCAAGGCCGGCAAGCAGTGGCGCGGTGTCAAATATGTCGAGGAGATGCAGGTCGATCCGGCCTGGAGCCCGCCGGCTTCAGTGAAGCGCGACAATCCGCGCCTTCCCGATGTCATTCCCGGCGGCTCGCCGCGCAATCCGATGGGCGCGCGCGTGATCGGCCTTGGGCCGGGCGGGGAATACGCCATCCACGGCACCAACATGCCCGGCACGATCGGGACGGCGGCCTCCTATGGCTGCTTCCGCATGCACAACAACGATGTCGCGGATCTCTATGAGCGCGTCGGCATGGGCACGCCGGTCGTCGTCCTGCCCTGAGGCGGCCGCTAAAGCGGCACGCCCGAGGGCAGGGGCTTCCCGGCGAAGAAGGCGTCGAGGTTGCGCAGCAGCAGCGCCTGCTGGGCGGCCTGGGCACTGTCGGCCATGGCGGCGATGTGAGGGGTGATCACCACATTGTCGATCGCCTTGAGGCGGTCGGGGACGTTCGGCTCGTTCTCGAAGACGTCGAGGCCGGCGCCGGCGATCGCACCGCTCTCCAGCGCATCGCAAAGCGCCTCCTCGTCGACGGCGATGCCGCGCGAGATGTTGACGAGATGGCCCTTGGGGCCGAGCGCCTGCAACACCCCGGCATTCACCGCGTGGCGGGTTTCCGCGCTGGCGCGGACGGCGACCATCAGCACATCGGACCATTCAGCGAGGCCGAGCAGGCTGTCCTGATAGAGATAGGGCAGTTCCGGGCGCCTCGAGCGGTTGTGATAGCCGATCTCCATGCCGAAGGCGGTCGCCATCGTCGCGATCCGGGCGCCGATGGCGCCGAGCCCATAGATGCCGAGCCTGCGACCGGCGAGGCCTGGCACGATCAGCATGCGCTCAACTGCGTTGCCGCTCCAGCGACCGCTGCGGATAAAGCGGTCGCCCTTGCCGATCTGGCGCACGCTGGCGATCATCAGGCCCATGGCGAATTCCGCGACGGCGGCAGCATTGGCGTCGGCGGCGTTGCTGAGGAGAACGCCCTGCGATTTCGCATGCGCCTGGTCGACGCCCTCGATCCCTGTCCCGTAGCAGGCGACGAGGCCGAGTCGGGGTAGTGCCTTCATCAAGGCGGCATCCGTGCGCCAGCCGCCGACGGTCAGCAGCACGCGCGCAGCCTCCGCGCCCGCAGGCAAGGCCTCGGGTGACGCACGTTCCATCGGCCCGAGCAGTTCGTAATCCTCGCGCAGCCGCGCAACCAGCGTGGCCGGCATCTTGGGGGCCATCAGAATCGTCGGCTTCATCGGTCGATATGCTCCGCTGGGATGCTGCATCGCAGCATTTCGAAGGCCCTGCCTCAACCCGCGCGATCGCTGGGGCGGCATCCGTCCGACGCATCGCAGGGCTGCTGCGGCGCGTGTCCCGAAAATGCGGCGCAGTGGCCGTTGCCCCCTCGCATGCGACAAAAAAGCGCGTTAACGTTTGGTGCGCGACAGCAACAGACCGGGCGTGGCGCCGTCCGGCTCAACAGGGGCTACAGATGGATCATCTTGCCGACGTCAAGAAGTTCGCCAAGAAGCCGCTCAACGAAGCGGCCTTTGCGGGTATGTCGAAGTCCTATGCACTCGTCATGAGCAAGCCCGACACCCGCTTCGTGGCCTGTTCGGATCCGGCCGAGCTGGAGCGTGTCCGCGAGAATTTCCTGAAGAAGAAGCTCGGCCTGAAGACTGCCGATCTCGATGCCTCGGTGAAGGCGATCTGCGAACACATGAAGGCCGACAAGACCAAGTCCCGCCTGACCTTCTATTACCTGCTCGCCGAGCATTACGGGAAGCTCGACCTCTTCGTGAAGAAGTAAGCCGGGCTGGCTGCGTTATCCTCGGGCTTGACCCGAGGATCTTTCCAACGAGAGCTTTCGCCTCCCGAGATGGTCGGCTCAAGGCCGACCATGACCCTCCGCAACTCCGATCAGCGATACAGGTCCGCCCGCGTCAGCGGCAGGCCCGAGGCGCCCTTGCGGCGTTTCGAGACCAGGGTCTGGTTGACCAACGCGCCGCCACGCTCGAAGGCGAGCGAGCAGCCGGCGAGATAAAGCAGCCACATCCGCGTGCGTTCGAGGCCGATCTCGGCCTCGGCCTCGGTTCTGCGCGCATTGAGCCGTTCCCACCACAGCCGCGTCGTGCGCTGGTAATGCTCGCGCCAGCCCTCGACGTCGTGGACCTCGAAGCCATGGCGCTCGAGATTGGTGATGGACATGCCCAAATGGTCGAGTTCGCCGCCGGGGAAGATGTAGCGCACCAGCGCGCGGTACTCGGCCGGCATCTTGTTGAAGGCCTTGTCGGTCTTCTTGGCGCGGCGCGAGATGGTGTGGTGCAGATACAGCCCGCGCGGCCGCAGCAGCCGGTTCACCGCCTGGAAGTATGACGGGTGGTTGGCGATGCCGACATGCTCGAACATGCCGATCGATGAGATCTTGTCGAACTCTCCCTCCATCTGGGTGAAGTCCTTGAGATGGAGCGTGACCTTGTCAGCCAAGCCGAGACGCTCGACCTTCTCGTGTGCGAGCGCCAACTGCTCCTCGGCCAGCGTCACGCCATGGGCCTCGACGCCGTAGTGCTGCGCGGCGTGGCAGATCAGTGCGCCCCAGCCGCAGCCGATATCGAGGAAGCGGTCGCCAGGCTTGAGGCGCAGCTTGCGACAGACCATGTCGAGCTTGTCACGCTGGGCCCGACCGATGTCGCCATGGTCTTCGGTGAAGTAGGCGCAGGTGTAGACCATCTCCTCATCGAGGAAGAGCCGGTAGAAGGCGTTCGAGACGTCGTAGTGATAGGCGACATTGGCCTTGTTGGTCGTGGGTGCGCCATCGCGTGCGATCTCGTCGCCCTTGCGATGCTCGACCACGCTTTGGGCGGTGCCCGGCGCGAAGATGAAGCGGCGCAGAACGTCGAGCACGGCGCCCTTGGGGATAGTGCGGGCCAGGCGCCCGACCTTGCCCTCGGGCCGTGCTGTCGCGAGATCGAAGATCGAGCCGTTGAGCAGGGCGATGCGGTCGCCGATGTGCAGGTTCAGCAGCGTGTCGAGCTTCGGCTTGCGGATGAGCGCCGCGACCGCGCCGGAATCGCGGATGGCGATGGCGAGGCCGTCTTTCGGCCAATCGGCCGGAATGCTGCTGCCGTCCCAGAGCTGGAAGCCGAGCTTCAGTCCGAGCTTCTCATGCGCCTGCGTAAGGAGCCGCCGCAGCGCGGCGAGCCGTTTCTGGTCGCTGTCCATGCTCTTACCATTGGATACCTGGTCGCCATGTGTTTGGCCGGGCGCGGCGCGATTGGCAACCGCTGTGGGCCGAAGCTCTGCCTGCCTTTCCAGCCCACCGGCGCGCCCTGCGCTGCGGGCGCCCCATCCCAGCAGCAGCGCGGATGGCGCACGCCCATTGGGCGGTTCATGTTTCGTGGTGACCGGTTGCCATCGCAACCTGTTGCAACGATTTGATGCGGCCGGCGGTCCAATGCGATGACGTGGCTGACCTGACCGCGACAAGGGAGGGATTTCCAGTGATCTATGAAGAGCGCGATTATCGCATCAAGGCCGGCAAGCTCGGGGAGTTCGTGAAAATCTACGGCGAGTACGGGTTGCCGTTGCAGAAGGAGCATCTGGGCAGCTTCATCGCCTACTTCACCACGGAGATCGGCGAGCTGAACCATGTCGTCGCGCTGTGGAGCTACAACAGCCTCGACGAGCGCGCCGCCAAGCGCAAGACGATGCTGGCCGATCCGCGCTGGCAGGACTACCTCAAGCGGGTCGATGGGCTGATCGACATCCAGGATACGCGTATCCTGACCCCCGTTGCCTACTCGCCGCTGCAATGAGCGCTGCTTCTGTGTCCGGCGCCTTCACCGTCACGACGAAGGATGGCGCGATCCTGCAGGCCTTCTCCGAGGGCGAGGGGCCGGTGCTGCTGCTCGTCAGCGGTCTTGGCGGCACCGCCGGCTTCTGGAAATGCAATGCGGCGACGCTGGCGCGGTCCTTCCGCGTCATCCGCTTCGATCAGCGCGGCATTGCGGCCAGCACGCGCGGCACGGCGCCCTGCACGATCGACCAGCTCGCCCTGGACTGCCTGAGCGTGCTCGACGCCGCGGGCGTGGAGCGCGCGGTTCTGCTCGGGCATTCGACGGGCGGTTGCATCGGCCAGGCCCTGGGGCGGATCGCGCCGGAGCGGCTCGACGGGCTGATCCTCAGCGCGACCTGGCTCAAGCCGAGCCGCTACATGAACGCGCTCTTCGGCGCGCGGCGCTCCATTCTCGACGAGAATCCGCAAGCCTATGCTGCCACAGCCGTGCTGATCTCCTATCCGCCGGTGTGGCTGGAGGCGAACTGGGGCGTCTACGAGGCGGCTTTGGCCGCCGCGCCGGCCTCGGTGGAGGCCCGTCAGGCCATGCGTGAGCGCATCGACGCGCTGCTCTCCTTCGACGGTTCGGCGGACATCGCGGTGCTGCCGGTGCCGACGCTGGTGCTGGGGGCGCGCGACGACATGATCGTGCCCTCCTTCCTTCAGGAGGAGTTGGCGGCGGCCCTGTCCGGATGCCGGAAAATCCTGCTCGACAGCGGCGGGCACTTCTTCCCGGTCTCGCGCCCCGATGCCTTCTCGGCCAAGGTCGTGGAGTGGATCGGAGAGCTCAAGTGAACGCTCGCCGCGTCGTCCTGATCGGTTACGGGGCGATCGCCGGCGACATCGCGGCGGCGCTGCTCGCAGCGCGGGAGCCCGGCTATGCGCTCGGCGTGCTGCTGCGCCCCGGATCGCCGTCGCGGGCGCGCCTGCCGGAGACGCTCGCGGCCCTGTCGGGGCTCGACGAGGTCGCGGCCTTCGCGCCCGATCTGGTGATCGAGGCTGCCGGGCATGGGGCCGTGCGCGGCAGCGTGCCGGGTTGCCTCAAGCTCGGCCTGCCCGTCCTGATCTCGTCGATCGGCGCGTTGCATGACGAGGCGTTCTTCGGGGAGCTCGTCGCCACGGCGCGCAAGGGGGGCGGGCGGCTTTTGCTTGCCTCGGGCGCGCTTGGCGGGCTCGACTATGTCCGTGCCGTGCGCCACGCGAGGCAACTCGACCTGCGCTACGAATCGCGCAAGCCGCCGGCCGCATGGAGCGGCGAATTGCGGACGCTCGGTTACGACCCGGCGACCTTGTCGGAGCCGGTGACGCTGTTTTCTGGGACGGCGCGCGAGGCCGCGGCGCTCTATCCGCAGAACCTCAATGTCGCGGCGGCGCTGGCGCTGGCGGGGCCGGGCTTCGAGGCGACCGGCGTCGATGTCGTCTGCGATCCGGCGGCATCCGGCAACCTGCATGTGGTGACGGCGACGAGCGAGTTCGGCACGATGTCGCTGGAAATGGCCAACCGCCCATCGCCGACCAATCCGAAATCCTCCTGGATCGTCGCACAGGCCTTGCTGGCGGCGGTCGAACAACATTTCTCTCCCGTCGTGATGCTGTGAGCGCGCGCCGCTGGCCTCGTCACGGCATCCTGGAATGGAAGGCAACGAGATGAAGCTGGCAGGCAAGATCGCGATCATCACCGGGGGTGGTTCCGGCATCGGCCACGAGGCGTGCAAGCTGTTCGCCCGCGAAGGCGCGACCGTCATCGTCGCCGATCGCGATCTCGCGGCGGCCGAGCGGGTCGCGGCCGAGATCGGTGCGCAGGGCGGCAAGGCGGCCGCGCACCAGGCCGATGTCAGCAAGGAGGCCGAGGTCGCGGCGATGATCGCCAGAGCGGTCACCGATCACGGCCGGCTCGACATCCTCGTCAACAATGCCGGCTACGGCATCGCCGGTACGGTCGTTTCGACCTCGGAAGCCGATTGGAATGCGCTGATGGCGGTCAACGTCAACGGCGTCTTCCTCGGCTGCAAGCACGCCATCCCCGTCATGGCGAAGCAGGGCGGCGGCGCGATCGTCAACACCGCCTCGGCCGTTGCCAATGTCGGCATTCACGAGCGGGCGGCCTATGTCGCCTCGAAGGGAGCCGTGGCGGCGCTGACGCGCGCCATGGCCGTCGACCATGTCGATGAGAATATCCGGATCAACGCGGTCGCGCCCGGCACGATCGAGTCGCCCTATTTCACGAAGATCCTGAGTGGCCCTGATGGCGCCGAATTGCGCCGCGGCCTCGAAGAACGCCAGGCAATGGAGCGTCTCGGCCAGCCCATCGAGATCGCCCAGGCGATGCTCTGGCTCGCCAGCGACGACGCCTCCTTCTGCACCGGCTCCGTCATGGTCGTCGATGGCGGTTGGACCGCGCGCGGCGACCGCAAAACCAGGAACAAGGCCTGACGGGCACGACTCGACGGACGCCAGGCCATCGTCACCGGCGCCGCGCCGGCCTGCCCGAGCGCCGGGCAGGCCAGTCCCGTGACAGCGCTTACTTGGCGCCGGCGCTGACGAAGTTGCGCAGTTCCGGGGTCTGCGGGTTGCCGAAGACCTCCTGCGAGGGCCCGCTCTCCCAGATCTTGCCCTGATGCATGAAGACGGTCGTGCTCGCGACGTTGCGGGCGAAGTTCATCTCATGCGTCACCAGCAGCATGGTCATGCCATCCCTGGCGAGCTTCTCCATGACCAGCAGCACCTCGCCGGTCAGCTCGGGGTCGAGCGCCGAGGTGACCTCGTCGAACAGCATCACCTTGGGCTGCATGGCGAGCGAGCGCGCAATGGCGACGCGCTGCTGCTGGCCGCCCGAGAGATTGTCGGGATAGCTGTCGAACTTCTCGGAGAGGCCGACCTGAGCCAGCACGTCGCGGGCGAGCTTCTCGGCCTGCGCCTGCGGCACATTCTGGGTGATGCGCGGCGAAAGCATGATGTTCTGGCCGACCGTCAGGTGCGGGAACAGGTTGTAGCTCTGGAAGACGATGCCGACGTCCTTGCGGAGTTCGCGCAGCTTCTTCTGATCCTGGTCGACGACATGGCCGGCGACCTCGATGCGGCCGGAATTGATCGCCTCGAGCCCGTTGATGCAGCGCAAGAGCGTGCTCTTGCCGGAGCCGGAGCGGCCGATGAGCGCGACGACCTGGCCCGCTTCGACGTTGAGGGAGACGCCTTTCAGGACCTCCAGCTTGCCGAAGCTCTTGTGGACGTCGTCAATGAGAACGGCTGGCATTCATCACCTTTTCGAGATGGCGGCTGAGCCGGGACAGCGGGAAGCAGATCGCGAAATAAATCACAGCTACCAGCGAGAAAACCTGGAACGCCTGGAAGGTGGCGTTGTTCACGAGCTGCCCGGCACGCGAGAGTTCGACGAACCCTACGACCGAGACGATCGAGGTGTTCTTCACCAATTGGACGAGGAAGCCGACCGTCGGCGGCAGCGAGATGCGGATCGCCTGCGGCAGGATGACATAGCGGTAGGTCTGCGCCGGCGAATGTGCGAGCGACGCCGAGGCCTCCCATTGCTGGAACGGCACGGATTCGATCGAGCCGCGCCAGATCTCGGCGAGATAGGCGGAGACATAGACGGCGAGCGAGGCGGAGGCTGCGAAGAACGGCGGAAGCTCGATGCCGATGATCGACAGCCCGTAATAGCTCATGAACAGGACCATGAGGACCGGGATCGACTGGATCACCAGGATGTATCCGGCGGCGAAACGCCGGACCAGCTTGATCCGCGACAGCCGCATGATCGCGAAGGCGCCGCCGACGAGGCTGCCGATGGCGAACGAAATCGCCGTCAGCAGCAGCGTCCAGCCCGCCGCGCGGAAGATGAACATGGCCTCTGGCCAACCGAAGGTCTGCATCAGGCGGCCTCCGCCTTGGAATCAAGACGGGCGAGGCCCGAGACCTGCGGAAACAGCTTCCGCCCGAGCCAGAGCAGGAAGACCTTCAGCGACAGCGCCATCACCAGATAGACGCCGGTGACGATGATGTAGGTCTCAAAGCTGCGGAAGGTGCGCTGCTCGACGATGGCTGCTGCTCCCGACAACTCCTGCACCGAAATGAACGAGCAGATGCTGGACGCCAGCATCATCAGCACGAACTGGCTCGACAGCGCCGGCCAGACCCGAGCGAAGGCGGGCTGCAGCACGACATACTGGAAAACCTGGCGGCGCGTGAGCGCCAGCGAGACACCTGCCTCGAACTGCGACTTGTGGATCGAATCGACGCCGGCGCGGATGATCTCGGTCGAATAGGCGCCGAGGTTCAGCGTCATCGTCAGCAGCGCCGCTTCGACGCCGGACATCCGGATGCCGAGCAGTGGCAGGCCGAAGAAGATCATGAAGAGCTGGATCAGGAAGGGCGTGTTGCGCATCAGCTCGACATAGGCGTCGACGGCGAAGCCGGCCCAGCGCCCGCCGAGCGTGCGCAGCGCCACGAGCAGCACTGCCAGCGCGCAGCCGAGCACGATCGCGGCGGTCGAGAGCATGATCGTCAACATGATCCCGCTCAGGATCAGGTTGGATTCGGCAAGGACAGGGTCGAACTGCAAGGAGATTTCCTCCCCATGTCAGGGGCACGCAGGGGCCCGGCCGCGCAGGGGCAGAGGGAATGCGCAGGGCCGGGATGATAGTGCCGGCACGGGGCGTTCTCGCCCGGTGCCGACGGAGTGCGTGAGATCAGAAGGTCGGGAGCTGGGGCAGCGGGCCGCCGACCCACTTCTCGGAGACGGCATTCAGCTCGCCGTTCTGCTTGATGTAGTAGATCACGTTGTTGAGCCACTGCTTCAGCTCGTAGGCGTCCTTGCGGACGGTCATCGAGTTGGGCTGCATGCCGAAGAAGAACTTCAACTCGGTCTCGCTCTCGCCGCGCGCCTTGATGGCGGCGTTGGCCTGGGCGTCGGGGCCGGCGATGGCCTCGACCTGGCCGGAGAAGAGCGCCTGCATCGTGGTGGAATCGTCCTCGAAGCGCAGGATGGTGAGGTTCAACTCCTTCTCGCGGTTGACGAATTCGCGCTCGACGCTGGAGCCGCGATTGACGCCGACCTTGCGGCCCTTGAGATCGGCCCAATCCTTGATGGCCGTGCCCTTCTTGGCATAGATGCCCATCTGGAAGGCGCTGTAGGGGATGGTGAACATCACCGCCTTGGCGCGCTCGGGGGTCGGAGCCAGCGTCGCGACGAGGAAGTCGACCTTGTTGGCTTCCAGCGCCGGGATGCGCGAGGGCGGGGTGAGCTGCACGACCTCGACCGGCAGGCCGATATACTTGCCGACGAGCGTGGCGACGTCGGCGTCATAGCCGATGGCGTTGCCGGTCGAATCAACCGAGCCATAGGGCGGGGCGCCGATCAGCACGCCGATGCGGACCTTTCCGCGCTTGGTGATGTCGGCCATCGTCTGGGCGGAGGCCTGGCTGGCGGCGAGCATGCCGGCGCCGAGCGCGAGCAGCGTGCCGGCAATCTTGAGATGCTTCATCAGGTTCATGGTGCCGTTTCCTCGGTTTGGCGTCTGATCATGTGTTGTTGCTCCGGCTTCGTTCGGCCGGTTTGCTGGCGATCAGGCGCTAGGGCGCCCTTCTCGCACGACGTTGGTGAGAGCGGCACCGGAAAAGCACCGCTTGATGTTGTCTGCCATGGTCTGCTGCCGGCGGCGGATGGTGCCGCTGGTCCAGCCCGACATGTGCGGTGTCATTAAAACGTTTGAAAGCTCATGGAAAGCCAGTTTGGATGGTAAAATATTAGGCTCGGCGGGATTTGGATAGCGATACCATGTGTCAATGATCGCGCCGCTGATCCGGCGCGCCTGAAGCGCCTCGAACAGCGCTGCCTCGTCGATGGTGGGGCCGCGGCCGACATTGACGATCACGGCATCGGGCTTCATCGCCGCTAGCGCAGCGGCGCCGACGATACCGGTGGTGTCCGCCGTCAGCGGCACAGAGACGACGACGACATCGACGGATCCGCAGAACGCGGTGAGCTCGTCGAGGGTGAAGGCGCGGTCGACCAGATCGGAGGTCGCGACCGGGCTGCGATTGGCGACATGGACCTGCATCTCGAAGGCCTTGGCGCGGCGCGCGATCGCCTTGCCGATGTGGCCGAAGCCGAGCAGGCCGATGGTCTTGCCAGCAATCTCGCCATGGATGCGGTCGGGCGAGCCGGCCCAATAGGCCCAATCGCCCTGGCGCAGCTTCTGGTCGGCATCAGTGAGAGGGATGTCGCGGGCGAGCAGCGCGCTCATCACATACTCGGCGATGGCCTGCTCATGGCCGAAGCAGTTGCAGACATTCGCTTGCGACGGCAGCAGCGAGAGGCTGACCGCATCATAGCCGGCGCCCGGCACATGAAAGAGCTTGAGCGCCTTCGGCATGGGCAGGCTGGCATCGAACTTCACGCCGATGATTGCGTCCGCCTCGGCATAGGCTTGGGCGTCGGCGGCGGTCACGAGCGCATCGGGAAGAATGCGGACCTGTGCGTCGCCGCCGATGAGTTCGGCGAAGCCTGTGCTGAAGGAGGCGGCGTTGTCGCCGTGAAAGATGATGCGCATGGCGGGCAGCTTCTCGTTCGTCCTGTTTCCGGGCGTGTCGTAATTCAAGGTCGTCTAGGTTCAGGTGCTCAGCAGCGGTTCGACGCTGCAATCGAGCAGGGATGGGTCGATGCGGGTTTCCATCTCGTCGAACATCCCGTCGACGAAGGCGATCAGCGCGTCCGAGGCCGCGACGGCGCGCTCGGCATTGCGCGTGGCGATGGCGTTCAGGACGGAGAGGTGATGGTCGATGGTGCCGTCGAGGCTGGGCATCTGCGCCATATGGCTATGGTAGATGAAGCCGATGCGCCGGAAGATGGTGTGGAGCGGCCGCAGCGTATGCTCGAGGAAGGGCTCGCCGGCAGCGGCGAGCACCATCTGGTCGATCCGGCGGTCGAGCACGTTGAACTCGGCCAGCGTCAGCGCGTCGCGCCGCTCGCGTAGCAGGCGCTCCATGTGCAGCATCTGGTTGCGATGCGAGGGGCCGGCACGCTCGGCTGCAAGCCTGATGACGAAGCGCTCGATGTCGCGGCGCAGATGCAGCAGCACGCGCTCGCGGGCCAGATCGATCGGCGCGATCTGCAGGCCGTGGCGCGGGCGGATTACGATCAGCGTGTCGGCGGCGAGACGGTTGACGGCGTGGTGGACCGGTGTGCGGCCGAAGCCGGTGATGTCCTGGAGATCCTGCATGGCGAGAAAGCGCCCCGGCGCGAGCTCGCACCGAACCAGCAATTCCTCGATGCGCTGATAGGCCAGCTCGAACAGGTTGACGCGGTTGCGGCGCTGCGGCGTGCCCGCCTCATTCGTTTCCACCAGTTTCGGCCGGCTTGCGCGCTGCGCCATGTCGTTCCTCCGTCGCGGAGCTCGTTGAGCGGCTTCCGTGTTGGGATGACACTAAACATATTGTGATATTTTACAAGCGCTCGTATGGTCGCCTGGTTCTGTTGGGTTCTCGGCGCATGCTGCGGGCCCTGCCGGATCGACATCAACCACAGCGTTCAGCGGCCGGACCGGCTGTCGAAGAGCGCGCGCCGCCAGGGAGGCAGGCTTTGAAAATCACCGCGATCGAAACGCTGCGGACGGAAGAGTTCGCCAATGTGCTGTGGGTGCGCGTGCACACGGACGCCGGCGTCATCGGCCTGGGCGAGACCTTCTACGGAGCCGGCGCCGTGGAGGCGCATCTGCACGACACGCTGGCGATGCGGCTGCTTGGCAAGAACCCGCTGCATATCGAGGCGCTGCACCGGGAGATGACCAATTTGCCGATGGCGCAGGCTTCGACCGGCGTCGAATCCCGCGCGACCTCGGCCGTCGACATCGCGCTCTGGGACGTCTTCGGGAAGGTTTGCGGCCAACCGGTGCACCAGATGCTCGGCGGGCTCTGCCGCGACAAGCAGCGCATCTATAACACCTGCGCCGGCTACAAATATGTCCGCTCGCAGAACATCAAGCCGGTCTCGACCTGGAATCTCGGCGACACCAGCGGCCCCTATGAGGATCTCGACGGTTTCATGAACCGGGCCGATGCGGTGGCCGAGAGCCTGCTGGAGAGCGGCATCACGGCGATGAAGATCTGGCC
>JAESFK010000510.1_pt1 | contig 18793 bp, 19 predicted proteins | sample 9269391 | NCBI WGS metagenome assembly JAESFK01 (sample SAMN14506231, study PRJNA617097) | algae metagenome | isolation source: Drouetiella hepatica UHER 2000/2452 and co-occurring heterotrophs from... | place: Slovakia: Slovak Paradise National Park, Hrabusice, Kosice Region | collected 2000-01-01
CAAGAAGCGCTTCCTCGTCACCATCGCGCTGGAGGCGGCGCGGGTCATGGAGGAGGGCATCGTGACGGACCCGCGCGAGGCGGATGTCGGCTCCATCCTCGCTTTTGGCTTCGCCCCCTATTCCGGCGGCGCGCTGTCCTACATCGACGGCATGGGTGCGGCGAAATTCGTCCATCTGGCGAAGAAGCTGCGCAAGCACCACGGCGACCAGTTCAGGGTGCCGAAGCTTCTGGTCGACATGGCGGAGAAGGGCGAGACCTTCTACGAGCGCTTCGATCCGTATCGGTCGGAAGACAGGCAGGCGGCTTAGCGGCAAGCTGGCCGGCAGGGCGCTTGCGCGCCTGCCGCGTCGCCGGCGCTCGGGGACGAAGAAGCGGTAGGGGCCTCCGGCTGCGCCGCTATCCGTGCACTGCCTGGATGGTGATCACCTTGACGTCGAAGGCCTTGCATTCGGTGTCGCGGCAGATGCCGTTCACCCAGACCTCGCCATCGCCGAACATGATGCCCTGGTAGTTCACGAAGAGGTCTTCATAGCGCTGGTCCGTCACCGCCTTGACGATCTCCGGCGTCATGATCGCGTCGTAGTGCTGGATGAAGGACTTCGCCGACTTGATGACCGTTTCTCGGCCCTTGATTTTCACTCCGATCGGATACCGCACCAGCGCCGCGACGCCTGCCGCATCATTGGCGGCGACGGCTTTCTGCAGCGCCGTGATCACGGCCTGGTATTTCGTGTGATCGCCAAGCGTGTCGTCGATCCGCTGGTCGATTGCCGTCTCCTGGGCAACCGCCGGAACGGTCAGGAGAAGGCCGACGCCAAGGAGGATCAGGGCCAGGGTCATCGACCCGCGGCCTTCCCGGTCGGGGTGATATGCAGCAGCCGTCAGGACCGATGCCGGTCCCGCCCGAAATGCACGTGAGCCCATGGTGTGTCTCCTTCCCTGCTGTTTTGAAGTCCATACGCCGCTGAGCGTTACCATTTCGACCACATCGGCCGCTTCCGGGGCCTGGCCCCTTCGGCCGCTGCACATCGATCGGTGCCCGGGCGGGCGGTTGGTCATGCGACGGACGGCGACGCGGCTGGCTTCTGGACACGCCCGGCTTGCGGCGCTAGATAGCGAAGGCATTTTTTCCTTGGATCGTTCCGGAAGCGAACCGTGCTCTCGCATGACCGCGTCTGGGCGGCGATCGACGCTCTTGCCGCCCGCCATTCCCTGTCCGCCTCGGGCCTGGCGAAGCGCGCCGGGCTCGATTCGACCGCCTTCAACAAGTCGAAGCGCCGTTCCGTGGACGGACGCCTGCGCTGGCCCTCGACCGAGTCGATCGCGAAGGTCATCGAGGCGACGAACTCCACGTTGGGCGAGTTCCTCGCCCTGGTCGGCGGCGCCGACGCCGCGGCCGGAGCGCCGCTTCCCGTGCAGCGATCCTCCGTTCCGCTGGTCGGGCTGGCACAGGCGGGAGCCGGGGGCTTCTTCGACGACGCCGGCTTCCCCGTCGGCCATGGCTGGGAACTGATCGAATTGCCGGTCAGGACCGGAGACAGTGCCTATGCCCTGCAGGTCCAGGGCGATTCCATGCTGCCCATCTATCGCGACCGGGACGTGCTCATCGTGGAGCCGGGGGCTCCGGTTCGACGGGGCGATCGCGTGGTCGTCAAGACACTCGGCGGGGAGGTCATGGCCAAGGTGCTGGCCCGCCGAACATCCCGCCAGATCGATCTGCTCTCGGTCAACCCGGACCATCCCCTGCGGATCCTGTCGGTCGAGGAAGTCGACTGGCTGGCGCGCATCGTCTGGGCGAGCCAGTGATGCGGCAGGCGACGATTCTCGCCGGCGCGGCCGTTGCGCTCCTCTGCGTATGCCTCGTGATCCTCTGGTCCGCCCCCGCTCTGCGGTCGACGACGCCCGAACTGGTCGAGGGCGCGGCACGAAACGGGACGGAGCAGGGCGAACCGGAATCCGTTTCGCCGCGGAAGGAGCCTGGCGGGTCGGCTTCCTTGCCGGCAGCGCCGCAGGACACACCGGCCGCGGACGGGCAGGACGAAGCCGCCCGCGAAACGGCCGACCCCGCGCCGTCCTCGCCGGCTGAGACTGCGCTGGCGCAGCCGTCCGCACCCGCGCCGACCGCAGAGTGGAGGTCGACCGTCTTGCCGCGTCCCGTCGCAAGCGCGGCGGGCCTGATCGAGGCCGGGGGCTATCGCATCGCGCTGGCGGGGGTCGAGCCGATCGATCCCGCCGAGACATGCAGTCATGCGGGATCGTCATGGCCCTGCGGCGTCGGCGCGCGCACGGCGTTCCGGGCGTTCCTCCGCGGACGTTCGGTGGACTGCGTCGTCCCGCCCGAGCCCGGCGAGGCGCCGATCGCCGCGAATTGCAGCATCGGGACGCAGGATGTCGCGGAATGGCTGATCGAGAACGGCTGGGCGCGCGCCGCACCAGGCAGCGACTATGTCGCGCTGGGCGAGACGGCAGTCGAGGCAGGCAAGGGTGTGTTCGGGAGTCCGCCGTCGTCGGCGGCTCCAGCGCCCGTCCTGCTGGACAGCGCACTCCCGCGTCCGCCCACGGTCGACGGGTCGATCCTCGCGACGCCTCCGTCCGACGGTGGGCTGCCGGGCGGGGCTCCGTTGCAGCCTGCTCCGTTGCCGACGCGGCCTCCCGGCGCCTTTCCTATGCCGCCAGCGCCCCCTCCAGGGCCTGTGCAATGAGCGCGCGCGTCTCGGGAACCCCGTAGAGCGCCACGAAGGATCCAAAGCGCGGGCCGCGCTCCTGGCCGAGCACTACCTGGTAGATCATCTGGAAGAAGGCGACGGATACGCCGGGACCGCCCGCCGGCGACTGCTTGGCATGGTCCTGGTAACGCTCGATCCGCCGAGCCACGTTGAGCGCGGCGTTCTGGATCGCCTCGCCGTCCGCGCCGGCCGGCAGCGCGCCCAGCGCGTCCGAGAGGTCAGCCAGCGCCGTCCGCTCGACCTCGTCGGGTGCCCGGAATCGCTTGGCCGGCTTCACGAAATCGTCGAAGTAGCGGATCGCGTGGCCGGCCAGCCGGTCGAGTTCCGGATGCGTCGTCGCCGTGACCCCGGGCTTGTGCCGCGAGATGAAGCCCCAAAGCACCGCCCTGTCATGGGCGTTTGAGGCGCTCACGAGGTTCAGCAGCAGGCCGAAGGACACGGGCATGTCGATGACCGGCGGTTCGCCGCTGTGGATGTGCCACACAGGATTGCCCAGCCGCTCCTTCCAGTCCTGACGCGGATAGGCGGCGAGGAACTGGTAGTATTCCTCCACCGCACGCGGGATGACGTCGAAATAGAGCTTCTTGGCCTGGCGCGGGCGCTGGAACATGTAAAGCGCCAGGCTCTCGGTCGGCGCGTAGGTCAGCCACTCGTCGATGGTCAGCCCGTTGCCCTTCGACTTCGAGATCTTCTGGCCGTTCTCGTCGAGGAACAGTTCGTAGACGAAGTGCTCCGGCGGCGTGCCGCCGAGGATCGCGCAGATCCGATCGTAGACCACCTGGTTGGTCTGGTGGTCCTTGCCGAACATCTCGAAATCGACGCCGAGTGCCGCCCAGCGCATGCCGAAATCCGGCTTCCACTGCAGCTTCACCGCGCCGCCGGTGACCGGCAGCGTCGTTTCGGTCCCGTCCTCGTCGTCGAAGGTAATGGTGCCGGCCTTTGCGTCGACGGTCTTCATCGGCACGTAGAGCACGCGTCCGGTCGTCGGCGAGATCGGCAGGAACGGGCTGTAGGTCGCCTGACGTTCCGGTCCCAGCGTCGGCAGCATCACCTCCATGATCGCGTCGTAGCGTTCGGCGGCGCGCAGCAGCGTCGCGTCGAACCGGCCGGCCTTGTAGTACTCGGTGGCGCTCGCGAACTCGTAGTCGAAGCCGAACGTGTCGAGGAAGCGCCGCAGCATCGCATTGTTGTGGTCGCCGAAGCTGGCATAGTCGCCGCCGAAAGGGTTCGGAACCACGGTGAGCGGCTTGTGGAGGTGCGGCTCCAGGAAGGCGCGATCCGGCACGTTGTCCGGAATCTTGCGCATGCCGTCCATGTCGTCGGAGAAACACAGCAGCTTGGTCGCGACCTTGTCCTGCGTCAGCACCCGAAACGCGTGCCGCACCATGGTCGTGCGGGCGACCTCGCCGAAAGTGCCGATATGCGGCAGGCCCGACGGGCCGTAGCCGGTCTCGAACAGCACCGTTTCCGGGAACTCGCGGCCCTGGTAGCGGGCGATGACCTTCCGCGCTTCCTCGAACGGCCAGGCCTTGCTCTCGGCCGCTGCCGCGACGAGGGCTGGGGTGAGGTCGATGGAAGGCATCGCGGACATGGCACTATCCTGGGGAGCCGGCGGCCGGGCGCCGGAAAGCGCCTGCTCTAGTCGCAGCGTCCGGGAGCGTCAACGTTTCGCGGCGAATCCGCTTGTGGCGGCCCGTCGCCATCCCTACCTTCCGCGCGACCTGATGGAGAGGGATGCATGGCAAGGCCGACCGCGCACGAAGCGCTGATCTATCTCATGGTGATGACCTCCGCGTCTGATCGCGAAATGACCGACGTGGAGCTGTCGCGCATCGGCACGGTCGTGGAGTCCTGGCCGATCTTCGTCGATTTCGACGTCGAGCGCCTGATCGGGGTCGCCCAGAAATGCCAGAAGCGCCTGCAGGCCGAGGACGGCATGGAGGCGGTGCTGCGCGATGCGGCGGCCGCGATCCCGGAACATCTGCACGACACCGCCTATGCGGCGGCGTTCGAGGTGGCGTCGGCCGACATGGAGATGCGGATGGAGGAACTGCGCGTCCTGCAGGTCCTGCGCCGCCACCTGAGCGTCGATCCGTCCGCGGTTTCCGCGATCGAGCGCGCCACCAAGGCGCGGCATCGCGCCCTGACCTGAACGGGTCAGAAGAAACCGATAGGGAAGTAGCGCAGGTAGAGTTCGGAAAGCGTGCCCTTGGCGGCCGCCTGCTGCAGGCCCCAGTCCAGCGCTCCGCGCAGGGTCGTGTCGTCCGGCTTCACCGCGATCGCCAGCCCCTGCCCGAGATAGTCGGCCGCGAGATAGGGCCCTCCGGCGAAGGCACAGCACTCAGCGCCCGGGCTCTTCCCGAGCCAGTCGGCAAGGCGCAGGCCGTCTCCGAACGCCGCGTCGAGCCGGCCTTCCGCGAGGGCTTCGAGCATCGCCTCCCGGTCGTTGAATGCGACCGGTTGCGCAACGCCGAAGCGCTCGAGCAGCAGGCGTTCGTGCGCCGTATCGGAGACCACTCCGATGCGGCGGCCCTGGATGGCCTTGGCGAGGGGCTCGGCGATGGCGGACGCGCGCGGTGCGACGAAACGCGCCGGAAACCGCATGTAGGACCGTGTGAACCCCAGGCGCCGGCGCGATTCCACGGTCACGGCGATGCCGGCCAGGATGGCCTCGCCGTCGCCCTTGCGCAGCGCCGGTTCCAGTTCGTTCCAGGGCAGCGCCTGAATCTCGCACTTCTCGAGAATGCCGAGCTCCGCGCAGATCGCGCGCGCCAGGTCGACATGGAACCCGGTGAGCCGCCCCTGGCCATCGAGAAAGTTGAACGGCCGGAAATCCGTGGTCACCAGGAACCGCAGGCGCGGCAGGCTGGTGACGTCCGGCCGCGGCGACGTCTCGCGCACGTCCCAGAAGAAGGGTGGTGTCGCCGGCGCCTGCTGCCCGGCTGCCGGCGCGGCAAGAAGCAGGGCGGGCACGAGAGTCAGCGGCAAGCTTACGAGCGGCCGCCGCGAGAAGAAATTTCCACCCGAAATGCGCGTGTGCTCGGGCTTCCAAGGTTTCGGCCACGGAAATTCATCGAGATTCGAGAAAAACCCACAAAAATTGTAGCAAGCCGTCAAGGCTCCCACTAGGATCGTCGTCAGTCGCTGGGCAACAGGGGTGGCGTTGCTATGGGAGACGAGGGGCGGGCCGGGTTTCCCGGCGCGACGGCTAACGCGTCGCATGCAGCCGGCGAGACGATCGGGAACGCGGCGCAGGACACGGCCGAAGTTGCGTGCTTCGGCGTGGGCATCCGGCCCCGTCGGGTCCGGCTCCGACCGGTACAGCCCGCGCAGCCGGCCCGTCTCACCGCGCGCGAACTCGAGTGCCTCGCCTGGGCGGCGCAGGGCAAGTCCGAATGGGAAATGGCCCGGATTCTGGGGATTTCGGAGCATACCGCCGAGAAGCACCTAATCAATGCACGGGTCAAGCTCGGCGCGGTCAACCGCGTTCATGCCGTGGCCACGGCGCTGCGGCGCGGCGTGATCCTGTGAGGACGCCGGCCGCGCCGCATCGGACAGTGTCGGGTGGGGCGGCATGAACCGCCCGCTGCGCCCGGGCGATCTGGTGGCGGCGGCGCAGCCCGACGGCATTTCGGCATTCCAGGACGCGGCCGCGCGCGGCCGCTTCGGCGGTGCCCGTCCGGATCCGTTCGAGGATGCCGCGGTCTGGACGCCGATCCTGGAGAGGCTCGGCATCGCGGACGAGGGCGTTCGCATCGCCGAGCGCGCCAGGCTGAACGGCACCTCCTTCCAGGCCGAACTGCTGGCGATGGGGGATGTAAAGGAAGCCCGCGTCTATCGCGAGATCGCTGCGTTTCTCGACCTCCGTTTCGTCGCCGCTCTGGATCCGGCGCGGCTGCTCGTGCGGCCGGCCGATGCGGTGATGCTGCTGCGCAGCCGGGCCGGCCGTGCCCCCGTGCGGCTGGAGGAGGCGTCGGGCCGGACGTCCTTCCTGCTGGTGCCGGAGGAGGTGGACCTTGCGCGCCTGCAAGGGCTGATCGCCAATGCGCCGCGGCTGAGGGACCAGTTGCGCGTCGTCGCGCCCGGCGAACTGCGCAGGGCGCTGCAGGAGCGGGCCGCGCCGGCGCTTGCCGCCAATGCCCGCAACGGCCTCTACGAGCGCTTCCCGCAGGTCTCGGCGCGCATCGTCGCGAACGCCTGGCAGGGCATCGTCATCGGGGTGGCGCTCGCCGTCTTCGTCTACGCGATCACCTTTGCCCCCGGCGCGGCGATGGTTGCCGCGCACGGCTTCTTCTCGATGTTCTTCCTCGCCTGCGTCGCGCTCAGGTTCGCCGCGGTCCGCGCGCCCCTTCCGCCGGCACCGACCGACCTGCTGGCCACGCCGCCGGCGCGCCTTCCACGCTACACGGTGCTGGTGGCGCTGCATCGCGAGTCTGAAATCGTCCCCCAGCTTCTCGCGGCGCTGGACCGTGTCGTGTGGCCGCGATCGAAGCTGGAGGTCAAGCTCGTCTGCGAGGCCGACGACCGCGAGACGCTGGCCGCCCTGTCCGTGCTCTGGCTGCCACCGCATGTCGAACTGATCCGTGTGCCCGCCGGCCATCCGCGGACCAAGCCCAAGGCGCTCAACTATGCCCTGCCGCTGGTCCGAAGCGACTTCGTCGTGCTCTACGACGCAGAGGACCGGCCGCACCCGCTGCAACTGGTCGAGGCGTTCCGGCGCTTCGAGGCGGGCGGAGCCGACCTCGCCTGCCTGCAGGCGCCGCTGGAGATCGCCAACGGCGCGCGCGGCGTGCTTCCCGAACTGTTCGCCTTCGAGTACCGGGCCCTGTTCCGCAGCCTGCTGCCCTTCCTCTCCGGGCACCGCGTGGTGCTGCCGCTGGGCGGCACGTCGAACCATTTCCGCACCGCGCCGCTGCGCGAGGTCGGCGGCTGGGACCCCTACAACGTCACCGAGGACGCCGACCTCGGCATCCGCCTCGTGCGCAATGGCTACCGCGTCGACACCATGGCGCTGCCGACGCTGGAGGACGCGCCCGAAACCCTGTCCGCCTGGCTGCCGCAGCGCACGCGCTGGTTCAAGGGCTGGCTGCAGACCTGGCTCGTCCACATGCGTCATCCGCTGAAGCTCGCGTCCGACCTCGGCTGGCGGTCCTTCCTGGTGGCGCAGATCCTGATGGCGGGGCTCGTCATCTCCGCGCTGGTGCACCCGCTCCTGCTGGTCGCGCTGGTCACCCTCGTCGCGCGCGTCGTCTTCCTCGGCCCGGCGTCCGGCTGGCCGGTGGCGCTGATGACGCTGGATGCCGTCAACATCGTCTGCGGCTACCTGTCGTTCCTGCTGCTGGGTCGCTACGCGATGCGCCCCCACGAGCGCGGGGCGTTCTGGCAAACGGTGCTGTGGACCCCGGTCTACTGGCTGCTGCTCTCCGCCGCCGCCTGGCGCGCCTGCTTCCAGCTCCTGCGCCGGCCGCATCTTTGGGAAAAGACCCCGCATTTTCGGTCGCGGACGGGGCTGATGTAGCGGATACGAAAGCGCTGCGCGCGTCGAATCCGGATGTCCGAATGTCTTTCGCTGAAAGCACGAGTCGTCGGGATTGTGGCAGCGGGCAGGCTGATGACGGCAAAAAACTCCGACGACATTCTCTGTTTGTTTACGCTTTGGTCCCTATTGACAGCAAAATGTACAAAGTGTAGAGGATGTACGTAATGCAGAAAATGGACAATGCAGAGGTAGGATCAGCCATGACCACGCTGACCACGTACACCGCAACGGAGGCTAGGACAAAATTTTCCGACATAGTAAATGAGGCCCTTTGGGGAAAGCCTGTCGTTATCGACCGGCAAGGGCGCAAAGTCGCGGTTGTTCCAATCGCGGTTTTAGAGAGATTGGCTGAACTGGAAGCTTGGGCTGACAGTGTCAATGCTCAGAATGCTTTGGACGAGTTTCATTCTTCGGGAGGACGCACAATGGAAGAAATCGAGAAAGAGCTAGAAAATGACTAGCTCTCAGACTGGGAGGGGATATGAAGCCCGCCGAAATTATTTTCTCGCCTGCCGCTGAACGTGAACTTAAGAAGCTAACAAGAGAGCGTCAAAAGGACGTTCTCGACGCACTAAAGCGCCTCCGTGATAGCTCGGAAACCCTAGAGATCGAAAAGATCAAGGGGCATCCGAGCTTTTTTCGTATCAAGGCGGGCACTGAGATGCGGGTGATTTTCCATCCGCTAACTGCCACGCGTGTGGTAGTTCTGGTGATCCGCGATAGGAAAGAGGCATATCGAGGTTTGGGCAGCCTCGACGGAAAATTGCAGGCGGCGCTTCACCGAGTTCAGGACAACGCGATGCGATCACTTGGCTTGAGCGGTTAGTCCAATTCTCCGATCTCAGGTTGCCTTTGCGTCCAAGCATGAGAACCATCGTGATATCGGCGAACGATAGGTGTTCCAGGCCAGGACATTGCCAGCCCGATTGATGAACTACTTGCTCCTGCTAAGTTCTTTCAATCGTCAGGCCGATATAACAGACGACGATGGCAGGTATATTCCGCGCCTTGAACGAATTCTTACCCGCGGGCACCACGATTGTGAACATCCGGTGAAGCTGGCCGCGGCTGAATCGCGTATCGCTGGGGAAGCTGGTGTCATGGCTTTGACGTCGAGCTAGAGTCGGCCAAGGGCAAAGACCGTTCAATACGCATCGCCAGCCCTCTGCATCTGCCAGCCGGAAGCCCGGCAAAATCCCCTCCGAATCCCCGTCGACGGACTCGCCCCAGTTGGGTTAGTCTCCCCCTGACCTGCAGCGTGAGCCGGGAGCGACGTCGCCCTGGATGGTCCGTTCGAGGAGGGCCTCCCGCGGCGAAGCGGTTTTAGGGACGGATCTGAAAAGAAGATCGGGAGGGATCCAAGGTGATGGACATGCGAACGCCCTTGCGGGCGACGGCGCTGGCAGCTTCGATGCTCATGGGCTGCGCCGGTTCCCAGGCTGCCGATCTGGTGATCGCCATGCCGAACTGGTTTTCCGGCCAGGCGAGCGCCAACATTCTCAAGGTGGCGCTCAAGCAGGAACTGGACGTCGACGCCGACGCGGTCGAGATGGGCACGCTGATCGCCTTCGCCGGTCTGGATTCGGGCTCGGTCGACATCCATCCGGAGGTCTGGCTCCCCAACCTCGACGACCTCGTCGAGAAATACGTCGAGGGCGCCGGCACGGTCGCGCTGAGCCCGATCGGCGTTCCCGCCTGGCAGGGCCTCTGCGAGACGCGCGCAGCCGAGCAGAAGGGCATCAGCGACATCTCCGACCTGAACGACCCGAAGAAGACCGCCATGTTCGACACGGACGGCGACGGGAAGGGCGAGATCTGGATCGGCGCGCCATCCTGGTCTTCGACGGCCATCGAACGCATCAGGGCGAACAGCTATGGTTATGGCAAGACGATGACCCTGCTCGAAATGCCGGAGGATGTCGGCATGGCCGCCGTCGACGCGGCCGTGGCCACGGACCGGCCGATCATCTTCGGCTGCTATGCGCCGCACACCGTCTTCAAGCTGCACGACATCGTGCGCCTGACCGAGCCGCCCTACGACCCGGACAAGTGGAACATCGTCCTGCCCACGGAAGACCCGCAGTGGCAGCAGAAATCGAGCGCGACGGTCGGGTGGGACAACGCCCACTACCACATCGCCTATGCCGCCTCGCTGCGCACGCGCCATCCTGAGGTGGCGGAGTTCCTCGACCGTGTGGACTTCACGCCGGAGGAGGCGACGGAGATGAGCTACGCCCTGCAGGTGGAGCGCCAGGACCCTTATGAGTTCGCCAAGCAGTGGGTGAGCAGGAACGAGGCACGCGTCAAGGGATGGGTGAAGCCATGACCGGGATGTCGAAGGAACCGAAATCGGCCAGGCGCCCCGGCGGCTGCCTGGCGGGCCTGCGCCGTGCGGTTTCCGTGAAGATGGCGATGCTGCTCGTCGCGGGCATGGCCTTCTCGACGGTTCCTGCCGCCGCGGAGACGCAGGTCTACAATCCCAAGACGCGCACCTGGGGCGATTACGGCCGCACCCAGGCCTATCGCTACTGGCGCCAGCACAAGCAGGTGCCCGAAGCCTTCCGGATGCAGGTCGTCAAGTTCCGCACGGCCGAGAAGCCGGGCACGATCATCATCGACGGCAACCAGCACTTCCTCTATCTGGTCCAGCCGGGCCAGCAGGCCATCCGCTATGGCATCGGCGTCGGTCGCGACGGCTTCGGCTGGGCCGGCATCGTGCGCGTCGGCCGCACGGCGGAGTGGCCGACCTGGACGCCGCCGGCCGAGATGGTCGCCCGCGATCCCAACGCCCGCAAATGGGCCAACGGCCAGCCCGGCGGTCCGGACAATCCGCTCGGCGCGCGCGCGCTCTACCTCTACGCCGGCGACCAGGACACGATCTACCGCATCCACGGCACGCCCGAGCCCTGGACGATCGGGCTGGACGTGTCGTCGGGATGCATCCGGATGAACAATGACGACATCATCGACCTCCACTCCCGCGTCAGTGTCGGCGCGAAGGTCGTGGTGCTGATGCAGGGGGCGGCTCTCTACAAGGGCGTTTAGGTTCAGGTCGGATCGGAGGGCAAGTCAGCATGAATCGTGCAACCGAAAGGCACCCGGGCGCCGCGCGCGGGCTCGTGCCGGTATCCCTGGTTCTCGCGGCCGTCCTTGCCGCCTGTCAGAGTTCCCCGTCGCCCGAGGAGATGTCGAGAACCGCCGTGGAAACCGCGCCGGCCGATCTGCAACTGCTGTGCGCCAACGCCGCCGCGCAATCTTCAGGCGTGGATTCCACCAAGGTGCTGCCGACGAGCTCGCGCAAGCTGGATGCCCGGAGCTATCAGGTCGCGCTCACCGCCGACGGCAGGACGATGAGCTGCGTCGTGGACACCGACGGCAACATCGTGTCCGTCCAGCCGGCCTGACGACGGCTCGACATTGGCCGCCTCGGGCGATCGCTCGGCAAGGGTCGCCGGAGGGCACGCATCTTCGCGACCTGCACGCCCGTCCGGTGGCCGGCACCGTGCACGGCCGCCACTTCACCCTTTGAGGAACTCCGGCCCCGTGCCGATGATCTTCCTGTCCGGCTTGCCGATGGCGTCCTCGTCCTTGTGCGCGTAGGCGATCGAGCGCAGGATTCGCCGGATCACCTCCAGCCGTTCCCTCCGCTTGTCGTTCGACAGCACCACGATCCACGGCGCATGGCGCGTGTGGGTGGCTTCGAACATCCGGTCCCGCGCCTTGCCGTATTCGGTCCACTTCATGATGCCGGCGAGGTCCATCGGCGAGAATTTCCAGTTCGTCAGCGGGCTGTGGAAGCGGTCGTGGAAGCGCTTCAGCTGCATCTCCTGGCCCATGTCCAGCCAGAACTTGAAGAAGCGGATGCCCTCGCGCACCAGCATCTGCTCGAAGGTCGGGACCTCCTCGAGAAAGTGGGCATATTGTTCCGGCGTGCAGAACCCCATCACGGGTTCGACACCGGCCCGGTTGTACCAGGAGCGGTCGAAGGTGACGAACTCGCCGGCCGTGGGGAAATGCGCGATGTAGCGCTGAAAGTACCATTGCCCGCGCTCGGTCTCGGTCGGCTTGGTCAGCGCCACGTTGCGCGCGGTGCGCGGGTTCATGTACTCGCGCAGCACCTCGATCGTGCCGCCCTTGCCGGCGGCGTCGCGGCCCTCGAACAGCACGAGAATCCGCTCGCCGGAGGTCTGCATCCAGGCGAGCAGCTTGACGAGTTCGCTCTGCAGGCGCTCGAGTTCGTCGTCATAGTCCTTGTCGTCCATCTTCGTTTCGTACGGATAGCCGCCGGAGACGAGCTTCCGTTTGTCGATCCAGTCGGGCAGAACCGGATCGGCGATGTCGAACGTGCGCATCGTCCCGGCGACGTCGATCGTCAGCGGTTCTGGCCGTGCAATGTCGGGTCGTGCGCCGTCCTGTCTCAATGCCATCGTCCTTCCTGTTTAGGTGGCCGTGGTATGGGTGCACGGAAATCGTTCGCCTGGCAACGCGATGGCAGAGGTTCGGGAGGCCATGATGGGCATTGCTGGCGCACTCGGCGATCGGGGCAGCAGCCTTCTGGCGAGGCTGCGCCCGCACTGGCGCCTGCTGGCAGGAGCCGTCTTGGCCCTGGTGTTCCTGCATCTGGTCTCGGGTGGGGTGGCAGGCCTGGTGGGCGCCGCGCTCGTCACGCTTTGCGCGGTGGCCATCGTATCGCGGCCGGAGGCCCGGTCCGCCGGGGACCGAATCGTGCCGGCAGAAGCGCCGCCGGGCCCGGACGTCGAGATGTCGGCGGACACGCTGGCGGCCGCGATCGCCGACCCGCTGATCGTCGCCGACGCGCGAGGAGCGATCGTGATGGCAAATCGCGCCGCCGCCTCGGCTCTGGGCGACGTGCGGCCGAGCCTCTCCCTGCCGCTGAAATTCCGCAGCCCCGAGATGCAGTCGCTGCTGGAGGCGATGCTGTCGGGCGCGCCATCGGCGACGGCGGAATATCTCGAGAGGGTGCCGGTCGAGCGCGCCTACCGCGTCAGCGCGGTTTCGGCCGGCGGGCAGGGCGGCCTCTTCGTGCTCGTTTTCCGCGATCAGAGCGAAACCCGCCGCATCGAGCGCATGCGCGCGGATTTCATCGCCAATGCCAGCCACGAACTGCGCACGCCGCTTGCCTCGATCGCCGGCTTCGTCGAGACGCTGCTCGGCCCCGCGCGCAACGATGCGGTGGCGCGCGAGCGCTTTCTCGGCATCATGCAGGACCAGACGTCGCGCATGGCGCGCCTGATCGAGGACCTCCTGTCGCTGTCGCGCCTCGAGATGAAGGCATTGGAACTGGGGGATCACCGCGTCGAGATCACGCAGGTCCTCGCGCGCGTCGTCGAGACGCTGAAGCCGCTGGCCGCCGACAACGGCGTAGTGATCGAGAACCTGTTCGGGGAGGGGCCGGTTGAGGTGGCGGGGGACCGCGACGAGCTTTTCCAGGTCTTCCAGAACCTGCTGGAGAACGCCTGCAAATACGGCCGCGACGGCGGCGCGGTGACGATTGCCCGGGTCGACGCGCTCGGCGAGATCGGCGTCGCCGTCAGCGACCGCGGGCCGGGCATCGCCCCGGAGCACATCCCCCGCATCACCGAGCGCTTCTACCGGATCGACGTGGCGTCGAGCCGCGCGCAGAAGGGAACCGGTCTCGGACTTTCCATCGTGAAGCACATCATAGCACGCCATCGCGGGCGGCTGGATATCCGTTCAAGGTTGGGTGAAGGCAGCACGTTTACCGTATTTCTGCCCGAGCCGTGATGTTGACGGCGGTACTTCGTCAATCTGTAATACGACTCACGTAAGAAATGAAACACGATTCCTTGGAGTCGGCCAAAACGAGTGCATGGAATGTCCCTGCCGTCCTCGCATCACATCGTCAGTGCCTATGATGACGACCTGAAATTCTTGACCCGCAAGATCGCGGCGATGGGAGGGCAGGCCGAGCGCATGGTCGATCAGTCGATGACCGCGCTGATCCATGCCGACATGGCGCTGGCGCGCCGCGTCATCGAGGAGGACGCGCTGCTCGACGAGGCCCAGCGCATGATCGACGAGAAGACCATCCTCGTCATCGCGCGGCGGCAGCCCCTGGCTGCCGACCTTCGGGAGATCATCGGCGCCATCCGCATCGCGTCGGACCTGGAGCGGGTCGGCGATCTCGGCAAGAACGTCGCGAAGCGCACCATCGCTGTGCGGCAGGGCCTCGATCCGGCCAGCCCGTTCCGGGGCCTGCGGGCGCTGGCCGATCTGGCCCTCACGCAGTTGAAGGACGTTCTGGACGTCTATGCGTCCCGAAACGTGGAGAAGCTTGCCGACACGCGTGACCGGGACGAACAGATCGACGCAATCTATACGTCGCTCTTTCGCGAACTGCTGACCTATATGATGGAAGATCCGCGCAACATCGCGCCTTGCACCCATCTCCTGTTCTGCGCCAAGAACATCGAGCGGATCGGTGACCACGCCACCAACATTGCCGAGGCGATCTACTACATCGTCACCGGGGAGCAGCTCCCGGCCAACCGGGCCAAGGAAGACCAGAGCCACCGAATCGCGGTGGCTCCCCGAAAGGCGTCCTGAGGCCTAAGCCTGCGCCTATTTGCGCCGGCGCTCCGCGGCCGGCTGGAAGGCGATCCTGGCATGGTAGCGGCAGTACGGGCCGTTCTCGCCGGCGTCGTTGCCGCAGAAGTGGAAATCGGGCTGCAGCGGATCGCCGATAGGCCACTTGCAGGTCCGCTCGTTCAACTGGATCAGGCTGAGCATCCGCGAGATCGGCAGGGTGACGCTTTCGACCTGCTGCACCCGCTGCGGCATCGCCGGCACCAGGACCTGGGTGTCGCTGGCCAGCGCCGTCGCCCCTACCGAGGTGACCGACGGACGGTTGATCTGGAGAGGGCGTGCCGACTGTTGCTTGGCGGGAGCGGAAGCGGTCGGCGCAGCCACCTTCTTCTGGCGGGCAGGGGCAGAGGGGGTGCGTCCGCGGCCGGAAAGCTTCAGGCGGTGCACCTTGCCGATGACGGCATTTCTGCTGACACCGCCGAGTTGGGCCGCGATCTGGCTGGCGCTGAGGCCCTCCGACCAGTATTTGCGAAGGGCCTCGACCCGTTCGTCTGTCCAGTTCATCAGTATCTTGCTCCCGATGCCGCATTCGGGACCTTGAATCCAAGCGGCACCCGGCATTACACCAGGTTGCAATTCACACCACATTTACTGGTGGGACGACTGCTGCCGCACGAAATCTAGGCCGTCTCGTGCCTCTTTAAGTACTGTCCGCGGGACTCGGTGACAAGAGTCCCGGCTGCAACACCGGGCCTAAAAATCGGTTTTCCCCAACTTGCCGAAGGCCCTATCCCATGGCAGCGCAGCGATGATTCGCACGCCTTCAAGGCGGCAACTCCCACGTTTTCATTGACTTGGCCGCCGAAACGTCCGATATGCGCCGAAGGCCGCCGTCTCGGCGGCTTTTGATTTTTTGGTATGCGAGAGACGATGAGCGCGTCGCCCCTTTTCGAGACGTTCGCCCGAGCACCCCTTGCCTTCGAGCGCGGCGAGGGCTCCTGGCTGATCGACACTGAAGGCCGACGCTATCTGGATTTCGCCGGAGGCATCGCCGTCAACTCGCTGGGCCACAGCCACCCGGCCCTTGTGGCGGCGCTGTCCGAGCAGGCCGGCAAGCTCTGGCACGTTTCCAATCTCTATGAGATCCCCGACCAGCACCGCCTGGCGGAGCGGCTTGTGGAAAATTCCTTCGCGGACAAGGTGTTTTTTACCAACTCCGGCGCCGAGGCGCTGGAGTGCGCGATCAAGACCGCCCGGCGCTACCAGTACGTGAAGGGTCATCCGGAGCGGTTCCGGACGATCACCTTCGAAGGCGCCTTCCATGGCCGCACCCTGGCGACCATCGCCGCGGGCGGGCAGGAAAAATACCTCGAAGGGTTCGGTCCCAAGGTCGAAGGGTTCGACCAGGTTCCCTTCGCCGACGTCGAGGCGGTCGAGAAGCTGATCGGGCCGGAAACGGCGGCTATCCTCATCGAGCCGATACAGGGCGAGGGTGGCATTCGCGAGGTTCCCGCGCACGTGCTTCGCCGCCTGCGCGAACTCTGCGACGAGCACGGGTTGCTGCTGATCTACGATGAAGTCCAGTGCGGCGTCGGCCGAACCGGCAAGCTCTTCGCCTATGAGCGCTCCGGCGTGGCGCCCGACCTGATGGCCATCGCCAAGGGCATCGGCGGCGGCTTTCCGATGGGCGCGTGCCTCGCCACGGAGGAGGCCGCGAGTGGAATGAAGGCCGGCGTGCATGGCACCACCTTCGGCGGCAATCCGCTCGCCATGGCGGTCGGCAACGCGGTGCTGGACGTGGTTCTGGCCGACGGTTTCCTCGACGAGGTGTCGCAGAAGGCCCTGCTGTTGCGGCAGCGCCTGGCCGAGATCGCCGACGAGTTCCCCGACGTGGTCGAGGACATCCGCGGCATCGGCCTGATGCTGGGCGTGCGCTGTCGCATTCCCAACACCCGCCTGATGGCCGCGCTGCGCGAAGCGAAGCTCCTCAGCGTCACCGCCGGCGACAACGTGGTGCGGCTTCTGCCCCCCCTCACCGTGACGGAGCCCGAGATCCGGGAGGCGCTCGACCGGTTCCGCACCGCCGCGGCCAGCCTGTCGGCACCCGCCGCCGCGGCGGCGCAGTAGGCCATGTCCGCTCAGCTTCGCCACTTCACCGACCTGTCGAAGGTTGCTGCTCCGGAACTGCGGTCCATGCTGGAGGACGCAGCCCGTCGCAAGGCCGATTTGAAGGCCGGCCTGCGCTCGCGTCCGCTCGAAGGCAAGGCGCTCGCGATGATCTTCGACAAGCCGTCGACCCGCACCCGCGTCTCCTTCGACGTCGGCATGCGCCAGCTCGGCGGCGAGACGATCATGCTGACCGGCACGGAGATGCAGCTCGGCCGCAGCGAGACCATTGCCGACACGGCCCGCGTGCTCTCGCGTTATGTGGACGCGATCATGATCCGCACCACCAGCCACGACCGGCTCATGGAACTCACCGAGAACGCGACAGTTCCGGTCATCAACGGCCTTACCGACGACACGCACCCCTGCCAGCTCATGGCCGATGTGATGACTTTCGAGGAGCATCGCGGCCCGGTGTCGGGGAAGACCTTCGCGTGGGTCGGAGACGGTAACAACGTGCTCCATTCGCTTCTGGAGGCAAGCGCCCGCTTCGCGTTCAAGGTCAACATCGCCGTGCCGGAAGGCAGCGAACCTCAGCCGCAGTTCATGGACTGGGCGCAGGCGAATGGGGGCGAGGTCCGCCTGACGCGGGATCCGGTCGAAGCCGTCCAGGACGCCGATTGCATCGTGACCGATTGCTGGGTCTCGATGGGCCAGGAGCATCGCGCGCGCGGTCACAACGTCTTCATGCCCTATCAGGTGAACGGCGCGCTCATGGGCAAGGCGCGCCCGGAGGCGCTGTTCATGCACTGCCTGCCGGCGCATCGCGGCGAGGAGGTGACGGACGAAGTCATCGATGGTCCGCATTCGGTGGTTCTCGACGAGGCCGAAAACCGCCTCCATGCCCAGAAGGCGATCCTCGCCTGGTGCCTCGGCGCTTGAACCGGCCCGTCGCGCCGCCTATTTGCGCGACGACACCCCCGACAGCTGCGTCTGCCGCACCGGAATCGACGCGTCCCGGACGGCAATGCGTGGCAGCGACTCCTTCCGGGACGCCGTCGGACAGGCAAGGAATGCAGACATGACACCGATTGAGCCAAGGCTCGGCGACTTCGGGTTCGCCGGCGACGATACCGTGGTGCCGTTCGAGGTCTCCGCCCTCGACGTCCGTGGCCGCACGGTCCAGCTCGGCGAGGCGCTGGACAGCATCCTTGCGCGCCACGACTACCCCGAACCGGTCGCCAGGCTGGTCGCGGAAGCGGCACTGGTGACGGTGCTGCTCGGTACGTCGCTCAAGTTCGAGGGCAAGTTCATCCTGCAGACGCGGACGGACGGGCCGGTCGACATGATCGTGGCCGACTTCGCCACGCCGGACGGCCTGCGCGCCTACGCCCGCTTCGACCCGGAAAGGGTGGCCGCTGCCGCCGAGGCCGGCGAGGACGCGCCGGAGGCGCTTCTGGGAGCGGGCGTTCTGGCGCTGACTGTCGACCAGGGCGCCGACATGCAGCGCTACCAGGGCATCGTGGCGCTCGAGGGCGGCGGGCTGCAGGACGCGGCGCGGACCTATTTCCGCCAGTCCGAGCAGATCCCGACCGATGTGCGCCTTTCCGTCGGCAAGCTGGTCCTGCCGGGTCGGGGGGGCGAGCACTGGCGGGCCGGCGGCCTGCTGGCGCAGTTCCTGCCGAAGGCGGACGAGCGCCGGCAGATGCCGGACCTGCCCGGCGGCGACGATCCCGGCGCCCTTCCGGAAGACATCGCCGATGCCGCCTGGCAGGAGCTGCTCGCGCTCGTCGCGACCGTCGAGCACGAGGAGCTTCTCGATCCCGGCGTGGGGGCCGAGCGGCTGCTCTACA